>WNGD01001749.1_pt1 | contig 23291 bp, 18 predicted proteins | sample 5400671 | NCBI WGS metagenome assembly WNGD01 (sample SAMN13153369, study PRJNA577476) | soil metagenome | isolation source: 40 cm soil or saprolite under grassland replicate 2 | place: USA:California | collected 2016-06-15
CGTCGCCCATCCCGACAAGCGCCAAGCGGCCGAGTTCACGGGCCTGCTGCGGGATCTGGTCGCGCGTGGCCGGGCCGCCGGGATCATCGTGTTGGCGGCCACCCAGAAGCCGGCGGCTGAGGTCATCCCCACGTCGCTGCGTGACCTGTTCGGGTTCCGCTGGGCGTTTCGCTGCCTGACGCCGGAGGCATCGGACACGATCCTTGGGCGTGGCTGGGCAAGCCTTGGCTACTCCGCCCAGCAGATCGACGCGGCCAGCCGGGGCGTGGGGCTGCTGCTGGCTGAGGGGGAGGTGCCGGTGCGGCTGCGGGCCTGCTGGCTGGACGATGCGGCGTTGTTGGCGTTGGCGTGGCGGGCGGAGCGGCTGCGAGCGGCCGCAACCCTCGACGCACAGGCGGCCAACACGAGCGGGCCGGAGGCGTCCGGCGGCGTGGCGGGAGCCGAGGGCGGGGGCCGGTAGCCATGACCATGACCACACCAACCAGGATCAGGGCGAGGGGTCCGCCGGTCCCTGATCTGGCCGGGTGTCGGGCTTCGGGGAGTGGCCTATTCAGTTTCTCAACAGACAGTGCAACAAGCGCAAAGGAGGCATTCAAGATGAGCAAGCCGCGTAAGCAGTACAACCAGAGCCAGCAGAAGGGCATCAGCCAGCATGACAAGCGGGTGCGGCCGTGGGAGGAGGACACCACGGCGGGGATGGTGGTGGAGTTGACCGCGCACGGGCTGTGGATCGAGCTTCACGACGCGAGCGGCGACCGCGACGTGTATCTGTCGGCGCGTGAGCTGCGGGCGCTGGCGGGGGTGGGCATCTCGGCGCGGATGCGGGCGCTGACTGGGCTGGTGATCGCCTACCAGGAAGCCCAGGAAGCCCAGGAAGCCGCCGAGGGGGCGGATGTGCCGCTCGGCCAGGGCCAGGGCGGGAGGCCGGAGTCGGGCGGCTGACCGGCTGAACTGCCTGACGCGAACCCGAACGGGGATCCGGGGCCGGAGGTGGGACGCGATGCCGCACTTGGGGAGTGGTCGCGTCCCACCCTCCACCACCACACACACAACCACAAGCACAACCAGAAGCACTACCAGCGCAAAGGAGGCTGTGATGGATGCAAGGACTGTAGCTCTGCTCGCGGCGAGGATGCCAGGGTCGGCGGGCGCGGGGATCGTTGATGGCGCTGGCTCGGCGCGGACATGCCGCCGGGCCGGCTGGGGATGACCAGTGCGCCGGAGCCGGCGGGAGCGCTCGCAGTCGCAGTCGCGGAGTGGTGCGAGCGTGCCCGTCGCCCCGGCGGGGTGGGGGCGTGGCTGCGGGCGGCCGAGGGGGCGGGTTGGTGTGCCCATCCGGTGCGGCTGGCCGGCGGCGTCGACCACGCGGATACCCGAACCGGCGAGGTCCGCCCGGTGGTGGACAGTCGCGCGGAGCCGGATGGGGTGCTGCTGAAGGCCTGCGGGACGCGGCGGGCGGCGCGGTGTCCGCCGTGCGCGGAGGTCTACCGCCGCGACGCCTTCCAGCTCGTACGCGCGGGCCTGGCCGGCGGCAAGGGCGTCCCCGAGTCGGTCGGCACGCATCCGATGGTGTTCGTCACCTTCACCGCGCCGAGCTTCGGGCCGGTCCATGCCCGGCGGGAGCGGGGCGGGACGGTGCATCCCTGCCATCCGGGCAAGCTGGGTGACCACTGTGCGCATGGCCGGCGGCGGGCGTGCTGGCACCGCCACGATGGCGATGATCCGATCCTCGGTGAGCCTGTCTGCGCGGATTGCTTTGATTACGACGGCGCGGTGGTGTGGAACGCGTTGGCGCCGGAGCTGTGGCGCCGCACCACGATCTACCTGCGGCGGGTGTTGGCGCGGCTGGTGGGGGTGTCGCGGGCGGAGCTGGGCCGGCGGGTGCGGGTGTCGTATCTGAAGGTGGCGGAGTTCCAGCGTCGGGGCCTGGTCCACTATCACGCGGTCATCCGCCTGGACGGCCACGACCAGAGCGCGGAGCCGGGGCCGGTGGCGCCGCCGGACGGGTTCACGGTCGAGATGCTCGCCCAAGCCATCCGGGAGGCGGCAAGCGCGGTCACGGCGCCGTTGCCGCTGCCGCTGGCGCTGGCGTCGGGTGGCGCTGGGGGTGGGTGGGTGGGACCGCGGCTGATCCGGTTCGGCTGGGGCGAACAGCTCGACCTTCGCGTCCTCAACCTCAGCGCAGACCACGGCGACCAGGGCGAGGGCGAGGGCGACGGCGGGGACTGGCCGGCGGCGCGGCTGGCCGGCTACGTCGCCAAGTACGCCACCAAAGCCACCGAGAGCTTCGGCGCCGGGCTCGACCGGCCGATCCGCTCGGCCGCAGAACTCGACCACCTAGACGTGCCCGACCATGTCGCGCGGCTGGTGCGGGCCTGCTGGGAGTTAGGCGGCCGGGCCGGGCTTGCGGGGCTGGGGTTGCGGCGCTGGGCACACATGCTCGGGTATGGGGGCCACTTCACCACCAAGAGCCGGCGCTACTCGACCACCTTCCGGGCGTTGCGGGCGGCGCGGCGGTCCTGGCAGAACCGGCGTCGCCATGGGTCGGCGGTGGCGCTGGACCGTGACGGGCACGTCCTTCCGCCCGAGGGGGTCGCGGTGGTGGCCTTGTGGGAGTACCGGGGATCGGGCTACACCACGGCGGGTGATGCCTGGCTCGCTGCGCAGATGGCCGTACAAGCCCGCGAGATGCGCCGGGTCGCGCGCGAAGAGCTGCGGGGCGCGGCATGACCGGGAACGGTCGGGTACGGCTCACCGATGCGGAAGGTGGTCGCGGAGCTTCCGGGGAGCGACGGCAGTGCGAGGGTAGGAGCGAGAGCGAGCGGGAGGCGGCTCATGAGGCGTGCGCCGGTGCGTCTCATGCCGTTCTCCACATTGGCGGAGAGACCATCAGGGCGGACATCTGGGAGGCGGCGCGGAGGTCGAACGAGAACGAGCCGCCGTTGCCGGAAGAGGTCGTCATAGAGTTCGTTCGGCTCATGGATGAGCTAGCCGCCAAACGTCGGTGACCAGTGGATGTCTACTCTGGAGGAGTCGAACACGGCACCGCGATTGCTACCCTTGGGCGCACCACGGCGGATCGCGTTGATTTCGATCCTATGGATGACCTGGCGGAGCAATCTCGCTTGGTCATCGGTTTCCAGCCGTGGCCATACCTCGTCGATCGGTCCATCACCGAGCATGGTGAGGTCAGGCGCGAGTGCATCCTCCTCCGCTTCTTGGGGTTGGCCGAGTTGGTCAAGCTTGTTGATGAGTTCGGTGTACTGCGCCCGGAAGCGGGCGGCGGCGGTTGGGCTGTCATAGAGGCCGTCGCGCCGGTCCTGTTCCAGGATCGCCAGGGCCTGCTCGATCTGGAGCCGTTGAGCATCGTTCGCGCGGCGTTGGGGCGTTGCGGCTTGCTGAGCGGCGAGCTTGGTCCGGGCGGCGGCGATACGCTCGGGGGTGAGCTTCTGGAACAGCTTGGCAATGACAAACTGCTCAAGATACTGGCGGTTGATCGCGTTGCCAGAGCACTTGGCGGGGCCGAATTTGGCGCGTCCGTCGCAATCGAAGAAACCTTTCGGGTCGCGGTTCGAATGGCCGGCCATGCGGCTTTTGCACTTGCCGCAGAACACCAAACCAGTAAGCCGCGTTGAAGTAGGGCGGCGTCGTCCGAGTTGGCGGCGGTTGTCGAGTGCGGCTTGTAGGCGCTGGTAGGTAAGCGGATCGATGAGTGGTTCATGCGGCTGGATCGGGATGCCGCTCTCGTCGGTCACGATTCGCGGCTGGACTATGCCAATAACGCGGCCGTCACTGTCGGTCTCTTTGGTGCCACCTGCAACATGCTGGCCGATCAGGATCGGAGAGCGCAGGAGCTTCGTGAGCGAGGGGGCATACCAGCGGGTCGAGAAGTCGCCTGTTTCGTCCTTGCGCCGCGTACGAATCCCCCGCGTGCTGAAGTCCACACAGATCGACCGGATCGATTGACCACCAAGAATTCGGTCGATCGCCTCGCGCAAGATCTCGGCTTCCGTCGGGTTGAGTTCGAGGCGTCGTCCTCTGCCGGATTCATGTGGTGCGGGCTGCCATCCAAACGGCGGGGTTCCACCCTTCCAGCGTCCGACTGCGGCGATTGCCTCGAAGGCAGCCTTCACGCGGTTGGCGATGTTGGCGGACTCCATCTGTGCAAGCCCGGCCCACATGGTGGTAGTGAACTCACCGTGTGGGCTGAACCAGTCGAGCGGGCCGTTCTCGGTGATGATGAGCACGCGATGGGCCTTGCACTCGTTCATGACTCGAAGCAGCTCCGTCGTACGGCGCACCAGGCGGTGAAGCGCCCAGATCAGGATCACGTCGTAGTCGTCGAGACGGCTCATCAGGATCTCGAAGGCGGGCCGGGGGCGGCGAAGGTTGTAGGCCGAGAAGTCGATATCCTCGAACAGGTCGCCACCGTCGTTGTAGGGCCGGGGGTCGTAGGTCAGCTCGTAGCTCCTGGCGAGGCGGACATGCAGCGCTCGTTGCCGCTCGGGCGAGGTAGTCTCTTGTGTCTCCCTGCTCAGACGGGAAAGTCCAGCCGCGCGCATGCCCGGCCGGATGGATGGTCCGCCCAACGTTGGTAGGGTCATAGCGCACGTCCTTTCACAGTCTCAGGAGCGGTGTCGATGCCAGAGCAAGCCCAGCCAACGACAGTGGCCATCGTGACGCTCGGCTGCGGGCGCAACGAGGTCGATTCCGAACACGCGGCGGGCCTGCTGGCGGCGACGGGATTCGAGGTCGTTGCCGATCCGGAGCGGGCAGACGCGATCATCGTCAACACCTGCGCGTTTATTAACGCTGCGAAGAAGGAGTCCATCGAAACGATCCTCGATGCGGTGTCGCTCAAAGCCGCTCCCTCAAATCATCAACTACGTAATAGTAACTCCGCCGACGCCGCCAAGGCCGAATCGATCGAGACAGTGCTCGACGCGGCCGACCTAAAAGAGCATGGCCGGGCCCGGGCCGTGCTGGTGATGGGCTGCATGGCCGAGCGCTACACCGAGGAGCTGCGCGCCGAGCTGCCCGAGGCCGACGCGATCGTGCCGTTCCGCGACTACGTGCGGCTGCCGCAACTGCTCGGCGCCCCTCCCCCTCCGGGCCTGGTCTCGGCTCCTGGAGCGGCTGTACCGGTGGTGCCGCCAGGATCGGGGCTGGGGCCTGCGCCGGGGCGGCGGTCGCTGCCGCTGGTGTTCCCGGTGGCGGCGGGGGCGGCGTTCCCCGCCAGGCCTCAACCCGAAGGGCCGGTGGCGCTGGTCAAGCTCGCTGAGGGCTGCGACCGCGACTGCTCGTTCTGCGCCATCCCCTCATTCCGCGGGCCGTTCCGGTCGCGGCGGCCTACCGAGATCCTTGACGAGGTCGCCTGGCTCGCCAGCCGCGGCGTCTCCGAGGTCGGCCTGGTCGCCGAGAACTCCACCAGCTACGGCAAGGACCTCGGCGGCCGCGAGGCGCTCGTCCACCTGCTGCGCGGCCTCGCGAGCATCGACGGCCTGCGGCGGGTGCGGCTCAACTACCTGCAGCCCGACGAGCTCAGCGACGCGCTGCTGCAGGAGATGGCAGCCAACCCGGTGGTCTGCTCCTACTTCGACCTGTCGCTGCAGCACGCCAGCGCGCCGATGCTGCGCCGCATGCGCCGGGGCGGTGGGCGCCAGGCGTTCCTCGAGCTGGTCGGCCGGATCCGCGCGCTCGATCCTGATGCTGCCTTCCGCTCGAACTTCATTCTCGGCTTCCCAGGCGAGAAAGCCGCGGACGTGCATGAGCTGGAGGAGTTCCTGGAGGAGGCGCGCCTCGACTGGGTCGCCTTCTTCGCCTACTCGGCCGAGGAGGGCACGTCGGCCCGGGGCCTGGATGGGCGCGTGCCCGCCCGCACCGCCCGCACGCGGGTCGAGCGGCTCCAGGAGCTGCAGGCCAGGCTGCTCGACGAGCTGCAGGCCCGCTGGGTCGGCCGCGAGCTGGAGGTGCTGGTGGAGCGCGTCGCCGCCGACGGCAGCGCCGAGGGCCGCAGCTTCCGCGAAGGGATCGACTCCGACGGCGCTATCCGGGTCGAGGGCGCCGGCCAGCGGGTCAGCATCGGAGACTACCTGCGCGTCGAGGTCAGTGCCGCGCAGGGTCCTGAACTGCTTGGAAAGCCGGTTGGCGAACCAGTCGCCAACCCGATCGGTGCGAGCGCCGTCGCCGTGGAGGTTCGCTGAGATGCGCTGCGAGATCATCGGTGTGGGCACCGAGCTGCTGCTCGGCCAGATCGTCAACAGCAATGCGGCCTGGATCGGCCAGCGCCTCGCCGAGGTCGGCTGGGACTGCCTGCGGCAGACAGCAGTCGGCGACAACGAGGCCCGCATCGCCGGCGCCCTCCGCGAGGCGCTCGACCGCGCCGACGCGGTGATCATCACCGGCGGCCTCGGCCCGACCCAGGACGACGTCACCCGCGAGGCGGTCGCCGCGGTCTCCGGCGTGCCGCTGCGACGCCGGCCCGAGCTGGAGACGTGGCTGCGCGAGCGCTTCGCCGCTGCTGGGGTGTCGCGCATGGCCGCGATGAACCTGCGCCAAGCCGACGTCCCCGAGGGTGCCCGCTACATCGACAACCCCCGCGGCACCGCGCCGGGCCTGATCGTCGAGATCGGCGGCAAGCCGCTCTACGCCGTCCCCGGCGTGCCCCGCGAGATGGAGGGCATGCTCGAGCGGGTGGTGCTGCCGGACCTCGCCGCTCGGTCCGGGGAGGGGCGCGCCATCGTCTCGCGGACCCTGCGCACCGCAGGGCTGGGCGAGTCTTCCCTGGCCGACCGGCTCACCCCCCTGTGGGAGTCGATGGGGGAGGAGGCCGGCGTGACCCTCGCCTACCTGGCCAGCGCCGGGGAGGTCCGGGTGCGGCTCACCGCCGTCGGCGCCACCCGCGACCAGGCCCTCGCCACCATCGCACCGGTCGAGGCCGCCGTCCGCAAGGAGCTCGGCGACATCGTCTACGGCCTCGACGAGGAGACCCTCGAGGCGGCCGTCGGGCGCCTCCTGCGCGCCGCCGGGCAGACCCTCGCCAGCGCCGAGTCGCTCACTGGCGGCCTGGTCGGCGGCCGCGTCACCGCGGTTGCCGGTGCCAGCGACTACTACCTCGGCGGGGTGGTCGCCTACGCCACCGACGCCAAGGCCGCCGTGCTGGGCGTGGACGCCGCCCTGCTGGCCGCGCACGGCCCAGTCAGCGAGCCGGTCGCGGGCGCCATGGCCGAGGGCGCGCGGCGCCTTTTCGGCGCCACCGTCGGCGTTGCCACCACCGGCGTTGCCGGCCCCACCGAGCAGGACGGCAGGCCGATCGGCGGCTTCTGCCTCGGGGTCGCCGACCCCGACGGCACCGTGACCACCAGCGCCCGCGCCCCCGGCGACCGCGCCCACGTGCGCGCCTGGGCCAGCACCATCGCCCTCGACCTGGTTCGCCGCCGCCTCGAAGGCAAGGCCTGAGCGCCGGTGCGCCGAGGCTCGTTCTCCTTCTCCGACCCGGACCTGCTCACCGGCAGGCTCTTCTTCGCCGTGCCAGTGCCGGGGCCGAGCCGGGCGCCGCTGGAGGCGCTCCTGCCTGAGCTGGGCCAGGCCCTGCCGGGCGCCCGCCTGCCGGTGCCGAGCGGCTGGCACCTCACCCTGGCGTTCCTCGGCAACGTCCGCGCCGAGCTGGCCAGCGCCGTCGTCGAGGTCGGCGAGGCCGCCGCGGCCACGGCCGGAACCAGGCACACGAGCCTGCAACTCCACGGCGCCGGTGCGTTCCCCAACCTGCGGCGTGCACGGGTGCTGTGGGCCGGCGTCGCCGGCGAGGCCGAAACGCTGATCACCCTCGCCACAACCCTCGCCGCTGGCTGCCGCGAGGCCGGCCTGCGCTTCGAGGACCGCGAGCTGGTCCCGCACCTGACCCTGGCCCGCCTGCCGCAGCCCGCCCCGTTGTCGCAGCCGGTCCTCGACATGGTCACCGCCGCCACCGCCACCAGCCCCGCCTGGCAGGCCCGCGAGCTGTGCTGCTACCGCAGCATCCTCAACCGCACCGGCGCCCGCTACGAGGTGGTCCGCCGCTTTCCCCTGGGCGCCCCCTGAGCGGCTGAGCAGCCCCCAAAACTGGTTGTCCACAGATCAGTCTATGATCATTGTTGCGAACAGACGTTCGTAGTAGGGTGCTCCCGCCACGCTGGGTGGAGCCCTCCACTGCCCCGACCTTTAGCCGGCCAGCAACCGCCGCAGACACGAAAGGAATGTCATGGCCACGACTTATACTGCCCGGAACGGCAGCCTCCGGGGAGGGACCATGGAGCGCGAAAAAGCACTTGAAGTCGCCCTGCTGCAGATCGAGAAGCAGTTTGGCAAAGGCGCAGTCATGCGTATGGGCATTGACGGCCCCGTCGCCCCCATCGAGGCGATCCCCACCGGTAGCCTCGCCCTCGACCTCGCCCTCGGCATCGGCGGCGTCCCCCGCGGCCGCGTCGTCGAAATCTTCGGACCGGAGAGCAGCGGGAAGACGACCGTGTCGCTGCACATCATCGCCGAGACGCAGCGGCTTGGCGGCATCGCCGCTTTCATCGACGCCGAGCACGCCCTCGACGTCGTCTACGCCCGCAACCTCGGCGTCAATACCGACGAGCTGCTGATCTCCCAGCCCGACACCGGCGAGCAGGCGCTCGAGATCGCCGACATGCTGATCCGCTCTGGCGCCATCGACGTGGTCGTGATCGACTCTGTCGCCGCCTTGGTCCCTCGTGCCGAGATCGAGGGCGAGATGGGCGACGCTCATGTCGGCCTGCAGGCCCGCCTTATGAGCCAGGCCCTCCGCAAGCTCGCCGGCACGATTGCGAAATCCAAGACAACTGCGATCTTTATCAACCAACTGCGCGAAAAGGTAGGAGTCCTCTTTGGTTCCCCCGAAACGACCTCTGGCGGCCGGGCGCTGAAGTTCTACTCGTCGGTCCGGTTGGACGTTCGCCGGATCGAGTCGCTGAAGGATGGTCCGGACGTGGTCGGCAACCGTACTCGCGTCAAGGTTGTGAAGAACAAGGTTTCAGCCCCTTTCAAACAAGCAGAATTCGACATTATGTATGGTCAGGGCATCTCCAAGGAGGGGAGCCTGCTCGACGTCGGTGTGGATGTGGGCCTGATCAAGAAGTCCGGGGCCTGGTTCACCTATGAGGGGGATCAGCTTGGGCAGGGGCGGGAGAACGCCCGCAACTTCCTGCGGGACAACCCTGAGCTGGCGCGGGAGATCGAGGGGAAGATCAAGGCGCAACTGGGGATCGGGATGCCGCCAGAGCCGCAGGAGCTGACCGGGGACGAGAGCGTGGCCATGGTGCTGACCGAAGCACCCGTGTCCCCTGTGCCCAAGCCGAGCTCGGAGGGCAAGGGCAAGCGCGGCTCGGTTGGCCGCTGACCGCTGACCGGGTGACGTGATGGCGGAACGGCGGGTGGTCAGGTCCCGGCCTGTGCAGCGGGCAGGGGCAGACTTGGACGGTGATACGGCCGCGTCGGGTGACGCGGCCCACGCCGCCGCGTTGCGGCTGCTGACGGTGCGGGCGCGGAGCCAGGCCGAGCTGGAGGAGCGGCTCGGGCGGCGCGGCTTCGAGGCTGGCGCGGTAGCGCTGGCGCTGGAGCGGCTGGTGGCGGTCGGGCTGATCGACGACGATGCCTTCGCCGCCGCGGTCGCGGAGAGCCGGGCGGCGCGCGGGATGGACGCCGCCGCGGTGGCGCTGGAGCTGCGGGAGCGCGGCGTCGACGCTGCGCTTGCGGCCCGGGCGGCCGCAGCGGCGATGCCGGCGGAGGATCGGGCCGAGCGCTGCCGGCAGGTCGCCGAAGCGCGGCTGGCCCAACTCGACGGGCTCAGCCCACAGACGCAATTCCGCCGACTCTCGGCATATCTGGCCCGGCGGGGCTACGCAGCTGAAGTGGTCCACTCTGTAGTGAGCGATCTGATCGAATTCGACTAATTCAGGTGTGCCGACAGGATCTAGGGGTTTGACAAGGCTCTGACCTGCTGTTCCTTGACCAGGCAGGGTTGCCGGCCTACCCTGGGTTAGCCCGGTCTTGCCGAGCTCAACCTATGATTACGTAAACCTTGGTACGTCGACCCGTCCGCTGGACTACCTGCTTTGGGGGCAGAGGCGTCGCCTCTGGCTCACTGACGATCGTCCCGTCGGACGCGGCCTTCGGGTCGTAATCAGGGGGCGCCTCTGTAGCGCCGGGCGGTCGCTCGGCGCGTTTGCCGTTCTAGGGCCAATGGATGCGGCCACGCCGAAGCGGCTTGAGCCGGCTGGATGTCCCGGCCGGATGGAGCGCAAAGGAGGCCGTGGTGGACCCCGGCATTCTCTTTGGGATTTTGGGAGCCGTTGTCGTCGGGGCGGGCGTTGGCTTCGCTGTGGGCGCGGCGCTTCAGCGCAAGCACTCGACCGGTTTGCTCGGCTCGGCCGAGGAGCAGGCCAAGGCGGTCATCGAGGACGCGCGTCGGCAGGCGGAGACCTCCAGACGCGAGGCCGCGGTCGAAGCACGCGACGCTGCCTTGCAGCTCCGCCAGGAGGCAGAGGCCGAGTCGGTCAAGCTCCGTAGCGGGGCCGAGGCTGAGGCCAGGAGCCGCTTTGCCGAGGTGCAGCGCCGCGAGGGGCGGCTGCTTGCCCGTGAGGAGGGCCTTGAGAGCAAGGCAGGCATGATCGACCGGCGCGAGGCGAGCCTGCATGAACGCGAAGAAATCGCCGAGAAGCTCCGCCGTGAGCTGGAGGCCGCCGCCGACGAGCAGCGCCGCCGATTGGAGCAGATCGCTTCCCTGACTGCCAGCGAGGCCAAGGCGCTGCTGATCAAGCAGATCGAGGAGGAGGCCAAGCGCGACGCCATGGGGCTGGTCCGCGACCTGGAGCAGCAGGCGCGCGAGGAGGCCGACCGGCGCGCGCGCAAGATCGTCACCCTGGCGATCCAGCGGGTCGCCTCGGAGCAGACTTCGGAGTCGACCGTGGCGGTCCTGCCGCTGCCGTCCGACGACATGAAGGGCCGCATCATCGGCCGCGAAGGCCGCAACATCCGCGCCTACGAGGCGGTCACCGGCGTCAACCTGATCATCGACGACACCCCTGAGGCCGTGCTGCTGTCCTGCTTCGACCCGGTGCGGCGCGAGGTCGGCCGGCTCACCCTGGAGAAGCTGGTCTCCGACGGCCGCATCCATCCTGCCCGCATCGAGGAGACCTACGAGCGTGCCAAGGTCGAGGTGGAGAGCGAGGTCCGCCGCGCCGGTGAGGACGCCTGCCTGGAGGTCGGCATCACCGACCTGCACCCGGAGCTGGTCCGGGTCCTCGGCCGCCTCAAGTACCGGACCTCCTACGGCCAAAACGTGCTCAGGCACCTGATCGAGACCGCGCATCTCGCCGGGATCATGGCCTCCGAGCTGGGCATGGACGTGCGGCTCGCCAAGCGCTGCGGCTTCCTGCACGACATCGGCAAGGCGCTCACCCACGAGGTCGAGGGCTCCCACGCGATCATCGGCGCGGAGCTGGCCCGCCGCCTCAAGGAGGCACCGGAGATCGTCCACGCAATCGAGGCGCATCATGGCGAGGTCGAGCAGCGCACCGTCGAGGCGGTCATCTGCCAGGCGGCCGATGCGATCTCCGGCGGCCGGCCCGGCGCGCGGCGCGAGACCCTGGAGTCCTACGTCAAGCGGCTGGGGCGGCTGGAGGAGATCGCCACCAGCTACCCGGGCGTCGACAAGGTCTTCGCCATGCAGGCCGGTCGCGAGGTCCGCATCATGGTCCGGCCCGAGGACTGCGACGACGTGGCCGCCCAGGTCCTCGCCCGCGACGTCGCCAAGCGGATCGAGCAGGAGCTGCAGTACCCAGGCCAGATCAAGATCACGGTGGTGCGCGAGAGCCGCAGCGTCGAATACGCGAAGTAGCTGGCCAGCGGAGCGCGGTAGCATGGCCGCCTGATGAGCCTGGAACTGGAGCTGGAGCCGCAGCGGTACCTGGTGCGCACCTTCGGGTGCCAGATGAACGAGCACGACTCGGAGCGGATCGCTGGCCTGCTCGAGGCTGAGGGCATGCTCCCGGCGCGCGGCGTGGACGACGCCGACCTGGTGGTGCTGAACACCTGCGCGGTGCGCGAGAACGCCGACAACAAGCTCTACGGCACCCTCGGGCACCTGGCCACCGCCAAGGCCAGGCGCGGCCTGCTGATCGCGGTGGGTGGCTGCCTGGCCCAGAAGGACCAGGGCAGGGTGCTGCAGAAGGCTCCCTGGGTCGACGTGGTCTTCGGCACCCACAACATCGCCAGCCTGCCGGTGCTGCTGCGCCGCGCCCGCGAGCAGGGCCGGGCGCAGGCCGAGTTCTTCGACGAGATGCAGCGCTTCCCCTCGGCATTACCGGTGCGACGCGACAGCGACTGGTCGGCCTGGGTGGCGATCAGCGTCGGCTGCAACAACACCTGCACCTTCTGCATCGTGCCGGCCCTGCGCGGCAAGGAGCGTAGCCGCCGGGTCGGCGACGTGGTCGCCGAGGTGCAGGCGCTGGCCCGCGTCGGGGTGGTCGAGGTGACCCTGCTTGGCCAGAACGTCAACTCCTACGGCACCGACCTGCCCGGCCACCGGCAGCTGTTCGGCGCGCTGCTGCGCGCCCTCGACCAGGTCGAGGGCCTGGAACGGCTGCGGTTCACCAGCCCCAACCCCAAGGACTTCCGCGACGACGTGGTCGAGGCGATGGCCACCTGCCGGCCGCTGGCCGAGCACGTCCACTTCCCATTGCAGTCCGGCTCGGACCGGGTCCTGCGGCTGATGCGGCGCGGCTACCGGTGCCGCCGCTACCTGGAGATCCTCGCCAAACTCCGCGCGGCGATCCCGGGCGTGGCGCTCTCGACCGACATCATCGTCGGCTTCCCCGGCGAGACCGAGGACGACTTCGCCCAGACCCTGGAGGTGGTCGAGGCGGCTCGCTTCGACTCCGCCTTCACCTTCCAGTATTCGCCCCGGCCTGGTACCGAGGCCGCCACCATGCCTGGCCCGGTCCCGGCCGAGGTGGTCCGGGAGCGCTTCGGACGCCTGGTCGCCCTGCAGGAGCGCATCAGCCTGGAGCGCAACCGCGCCCTCGTCGGCGCCGAGGTGGAGCTGCTAGTCGAGCAGGCCAGCTCCAAGACCGACCCGACCCGGATGTCCGGCCGCACCCGCGGCAACAAGCTGTGCCATTTCCCGGCCCCGGCCTCCAGCGGAACGGGCAGCGGGACCGACGTCGCGCCAGGCGACTTCGTCACCGTCCGAGTCGAGCAGGCCGCGCCGCACCACCTGCTCGCCGGCCCGGTGCTCGGCTACCGTCCCCGGCGTGTCCCCACCGCGACCGCGGCGGAGGCGGCGGCCTGCGGCATCGCCCCGCCGCCCCGGCCCCGGCAGCTGCCCGCAGGTGCGGTGCCGCTGCCGTTGCTCACCAAAACTTGAGCGGCGTCCTGGCATTGGTGGGGCCGACCGCCTCCGGCAAGACCGCGCTCGCCCTGGCGCTCGCGCTGCGCCTTGGGGCTGAGGTGGTGAGTGCCGACGCGATGCTGGTCTACCGCGACATGGACATCGGCACCGCCAAACCGACCCCGGCGGAGCGCGCCCTCGTCCCGCATCACCTGGTCGACCTGGTTGACCCGGGTGAGGAGTTCTCGGTGGCCCGCTTCCAGCCGTTGGCGCGGGCGGCGATCGCCGAGGTCGGTGGCCGTGGCCAGGTGCCGCTGCTGGTGGGCGGGTCCGGCCTGTATTTCCACGCGGTAGTCGACGACTTCGCCTTCCCGCCCACTGACCCGGCGCTGCGCGCCCGCTTGGAGGCCGAGGTGGCCACGGCGGGCCTGCCGGCCCTCTACCAGCGGCTGCAGGCCCAGGACCCAGCGGCGGCGGCGCGCATCCAGCCGGCCAACCTGCGCCGCACCGTGCGAGCGCTGGAGGTGATCGAGCTGACCGGGCGGCCGTTCTCCTCGTTCCGGGTCCAGGGTGCGATGGACCAGCCGGTGTCGCGCTACCGGCTGACCGTGCTCGGCCTGGACCCCGGCCCGGAATGCCTGCGGGCCAGGGTGGCCGCCCGGGTGGAGTCGATGGTCGCCGCCGGCCTGGTCGAGGAGGTGCGGCGCCTCGCCGAGCGGCCCCTGTCGCGCACCGCCCGCCAGGCCCTCGGCTACAAGGAGCTGCTCGACGCCATGGAGCAGGGCACCCCGCTGGAGGAAGCGCTGGCGGCGGTGGTCGCCCGCACCCGCGCCTACGCCCGCCGCCAGCTGGCCTGGTTCCGGCGGGACCGCCGTATCCAATGGAGTACCCTTCCCCCCGGACCGGAGCTCGAGGCTTGGGCGCGGGAACACTACGAGAAGGATCTATGAGCTTGGAGTTCGTCAAGGCGCACGGCGCCGGCAACGACTTCGTGGTGATCGAGGACCTCGACGACCGCTACGGCTCCACCCTCAATGCCGCGTTCGTGCGGCAGGTCTGCGACCGGCACCTTGGGATCGGCGCGGACGGGCTCATCCGGATCGCACCGGGAACGGCGGCGCCATATTTCATGGACTATCGCAACGCCGACGGCTCGGTGGCGGAGATGTGCGGCAACGGCGCCCGGGTGGTCGCCAAGTACCTCGGCGACCGCGGCCACGTGACCGGCGCCTTCGAGCTGGAGACCCGCGCCGGCGTCAAGCACCTGCAGTTGCACGTCGACGACCGCGGCTGCGTCGACCAGGTCACCGTTGACATGGGCGCCCCCGGTCCCGCCCACGACCAGCCGTTGGTGCTGGACGGGTTGCTCGACAGGGCCGACGGGGCCGACGGGGCCGACACCGCCGTCGCCGTTGCGACCGTGGTGTCCATGGGCAACCCCCACGCCGTCGTGTTCGTCGACCGGTTCGCCAGCGACGTCGATCAGCTCCCCGTCGAGGTCGTCGGCCCGCAGATCGAGCACGACCCGGCGGTCCTGCCCGGCGGCGGCAACGTCGAGTTCGTGCAGGTCGTGGACGAGCGGACGGTGCGGGTGCGCACCTGGGAGCGTGGCGTGGGCGAAACGCTCGCCTGCGGGACCGGCGCCTGCGCCGTGGCGGTCGCAGGGCGGCTGCGCGGCGTGACCGGCGAGCGCGTCACCGTCCGGCTGCGCGGCGGGGACCTGCGGCTCGACTGGGCGCCCGGCCGCACCGTGTGCATGACCGGCCCCGCCCGCGAGGTCGCCCACGGCACCCTCGGCGACGGCTTGCTCGCCCTCCTCTCCGCACACGCACATGACCCAGATGTCCCCTGAGCCGCAAGGAAGCCTGCCAACATGAGGATCTCCCCGAAGCTCTCGCAGCTTGGCACCTACCCGTTCGTGCAGCTCGACCAGGCCAAGGACCGCATGCGCGCACGCGGCGTGCCGCTGATCGACTTCGGCATCGGCGACCCGCGCGAGGAGACGCCGCCGTTCATCCGCCAGGCGCTCGCCGACGCCATCACCCCCCAGTCCAGCTACCCGCGCGCCGCCGGCCTGCCGGAGCTGCGGGAGGCGATCACCACCTGGGTCGCCGCGCGCTTCGGCGTGCAGCTCGACCCGGCCACCGAGGTCATCCCGACGCTCGGCAGCAAGGAGGTCATCTTCAGCCTCGCGCAGGTGGTCGCAGACCCGGCCGGCGGCAAGGATCTCGTGCTCACCACCTCGCCCGGCTACGACATCCCCCGGCGCGGCGGGCTCATGGCCGGCGCCGAGGTGGTGGAGGTGCCGCTGCTGGAGCGCAACGGCTTCCTGCCGGACCTGGACGCGGTCGGTGAGGGGACCTGGGCACGCACCGCCCTGGTGTGGGTGAACTATCCCAACAACCCGACCGCCGCGGTCGCGCCGCTGGGGTTCTACCGGCGCCTCGCCGAGCTGGCGCGTCGCCACGACTTCCTGCTCGCCTCCGACGAGGCCTACAGCGAGCTGTGGTACGACGAGGCGCCGGCCTCGGCGCTGCAGGTGGCCGACCGCAGCAACGTCGTCGCGGTGAACACCCTCTCCAAGCGCTCCTGCATGACCGGGTACCGCTCCGGCTTCGTCGCTGGTGACCCAGAGCTGGTCCGGGCGCTGGTGAAATACCGCCCCTCGACCGGAGTGACACCGCAGGAGTTCGTGCAGCGTGCGTCGATCGTTGCCTGGAGCGACGAGGCGCACGTCGAGACACTCCGCCGTGGCTACGCCGCCAAGCGGCGGGTGCTGCTCGACGCCCTCAATGACCAGGGGATGCGCACGGTCGGGTCCGCCGCCACCTTCTACCTCTGGGTCGCCGTCCCAGCGGGGGAGACCTCCCTCGGCTTCGCGCAGCGCCTGCTGGAGGACGGCGGGCTGATCGTGACGCCCGGGTCGTTCCTGGGCGCGGCGGGGGAGGGCTACGTCCGCGTGGCGCTGGTCCCGACGCTGGAGGAGTGCGAGCGCGCCGCGACGCTGCTAGCCAAGCTGCTGTAGCAAACAAACCTCGACCAGCTGATGAGGAGACCACCGATGCTGACCCGCGACCAGGACCGGGACGCCAGGGACGAGGCCGAGCTAGCTCGGTTGGAGGGGCGGATCACCGCGATGTTCGCTGGAGACGCGCCGCTCGACGCCGAGGCGGTCGAGCGGGTGATCGCGCTGCTGGACGCTGGTGTGGTCCGGGTCGCCGAGCCCGCCAGTGACGGTACCTGGGTGACCCGTGAGTGGCTCAAGCAGGCGATCCTGCTGTATTTCCGCGTCCGGCAGATGGAGCGGATGGAGGTCGGTCCCTTCGAGTACTACGACAAGATCCCGCTGAAGCGCGGCTTCGAGCAGCTCGGCGTGCGGGTGGTGCCACCCGCGACCGCCCGCCACGGCAGCTACCTGTCACGCGGCGTGGTGCTGATGCCGAGCTACGTGAACATCGGCGCCTGGGTCGGCCCGGGAACCATGGTCGACACTTGGGCGACGGTCGGCTCCTGCGCCCAGATCGGTGCAAACGTTCATCTGGCTGGCGGGGTCGGCATCGGCGGCGTGCTCGAACCGGTCCAGGCCCGCCCGGTGATCGTCGAGGACGGCGCTTTCATCGGCTCGCGCTGCATCATCGTGGAGGGCGTGCGCGTCGGGGAGCGGGCAGTCCTCGGCGCTAACGTGGTGGTCACCGCTTCCACGCCGGTGATCGATGTTACCGGCGCCGAGCCGGTGGTCCACAAGGGCGAGATCCCTCCCCGCGCTGTGGTGGTCCCTGGCACCCGCCCCCGCCGCTTCCCGGCCGGCGAGTATCACCTGCCCACCGGCCTGATCATCGGCTGGCGCGACGCCTCGGTCGACCAGAAGGTCTCCCTGAACGCGGTGATGCGCGAGTTCGGCATCGCGGGCTGAGGCCTGGGGCTTGAGGCCGCCCCGGGGCTCTTAGGCACCCTGGATGCTGGAATATCCGGGCGACCGCGCTCGGTTGAGCCTGTACGGTATGACGATCATGACCGACAACCACCAGACCCAGAACCAGCAGGCCCCACCCATCCCCCGCCGTGACGACCACGACATCCGCCTGGTCGAGCTGCGCAAGCTCCGTCTCGAGCGGGTGATCCTGGTCGGAGTCGCCATCAGCGGCGCCAAGGGCACGGCCAAGGGCAGTGCCCTTGGTAGCGGCTCCCTTGACAGCGCCGAGCGCTCCCTTGAAGAGCTTCGTCGCCTCGCCGAGACGGCCGGGGCCGAAGTCCTCGAAGGGATGCTGCAGCGCCGCCCACGGCCGGACGCCGGCACCTTCGTCGGCAAGGGCAAGGCGCGGGAGCTGGCCGAACGGGTCCAGCAGCTGGGCGCGGACACGGTGGTCATGGACGACGAGCTGTCGCCCGGCCAGCTCCGCAAGCTGGAGGAGCTGGTCGACGCCAAGGTCATCGACCGGACAGCGCTGATCCTCGACATCTTCGCCCAGCACGCCACCAGCCGTGAAGGCAAGGCCCAGGTCGAGCTGGCACAGCTCAACTATCTGCTGCCCCGGCTGCGGGGCTGGGGCGAGAGCCTCACCAGGCTCGGCGGCGGCATCGGCACCCGCGGCCCAGGCGAGACCAAGATGGAGGTTGACCGGCGCCGCATCCGCCGGCGCCTCACCAAGCTTCGGCGTGACCTGGTCGAGTTTGGCCGCACCCGCGACATCAAGCGGCAGGGGCGCGAGCGCGCGGGCGTCCCCGCGGTCGCCCTGGCCGGCTACACCAACGCGGGCAAGTCGACCCTGCTCAACCGGCTCTCCGGTGCCGGGGTGCTGGTCGAGGACAAGCTCTTCTCGACCCTCGACCCGACCACCAGGCGCCTGGACCTGCCCGATGGGCGTTCGGCGACCCTGACCGACACGGTCGGGTTCATCGCCAAGCTCCCCCACGACCTGATAGAGGCGTTCAAATCCACCTTGGAGGAGGTTGCGCGGGCGGACCTGGTCGTGCATCTAGTCGACGCTGCCCACGGCGACCCGGGTCAGCAGATCCAAGCGGTGCGGGCGGTGCTCGCCGAGGTCGGCGCCGCAGAGGTGCCAGAGCTGCTGGTGCTGAACAAGGCCGACCTGGTCGACGACCTGACCCGTGCCCGGCTGGCGCGGCAATTCCCGGAGGCGCCACTGATCTCGGCCGCCACCGGGGAGGGTGTCGAGCGCCTGCTCGCCGGGATCGCCGCTCGCCTGCCACACCCGGCAGTGTGCCTCACCGTGCTGCTCCCCTACAGCCGCGGCGACCTACTCGACCGCATCTACCGGGAGGGCGAGGTGCTCCAAACCGAGCATGTCGAAGCCGGCACGCGCCTCACCCTGCGCGCCCCCGCGGCGCTCGCTCATGCGCTCGAAACCTACGGTGCCGTGGTGCCCGCCACGGTCTCCGTTCCCGACGCCGAAACTCGGCGTCCGTCGTAGCGGCCTAGAGACGGCGCAGCACGGCGACGACTTTGCCCAGGATGCTGGCCTGGTCGCCGTCGATCGGCTGGAAGGCAGGGTTGGCCGGCAGCAGCTGCACGTGGCCGCCCTTGCTCCGGGAGAGCCGCTTGACGGTCGCCTCCTCTTCCAGGTTGGGGACCATAGCAGCCACGATGTCGCCGTTGTCGGCGTTGGGCTGGCGCCGGACGACCACGAAGTCGTCGCTGAAGATGCCGGCCTCGATCATCGACTCGCCTCGGACCTGCAGGACGAACAGCTCGCCCTGCCCGACCAGCTCGCGCGGCAGGGGCAGCATGCCCTCGACCCGCTCGTCCGGCAGCAAGCCGGTACCGGCGGCGATCGGGCCGCTCAACAGCGGCGCGTAGGTGGGCAGCGGGCGGGGTGCCGGGGCGACCGGATCCTCAAGGTAGACCTCGATCGCGCGTGGCTTGGTGGGGTCGCGGCGGATGTAGCCCTTCTTCTCTAATGCCAGGAGCTGGGAATGGACGCTGGAGGTCGAGGTGAGGCCGACCTTCTCGCAGATCTCGCGGATTGAGGGCGGGTAGCCGCGGTCATTGACGGCTTCGCGGATCACCTCCAAGATGCGCCGCTGTTTGGTGGTGAGCTCCTCCGCCATCGACGTACCCCCTAACGACTAAACAACCCGAATGCCTGGATGGACTGCCCGGCGGTTGACCGCCGCCCTGCTCGAAAACGACTCTAGCAGCGCTGATGGCAGAAAGCAAACATCTGTTCGAACGGTAGTTGACAGAGAACAAATGTTCGGGCAAGATGCGGCCGTCGAACAGATGTTCCGCCAGCATCACGCCAATCTGCTGACTTGAGCCTGCGAATGTGCGTATCCGAATGAGGGGGGTCTGACTGTTGCGTGCCCGACCGCTGGTCATCCTGCTGCTTGCCATCCTGTTGCTGCTGCTTGTCCCCGGTCTGGCCCTGGCTCGCGCCAGGAGCAACGGACCAGCCTCTGCGCCCGCCCCCAGCGTCGCCACCTACGTCGTCGGGCCCGGCGACACCCTGTGGTCGATCGCCAGCCGCATCGCCCCCGGGCGCGACCCCCGGCCCGTGATCGACCGCCTGCAGGCCGACAATCACCTGCACGGTTCGCTCCAGGCTGGTCAGACGCTCATTATCCCGGCATCCAGCCGGTGACCATGGCCGGCCCGCGACCAGAGGATGGCTGGTCGCGGGCCGGCCGCCATCGGGCAGCGCCGGGCCTCGGTCTCAGGACCGGCCCGGCGCGGCCGCTGGATGTGGCTTCGGCGGCGTGGCCTTGCGCAGCGACTCCAGGCTGTCGAGCTCGCGCTCGAAGTCGCCCGGGTCCTGGAAGGCCTTGTAGACGCTGGCGAAGCGCATGTAGGCGACGACGTCCAGCTCGCGCAGCGCGTTCAGGACCTCGATGCCGATCTCTTGGCTCTCGACCTCGCGCTGGCGCCGGGCCCGGAGCGCCTCCTCGATGTCGCTGGCGATGCGGGCGATGTCCTGCCGGGAGATAGGCCGGTTCTTGCACGCCTTCTCCATGCCGGCGATGAGCTTGTTCGGGTCGAACGGTTCCTTGGTGCCCAGGCGTGACTTGAGCACCAGCAGCGGGACCTCTTCGACGCGCTCGAAGGTGTTGAAGCGATGGTCGCAGGTCGCGCACTTCCGGCGACGCCGGATAGCGGTCCCGTCCTCGGAGGGTCGGGAGTCGATGACACTGTTCTCGATCGAGCCACAGATGGGGCAACGCACGGCTTCCTCCCTGGGCCGATGTGAATCGGCCACCACAAGATATAGTGGTAGAATTGCATCTCAGATGCAAGCGCTACTAGATGTTGTGCTCAGGGGCTTGACCTAGACCCCGCTCCCGGTGCTTAATCACAGAGATGTAGTTCGCAGGCTTGAGGTTCCGTCCAAGCGCCCTCCCGCCCAGCTCGGCTGAGCCCGACCGATCGTGGCTCATCCCCGGACTTCCCCCGCGGGAGCGTGTACACCATTCGCCGGCCCACTGCGGGGGCCGCAAGGAGGTCGAAACGTGGCCAAGACGCGGGATGCGCTGTCGGTCCACCAGGGTCAGACTCGCAACGGTCTCCAGGTGCGCCGCCTGTTCACCAGCAGGGGCCGTCACCCCTACGAAGAGCTGACCTGGGAATGGCGCGACGCCGTCATCACCAACTGGCGCGACGGCACCACCGCCTTCGAGCAGCGCGGCCTCGAGTTCCCCAGCACCTGGTCACAGAACGCCACCAACATCGTCGCCCAGAAGTACTTCCGCGGGCCCCTCGGCACCCCCCAGCGCGAGCACTCCGTCCGCCAGATGATCGACCGCGTCGCCGGCACCATCACCGACTGGGGCCGCAAGGACGCCTACTTCGCCACCGACGACGACGCCGACACCTTCCGCGCCGAACTCACCCACCTCCTGGTCAACCAGAAGGCCGCCTTCAACTCCCCAGTCTGGTTTAATGTCGGGGTTGAGAAGGATTGTCAGTGTTCGGCGTGCTTTATCCTGTCGGTCTCCGACACGATGCCGTCCATCCTCAACTGGTACGTCGAAGAGGGCATGATCTTCAAGGGCGGCTCCGGATCTGGGGTGAACCTGTCGACCATCCGCTCGTCCAAGGAGCAGCTCGCCGCCGGTGGCGAGGCATCCGGCCCGGTCTCATTCATGCGCGGCGCTGACGCCTCCGCCGGGACAATTCGTTCAGGCGGGAAGACCCGTCGCGCGGCCAAGATGGTCATCCTGAATATCGATCATCCCGATATCCGCGACTTCATCTGGTGCAAGGCCCGCGAGGAGCACAAGGCCCGGGCCCTCCGCGACGCCGGCTTCGACATGGATCTCGACGGCCGCGACTCGATCAGCATCCAGTACCAGAACGCCAACAACTCCGTCCGCGTCACCGACGAGTTCATGCGCGCCTACGAAGCCGACACCGACTTCGACCTCAAAGCCGTCCTCGACGGCCACACCGTCGAAACCCTCCGCGCCCGCGCCCTGATGCGCGAGATCACCCAAGCCGCCTGGGAATGCGCCGACCCCGGCATCCAGTACGACACCACCATCAACGACTGGCACACCACCCCTGAGTCGGGCCGGATCAACGCATCTAACCCTTGTAGCGAGTACATGCACCTAGATAACTCAGCGTGCAATTTGGCGAGTTTGAACCTGCTGAAGTTCCTGAGCGACGATGGGGTGTTCGACGTCGCGGCGTTCAGGCATGCGGTGGAGATCGTGTTCCTGGCGCAGGAGATCATTGTTGGGAACTCGTCGTATCCGACGGATCGGATTGGCAAGAACGCCAGGGATTTCCGGCAGCTTGGGCTGGGGTACGCGAATCTTGGGGCGCTGTTGATGGCGCTGGGGCAGCCGTACGACTCGGATGGGGGGCGTGCCTGGGCGGGGGCGATCACCGCGCTGATGACCGGGCACGCGTATCGGACGAGTGCACAGATCGCGCAGGTGACCGGGTCGTTTGCGGGGTTCGCTAAGAACCGGGAGCCGATGCTGCGGGTGATGGGCAAGCACCGCGCCGCGGTCGACCAGATCGACCGGCCGCTGGTGCAGAGCGACCTCTTTGAGGCTGCGCGATCCGCCTGGGATGAGGCGATCCAGCTCGGCACAGAGCATGGGTATAGAAATGCGCAGGCATCCGTTTTGGCCCCTACTGGCACTATTGGCCTCCTTATGGATTGCGACACCACTGGGATCGAGCCGGACCTGGCGCTGGTGAAGACCAAGAAGCTCGTGGGTGGCGGGTCGATGTCGATCGTCAACCAGACGGTGCCACGGGCGCTGCAGCGGCTCGGCTACGCCGACGAGCACGTGCAGGCAATCCTCGAATACATCGCCGAGCACAACTCGGTGAAGGGCGCGCCAGCGTTGCGCACGGAGCACTACGCGGTGTTCGACTGCGCCATGGGGGACTCACCGATCCACTACATGGGTCATGTCCGCATGATGGCAGCCGCACAACCGTTCATATCGGGCGCAATTAGCAAGACTGCGAATATGCCTGAAAATGCGACAGTTGAGGAGGTCGAGCATGTCTACGTCGAGGGGTGGAAGCTCGGGCTGAAGGCGTTGGCGATCTACCGGGACAACTGCAAGGTGGGGCAGCCGCTGTCGGCGGACAAGAAGGTGACCACCGATACGGGTGCGGTGATTGAGGTGGAGCGGGCGCCGGCGCGGCGGCGGTTGCCGAAGTCGCGGCCGTCGAAGACCACCTCGTTCCGGGTGGGGGATATCGAGGGGTACATCACGGCGGGGTCCTACCCGGACGATGGGCTTGGGGAGATCTTCGTCAAGGTGTCCAAGCAGGGCTCGACGCTGTCGGGGGTGATGGACGCGTTCGCGATCGCGGTCAGCGTCGGCCTGCAGTACGGCGTGCCGCTGGAGGCGCTGGTGGCGAAGTTCACCAACATGATCTTCGAGCCCAACGGCCTCACCGACGACCCGGACGTCCGCA
>WNGD01003743.1_pt1 | contig 23290 bp, 13 predicted proteins | sample 5400671 | NCBI WGS metagenome assembly WNGD01 (sample SAMN13153369, study PRJNA577476) | soil metagenome | isolation source: 40 cm soil or saprolite under grassland replicate 2 | place: USA:California | collected 2016-06-15
ATTGACTGCCCGCGAACAGGAGGTATTACGATTGCTGGCGCGTGGCCTGCGCAACAAAGAGATTGCTGTGCGGCTGGTGGTCAGCGAACGCACGGTGAATTTCCACCTGGCCAATATTTACCATAAGCTCAACGTCTCCGGTCGCACCGAGGCCCTGAGCAAAGCTCTAGAACAGGGATTGATTTCGGCGTGAGCTGACTAGGCGACCACCAGACTACTAGACCAGGCGACCACAAGTACCGGGCGACCACAAGGGATCGCCCCTACTATGGACGGATGGAATTGGGTTGGCATGGCGTAGCATTGCCGTTCAGGTACCGGGCGACCACAAGGGATCGCCCCTACTATGGACGGATGGAATTGGGTTGGCATGGCGTAGCATTGCCGTTCAGGAGGCGTAACAAACTCATGCTGGAATGATGCCCGCGTGCCAGGTATCGATGGTGTGCTTGAGAATAGCGATATATCCTGCTTCGTTATTGCCGTCGCTGTTGGGCGCATATTTGGGGATGATCTGGTCAACGGTGACGCGGCCCCAATAGCCAACATAGAGATTGCGAATAAGCTTAAACCAGGCCTCAAAACTCTGCTCCCAGGTATTGAATATGGCGTATCCTCCATTCTCTTGCAGGCAGCGATACTCCGGCACACAGCGCATATTACTGAGAGAGAGGGTCACTCTTGCCACTCCAGTGGTACCGAATAAACTTTCGTGCATGAAAAAGGCCAGCGCATAGGCGGGGTCTAATCCATACTTCAGACCGTCATTGTAGAGCGCCTGCGCCTTTCCCGCGGCTGGAGAGTGGTAGCACGCGAGAACCCGGTTCATAAAATCAACTGTCAGTGAGGGTTTGCCTATTACAGAGTAGGGTCCAGGGTTGGTAGGAATGGGTTTTTTCAGTGGCAACGGTCCATTGCTGTTCTGTCAGGCGTTGACGGCCCCCAGGGTACCTCCCACTTGAATCGGGAAGACCTGGGCATTTGACGCAATGATGAGATTGGGTGGACCAGGACGTTGATACCAACCGGCAGAAATCAATACAAGTATGGCGATAACCACCACAACTATGGATATAACGATGCGGCGTAACCAGGGGTTATGGTTTGTCAGGGGAACTTCCGCAAATTCGTTGACCACAATCATTGTCGTTGGCCGCTTTACAGAGAGCGGCCTTGTTACTCGCTCTTGCGAGTCTTCAACAACTGGAAGCTGACGTGTAGCATTGGCGCGTAGGGGGATCGGAGTTTGAGCAGGCTCGGGTGATATAACTTTTTTTGCAGCGTAGTTACCACTAGCCATCAAATATCTCCTCGCTTCGCTCGCCCCTCGATAAATCGAGGGTCTACTTCCAAATATTAGAACAAAGGTTTACTTCCAAATATTAGAACACCTGACCTATTATAACACAGGTCGGTTAACCCTTCAAGCCATAACTGCCAGAGCAACCCCTATTTGTTGCTAGAACCATTTTGCCACACCCTGGCATAGAAAAACACATCTCTTTGTGGAAGACTATACCATCAAGCCAATTATACTGTCAACGCTACCACCCGATCGGTGCCAGACAACATCAATTTCTGCGGTGTCCCTCCACGGCGGGGAAAAACACCGTCGCGCCATTACTCGGACTGCGGTAGAGTAGCCGGGTAATGTATACTATAATTCCTACCGTATATTTACAACCCTTCTACAAAGGAGCACTATGGCTGAGCAACTCAACATTATTCTTGTTCCACATACACACTGGGATCGCGAATGGTATCAGACATTTCAGCAATTTCGTGTACGTCTCGTGCGTACTATTGATAAGTTGCTGGATATCTTAGACCGCGATAGCAATTTCAGCTGACGGCCAGACCATCGTGCTCGACGATTACCTGGAGGTACAGTCTGATCAGGAAGCGCATCTCAAGCAATATACTCGCACCGGACGCATTAGCGTTGGCCCATGGTACGTTCAGCCAGACGAATTTCTGGTAAGCGGTGAGTCACTGATTCGTAACTTGCAAATGGGTATGCAGCGCGCAGCCGAGTTTGGTGAACCAATGCGCATCGGCTATGTCCCCGATTGTTTTGGTCATATTGCGCAGCTACCACAGATCCTGCAGGGGTTTGGCATAGATAACGCTGTTTTTTGGCGCGGCGTTGGCGCCGAGGCGAAGAAGAGTGAATTTCTGTGGGCCGCCCCCGACGGAACGCGTGTACTGGTTATTCACCTTGCCGACCCACATGGCTACTCGAATGCACGCATGATGCCGCACGCAGCGGATGAATTTGCCAAACGTGTCGAGTTCCTTTCAGCGCAGATATTGCCGATGGCGACCACCAATACCCTCCTCTTTATGAATGGCTCTGACCACCTGGAGCCACAAGACAGGTTACCGGAGACAATCAAGGCAGCAAATGCGCTGCTGGCCCATATCAACCCGGAACACGAAAAAATTCTTATACATTTTGGACAGACGCCTCAGAACGGTAACAACAAGCACCTGGGCGGCATACATGTACAGATAGGGTCACTGCCCCAATATGTTGAAGTCATCCGACGGCAGCACGGTTTGGAGCCTGAGGCAAACGAGGGTAATGGGTACGCACAGGATGCACCGCTACAGGTGCTGACGGGCGAGATGCGAAGCAGCCAATTTTCGCATCTGCTCCCCTCCGTTCTCTCCACCCGCATGTGGATCAAGCAACAGAATAACGCGACGGAACATCTGTTGGAACACTGGGTAGAACCACTGACAGCGTGGGCATGGAAACTAGGAGCGGCCTATCCTGCCGGTTTCATTCGAGTGGCGTGGAAGTATCTTTTACAAAATCATCCCCATGATAGCATTTGTGGGTGTAGCCTTGACCAGGTGCACCGTGAAAATGCCGTGCGTTTCGCGCAAAGCCAGCAGATTGCCGAAAGTATCATTGCCCAGGCAATGCAGAGTATTGCCGAAGTAGTGAATACACATGCTCCAGTTCAGGCGACGCACGCACATCATCAACCTATTCCTATTGTGGTGTTTAACCCCGCTCCTGGGCGGCGCGCAGAGATCGCCCAGGTAGTCATTTCCTTCCCCGGTTCGCTGCGCAATGCGGTAATCATCGACGAGCAGGGACAGCACGTACCCTTTGCTGTCGTCAACCGCTGGCGGCAGGAGCTTGGATCAGCACAACTGACGCGAGAGGCAACCGCGACAGCATTGACGTTGATGGATGCCAATACCCCCGGCGCCTTCATCCGCCTGGCAGAAAGCACGGTGGCAATGATGCTGAGGCAGCCAGAAGGAACCTACGAAATTATACGTGTGCATATTGAAACAGAGCAGCAGCCAGGAGTTGCGCTGATCGAGGTCTTCGTCGCGCCGCGAGCGAGCGCTACCCCCAAAGACCATGACCTGCTTGCCTCGGAGCAGCAGGTACTGGCGATCTTGCAGCGCGAGGACATCCACTCGCTGAACGTGTCGGCCATAGACCAGGTGCGCGAAACAATCGAGTTTGTTGCCAGCGATCTCCCCGCGTATGGGCTCAAAACCTTCTGGGTATATCCACGAGGCTTCAAAGCCGAGGTAACTCCCGCGTTAACCAGCACGCTGACGGGTCAGGAGCGCCAGATTGAGAATGAATGGTACAGGGTAGAAGCCAGCGCGGAAGATGCATCTCTAACGATTACCGATAAACTCACGGGCGCAATTTTCACAGGTCTCAATCGTTTTGTAGATGGTGGCGATGTCGGCGACCTGTATAACTATTGTCCACCAGCGGTGGACGTCCTGGTCAGTCAACCGAGTGAGCCGCCAAAGATCGAACTGGTCAGTGCAGGACCCGTCCGCGCGATATTGCGCATCAGTGGACGCTGGTCTTTACCAGTTGCCTGTACCACTAACCGCGCCGAACGCAGCTCGCGTACGAGCATTTGTACGATTGTCAGTGACGTAGCGCTTTCTCCTGGGATACGTCGCATCGATATTCACACCAGCCTGGACAACAAGGTAAAAGACCATCGATTACGAGCGATTTTCCCTGTTCCAGTGCGGGTAGAGCATGTCGCTGCCGAGGGTACATTTGAAGTGCGAACGCGCCCGGCCGCCACAGCGCGACCAGCGGATATTGCTGATTGGGCGGAAGAACCCGTCAACACATTTCCGCAGAAACGCTTTGTGGATGTCAGCGATGGTACAACCGGCTTAGCAGTACTCAATCGCGGCTTGCCAGAGTATGAAATGCTCCAGGATGGGCCAGGAATTGGTCAAGGACAGATGGCAGTGGCGCTCACACTCCTACGCTGCGTGGAGTGGTTGTCGCGTGGAGACCTGTCCACCCGCCACGGCCACGCCGGTCCGATGGTGCATACGCCCGAGGGCCAATGCCTGGGACACCAGGAGTTTGATTATGCCCTGGTGCCACATAGCGGAGATTGGCAGGGAGAAGAAGCACGCGTGCTTCGCGAAGCGCAGGCCTTTACTATTCTGGTACGAGCCATGGTAGCGCCGCTGCCGGACAGAGGTACGCAGCGGCACAAGGGAGGACCAACAGTAGAGATTGGGCAGTCACGAGAGACACTGCTGCCCTCGTGCGCAACATTGATCGAGGTTGAACCACGCGAACTCGTCGTCAGCGCGATCAAGAGGCAGAATGCGGGCAAAGGGTTGATTGTACGCGTATACAATCCTTTTTCCCACGCGGTCGAGGCCAGCATACGGCCAGGGGTTGATTCGAGCAAGGCCTTTGTGACAAACTTATTGGAGGAGGAGCAAGAACAACTCTTTTGGAACGGTGAAGCTGGGGAGCCTCTACACATCGGCATACGGGCCGGGGAAATAAAGACGATACTGATTGATTGACGTCACAATAGTCCTATGTTGTTGCTGTTTTCTTATTGAGAACGTTTTTAATGAGAGACACAATATTATGCATATCCTGAAAGGGGCGTTAGGCCTGCGATGACACATACACAAGTGACACATATTCTCACTACTATACTTACGACAGGGCCAGCAGTAACACCGACGGCTGGTCCCAGTCCCACGGCGACGGCAACGACTACTTCGTCGGGCGGATCTACCCTGACTGCTATTGTAAACTACCTGGGAATCTTTATTGGCTTTTTTGTCGCCTTTCTCGTTATATTCTGGCTCAGCCTGATCATCTGGACTTTCCGCGACATCCGTTCGCGAACGCAGGACCTCTTATCGCAAATACTGGCGACGTTATTGGTCACAGTCTTTTTTATCGGCGGCCTATTCATCTACCTGATTTTACGCCCCCGGCAAACCCTTGCAGAAATTTATGAGCGGCAGTTAGAGGAAGAATCGTTGCTGGCGGAGATGACCGAGCGCCAGACCTGCACCAATTGTCATGCACGTGTCGAATCGGATTTCCAGGTGTGCCCATCCTGTGGTCAAAAATTGAAGCGGCCATGCCCCAAGTGCGAGCGCCTGCTCGAGTTGCGCTGGACTTTCTGTCCATATTGCGCCACCAATCTCGCCGGCGTCCCAATGCAGAGTATGGCTGGAATGCCAGGCATGCCAGCTATGCAGGGAATGCAAGGTATACCTCCCGCGAATCCGGGTGTCCCCATGAGCGGCCCAAGGTATTAAGTAGAGAAGATGTGAGGTGCATTGGCAGGGTTTTAATCTCTGCCAATGCACCTCACATCTTCTTTTTTCAAAGCAAAATGAGGGGGCTTCAGCATTTCCTTTATCGCCCAAATGTGATATAATGAAGCGTCAGAAAATGTGGCGCTTTTGCCACATTTTCCCTATGCTAAAAGAACAATTTTATTAAGAACGCTCCTCTTTGATCACACAATAATCACCGAAGCTCAGCTTCACTAAATCTTGCAAAAGGTGCAGGCTACTATGGCAAAAACGAGAGAATCGATTATGACAGAGCAATTTTCAACCGCTGAACATCAAGCTCTACTTGGCAATGGCACACATAGAAATGGCAACGGCAAACTGAATGGGAATGGGAATGAGAATGGCGGCGAAAATGGCTACGGAGAGCAAAATATCCAGATTCTCGAGGGTTTAGAGGCTGTACGCGTGCGTCCTGGTATGTACATTGGCGCAACCGACCAGCGCGGCCTACATCATCTGATTTATGAAGTCGTCGATAACAGCATTGACGAAGTAATGGCAGGGTATGCCGATACCGTCACCGTCACCATCCACGCCGACAGCTCAGTAACGATAGAAGATAATGGACGCGGCATCCCGGTAGAGGAGCATCACCAACGCCCCGGGATCTCCACGCTTGAAGTTGTGATGACCATTCTGCATGCAGGAGGCAAGTTTGGCGGCGGCGGGTACCAGATCAGTAGCGGACTGCACGGCGTGGGCGTCTCTGTAGTCAACGCGCTCTCCGAGTGGTGCCAGGTCGATGTCAAACGCGAGGGCATTCTCTATCGCCAGCGCTACGAACGGGGTATAGCCGTCACGCCTCTCATGGATGTGGACCTCGTTGAAGAGGACGATACAGGTACCATCACCTCCTTCTTACCTGACCTGATGGTGATGGAGACGCGCGACTACAGCTTTGAAGTGCTGGCGCAGCGTTTTCGCGAGATGGCCTATCTCAATCGCGGCCTGACCATTGCGCTTTATGACGAGCGCAGCGACCGTGAAGCGACCTTCTACTTTGAGGGCGGGCTAGTCTCCTTTGTGCGCTACCTGAACAAGAATCGTGGCCGCATCCAGTCTCGCCCGGTTAGCACCGATCGCACGATCGACGACGTGAAAGTCGAGCTGGCTGTCCAATACAACGATAGCTGGACCACCACCGAATTTTCCTTTGCCAACGGCATCAACACGGCTGACGGTGGTATGCACATCACCGGGTTCCGCAGCGCGCTGACACGCTCTCTGAACGACTATGCCCGCAAAATGAATTTCCTCAAGGAGAAAGATAACAATCTCACGGGCGATGACGTGCGCCAGGGCCTGACGGCAGTGGTCAGCGTCAAGATGCCCAACCCTCAATTTGAGGCGCAGACAAAAGCCAAGTTGAATAACGCGGAAGTCCGCCCCATCGTTGAGACGGTCACGGCGGAAATGCTCACCAAGTACCTGGAGGAGACACCCAGCGAGGCGAAATTCATCATTGAGAAATGCCTGACCTCCGCGAGGGCCCGTGAGGCGGCGCGCGCCGCCCGCGATCTGATCCAGCGCAAGAACGCCCTGGACACCACGCTGCCCGGCAAGCTCGCCGACTGTTCCGAGAAACACGCCGACCGGTGCGAACTCTACCTGGTAGAAGGGGATTCGGCAGGTGGCTGTTTCTCTGGTGACACACTCATTGCACTCGCTGACGGTCGTTCGCTCAGTTTCAAGGATTTAATTGGGGAGCAAGCAGAGGGAAAAGAGCACTTCGGCTACACTATTCGCCGAGATGGCAAGATTGGCCTGGAGCGGCTCATCAATGTCCGCATGACAAAAGCACAGGCTAAAGTGCTTCGGATAACACTGGATAATGGAGAATCCATAATCTGTACTCCCGATCACCGCTTCATGCTGCGCGATGGTAGTTATAAAGCTGCTGCCGACCTTACTCCCACTGACTCGTTAATGCCTTTATATCGTAAAATGTCTGACATGAGTGAGCGATACTTTGATGGCAATGCAGCTCTGGCGTATCAAGCCGTTGCTAGTTACAACCATCGCATTACAGCAATCGAGCCGTTAGAGGAAGAAGTAGAGGTCTACGACCTTGAAGTCCCTGGTACGCATAACTTTGCGCTAGCAAGTGGCGTTTTCGTACATAATAGTGCAAAACAGGGACGCGACCGCCACTTCCAGGCTATCCTGCCACTGCGCGGTAAGATACTGAATGTGGAGCGTGCGCGTCTCGACAAAATGCTGGAAAACCAGGAAATCAAGAACATTATTACCGCCACCGGGGTCGGTATCGGTGATCAATTCAACATGGCGAAACTGCGCTACGGGCGCATTGTCATCATGTGCGACGCCGACGTTGACGGCGCTCACATTCGCACCCTGCTGCTGACCTTCTTCTTCCGCTACATGGAGCCGCTCATTACCGGAGGGCACCTCTATATAGCGCAGCCACCTCTTTACCATATTCGCAGGGGGAAACAGGTGCTTTACGTCTATACCGAAGAAGAGCGCGATGCGTTTATTGAGAGTCATGCTAAGAGTGCGAATTTGGATGTGTAGGGGGCTGCTTGGTTGTCGGATCTCAAAGATAGTGAGACTGTGTTCATAGTTACTGAGAATCACTTCTCAAAGTTACTTGGACGAGTCAATTGCAGGGCTCGAGTGTAAATTATCGCGAAGCATTTCGCCCGGCCTATCACGAACGTATAGGGGGCAAGTGTTGGAAGTCATAGAGACAGGGAGAGCTGGCAAAACCTTGAGCAGGGACTATACATGAAATAGGCACGCTACTTAGTTAAGAGTCCAGTTGTGCTGAGTTGGGATGAAATTGATAGAAATCCGTTAGCTTTAGGAGCAGTCTCGGCTTTCAAGGTACAATGCTATCAACCCACCTTGTCAAGGGTGGCTAGTTTTAGATAATGAAGAGATTGGCATGAGTTACACTACGAACCCATTCGTCAAGTGGCTATTAGCTCGTTCATACGGGCAAGGTGGCGCGGTCGCTCTACCAAACTCTAAATCGCCCAACCTCGATAACGATGGTGTTTCAGTTCCCATCACAAGAAGTCCTGCCGGTGTCCAAGACGTGCTAGATCAGCTTTGTAATCAATGCGCTTCGTGGCCTCTGCCAGAAGGCACTGATATCGGGTGGTGTTTCCTAGTAGGGGGACCAGGAAACGGGAAGTCCGAGGCCTTGCGTGCTTTGGCCGGAGCTCTCAATATTCCCCTTCCACTTAAAATACTGGGAGAGCCTGCTCTCAGATCTATTCCCGCCGATTGGCCAGAAAGTGCTTGTCAAGTTGTCCCAGGCCCAGAGATAGTTTTCATCAACGATGCGTCCATTCCACGCCCGGGGACCGTAGGTAACAAGCAGTCTAGCTCCTTGTACCTTGATATTATCGATGGCATCAACCGATTCCTCGGTGAGGACGCACCAACCATTTTGTTTGTTAATGTCAACCGGGGGATCCTGGTCGAAGAGCAAGCAGCTTTACAAATGGCACCTTCCTCCTCGCAATCTAGGGTCAGTGACCTAGCGAAAGACGTGATAGACTGGCTAGTTGACCCACTAGCTCTGACAACTTCGCCCAGTAGTCGGAATGACGGTAATAGGGGCATTGAGATTCTTGCTACTCCGGAGAGTGTTCAGCCATATTACGGTCAAATACGCATTCCTCTCCGGAACCAGGGAGCCAAGTACAACATTGTTGTTCACGCCGTTTTCTTGGATGCCCTTTCGCTCCTTGAACCCACTCCCGGGGTTCCTGGGCCCGCCATTGATTTTTCTTCTAACTCTGTAGAGATTGCTCCTTATCAACCCCTCGGGGGTTTCAGCGATGGAGGAACGTCGAGGGACCAAACCATTGCAGGTGAACGGCTCCTCTCTTTTTTAGAAGACGAAAATTGGCATGGCAAACACTGCGTCAATCCTCGAGATGGGACGTTATGCGAAGCCTTTTCCTCTTGTCCTTTCGCCCAAAATGCTCGGTGGCTTCGAGAACCGCTGCTGAGGCAGAGATTCTTAGATACTCTCCGGGCGACCGAAATCGCTGCAGCGCGCCGCCTAACATACCGCGATATGCTTGGCTACTTCTCGCTCGCTGTACTGGGACAGCCAGAAAGGGAATGGTTGACAGGTACACATCCTTGCAGGTGGGTTGAGAGCAAATTACAAATTATCGCCTCTGGAAGAATTGGGAAAAAGAGCGCCGTTGCAGACTTGGCAAGCCATAGGATTTATACTAATCTTTTCACGTTGGCCGATATACGTGAGCTTGCTAGCGCGAGACCTCTCCAAGGGGAAACTCTTTACAGAAGTATAATCAATCGAATAACGCTCACAGGTGAATCGCCCCCTTCGCGCGCCTTCGAGTGGGCTCTTAGCCAGATCGATCCCGCGCGTGATTTTGATCCTTGGCAAGACAGAATTCGTCTAAGGGTACTGGAAGCGGTGGAGTCGCTCGAAATAGTATACCCATCAGACCAGGTATCCAGGTGGCCTGAGTTGCCTGTTGAAGTGCATAGTGAAATCGAGCGTGCCTTGGACCAGTTACTGCAGGGAGAAATGATTGATGAGCTGGGGGAACCGGGGAAAAGGTCCCGCGAGGCGACACAACGTGTCCAGTTATTACGCAAGTGGCGTAGTATTCTTCTTCTGAGGCAGGTTGGGTTAGCTCTTGGCCAGATGACTTTTCGAGATGTGTTTGTTGCGTGGCTCGCTGAACAAGAGAGCGCGCTTCAAAATCGAGAATTGTTAGACTTGGGTCTAGGTATTCAGGCCTTGATTCTTCCTCCTCCAGGGAAGAGCGAGTTCTTGCTAGCTCCATTGCGCGCTCGTACCTATAACCTTGGTCCAGATTCTCTGAGAAATACCGTCTTAGTAATCATTCCCGCTGGTGATTTGCGCGTGTGGATCGTCCCCCGAGGCGACATGCTTGTAGCAGAGATACAAATCTCTAGGCCACGCGAAAGGAAGCCTCCAGAACTGGTAGCTTCTCTAGTGATTGATCTCCCAATCGCAAGGGAGGCTCTACTTCACGCAGATGGCAAGAAGGCATCTTTCACAGAAATCGGCGACTCAGCATTTGCACGAATAGAACGTGTCCTCGCTTCTCTCGTCGGGCGAAGTTTAATGAGAAACCCAACACCTTACTTCGCTGATGAAGTGGGAAACCTTTACCGAGTAACTAAGAATTCTGCAGGGAAAGTTCCTCTGCGTATATCACCGAGTGAGAGGCAAGGATGAGTACATCTACATCATCATGGATAAATACAATCCTTCCTTTGCCAAGACCAGAGTATGCAAAACAACCTGAGTCCCTGCTAACAGACTTGCTCTGGCACTCAAAGGGTTCTAACCTTTCCAGTATACCAACTGGAAATGGCACGTACTTAGACGAATTGACAAAATTACGGCAGGACAAGAAAGATCCGCCTACCGACCGCTTGATACCTCTGCGCACCCGTGGAGGCAAATCGAGCACAACAGAAACTATCCCAATTGCTGAAGGAACTTCCATAAGCGCGACAATCGCGTCAGATAGCGCAAGCCAGGAGCTATTACGTGCCTTGCTCGAATCTATCCTTGCTCCCCGCTCGCGGGGGGATCGATCCCTTACCTGCGTGCCTATTCACCCCGATGCTGTTGTGTTGCAGACACTACAGGGTTTAGTAAACAAGGACAACCCACCTGACCTAGCAAAGGCAATAGAGGTGGTCGGATGGCTTGGTGGTTCGAGCGGTCAAGGCCATGTAGCTTCACTATTCTTGGAAGCTTTTAATAGGCGCGCAGGCATTTCAGAGGGGCTGACTGGCCTGCTGGATAATAGCTTTCCAGTTGTTGCCCAGTATACATGGTCAACACTAACTAGCAGGGCTGCATCCTCTTCCCAGCGGCCTCCAGCTTGGCCTAGCGTTTCATCCTTGCCTATTAGTGTTGCCTCTCCATCAGCTCTGGCAAATAGTACGAGAACTCCCTTTTACTGGTTTTGGAAAAAGTGGTCCGTGCTATGCAACGAAGCGAATGGATGGTATGACAGGCTTCCTACTCGCCGCTTCGTTGACTGGGCGACCTGTCTTCTGCGTACGGGATTGGCGTTTGCTTACTTGTGGGAGGCAAATTTTTTCTGCCAGATCCATAGTGTTATTATGGAGAGGTCAAAATCACCCGGTGAAACACAGGCCATGTCCTCTTTGCGTTCTGTGATTAGGGAGGGCAGTGTTTTAGCGACAATAGAATCGCCCCAATTGCCCGCCACGAAGAAAAACGCTTGGAATGCTCTCAGTAATTTGCTCGCCAGGGGATACGTGGCGAGAAAGGCCTTCGAGGATCACTTCTTAGAAGAAGAGGTCCCTTTTCCCGCGTCTCCCGGTGATGATGTCGAGGTGACGGTAGAAAAATGGATAGACTCGCTTGCTGCTTCGGGTTCACTAGCTAAATTTGCTGTTCCTTTGCAAATAGGGTCCCAGACGGCGAATAATGCCCGGGAGTTTGTTAGGTACTTGTTACAGCCACGCTCATCAAACGATGACTCGGCAGACCAAGCTGACTTTTACTACTTGGCGCGGACCAATTCAAGAAGCTCTTGGTTTCAACCAGGGCCAGAGTGGTTAGTCGTGGTGACGAGCCTATTGTGCGGGCGGGTTGGTGGTCAATGCACCCTGGGTATGCTTTTAGACGATTTGGCACAACTTGGTATACGAGTTGAGCGGTGGATACTTGTTGGTATGCTGGAAAACGCTGGCCTTAGCGTAGATAGCCCAGACGCTGACAATGCACTTTTAATTCACTCTGGCTTTTAATCAACTAGCCGTGACTAGAGGAAGAAAGAGATGGTTGTATCTGTGCTAGGTGATGCGATTGCTTCCCATCTTTCAAAGCGCGAAGGTCTTTATTCTGTCGAACTACCCGCTTCATTAGAAAGCGAGATACTCGGTTTTGTGCGTAATTGTAATGCGACAGAGCCAACACGGGCTATATTGGTGACTGATAAAGCATACACAAGTGATATTCCTACATCTACATGGGCAGAAGTTCTCAAATGGAGAACCGACGATGACCGTAGTTTTATATGGATGCGGGGACCTCGTGAACCCGATAGTTCTTTCCGCAGTGCCGTAAAGCCCTTTATCTCTAGCCGCTTTCCCGGTGACTTGGGATGCGAATGCACACTCGATTTACTCGCAGAGATAAGTGTGAGCGAACTGTGGAGGCGGCGAGGAAGACAAACTATAGAAAATGCTTTCGAGACTTTTCATCGAACAATGCAGTGGGTAGCAGGTGTCCTTTCGTGTTCTTTTGAGCAAGCGGGCAGCGATCTCAACATTCACTGGAGCGATAAATTCCTGGTTCACTGGGCTAAACTGCTTAAGCTACTCGACGAAGGAATTGCTAACTTTGGCCAGATACTTGAGCCCCGCCACGCCTGGGAAATTATTCGCACAGCTGGCCTACCTGTCCCTTACCAACTCGTACAGGGAAGCAACCCATTTTGGGGGGCCCCGGACAACTTGTCCGAAAGAGAGTGGCCGAGCTTCGTAAAGCAATGGCAACAATTCGCCGGGGAGTTCATGCAGGCAGACGGGCGGATCGCAGTACTTCTAACATCTCTGGATGCAAGAGTTCCCGGAGCCAGGAAGATTAGCTCCTGGAGAGGACTACCCTGGGAACTCTTAGAGTCACTTCCCGCGGATGCAACCGCTCCTGAGCGGGGGATGGCGATTTTTGCAGCACCATCCTCCCCGACGATGCTGACAGTGGAATTCCCGCAATATCCTGTTGCCCCCGTTCCCTCGTGGTGGGGAGTTACTGACAAACACCTCGAAGAGGCTGTTCAAGAACTTCGACAGGCTATCACATTTGAGCCTGATTCCTCGTGTACCAGTCTTGTGCCCGCCTTCCAAGCGCCCTCGACCGTATACTGGCTAGACGTGGGCAACGATATGCCCACCTATAACACAACCGCCCGAAAATGGAATGCTCGCTTTACGGTGCAAGACATACGCCTGGTTTATAAAGAGAATTGGCGCAACCTGTTTGTATCTCCGCTACCTCCAAGTGGGATGTCCGATGGAGACGCCTGGATCAACCCAGATCGACTGTCTCTAGACGTCAAGGGCAGACCAGTGGTGGTGGTTGACCAGAGAGCGACTGCCGGGCCAGGAGGCTCACTTATCATACAGTGCAATCTCGTTGTCGATTATACTGCGGCCATTAAAAGTGGCGCGGTGGCGCCAGACGTAGACGCGGCAGTAGGCAGTTGGAACCCTCTTTCCTCTCTACACTTGGGAGGATTAGTACAGGATTGCATTGAAGGCAGTTGGGGAGTTGAGCGCCGTATTAACTCGTCCGTATCTTTGGCAATTCCCAGCCCCCATAGCCCGACCATTTTCATACGGAATGAAAAAAACATGGTATTTGCGCCGGACAGTCAAGATACTTTCGCAGCTAATATTGCTTCAGCAAGCAAGTGGAACTCACTCTCTACGCCGGATATTCTTCTTCAAGAAGAAGGGCCGTACGAGGTAAGCGTATACGACGGTAGCCTCGACCCAGCAAATCCCCGTTTTACACAAAGTACAGGAATAAGTATTAACGGTTCTTTACTAGCAGCTAAGTCAACCAGGACCTGGGGTACAGAGTCTGAACTGGACGATGGTGATGTGTTTGGAGCAGAAGATTCTAGCTGCGGTACCTCCGATATTGCCGTGGTAAAAGTCAAAGAACGCGCCGGAAATTACTCTTCTGGTCTGCTTTCCGCTGTTCGCGGGCGACCCGCCGGGCGAAGGCCCCCGTCGAGCCAGACCAGAAGCAGTTTACTTGGGCAATATCAAGACCGAGTGGCTGCCGCGCTAACTAAACTGGACAATAATCTACCTAATTCTCTCTATCAGTATGTCATATCGTCCGCAGAGACTCCCATCTCATGGTCTGAGCACAGAGGATTACCAGCTCCAGAGTTTCTTTTTAACCGTCAATCACAGTTTCCTATGCCCGGTATAGGCAATGGACCCAGTCCAGAGATGGTGAATTGCCCCGAATGGGGTGATTTCATGGGGTCACTCGCAGGAATATGTAGTGATATAGGACTTAATCCCGGGTCGAGAGATTTCTGGTTATCCGGCTTTGATCCTAGTGCCATAAGTGCTATTCGCCTCAAAGACTACGTCGAGGTTCACCGAAAACTTGTGCGGGCGGCCAAGGGCATTAGCAAAGCAGATACTTTTTGGGCCTCGTATCCACTATCACTAGTTATAGTGAACGGGTCTCCAGGGTCCTCGCTTGGCCAACTCCTCGCGGTGCTCCTTTCTCCACTGCATCCTGCAAGGTTGGCCTGGGCATTTGCCGTTGCATTTACTGCAACGAAAGGAGGTATGAGTCAAGGACTGCTCGGTTTCGCAGAGGGGTGGAACATACCCTATACGGGCGTTGCGGTCAACTCCACCGGCCAGGAGATTCCACTGGTTGCTGTTCCAACCGACCCCGGTATAGAGCAGGATTTCGCGTCGTGGAGCGCACTCGCTGTGCTCACTAATACGGGCTTGGCAGCGTTACCTCCATCTGCTGCCGACCTGCCTTTACCATGGGGTGGTCGCACCGGCATAAATCAAAGGGTCGTGGAGCGGGCCCTCAAAGATTACCTAAACGTGCATTCTCATATAAACTCTCTAGAAGTTGCTATACGGTCGGTAACCGAGGCTCCCAGGTCCCAGGAAATCGATGACGCCCTATTGCTTATGCTCGGGGGTGGAACACTCAACGAGGCGAATAAGCTGAACGGAGGAATACGCATTTGGGACTCGGATTACCGGCGCGGAACTGCGCCGACGAGGGATAGGCTTATCCAGGTTCGAGGTGAGAGTGAATATCGTCGGCCCTTCGAATGGAGAAGCTATCCTCCCGGCACGCCTGTGAGCGCGGATGTCGCCTTTGTAGAAAATGCAAATGTCCTTCTTGGTGTTCAGGATGGAGAAACGAGCGGGTTGCTAGGGCCCCTACCATTGCGCAGATTCTGCCCTCCTGTGCTGAAAAGCCTCGGTCCAAACAACCTCGTTCTGGACCAAAACTATTCTACCGCTCCTGGTGACGACTTACTTGGCCTTTCGGATCTACTTGCTGAAATTGAGCAAGAGGGATTGCGTGCATTGAGATCTTCACCAGAGTCTCAAGCCCTGGGAATAGGCCTGGATGCTCGGTGGGAGGTGCTGGGTACTTTTAACATGGATCCCTTACTACTGTCTTCGGTCGTAACTAAAGCTACTAGTTCGCTGAGTACTGACAAGAGATTACTCTGGGAATGGCGTCCGTCTTGGTTGAGCCAGGGACAGAGAAATGAAAATGACCTGGCCAAACGGCCATATTACGTAATAGCTAGGGTACCCTCGTCCTTGCTCAAGGCGCTAGAGAGTCGGCAAGGTCTTTCCGAGGCGCAGGCAAGTGAATTACTCTCAGAGTTGGGATACCGAGGGATAGGCCTAGCTTCTCTTTATGCCATTGGAGGGTCTCAAGAGAGCGCCGCCGCTGGTTTCTTTTATGCCATGAGGCTGCTGCTGCCACCAAGCGATTTTTTTCTCCAGCCATTTTGGACGGCGAGGACTGATGCGCGTGCGATTCATTGTTTGCTTCCTGTAGATCCCGTGTACTCTGTCCTCGCCGAGCTTGCCGGAAACAGGACTTCGGAACAAAGGGCTGATTTACTAGCGATCCAGGTCAGCGAAGAAATTGACGATTTTACCCGGGTGTGTCTGGTTCCCGTAGAGATCAAGCACCATGGAAATCCCCAAAATCCAGAAGCGCTGCCACCTAATACCGACCCGGAGCTGAAGCGCGCTAGGGAGCAGTTAGGCCAGATGTCCATGATGATCGAGGCAATCTCAAAGGCTATCCACCCGAAGGGAGACGCGGACGATGATTTCGCTGCCTGTTATACAAAAAGATTAGGGTTTGCTATGCTACTAGACCTAGCGATGAGTTTAGCACAAAACCCACTGCAAGCTGCTGACAGAGCCAGGATCATCCGTAATGTATTGAATGGCCGAGTTTCCGTTGGCTGTGGAGGCTCATTGCTCTTATGGTTTGCTCCCGGCTCTGTAATTATTAACAGAGATGTATACTCCGTCGATCCTCATGGACCTCAAGTGCAGAACAATCGTCCTCTGCGGGAAATCTTCCTCGATCCTACGCCTATCCCAGGTCTTTGGTGGAGTAGCGAAAGTGTAGGTCCTGGATCTAACGAGGAGTTCATTAGAAGAGCCGTTGACCAAGTAATGACCGAGGTAATGTCTGAGTGTTCTCCGCCAGCAGATTTACCCTTTACCGACCTTCGCGCCGAGTTAATGCAATTGCTTGGCCTTGGCTCCCCGGGCGGCCTTGCTGATCAACCCGCTGAGCTTCCCATTCCGGGTGAAGGCGATAGTGTTTTAGATGTGCCAATTATGCCTCCTGTACCCAAGAAGAGTAATCAAGAACGAGTTGATGAGAGCGCAGGCAATGGTCTGAGTTCGACGAAGGAGATCGCTCGAGAGCCTGAACCTCTTACTCTATGGGGGGACAGATTAGGAGAAAGTCACTATCCCGGCCTCAGAAGCAATTCATCCGCAGGCGATTCCCTGGAAGAAAGCCCAAGGGAACTAAAAACCGTGGACGTGGCGCGCTCTTTTATCGGCTGGACCTCGGAAACCTCCCGGTGGACGTTGATAGGTAACCTTGAAGGTACTAGCGAATATGCAGCCCTAGATCTTGACCATCCGAAGGCCATGGGGATCTTTGGATATATGGGGTCTGGTAAAAGTTATCTACTTGGAACATTGATAGAGTCCTCCTTGGAGGCCATTCCAGGGATAAATAAGCTCCCTATTCCACTATCCGCTATCATTTTCAATTACCGTCGTAATGCCTTTGACAGGTTCGAGTTATCTTCACTAGTCCAGCCAAACGAGAGCAGTGCCGACGTGGAACGGCTCGTAACTGAGTACGAAACACTCCCCCGCGGCCTGCGTGATATTTACGTGCTTTGCTTACCTGGGCAGCGCATCCCGGCACGCTTGCGAGAATACAATGAAATTCCATCTTCGGAATTGCTCTTTGATCCTTCGACCTTGACCGTGGAAGACTGGGAACTGTTGATGGGCGATCCCGGGAGTGAAGCACTCTTTGCTCGCACTATACGGCATGCCCTCGGGGAGTTGCGAGCTACGGGAGAAATCACCTTAGAAAAGTTGGAAGAATACGTCCAACCCCTGCTTCCTACGCAAAGCCGTAGGTCTGCCGACATTCGTTTTAGATTTGTTCGCAAGTATCTTTCCTCCGCCAATGGAACCAGGTTTGACGAAATCCTCAGACCTGGTCGAGCTGTAATAATCGACTTACGTGATCCCATTTTTACTAAAGAAGATGCTTTGCGTTTCTTCCTCGTATGCGCTAACCATGTCAGCAGGGTTCAGGGGCGCTTCAATAAAGTGATCGTTTTTGACGAAGCTCATGAGTACTTGAGCAATGAGTTCGGTGAAAAAATTGAGTCGCGCATCCGGCTTATGCGCCACGAGGGCACGTCTTATGTTTTTGCGACCCAGGACGTGGCATCAATACCTACAGCTATACAGCGATTCATTACGACCAAGTTTGTCTTTAGCCTTGGTACCCGTCAAAATATCGAGGACTTAGTGCGTTTCTCACCGGAGTTCAAAAATCAACAACTGCTCGGAATACCTCCGGGCTATTGTCTTGTCCAGTCCAGCGAGTCTGCAGGAAATCTATTTGCGCGCCCTCGCGTCGTTCGTATCCGGCCGCGAATTACTCAGCACGGTGGAGCTACACGGATCTTCTCAACGGATGATCACGAGGAGGGAAGGTCATAAAATTTCGAAAGAATCATGTAGGACGTAATTAAGAAAGGAACCAGGCTTTGAAGTAGGCGTAGAGCGCGCTCATTTATAGATCTTGGCCTCAGTAGGCAGTAGACAGGGGCAAAGTGGAATTATACGAGGAGCGAGTAATCCAAATGGCGTAATTATTACCTCTGGTGGCCGCTACTTAAAAGCTCTAGGTAAGACAAGTGAGGACTCACCTGTTTGACGAAACAAAGTAGAATCCTACCTGAATACGACCTGGATTTCGAAGTTGTCAACCGAATCCCCTGGTTTCGCGAAGAGCTACTTGCTTGGTTTGATTCACAAGGCCGTTCTTTTCCTTGGCGTGAACAAGGAAGAACAGCCTATGAAGTACTGGTTGCCGAGATTTTGCTTCAGCGCACGACAGCGGCCAAAGTAGCGTGGGCGTACAATGCCTTTCTTGATCGCTACCCATCTTGGAATGCGCTAGTGCAGGTAAGCTCCGAGAACCTGCAAGAGTACCTCAAGCCTCTAGGCTTGTGGTTGCAGAAAGCTCAAGTTTTTCAATCACTTGCTACGGCCGTGGAGGAACGCGCCGATTCACTTCCCTCGTCGCGTTCCGAGTTAGAGCAGCTCCCAGGGATTGGGCAGTATATCGCTAGTGCTGTCCTATTAACACTCTACAACCAGCCAGAACCTTTAGTAGATGTAAATATGTCAAGGGTCCTCGAGCGTTTTTTCGGTTCACGAAAGCTCGCCGATATCCGCTATGATCCATACCTACAGACGCTCTCTCGACGCATTGTGAATTCTGAAAGAAGTTTACAGGTGAATTGGGCCATTCTCGACCTAGGTGCTTTAGTATGTAAGAACGGTACTCCGCTCTGCTTGCAATGCCCCTTAAGGGCGAAGTGCAAGTTTTACAAGCAAAGAACACTTAGGCAAGTAGAGCTACCGATAGCGCGCGTCGCAGAAGCAACAACTGTCTACGTAGTAGCAAGCAGTGAGGACGTCTGTACATCCAGGACTTCAGGGTCAACCGAGATAGTTTCTTCACCGTACTCTGACCTTGAATTATCGATGGATGATACACCAATGGTTGATGCTCCTTCTACGCCGGAATAAGAGATGTCTGGAGTGAGTAGGAGTAATGCCTTTACTAAGAATTCCTGCAAGGCCAAACCTACCGCTTGGGCCAATAAGGGTGGAACCGCATTTGCTACTTGCGTATAACGCGGTACTTGTTCACGTCGGTGCTTATCTCCCGTCGTATACTTCGCCTTAAATTCAAACCAATCAGGGAAAGACTGAATTCGTGCATATTCTCGGACAGTCGGAATGCGAGGTTCGCTATAGTGGACAAGGTCATCTGGTAAGCTAGTCAGGGTATGGCAAGCCTCATTGGGTGCTAAAGGAGCAATGCGGTGCTTATTGAGTCCTAATTTTTTCCGTTCATCGCTACTCAATTGGATACCCGGACGAAACTCGCTAATGATTCGGCCAAACCTTGCCTCGACCTCGAGTGTGTGATTCACGAAGCGATGGCTATCGGCGACCTGGCCCGCTTCTATTGGGTCTCCGTTTCGATGTTGGCGCATTAACTTTTGGTATGAGTTTTGCTCCTGTATTGGTCCGTATGTACCTTGGCGAAAGTTACTCATACCAGGCTCAATGCATTCAATATCACCATGAGACTTTTCGAGATCAGAAATCGCCTCTTGCAAAGTAACTTCTCTATCTACAGGGAGACCACGCTCTGACAGGAACTTCTCACGCATACCAAGCAAAATATTAAAAGGATCAAGGAGAGGAGCTTGGAGGAGTAATTCCTTGCGAACAGCGATAAGAATATAACGAGGGCGTAGTTGTGGTACACCAAAGTCCTTTGCTTTCAAAATATAACGCTTAAATGGTATATAGTCCATCTCCTCAATAAGCCGACGACGTAATTCCTTATCAGCATTAAAGTCTTCCTTGTGGATTTGCTTCCCGTTCGCGCCTCTTTCTGTTTTTGTAAAAGATTTCGCAAATCCTTGGACATTTTCGATGAGTAACATCAGTGGTTTAACAAGCTTAACAAGCTCCAAGTATTGCTCGAATAACAGATTCCGTTCGTCGTCGTACCGACGTTTTCCCGCAGTAGAGAAGCCTTGACAAGGAGGGCCACCAGCGAGTAAAGGGATGCCTTGCAGCTGCTCTAGTTGTTCCCGGTATTTTTCCAGAAGTGTTTGAATGTCAATAGCTTCGATGGGTAGCCAATCTGGCCAGTCGAACTGCGGCCCATTGTTTTGATCAACCAAATTGTACTTTAATGTTTGGAAAGCCATGGGAGATTTTTCGACGGCAAACAGTCCTCTCCAACCGGCCATCATTAAACCCAGGGACAGACCCCCAGCCCCTGCAAATACGTCTATAAATGTAGGCACAACTGTATCCATGCAAGTCGTCGCTCCGTCTAACAATTTATCCACCCCTCCCACAAGCATATGCCAGCCGACTTGTTACCAAAGATGGTCCTGGGGAAATAAATAAATAATTAGAACCCAAGTACTACCATCATAACAAGTATACATTATTGTAACGAAGATGACCAGGTGCTAAGAACAGATTTTTAGCCAGTTTCTAAATAGTGACACTATTTAGCTCAAACTGTTGTATCCTCGATTGTCGAGACTTCCCAGTCACCAGAATGTACTGGCTACTTAGCACGTCCGTTCGTCAAAAATGCTTCTTCTTTGGCCTTTCATACCTTTTCTAGACAAGTGGTATTAAAACAGGAGGATGAATAGAGAGAGGGGAAGCTACCCTCACCAATGAAGGAGAAGATTACTCTTTACATCAGTGGGTTCGTTTAGGCGAGCGCCTGGGAGAGTCCTTTTGAGGTTCTCGGTGGAACAGTATGACATGGGTGGAGCATCGTCACTTTCAAAACCAACCACATCCATCCCTCAGTACGATTTCAAGTATTCAAGTAGTTCTTCGCAAGCGCGCTAAGATAATCGTGCTCAGTGGACATTTTTCCGAACGGATGTCCGACGGAGTCAGCACACGCTTGAGACAGAAATGAAACATGTTCACATCCTCAAATTTTACCCTGGTTGCACATCCATCTGCAACCAGTGAAGGCACACTCTATCTTACTTACAGCGGCTTTTTCCGAACGGATGTGCTATGTAGCCAGTACAGGGATCCATTTGCAACCCTGTTTAAGATCACGTACAATTTTTAGTATTGCCATCCGGCAACATTTTTGGGGAGGGTAACGATGCCAACTCGTTCAGAGATCCTGGACACTCTCGCTGCCTCGCAAGAGCAAGTCACTGCTTATTTTCAGGGGCTGAGCCCGGAAGAACTTGAGCGTCCATGCACGGCGAGCGCAGTTCCCGGCGATGCAGCTTGGCGAGCGAAAGATCACTTTGCCCATCTGGCAGAAAATGAGCGCAACATCCAGATATTGCTGCGCCTCACGCTCACTGGCGAGACGAGTCTGCCCGGCAACCTGGGTGCGATGAGCAGAGAGGAAAGGCTGGCGTTGTCAAACCAGCGGAATCAAAGCTACGTCAATGCTCACCACGACGACAGTATGGAGACGCTTGTAGCGGATTTGGCTGCAGCGCGCCAGGAAACGCTGAATCTCCTTGAGCTGTTCACCGATGAACAACTGGCCGCGCATGCATCTCTATCCTTTGCGGCTGACAGGACTGCCGGTGATCTGTTCGCTGCGAACGCCCAGCACGCGGCAGTGCATATTACGTGGATTGAGGAAGGATTTCGCCAAGGTCTCTAGAGAAATACTTGCTTCCCGCGGTGGATTAGCTCTCCAGGTCGTAAGCGGTGGGGTGGCGTGGCTGGTAGATCGACAGCTCAGAGCCGCTCGGCAGCTTCATCGAGGCGAGCAACCCCCAGCCCTGGTCGCTGGCTGGGTGGGAGATGGTGACGCCCCTGGCGGTCAGGTTCGCCAGCGTCTTCTCGATGTCGTCACACATCAAGTAGAACTCGTGCTTGCCCGGCCCGTCTGTGGGATGCACGGCGATCTCGGCGGGCGGCAGCTTGAAGATCAGCCAGCCACCGCCGGCGTCGACCCCTGCAAATCCGAGCACGTCACGGATGAAGACCCGATCAGCCTCCGCGTCGGTGCTGTAGAGAATGATGTGTGCTCCGTTGATCATGTTTCCCTTTCCCTCTCCTGGTCATTGACCGTTTCGTTTCGTTTCGTTATTCTCTGTCCCCCTCTTCGCGCATCAGGGCAACATCCTCGTATTGTTAAGAGACCCAACGTCGAAGGAGTTGACCTGCCGTCGGCACAAACCGTGATATTCATCCCTCGCGCGCGACCGTGTTCAGAGATCCCCTTCTCTCTCCAGAGACATCCTACCGCTTGCACCTCACGTTTGCAAGAGACCTCCTCACCATATCGCATCCCATTTATCGATATGGTGAGGAGGTCTCTTAAGCTCAGAGAGGATGGGTCACCACGAAAAAAGCTCGCTGCAAGGTGAGCTTTTTTCGTGGTGCGGGGTGGGGAGAGATGTTACGCTTTTTGACCCGCAATGTTCACGAGCCACGACACGCCAAATTTGTCAGTGAGCATGCCAAATGTATCACCCCATGGGGCTTTCTCGAGTGGCATTGTGACGTTGCCGCCGGCCGAAAGCTTCTCGAAATAGCCTTGTAATTCTGCTTCGTTGTCACCACTCAGTGACATGCTATAGTTCGTCCCGGCTTGATACTCCATACGGTTCGGCGTGTCGGAAGCCATAAATGTAATGCCGTTGTCGGCTTCCAGCACAGCGTGCATGACTTTGTTGTCTTCGCTCGGATCTTGAGACGCGTGGTATTCTTTGAAGGTACTCAT
>WNGD01001750.1_pt1 | contig 23288 bp, 18 predicted proteins | sample 5400671 | NCBI WGS metagenome assembly WNGD01 (sample SAMN13153369, study PRJNA577476) | soil metagenome | isolation source: 40 cm soil or saprolite under grassland replicate 2 | place: USA:California | collected 2016-06-15
GTAAACATGATCATCCTTGTTGTATACAAGTCTCCTCGTCAATAGAATCTGTGCGAGTATTCTACGTTGCTAAATAGGTTCGTGAGCGTAAAAGTGAAGAAAGTAGAGAATTTGCCTTGTTGCGCAAGTGTCATCTTCTATAAACGCTATGACATGATAGATGGAGGAAGCTGTGACAGTATCACCCGATTCGGCACGGAACGTAAGTAGCGACTTGCGTGTAGTTGGCGAAGCGCTGGCGCGTATTTCACGTACATTGCATGAACATACACGCAGGTTAGAGATTGCTCTCGAGGAGCGATATGCTAGCGAACTGGACAACCCTCGTGTCGCTCTGCTCAGTGATTCGCTCAATGTCAGCCGAGTAGCCGACCTGGAACTGGGGAAGCTGAATGAGTCTATCAAAAACGTAGCTCAAAAACTGCAAGCCGCATCACCAGGGCAATCAAATGAAAATTCACTCTCAATGACAAAATTTGAGCGTGAGCGCGAAGCTCTTGGGACCGGTATATCGCACCTGAAGCAAGAACGCAATGAACTAAGCATCCTCTACGAAATCGCTGGTACCCTCAATTCGGCACTAGAGTTCGATGAAGCCTTACGCCTGGTAATGGATCGCGTCATTGATTTTGTCAAAGCTGAACGTGGCTTTCTGATGCTGATCAATCCTGACACGAAACAGCCAGAGTTCCGCATGGCACGCGACAAAGAGGCACATACCATCCCTGAGAGCGAATTTGCTGCTGCACGCCGTAGTACAGTGATGCGTGTTATCAATACGCGCACACCTGTACTGACCGATAATGCTCAGTCAGATAAATCGTTGCAGGGGATGGAGAGTATCATGACCTATGATATTCTCTCCATCATGTGCACGCCACTCATTGTGCGCAATACCTGTATTGGCGCTATCTATGTTGATAGTCGTATCAGCGCCAATCTGTTTGCTCCCAGGCACCTGGATCTCATGCTGGCCTTCTGCAATCAAGCTGCTATTGCCATCGATAACGCGCGTCTCTTTGCCCAGGTCCAGGAAGACAAGCGTTACATGGAAAATATTCTTACTGCAATCAGTAACGGAGTTATAACAACTGATAGTTCTGGCATCATCACTACATTCAGCCCTGCCGCTGGAGAGATCCTCCGTTTAAATCCGCAATCTGCATTAGGAAAGAACTATCAAGAGGTATTTAGTGAACTTCCGTTTGTCGGTCTGGCAGAACTATTACAAAACGCTATAACTTATACTGATCACAGCACTAATATGCATTACTCAGTTGATATTCCAGGCCGCGGCTTGGTAACTTTGCGTCTGTACATTTCTTCTCTACGTGATAATCAGGGCAGGTTTATTGGCACAGTACTTGTAATAGACGATAGCAGCGAATTCGAACAAAACCTGGATAGATCTTCATCACCTACACAGAAAGAAGAAGTATCATTAACAAATGGCAATACAGCATCAAGCGGAAAAGTAGAAGGTCAGGAACCAAATTCATCAACTCTTCATATACGAATATTGGAAGAACCACTCACTGCTCAAAACTTTACAACCATCATCTCCACGCTTACTGAGCTTCACACCAAATCTTGGCTCATACGGAATGGTCGATTTGCCGATTTGGTCGATTACACACAAACACATAATGTCCGTTTTCCTAAAGAAGCTAATCTCATTATTGACAAGCTGACACATAATTCGCCTGCTGATATCAAATTCAGCGTGAATGCAGATGCCAGTCCTCAAGGTCTTGTTGAAGCATTAAAAATAGCTATCGATGGTATCGCACAGGCCCCTATGAGAAAAGAAGCGGCAGAGCTAGAAAACCACGCTAAGGAATCGGAGATAAGACTGAAAGAGCAAGAAGCGAAAATCACGTTTGAGGATAAAAAGCAGAATAGAGAGATAGAAGCTCAAAAAGCAGAACTGGAGCGACAAAAGTCTTTGCTCGAAATAGAAAGACAACAATTACAGTTGCAAAAGATACGACTAGAATTAACATACGAGCGAATGAATCTAGCAACAGAGACATCCCGTAAAATGGTTGAAACTTTGTACCCAGGAGCCGATGAAGCAACGAAAGTGATGCTCATACAATCTCTACTTCCTCAACTCTTTCAACTTGAAAATTGCCAGGGTTTAACTCTTGCCTTACCAATATCAACAACAGATAGGAGCAATACCTTATAAAAAGTGCCACTTATGTACCAGCAAATACTTACCAAACTAGTTCCTGAGCAATTTCTGGATCGTCTCTATCAACGTCTCCTGAGAGCAAGGTTTGGTCAAATAAGCATGAGCGCCCAGGTCAAGGGCGTGTTGCATATGCTTTTCTGAAGAGCGCGAAGTCAACATAATGATTTTTACGCTTGCTAGCGCGGGATAGAGGCGTATAATGCCTAATAGATCATAGCCGTTCAAATTGGGCATCTCTATATCTAGCAGGAATATATCAGGTGTTTGCTGTATCAACTGTTCAAGCGCTTCCAGGCCGTCTCGGGCCTCCAGGACGACGTAGTTAGCATGTTTTAGCATATGTACCACGGTTTGCCTCAGATACACAGAGTCATCAGCGAGCAAAATCTTAGGCGGAGATTGCCTGGCAGGTTGAGCAGGATTCTCTTTGCTTGCATTGTGCTGTATTTGTGTATAATGTCTGACCAGCTCGGGCAGATCAGCCATCAACAACACACTTCCTTGCCCACTGATAGCTGCGCTCGTGATCCCAGGTCGCTGCAAGTAGGAAGGAAGAGGCTTTACTACAAGCTCGACATCATCCACAACTTCATCCACTGTTACTGCTATAGATACAGGTGACTCTCCTTGTAATAAAACAAGCGCTGGCTGAATACGTTCGGTAAATACAGATGTTGCTTGACTGCCGAGTAAATCATGGAGGCTGTAGAGCTTATCAAAATGTTCTCGCTTCCTGTCACCTATGCGTTGCACCTGTGAAAATGGTACAATGATATGCTGATCGTTTGCCCTGAGCAAGAGGCAATGTATAGTTCCTTGCGAGCGAGGAAGGCATAGATGAAAACTGACTCCATCCGCACTATTGCGTTGCAATGAGAGCCTTCCATTTAAACGCTGAATAACTTCACGCAATGGCTCTACCGCGCCACCATTGACTGCCACAGAGAAGCCTATCTCGACAGCAATCTCATTTCCTATCTCCTGAGCACGCAGCCAGATGCGGGAAGGCTCCTGACCCGTAGTATTCGCCAATGAAATATCAGTACTGCATGTTTGCAACAGGTGCAATAGAGGAGATGAAAGAGCATCCAGGATTTGCTGGTCGATCTCTGTAGCATCACCTACAACTTCAAATTGTATGTGTCGGCCTTGTGCGACCGCATTCGTAGTAATTACCTCTTGCAAGCGTGGAACCAGCATACGGAGCGGAACCAGGCGCAATAATAATGTGTCATTGCGCACAACAGTTGCCTGTGTAGTGTAATCATGCATCACCATACACAGATGCTCAAAAGCTATATTTACATGAGAAGAAGCGGTATTTACTTCAGAAATAGCTTCCTGCAGCGAGCGAAGCAAGAGATCCTGCTCTGTGTAGTGTTCGATGTCTAATTCATCCCACATCGCCGCCTCAGTTGTCCGGGCTAGACGAGAACGAGGCCGATTCTTACGAGAGTGACGAGAATGAGCAGAGTCATTCCGTTGTCCGGCTTGATTGAGAATACGAGCCATCAACGATGAAGTAGGTAACTCATCCATAGGAGGGGGATGCCTGGGGATAGTAAGCAAAGTAAAGAACGTACGTTCAAGTTGTGCCAGCCGTGCCTGTGCAGCATGTAGCCCTTGTATAGCGCTGTTCACTTGCGCCTGAGCGCTCTCAAGAGGTGTACGTAGTTCCATTAGCTGCTCAGAACGATATAACAGGTGTTTAAGACGTTGCGCATCTACACGCGTATGTGCTATAGACGGAGTAATATCCTCAGGTGTGCCAGATACCAGGGAGGATTGTTTTTCTACTCCTGAGTATGGTTGATCTTCTGTATCAGTCGTCTTTTCGAATGTTCTATCGGCAAGCAGATTCTTTAGTATATTCTCGAGTTCGATCAGAGGAGCTGGATGCTCATTACCATCGATGATAACATTTCGCAACGTAACTTCCATTGCAGAAACGGCATGTGTGAGAGCATTTACGCCGATTACCGGAAAGACGGTACCTTGCATGATCTGCTCAGAAATTTCTTCTATATGTTGAGCGATCCTGGCGAGAGCATGGCATTCGATAGCTCCAGCGGAACCCCGTATCTTATGACCGAGACGGCGGAACGTCATAAAGCGCTCGGGTTTGATATGAGCTTCTTGTTCCAGCTGGTTTAGCATACGACGCATCGTGGCGATATCTTCATCAACCTCCGTCACAAAGACCAGGAGCATATCCTCAGAAGAATACTCTAGCGATTCCCGAACTGTGTCTTGCGGTAAGGAAGGATCAGCGTTTGGAGATATTGCTGGCTGCTCAGACCAATCTTCCATAGCTTCGAAGGCTCGCAATACCGCAAAGTCTTCATCAGACAATTCATTCTCGTCAAGATTCGGTAATTCTTCGTTCATAGAGGCTGATATTCTTTAATCTGTTGCACAATATCATTGAAGATGAAAGGAATATCAAGCACCAATGCATCATCCAATATGCCCCTTACCACTCCTGGACGCAGTGTTGAACACCAATCAGGAGCAAGTTCGAATGGTACCATGTGTCCTTCATCAAATTTAATTGTTGTACTAACCGCTACTACCATCAGACCAAGTACGAGATCACGAAATCGTACAACTAGCAATAAATTAGCATGCTGATTTGTAGGCGATCGGTCAGTTCTACTATCTATACTACCTGTGTCATTCCATAGATACGCTCTTAGATCAACCACGGCTGTCGTCTCACCACGCCATTCGACCACGCCGAACATCCAGGAAGGGACGGCAGGAAGCAGAGTCAATTGATGGGGAGGAGAAATAATCTCTCCAAGGAGCACAAGTGGAAATATAGCAGACCTTGCGCCAGGATCGCAGACCAGGTATTCTTCAGCCTGATCCTGAATCGTGGACGCAGGATTTGCAATTTCAGCCGCATAACGCCAAAACTCCTGATCATTCAATTGCTCAAGAAGTTGTGCCTGGCAACGACTTAGTGATAGAGAAGTGGGAGCAGTGCGCTCATTCATATGGATCTATCCCTGCCCCGTTGCAGAAACTCCCAGATGTGATTGTGTAACAGCAATAATATCCTGTGTCTTGAATGGCTTGGCGATATAATCCCTGGCACCTGCGAGGCGGCCTTTCAGACGATCAATCACACCATCTCTCCGTGAGAGCATCACAATCACAGTATTACGAAAGCGCGGCTTTGTCTTCAGACGGCGAGCAACCTCATAGCCATCCATTTTGGGCAATTCAATATCAAGTAGTACCAGATCGGGCACAGGTGATTGGGGCTCAGTAAGCCATTTCACTGCCTCCACACCATCACCAAAGCCCTTGACTTCAAAGCCTTCTCGACCAAGACATGTTTCAATAATTTTACGAACCGTAGCAGAATCATCAATTACCATGATCAGCTTACTCATCAATGTACCCTCTTTCTCTCTTCCTCACTACCCATTGTACCTGACATTCCCATCAATACACAAGACCACAAAAGTCCTCTTAGGAGATGGATTCCGATAGGCTATGCTACCATATAAACGCGTCAGGTTGCAACATTTTCAGTGTAAAGATAGCCTTAAAATCACGCGTGTTCCCGATGGAAATAGCGCTTCATGCAAGCCCTTGATAAGAAAAATGTCCTGGAACGCGACATTAAAGATGCGGCAATTCCTTAAGAAACTTTTCTAGCGCGCGCACGCGATATTGACGTGAAAAATCTACGATATTGGAATGGTCGCTCTGGCGTAGCGGTTGCAGTTCATCCTGTATCAGAGTACGCAACAACGCTATATCCTCGTTCCAGGCCATATCGAGCATAATCTCAGGCATATCCTCTTCCACGCGATAGAGATCCAGGCGTTTGAGCCAAAGAGAGAAGAGTCGCTCCAGCCAGGAACGTCGCATAACAGGAGTAAGTAATGGTGAGAGGGAGATAGAAGCATCAAACATAATACTACTACTGGCTTCACTAAGCAATGCTTCAAGAAACGGCATCACCTCATCCAGAGCCCTATCAAAGATACTTACGAGTGTCGTGTCTTGCTCAAGCAGGCGTTTATCGAGTACCAGAGCATAGAGGTCCAGTGCTCCTTGATAATCATGTTGATCAGCGCGTACCTCGGCTTCTTGTAAAAGATGCAACAGGTCACTCCCGATAGACTGCTGAGACTCTCCATGTTGCAGGCGTTGCATATAGCTATTGATTCGTTGGCCCCTATTTTCAAGATCCAGGGAAGGTAAGGATGGGCGCGGAATGGAACGGAGTTCCACCAGATCGTCATCACCGCCACTAAAATCCCAATTTTCAGTTGCCTCATTATCAATCTCAGAGTCACTTTCATCTTCAGCTTCATCACTGAATTGTGATAGCATCTCAGCTATTTCTGTAAGCAACACAGGATGACGTACGGTGAGTTCTTGTAAAAGAAGAACAAGTTGCTCTTTACTGGCCTGGCGTAAACGATGTTCCAGCTCTGACTCCATGACAGCATCCTCCCAGATGAAATCATCCACTAACAGTTTTATGCCTCGTCGCGTACTGCTACAGAAAGAGTAAAGGTAAAGGTACTGCCTTCCCCAACAACACTCTCAGCCGTGATGCGTCCCCCATGTGCCTCTATCACCTGCCGGGCAATGGCCAGGCCCAGCCCGGTTCCGCCGCCGCCAGGCCCTATGAAATCTGCTTTAGAGCGGGCGCGATCAGTCTTAAAAAAGCGCTCAAAAACACGCGGCAGATCTTCCGCACGAATACCAACGCCGGTATCACGAACGAAAAAGCGCTGAACAAACTGACCTTTTTGTGGAGTTGTTCCAATTACAATCTTACCGCCAGACGGAGTAAACTTAATAGCATTATGTACCAGATTTACAAGTACGCGTGTGATCAGTTTACTATCAGCTGCAACAAGTGTCTTGCCCTGTTGAATATCAGTAAGCAGGCGTACACGATGACGCTGGGCTAATGGTAACATGCGTGCCATCACCTCGCGAACCATCTGTCCCGCTTCTATCGGTTCAATCGTCATAGGAAGCTGTCCAGACTCGATGCGCGATAATTCAAGCAGTTCTGCAACCATCCCTGTAAGATATTGTACTTCTTTTTCGATCTTCTCCACAAATTGCTGTGCCTTATCGGGGTCTGTATCAATGGCTTCTTCCAATGTTTCCGCAAGCAAGCGCACTGAAGTCAGTGGCGTGCTGAGTTCATGCGAAACATTGGCGAGAAAATCATGTTGTACACGTTCCAGGCGACGCAACTCGGCCATATCCTCAATGATCACAGCAAAGAAATGGCTCTCAGGCCTGAGTAGATCGCCTCGCCGTCGTTTTGTGCGTCTGATCCGATAAACGAGGGGATTGACCGAAACCTTCCATGCAATGCCACTGCGCCCCTTATCATAACTACCCTTACGTGAACTTCCTGTATCTATAGCCTCCTGCACAAGTTGTACGATGCTAGCATCAGAGATTACCTGATCGAGCCTGCTATCCTTAGAAAGTGCGGGCGTCTCGCACAGATGCAAAGCTGGTTGATTGACATAACAAATAGTTAGAGAGCGATCAACGACAAATGCGGGCGTGGGAACAACATCAAGCAAACTTTTAAAAAGGCGTTGATAGTTTATAGATACTATATCATCAGTCAAAAAGAATCACCATCCTCACTGTGTAGACTCCAGCGATCCCAAAGATACTGGAGGAGGAGAACCTTGTGTAGATACCTCAGTATAACTGGTTTTGTGCTACTAATGCAAACAAGCCAGGAGAAATCCACGGGTCAAGGCGACGATGTTTCAAGAGCCCTGAGAGAGATCTATCAATATAGCTAGCGCACCGATGAGACGTAGCGGACGGATGATGAAGAGCAACCGGCATACCAGAGAGTTCTCCTCTTTACACTTAAAAGGACCACCGGCATAGGTGGCCCTTTTAGATGAAGCTCCTCGAACAGGATTCGAACCTGTAACCCATCGGTTAACAGCCGATTGCTCTACCGTTGAGCTATCGAGGAAGGTTTACTCTTAACGACATTGGCAGTATATAACAAAGTCGAAATTTCGTCAATACCTTTTTTGCAATCTTCCCAAAAAATCCTGACGATTAGAGAAAGCCAGTACACCCACCTCTCTAGCCATTTTAGCTCTTACTCATTTGATAAAGAACACCCGGAATCAGCCCTTTACTTGTCCGGTTCCAGGTGTTCTTTCACTTACCATCCGTACTCATCTGGCATCCGTTGCGCTCCTGTCGCTCTCCCTCTTACCCCCCGTACGAGTCCTCCCTCACGTACACCATCGCTCGTCTCTCTCACCAGTTCATTCATCGACACATTCGGCAATTGCTTGAGTACAAGCACGACATTCGCTAACAGATCAGCGAGATCGTGTGTCGTCATCTTCTCCAGATCTTCCACGGTCAAACGCTGTGCTTCTGGTTTCTCGCTCACGGCTCCCTCCCTTTTAGAGCCTCAACGTTCCTTATTGGGCGTTCACATCATACCATTGACAATCTACGCTACTTACTTCTACACTTACTAAATATCGCTAGAGCTTAAACCATGAGTCGTCAGAGCGAGGTGGAGTTCACAACCATAGTGCAGGTCGTGCTCAATGAGATGCCAGATAACCCACTGCCGTGTGACGTACTCATGGTGATGATGGATATAAAAGCGCTCGTCGAGATCCTCGGCGGTCCAACGGTTAAGCGCGTTTTGTATGACGTGCCAGGTAACCTGGAGACCATTGACAAGATCGGAAGTACTTAACTCGGGACCATCATCGTCACCCCAGTCATAGAAGGTTTCCAGCTCAGGGCCACCTTCGCCCAGAATCTCCTGGAACCACCAGACACGAGTTCCGACGACACGGCCCGCCAACCTGCCAATCGAGCGCAGGTGTGGAGCGATCTTCAGCGTAAGTTGTTCGGCAGTAAGCGGAGCAACGGCTTGTACCAGGCGGTCCTGATATGCATCCCAGCCTTTGTAGAATGTTGCGAGAGGTGCATTTTGCGTGTTTTGCTTGTCGTGTATAGTCATTGCGCAGATCCTTTCCACGTATCAGGGTTGCACACAGACATTCCTTGTGAACATCCTTACCGCCGAAGCCCTTTTCTTGAGCAAGGATGTCCATAAGGGATGCATTGCCAGATGAAGTGGCTTCATCCCTTAGATGGCTTCTCGCCTTACTTCACGTGATTCTATAGCCCTGGAAAATTTGAGTTTGACAGTCTTACTAACAGTGTAGCACAGAAACTCTTGCTTTTCTCTTCTTCAAAATCACATTAATGTGAGAATGAGCCTGGATGTGTTCCTGATTCATGTCAAACGCGCAACTGGTTAATTAGTGTGAGGGTAATCAAGAAAAAGATGCTCAAACTAATAATAGCGATTACAGGATCGAGCAGCGGTGCAGTCATCAGGCTACCGCGCAGCCGCAGACGGTTAAAAAGATTCGGCAGCACTAATCCACAGACAGCAGTTACGAGTAGTGTCACACCGAAACTCAGGGCAATAGAGAGGCTCAGTGACCACGAGCTAAAGAGTAACCAGACCAATAATGCGACCAGTATACTGGCTAATACACCTCCGACGGTACCGAGTTTCAGTTCGCTAAAGAAACCGTGCCAGAAATCTCTTCCACTTTTTGTACGCAGTTGCCAACCAACAATACCTAATGCCTGGGAGCCAGTGGTGCCACTGGCAAGCAACACCATAGGTATCAAACAGATAACCGCGTTGAGCGCCACTCTTGAGCCAACTCCGACCGGAACTACTGATGCCAGGGTAAAGGCGAAGTTAGTGAAGAGAATAGAGTTAAAGACCTGCGAGACAATCAGTGCCAGGATAAAGCCGGCCACCACATTGACCGCCAACCACGAAAAACGGCGTAGAGCCGTCCCCCATGAGAAATGTTCTTCCTCCTCCGTCTCCTCTACATCAGCACCAGCGATCTCAGAAAAATCCTCGGCCTGCTCTTCATGAATCACATCAATGACATCGTCCACTGTCACCAGGCCCACAAGATGGTTATCAGCATCTACGACAGGCACACCAAGCAAATCGTACTTGGAGATGATGCGCGCAACCTCTTCCTGATCTGTATCGGTCTGGATCTTGATCACATCAGGGTCCATCAGATCCTGCATACGCGTTGTAGGCTCAGCAGTTACAAGTTGACGTAGTGAGACAACACCTTTCAGATGGCCCTCGTCATCTTTGATATAGAGGTAATAGACCATCTCCAGGTGAGCAGAGTGCTGGCGCAGGTAAGTCAGAGCATCCTCGACCGTAGCATCTTGCGAAAGGGCCAGGACCTCATTTGTCATGATACCGCCAGCAGTCTCGCCTCCATAGCGAAGTAGATCACGAATAGGCTGAGACTCGTTGGCAGGCATAAGATTCAGCAAACGCTCAGCTTCAGCATGCGACATCTCAGACAAGATATCCGCAGCATCATCTGGTGGAAGCATTTCGAGTAGATCAGAAGCCCGCTCTGGATCCAGTTCACTCAGTAACTCAGATTGGAGTGGATATTCAACTTCATTTAAGGTATCAGCAGCAGTCTCAGTATCCAGGCGATCCAGTACCGTACCAGCATCTTCAACGTCGAGCTGTTCCAGGATGTCGGCGATATCTGCAGGACGCAGATTGGCCAGTTTATTCTGGCTCACGTTGAGCTGGACCCGTGGCACAATACCAGCCGCGCCAGCCGTAGCTCCAGCAGTACCAGCGCCCGCCAGCGCTAGCTGTCCGGTAGTGCTACTTGTTCTGACTACCTGAATGGGCTCAACATAATTCCAGGTGATCGTACGCTCTGCAAGCTGTACAGGCGCAACACGGCTCAGCGCTTCGACCGCTGGTTGCACACCCAGGCGGCGGAGCAGACCGCTAAAGCTGATATCTACGCCAAGCAAACGTGCAGTCTTCTTAATCTGCACCAGCTTCAAATCGTTCACCTTCACCACGCGAAAGCCCTGCGTATCCACAATCTGCTTATCCAGGATATCACGCCGGAGCAACAACTCATCGGGATGGGGTATATATGGTGTAATTTGTGCTTGATTGACTGTAAGATGGATAGGATTTTCTTCTATGCTGTGAACCTGTGACCAGGGAATAATTGTATCATCATTGCCCAACGTGGAATGCACCACCAGGGCAGTAACCACAGGAAATGTCTCGTTGAGAACCACGCATACATCACGAACGCCGCCTATACGACGATTTTCGGTATCATAGACGCTCCGGCGCAGCAGAGAGCTCAAAAAAATCATGTATCACCGCCTTTCGAGAGTAATAAAATGCGCACACTTATCCACAACCACTGTGAATAAGTGGAAAACTCGCCGACCCGCGTAACAGTAGTTACGACAAACAAAACACAATGAGGTAATGCGCTGACATAAACGAGTAACGCACATTACAACAAATTGTGTAGTTTGTACAGGGGGACGCTGCAAGAGCAGAAAAGGACTTACTGGCAGACGAGAAGATTCTTACTCGACATCAGAGCCATCATTGAGGATGATGTATGCTCATCGAGTAAGACGGCGGTGACACGCCAGAGGATCAATGATCAATCAATCCAGGGGTCATACTCGATGAGGAGAAGAACGGTCCCAAAAGCAGGCATACAATAACCATACGCCTACTATGACTAGGGCCAGCGTCCATGTCCCTCACCTCCTTTACCCGCTACGATTGCGGCCTTTCCAGTGGTGACATCTTCAATAATGTCTAAAACCTGTGCTGGAGTGCATGGCAATCGTGGGTTACAAAAAAATCTTTCTTCTTGAGAGTATAGCACTTACATATATGTTTCGGCAAGGTACATAGTGTACATAGTACCACTATCTCATCACCAACCGTATTCGTTTCCTCATAGAGCGCCTCCCTCGAAAGTTCTCCAACGGTGAGCAGGGTGTAGTCGAAATTGCATACTTCCAGAATGCGAGCGCAAAAAGCAGAGATTACCAGCGTATATATGACAGTCGTTTTTTCATTTCACAGAAACGGAGAAGAGACATGGCAAACATTGGTCGCTTGAGTATTCGTTCTCGCTTGATTGTCCCCTTGACACTCGTAGTATGTGCTGCTGGAGTACTTGCTTTTCTTGCTGCGTGCGGTGGCTCCAGTCAGAATACGGGTTCATCGGGAAACACACAGACGAGTACGGCGACGCGCCCTATTCCAGCCATCACCATTAAGGCGATGGACTTTTCCTTTGAGCAGCCGCAGAGCGTCCAGTCGGGTCTGGTGGATCTCAACCTCACCAATACAGGTAAAGAATCCCATCAGATAAATATTGCCCGGCTCAATGACGGGGTCACCTTTGACCAGCTCAAGACTGTTTTGGATGATAAGAACAAAGGACCAGATGCAGCGCTGGGACTCGTGACGCTCTATGGAGGAGCTAATACGATCCCACCAGGGCAGAGTCAGGAGGTTATCCTTAACCTTCCGACCGGGCAGTATGCCTCGATTTGCTTCGTCGCAGGAGCTGATAATGTTCCCCACTACATGAAGGGGATGTTGACCCAGTTCACGGTCACGGGATCATCCGGTAAACAGGATGAGCCTAAGGCGGATGGAAATATTATGCTGCAGGATTTCAGCTTTACGCTGCCCAGTAGTATCCAGTCCGGACCGCTTACCTTGAAGGTGACAAACAATGGGCCACAACCTCATGAGGTCACGATCATTAAGCTGTTGCAAGGTGTAAGCTTGACGAAGCTACTTCAGGTCATGAATCAGCCAAATCCACCTGCCGGTCCCCCACCTTTTGACGATGCTGGCGGATTGGGAGCCATCAAACCAGGCAGTTCGGCATGGTTGAAGCTCAATCTTCAACCCGGTAACTACGCAACCTTGTGTTTCGTGCCGGACCCGAAAACGGGCAAGCCGCATTTTATGTCGGGCATGTCTGCTGCATTCACGGTGAAGTAACTTTTGCAGAAAAATTTGTATATAGTGATAAGTGAGATAACTGGTTGTTAATGCTTTAACCTTTTTGGTTTTAGCAGGGTGCTTTGTCCACAGTTGCTACCAACCTGGTAGATAACTCAGGCAGGTCACCCTTTTTCTTTTTTCCGCCTGGTGGCAATCCTCACTCGATTTTAACGTTATACACTGATAAGAGGATAAGCATACAGTACCAAATGTCTTAGCTTTGAGCACATTGCAGGCATGTGGTAATATTCTCTATATGCTATGTAGACATCGCACTAGAGGAGCAGGTAAAAGAAAATCTGGAAGCGCACTTAAACAGATATGAGATAGGAGCACAGGAACAGGAATTAACATATGGTTAGCAATCAGATATTGCATGTGAATATACCAACTCCTACAGGACATCTAGAAGGTATTCTTAAGCCAGAAGAAGAGGGATCACGACCTCTCTATACGGGAATTGTCTGCCACCCCCACTCTCTTTACGGGGGTACAATGCATAATAAAGTCGTTTTCAAAGTTGCGCAGACACTACAGGCGCAGAATATCCCTGCCTTGCGTTTCAACTTCCGTGGTGTGGGGAAAAGTACTGGTACATATGATGAAGGAAGAGGGGAGACAGATGATGTGCGTTACGCGCTGGAGTTCCTGAGTCGTCGTTACCCCGGCGTCCCTGTAATAGTAGCAGGTTTCTCGTTTGGAGCCTATGTGAGCCTGCGGGTCGCCGCGAATGATGACCGTGCGCAAGCTATGATTGGCCTGGGAGTTCCAGCACGCTGGTTTGACGGCGATACCTTGCAAGGCAGCCACAAACCCAAACTCATTATTCATGGTACGGCAGACGATACTGCACCTTACAACCTTGCGGTACAATGGTTTGAGCACGTACCCGCTCCCAAGAGCATGGTCGCGATCGAGGGAGCGGATCACTTCTTCCAGGGTCGTCTTGATGAGGTTCAGACGATTGTCAGCCGCTTCGTGCAGACGCTTTAAAGAAATCCGATACCCAGACTCTCTCTCCTCAACGTCATAGATGATGCATGCCCATGCCTTCTTTCAGTGTGTTTAGATAATAGACGAGACTTGAATTACACAGTATGACGATAGGAGACGAATATGTCTATAGCAAGTAGAACTCGGGAGGCTGTTGAACGGGTTACCAGCGGTCGGCAACCGGAGTGGCGCTGGTATCATGGAGTGGCTTTCTATGTGATTGTTCAGGTGCTTACGTTCGGCCTCTCAGGACTGACCAGCCTGGTAAGCGGCAGAAAGAGCAAAAATACGCGTGAAGCGATCTTTGGTGATGTATCTTACTTCAAAGAATTGAAGCAGTCCGTGGTTACTCCTCCCTCGTGGGTTTTTGCGCCCGCCTGGACAATTAACAATATCTCGACCATCTATGGCAACTTACGTGTATTGAATATGCCAGAGAATACACCGGGACGAGATGCATATCTTGCGCTCCAGGCCGCTTCATGGATCGATTATGTACTCTTCAACGCGGCTTATTTTAGTCTGCGTTCACCCATTAACGCGTTTTTCCTCACCTTAACCATGTTCTTGCTAACCATCGCCAGCCTCCTCGTATCTATCTTTCAACTGAAGGATACGAAAGTCGCACTCTCGTTTACCACACTCACAGTCTGGCTCATCATTGCGCTCACAGCAGCAGCATTCCAGGCTGCCTGGAACCGCGATGACCTGTATGAAGTAGGGCCATTTGCGGAGGTTAACCCATCATTAGCGAAAGAGGCCAGATTCTGAACCTGCTATCTCTTCAACATTATTTGATATATGATATATAAGGAGGAGCGGTAAAAGCCTGAAGAAACGTCCATATGAGGATAGATCTGTTACAGATGTAAGAGGTAACACGTAATATAGGGCAGAGACAGTCTTGCCGCAGGAGATATCACCTCTATTATTTCTTATGTGAGGAGCAAACGTATGGCTAATGAAAAGGCCATTAGAAAATGGTCAGAGTTAAAGGGATTAAAGGTAGCTATTCCTTCTGAAGGAAGAAATGCCGGGGAGGTTGAGGATTTCTACTTTCAACCAGGCACAAATTCGATATACGCGTTGAGCGTGCGTACGCGGCTGTCGGGCATTATGGCTCTGCCTGCAAGTGCTATCAAGGAAATCGTGAGCGATGCAGTCATCATTGATAGTGAGCAGATGTTATCCAGAAGGATACCTCCCTTCACAACTGGAACTACACTGCTCTTCTCTAAAGTGCGGGGCGAAGATGGCAAAGAGGCAGGCATTATTGCTGATATATTAATTGGTGTTATCCCACCTGTAGCACTTCACGTCGCAGGCTTTGAGGTGGCTGATGCCTCCGGCAAACGTTCCAATCGTCGCAAAGTGCTTGATGCGGATGCGGTGACGCATTATGGCGAAGGTAATCTGGTGGTCGATAATCAAACTGCACGCAGACTCTAGCAGAACACAGCAACAGAGTATCTCTTAAAGGTACTCTGTTGCCCATGCAAAATCAGGGAGTATCTCTTTCATACGCATTTTTAACATTTACCAGCCACGTCGTACTACGCCTCACCACGCAAACGTGTAACCTCAGCTTCAGCAGCACGAGCATCCCTACCGCGGCGCAATTTCCTGAGTGCCTCGGCTTTGCGCTGCCAGTTATCTGGATCGTTAGGTGCCAGGCGAATCGCAGTTTCGGCAGCCTCCAGCGCTTCCTCGTAGCGGCGCATCTGCTTAAGTACCAGCGATTTGTTGTGCAGAGCCGAAACCATTCTGGGATTGAGACGCAAGGCACGGTCGTAGGACTCTAACGAATGCGTAAAATCGCCCAGTTGATAGTAGGCGTTGCCTTTCCCGTTCCAGGCCTGGGGAGCATTAGAGTTGAGACGCAGCGCCTGCTCATAGGCATCGAGAGCCAGATCGTAGCGTTCCAGTTGACATAAAACGCTGGCTTTCCCATTCCAGGCAGGAGCATACCGTGGATCAAGACGCAATGCACGTTCATACGACTCAAGCGCTCGGGAGAATTGACCCAGATCGCCCAGGACATTGCCGCGCTTATCCCATGCCTTGACAAAATTGGGGTCACACTTGACTGCTCGATCATAGTGGTCAAGTGCGCTTTTGAGCTTCTGTTGCGCGTAGAGCACATTCCCGATTCCATACAGCGCTGGTGCATAGCTGGGGTTCTGGTTAATCGCTTCCTGGTATGCACGCAGGGACTCACCGAGCCGCCCCATTTCAAACAGGACCAGCCCTTTTCCATTCCAGTACGCAGCGTTATTGCGATCAAAGGAAAGCGCCTGTTCGAACGAACGCAATGCCTCTGGATAGCGCTTCAGTTGTCGTAGTACCAGGCCCTTGTTGTTCCAGGCCTGTGCCATATGTGAATCAAAATGCAGCGCGATATCAAACGCCGTCAGCGCCTGCTCGGGTTGTCCTAAAGCGCTCAGTACGGCTCCCTTGCCATTCCAGGAAACAGCGTTATCTGGTTCCAGCAGCACCGCTTTATCAAAGACCTCTAGCGCCTCGCGGTTGCGGTGCAACATATTGAGTGCAGTCCCTTTGCCGTTCAGAGAAGTAACCAGTGAAGAATCCAGTTGTAAAGCCCGCTCAAATGATTCGAGCGCCTCGCGGTGACGCGCATTGAGCGCCAGAGAGAGGCCACGTCCCTGCCAGGCAAGTGGATTCAGCCTCTCCGTCTGCAATGCCTGATCATAAGCAATCAGCGCTTCCTTACTACGCTTCTGCGTATAAAGTGCATATGCATCCTGTAATAACTGGTTGCCCTTCGGGGCGGTTCGTATCGTCTTATCTCTGGCGACAGCAAACGTCAGCGTTCCACTAATGCGCTGTTGATCGATATGTCGCAATACTTTGATCACATCCTGTGCACTGGCAGGGCGCTTATCAGCATCCATATCGAGCATCTGCTGCAGCAATTGTTGCAATTCAGGAGGAACAGCAGGATTGAGCTCCGAAGCCGGACGAAAAAAGAACGGCTGCTCGCTTGGATCGACACCGGTGAGCAGACAGTGTAGCAAAGCGCCCAGACTATAAATATCTGAGCGTGGCGTGCTTTGCGCCTTTCCATATTGCTCAGGGGCCGCGAATCCTGGTGAACCAAGAGCGACGGTATCGTGTGACTGACCGGGTTTGAAGACGCGGGCAATACCAAAGTCAATCAGATAGACGTGTCCGCTATCACTAATCATCACATTGGAAGGCTTGAGATCACGGAAGATAATGGGCGGCTGATGAGTGTGCAGATAACTCAGCACGTCGCAAATTTGCTCACCCCAATCAAGAACCTGCTCTAATGGTATGGGATTCCCCGCTGCCTTTTCCAGATAGTCTTCCAGCGTCTGTCCCTCGATGAAATCCATGACCAGATAAGAGCGCTCATTTTCTGTAAAGTGATCATAGATGCGAGGCAGATTGGGATGCAGCAGATCCGCAAGCAGACGTGCCTCGTGCTCAAATGATTCCTCTGCTTCCTGGACGTGCGCAGGTGTCAGCCCTGCACGACTCATTTCTTTAATAGCAATCGGGCGATTATTGAAACGAGTGTCGCTAGCCTTATAAACAGCACCCATACCACCCTGACCAATGCGTGTCTCTAACTGATAACGACCACTGAGCAGAGTTTGCTCCGGTAATGTTCCAGTTGTATATTTAAAAGGGAGCGGCGCGGCGCAGTACTGACAGAAACGCGCCGTTGCTACATTCGCGGCTCCACAGTTCTCGCAGAACTGCTCCTGTGTTTCCATACAAATTTATTACTTCTTATATTTCACAACGTATATCTACATCATTGAACGCTACAAAGGGTAGAACAGTTCCATTCCTGGCTGCATATTACCCCTATTATCATAACACATGTTATCAGCCCGCATATTTCGCTGCCTCTATTACATGCCATAAACGTAGCCACTCTTCAATACTCAAAGTTTCCGCACGACGACTGGCATCAATTGAAGCATCAGCCAGCCAGGAACGCACCAATTCATTTTTATGGTGCAGGCCGTGAGTCAGGGAGTTGTGGAGTTGCTTGCGCTTCTCGGAGAAACCCGCCTGTACAACACGAAAGAAACTGTCGCGTTCCGCAGGCAAGAGTGGAGCCTGCTGATTCACATCCACACGCAAGATCGCGGAATCGACTTTGGGTGCTGGATAAAATGCTTTTGCAGGTACGCGTTCAATAATACGCGGCTGCCCATAAAACTGGACACTCAGTGCCAGGACACTCAGTTCTCCAGGTTCGGCGATAATGCGTTGCGCAACCTCCATCTGCACCATCACCACCAGCAAACGAGGTGGATTGGCACTCTCTAGAAAGTGGCGGAACGTCGGTGCGGTAATATAGTATGGCAGGTTTGCCACCAGTTTATATGCTGTCTGGCCAAAGACCTCCGCAGGATCAAGAAAGAGCAGGTTGCGTGCTACTAACTCGACATTAGGGTATGCGCTGGTTGTCTTCACCAGCAATGCCAGCATATCGCGTTCCAACTCAACCGCAACTACGCGCCGCGCCTCTTTCGCCAGTTCGCGCGTCAGGACTCCTGTACCCGCACCCACCTCCAATATTGCATCCTCCGGCTTGATATCGGCGGCACTGACGATCTTGAGCAAGACCGAACGATCGATCAGAAAGTTCTGTCCAAAGGATTTAAGCGGGCGCATATGGTTTGCAGCGAGCAAACTACGTAGCTCGCGCACACTGGTCAGATCTACTTCATCGTATGTATCATGTGTGTGCTTTGTCTCAGGCGTACTATATGGACTATCTGTCACTGTATTTCTCATACTTTACAAGTTTTTTTAAATGTAGCAGAGCCTGAGACCGATGTCAAATAATCTAATCTTCACCATCTCCATCCGCCGTGCCAGATCGAGCGACCAAGCATAATACCCAGAATGGCAAGCACAACCCCTGCAATAATAAGTACCCCCAGGATAATGAGTGGAATCAATATAATGAAGGCGAGCAGGCCAGCAAGGAACAGAGCTCCGATTATCACTAAGAGCGGCTTGATGAGCACAATTCCCAGCACGATCAGAACAAGCCAGCGCAAGACGTGAGGGCCGTTATGCTGCTGCGGACGCGCCCATGATGGTACCTGGTACTGCATGCGCTCTTGTCGCTGGTATGGACGATAGCCGTTCTCTAGAGCGTCACCATCAGGGCTGAAATGTCTACGGCGATACTGTCGCGCTCTTGTATCCATCTCGTGTGGATGCGCGTTATAAGCCGGATCGGCTGAATTGTGTGCGTATGTAGTATCCTGAGCACGATAGCTATAGGGCGGTATCGAGGCTTCGAAGGTTGAGGGATGTTCGTCCTTAGGCACGTCTCCGCTCTTAGATTTTGCTGATTTGTAAAGTTGTTGATATATCTCTTCATTGTCACCAGCGTTGGCAGGGCGTTCGCTTCCATCCTGCGGCTCCGGGACAAGGTGTTGCTGGCTCATGATATGCTCTCCTTGTGATCGTGGAACCCTCATTACTCTGTACGTAATGAGGTAGCAAGGAGTTGCATATAACTACGTGGGAAATCCCCTGAGGCCCCTGGGAGACAACCTCATGCCTTTCTGGTCGTCTTGAACTTCCCTTCACATAGTCTACATTTTCAGCGTCTTTTTCGTACACTTATCCCATAAATCCCAACCCCAACTGAAATTATCTGACAAACGACAAATATCCCCCACATTGGGGATATCAACGCTAATATTGAAGATCTATGTTATCATTAAGAGAGATATTCATGGAAACGGGTAGGGATGATATATAAAAGCATACTTATACTTATGATTACAAGGAGGGATGCAGCATGTCCTTAGACGAACTCAGCAACAATCAGCATGAGGAGATGCACGCCCTCATCAGAGCCTCTAACGGTACAGTGGGCAGAAGCGATGTCGCTAGCAGGTATGAAGGCGTCATTGCTGTTCCAGCAGATCCAATCAAACGACATACTTTAACGCCAGAAGAACGGCAAGCCTTGCGCCGTGTGCGCCTCAACCGCATCATTATGCGCAGGCGTCGCCATGGGCGCATCGGAAAGAATATTGTTCCACGTCTACTTACCATCATAGTTGTTGTGTTTATACTCTTTACCGCATTTGTCTCTGGAGGCGTGGGTGCGGGTTATGCCTATTACCAGGCCCAGTTGCCCCTATTAAACGGTATCGCACAGCATTCACTCTTTCAGACAACCCATATTTATGACCGTAACGGTAAATTGCTTTATGAACTTTATGATCACCAGCAAGATAAAGGTCGCCGTACATATATCAACTACAAAGATATATCACAATCGTTAATCAATGCCACGGTGGCAGCAGAAGATCGCACGTTCTGGACGAATGGTGGAGTTGATCTACAAGGCATTGTGCGTGCCGCTTTCTCGAATGTTCAAAGCCAGGGAGTGGTAGAGGGCGGTAGTACCGTCACGCAGCAGTTGATCAAAAATCAGTTTTTCGTAGGCCAGCCACGCGATATCCAGACCAAAGGAGAGGAAGCTCTTCTTGCGACAGGTCTGACACAACAATACCCGAAGTGGCAAATTATGGAGATGTACCTTAACACTGTTTATTATGGAGATCTCAACTACGGCGTTGAGGCTGCTGCGGAAGATTACTATGGTCTAAAGCCGCAGTGTTCTCATACACAATGTCGGCCAGCGGTTGCACAACTCGATCTTGCGCAGGCGTCTATGCTGGCGGGTCTACCGCAGGGTCCATCTATCTATAACCCGATTCTCAATAAACCCGTAGCAATCAAGCGTCAGAACGTAGTTCTTCAGAGCATGCTCGATATGGGCGTGATCACAAAGCAGCAGATGGCCCAGGCACAAAAAGAGACTGCAAATTACAAATTTACCTATCATTCAGTCAACAACACTTCTCAGGCCCCTCATTTTGTGCGCTATGTAATTGACCAGATGCTGGTGCCATTACTGGGAGCCCAGAATTTAGAGGATGGTGGATACAATATCTACACGACACTTGATCTTGACCTGGAGAAAAAAGTCGAGCAGGCGGTTTACAACCATCTCTACAAACCTCAGACCGAGGCTTATGTTGGTTATGGAATATTATCTCAGACCAATAATGTCAATAATGGTGCGGCGGTCGTGATGAATCCATACAACGGAGAAATTCTGGCGATGGATGGTAGTGCTAAATATGACATGAATACGCCTCAAATGCAGGGACAATTCAATGCAGCAATAGCGCCGCGGCAGCCCGGTTCCTCGTTTAAACCTGTCGTCTATGCAACTGACTTTGAGATGGGCTGGTACCCAGGAATGATCATCCCTGATCACAAGACAATCTATCCCGGCAACACGCACCCGCCATACTACCAGCCACAAAACTATGATGGCACGTACCACAACGGCTATCCTATGACCATTCGCACAGCCATTGCTAACTCATTCAACATTCCGGCCATCGATGGGCTCATGTATGCAGGTATTCCCAATGTGCAGAACATGGCAGGGCGTCTGGGGTTAACCGAAGTGGCTAAGAAGAAGCCAACCGATCTTGGGCCATCACTGGCTATCGGTTCAACCGAAGTCTCGCTCCTGAACCTGACAGGTGCCTATGCGACGTTCGCTAACAAAGGCGTACGCGTACCACCAACTGCCATTCTGGAGATCACCGACAACCAGAATCGGCCCATCTATAAATATAATGAAGCACATCCTCAAGGTCTCCGCGCAGTGCGAGAAGATGTTGCATTCATGATAAGTAGTATACTTTCCGACAAGAAGGCCCGTTACCACGAATTCCTTCCAGGCAACCCCCTCGAACTGGATCGTCCGGTTGCTGCCAAAACAGGTACAACCGATAGCTTCCGCGACAACTGGACGATGGGATACACCCCGTACCTGGCGGTTGGCGTATGGGCGGGCAACAATGATAACAGCAAAATGAACAATATTATTGGTATCACAGGAGCTGGTCCCATCTGGCACGACATCATGGAGTATGCGTCGCAACGCTACAACTTCCCGCCTGACGACTTTGCAAAACCAGCCGATGTGCATGAGGGGACAGTCTCTGCGATTACTGGCTTACTGCCTCGTCCTGGTGAACCAACCGTCACCGATTGGTTTATTGATGGGACCATGCCCACTATGATGAGTAACTACACTGCACCTGAGCATTGTAACAGGAGGGGACATAACTGCCATCCGCAGCAGCAACCCTGCAAGGGAGACAATTGTCCCCCTATTATTCCAATAGGCCCCGTTTTTCCGGGCGAACCTCCCATTCAATAATAGGTAAGGCACACCTTGCGGGTGCCTTCTTATTTTTATATTCTATGTTCAAGGTACGTATGAAAAGTTCCACATTTGAAGGAATACAATTGGAGGTTTCCCCTATGGCAGATACGTCGCAGCAAGGGAGTGCTGGTTCAGAATCATCAACTATAGACAGTGGGTTTCGTCCTTTGACGCGTAGTGAACGACGTAATCTCTGGCTTAAAGAGTATGGCGAACAGGATTTCGCACTCCAGGCCTGGGCAAGACTGGTAGAGAAGCAACAACTGGAGATCGAGGTTATGTTTCAGATGCACGGTCTACTGGTTTTTGGATCGATGGTCAGCACTGAAGCATATGCTCAGTTTTATATTAATCTACACGAAGAAATGTACCGGGAGCAAGAGCCGGAGACAGCGGATTTCCTGCGCGAATACTATACAGCCTTGATACCAGCGCCAGATCAACCGGAGATAGGCCCTGAGGGTCTTCCTATCGTCTTCCGTTATGCACATCTGCGCGATGTAACTATTATGAGTGCCGGTCACAAGATCAAAGTACCTTACTGGCGCGGTAAGATCAGTGAGATAGATGGGTTTGTAATTGGAGCTAGCACAGGGGAGTAAAAAAGGAAAGATTATCCTGAGTAGGCGTCAAGATGAGGAGATAGATGCATACCATGAAATGGCTCGCAGGGCGACCGCGAGGGTCGGCCCCTACAAAGATCCGTCCAGTTGTGAGCCACCTACGTTCTTTGTAGGGGCCGACCCTCGCGGTCAATGCCATTCAAAGAAGAAGAGGAGGGGAGACAAAAAGGCGACCATCTGGTAAAGAAAGAACCAACGAACACATCTTCTTTCCAGAAAGGCACCTTTGTATGACTTCTAGGATACTGCATGAAATGACGACTG
>WNGD01002133.1_pt1 | contig 23272 bp, 22 predicted proteins | sample 5400671 | NCBI WGS metagenome assembly WNGD01 (sample SAMN13153369, study PRJNA577476) | soil metagenome | isolation source: 40 cm soil or saprolite under grassland replicate 2 | place: USA:California | collected 2016-06-15
GCAGAGCCGCACGTCCTGAGGGCGGCGCCGGCAAGCGGCGCCTAGAGGCGGAGATCGCGCGGGCGCGGCGTCGCGAGCGCCGCGAGCATCCAGAGGATCCCGACGACGACGAAGCCGAGGCGTCCCTTGCCCGGGAGCGAGAACGTGAGGCCGACGAGCGGCGTGCCCGTCAGGATCACGAGCGCGGCCCAGCCGTTGACGAAGCCGACTGCAGCGCCGGGAGCGTCCGGCCGTGCCGCCGCGGCACCGGAGAAGGCGGTCGCGAACGGGAGCCCGGCGGCGAGCCCGACGAGCGCGGCGGCGGCGACGAGGGCCGGGAACGGGAGCGGCGTCCCGAGCAGGATCGTCCCCGCGCCGCCGAGCACGAGGCTCCAGGCGACGACGGCACGGCTCAGCCGCGGCCGGGCGCGGAACATCCAGCCGCCGAGCACGCGCGTGAAGAAGCCGAGCAGGAGCGTCAGCGAGCCCGCGACCGCGGCGGCGGAGTGCGGCTCGCCGTGCTTGCGGAACAGGGTGACGACCCAGTTGCCGACGACGACGCTGAAGCCGAACGACGCGGTGTGGATCGCCGCGAAGCGGTAGAGCGCGGCGTCCCGGAAAAGGCCGGCGTCGACGCGTTCCTCCGCGTGCCGCGGCGTGCGCGGCGCGTCCGGCGCGGCCAGCAGCAGCGCGAGCACGGCGGCGGCAACGACGATCGCGCTCACGAACGGCGCCCGGAAGCCGAGAGGTCCGAAGAGTTCGGGGACGATCGCGAGCGCCAGACCGGGCGCGGCGACCGAGGCGCCGCCGTAGATCCCCTGCACGACCGGCGAGCCGCCGCGCGCACGGATGTAGTCGCTGCCCGAGACGAAGGCGAGCGCCGTTCCGAGACCGCAGATCGCCCGGCCGAGGAGGGCGAGCCAGACGTGCGGCGCGATCAGCGCGACGCCGTTCCCGCAGGCGAGGACGACGAGCGCCGCGCGGCCGACCCGTCTCGCGCCGAAGCGGTCCGTTGCCCGGCCCGCGGGGATCTGCGCCGACATGTGGACGAGGAACAGCGCCGTCGTGAAAAGGCCGACGGTGGCGAGGCCGACGCTGTAGTCCTGCGAAAGATCGGTCGCGACGGCGCCGACGTCGGTGATGTTCCAGCCGACCGCGAAGCCGACCCCGACGCCTGCCGCGTACGCGCGCACGGGTGCGTACGCTACGCGCCCGCGCTGTGGACAGCTTGTTCCACTTTCGGCACACCTCCGTGACAGACACGCGCGCCGAATCTCGGTAGGCTTGACGCCGAGCAGGGGGGCGGGTCGGGACCCGGTCTACACGCGCGTGTACATGAAAGAACGTGGGCCGCGCGCGCTGAGAACCGCTAGAGGCTTGATATGAAGTCCCTCGGTCGTCGCGAAGCGATGCGCAAGGAGATAATCGCGGTGGCGTGCATCGCCGAGACGCCGTGAAGGCAATCGTCCAAGACACGTACGGCTCACCCGACGTCCTGGAACTCAGGGACATCGACAAGCCGGTGGTCGGCGACGACGAGGTGCTCGTCCGGGTGCACGCGGCCGGGGTCGACCAGGGCGTCTGGCACCTGATGGCGGGGATGCCGTACCTGCTGCGCCTCGCGGGCTTCGGGCTCCGCGCGCCCAAGAACCCCGTCCGCGGCTCCGACGTGGCGGGACGCGTCGAGGCGGTCGGCGAGAACGTGACCCGGTTCCAGCCGGGTGACGAGGTGTTCGGCACGTGCGACGGCTCCTTCGCCGAGTACGCATCCGCTCGAGCGGACCGGCTCGCGCCCAAGCCGGCGAACCTCAGCTTCGAGCAGGCCGCGGCCGTGCCCGTCTCCGGTTACACCGCCCTCCAGGCCGTTCGCGACCAGGGAAAGGTTCGACCCGGTCAGCGAGTCCTGATCATCGGTGCAGGCGGAGGCGTGGGGACGTTCGCCGTGCAGCTGGCCAAGGCGTACGGCGCGGAGGTGACCGGCGTCTGCAGCACGACGAAGACCGACCTGGTGCGATCGATCGGCGCCGACCACGTGATCGACTACACCCGGGAGGACTTCGCCGACGGTCGGAACCGCTACGACGTCATCCTCGACATCGCCGGGAACCGCTCGCTGTCACACCTCCGGCGCGCCCTCGCCCCCGAGGGGACGCTCGTGATCGTCGGAGGAGAAGGGGGCGGACGCTGGCTCGGAGGCATCGACCGCCAACTCCGGGCGCTCGTGCTCTCGCCGTTCGTGCGTCAGAAACTGGGGACGTGGGTCGCGACGCAGCGCACGGAGGACCTGGAGGAGCTGCACGAGCTCCTCGAGGCCGGCACGGTCACGCCCGTCGTCGACAGGACGTTCCCGCTGAGCGACGTCCCCGAGGCCATCCGGTACATGAGAAAGGGCCACGCACGCGGCAAGGTCGTCATCACCGTGTGAGGCGCGACCAGCCCGGCTCCTTGCCCGCAGACGTCCCTACGACTGGCCGCCGCGCCCGCCGCCGCCCGCGACCCAGTCGAGTGCTCGGGCTTCGTGTCCTCGAGCTTCGTGTGCGACAGGCCGCGCAGGCTCTGGACGAACAGCATGACCGTCGGCACGCCGGCGCGCGAGATCTCGGCTGCGTCGTGGAGCGGGCCGCTCGGCAACCGGTGCGAGGCTCCGGCGACCTCCTGCACGGCCTCGTCGGCGAGCTCGATCAGCGTCTCGTCGAAGAGGATCGGCTCGATCTGCCAGATCCGCTCCCACGAGACGTCGATCCGCTCCTCGTGCGCGAAGCGCGCGGCATGGTCGCGCGCGAGGTCGAGCAACTGCGCAAGCTTGTCGGCGTCGAGATGCCGCTGGTCGAGGAGCTGCTCGGCCGTCTCGACGACCGAGGTGACGATGCCCGGCCGGCAGACGACGTTGCCGGACGTGCAGACCGCACCCTCGCCCACCTCGGCGGCGATCTCGCGCAGCGCGAGGTCGAGCTTCGCCGCACCGGCGAGCGCGTCGCGCCGCTGGTCCATGGGCGTCGAGCCGGCGTGCGCGGCCTGGCCCTTCCAGGTGATCTGGTGCCGCTCGACCCCGAACGTCCCGAGCACGACCCCGAGCGGGAGGTCCATCGACTCGAGGACAGGACCCTGCTCGATGTGGAGCTCGAGGTAGGCCGCGGCCGACTCGAGCTGCGCGCGCGCCTCGAGCGCCCGGTCGAGGTCGACGCCGCGCTCCTGCAACGCGTCCGGCAACGCGACGCCGTCGTTGTCGCGCCGCTGCCGCAGCTCGTCCTGATCTGCCATCGACCCGGCCGCCGCCGACGAGCCAAAGAGCGACCGGCCGAAGCGGGCCCCCTCCTCGTCGGCCCAGTTGACAAGCCGGACGGTCACCGGCGGCCGCCCTTCCTCGGCGATCCGCCGCAGCACCTCCAGCCCGGCGAGCACGTTCAGACAGCCGTCGAGCCAGCCGCCGTTCGGGACCGAATCGATGTGCCCGCCGATGAGCAGCGCCCGCTCCGACGCGCCGGGAAGCGTGAACCACTGATTCCCCGCGTCGTCGATCTCCTCGCCGGCGCCGAGGCCGTCGAGCTTCGCACGCAGCCATTCCCGCGCCCGCTCCCAGGTGTCCGTCCACGCCACCCGCTGCGCCCCGTTCTCGTCGCCGGTCAGCTGCTGGAGCTCGCGCAGCTCCTCGACGGTTCTGCTCGGGCTGAGCGCCATTGCGGCCCAGGACCCTAACTGGTAGACAATCGCCCGGTGTCGGCGATCGCGATCGGGCAGCACGGGCGACCGCGCGGCGAGGGGGTCCTACGGGGGCTCGGCAGAGCCTCCCTGTTCTTCGTCGTCCTCGGCGCCCTCTACGGCCTGTGGGAGGGCTACCGCTGGCTCGGGATCCACTTCGGCTGGCAGCACCCGTTCCCGGTCACCGAGACGACGATGCCGCACATCCACGTGATGGTGCAGGCGCTGTTCAAGCACACGCACGAGGGCGGCCCGCTCCTGATCGGCATCCTCTGGCGAGCCTCGCTCTTCACGGCGAAGGAGGCTGCGCTCGGCTTCGCGATGGGCGCCGTCGGCGGCTTCGCGCTCGGCGCGATGCTGGCCCACTCGCGGATGCTCCAGCGCGGCTTTCTGCCGTACGTCGTCGCCTCGCAGACCGTGCCGATCCTCGCGATCGCGCCCATGGTGATCGTGTGGCTCTCGACGCTACACGTGACGGCCTGGATCTCGGTCTCGGTCATCGCCGCCTACCTGACCTTCTTCCCGGTCGTGATCAACACGTTGCGCGGCCTCCACTCCGTCGACCGCCAGGCGCTCGAACTGATGCGCTCCTTCGCGGCGAGCCGCTGGACGATCCTCTGGAAGCTCCGCTTCCCCGCCTCGCTGCCCTACCTGTTCGCCGCACTCAAGGTCTCGGCGACCGCGAGCATCGTGGGCGCGATCGTCGGCGAGCTCCCGTCCGGGATCGCCGGCGGGCTCGGCGGCGCGATCCTCAACTTCGCCCAGTACTACAGCTTCCAGCCGCAGAACCTCTGGGCGACGAACATCGTCGCCGCCGCCGTCGGGATCACCTTCTTCCTGGCCGTCCTCGCAGCCGAGAAGATCGTCGTCCGGCGCGCGCCGGAGCACCTCGCATGACTACGCTACGCGTCTGGTTTGGCCGAACGGGCCGCCTCGCGTTCCGGATAGCTGCGCCGCTTGCGCTGCGGGAGGTGCCGTGTCCAGCAGCGTAGTCTCGATCGCGAACGTCTCGAAGCAGTTCAAGGGCGGCACGGTCGCGCTCCGGGACATCGACCTCGAGATCGAGGCCGGCGAGTTCGTCTCGCTGATCGGCCCGTCCGGGTGCGGCAAGTCGACGCTGCTGCGGATCGTCGGCGACCTGATCCAGCCGAGCGCCGGCTCGGTCACCGTCAACGGCAAGCCGGCGCGGAAGGCCCGCGAGGACCACGACTACGGGATCGTCTTCCAGGACGCCGTGCTCTACGACTGGCGCACGGTCTCGAAGAACATCGCGCTGCCGCTCGAGCTCGCCGGCCGGCCGCGAGACGAGCGGCGCGCGAAGGTGCAGCAGATGCTGGAGCTCGTCGAGCTGCAGGGGTTCGGCGATCACCATCCCTGGCAGCTCTCGGGCGGGATGCAGCAACGTGTCTCGATCGCCCGAGCACTCTCGTTCGACCCGGCGCTCCTGCTGATGGACGAGCCGTTCGGCGCCCTCGACGAGATGACCCGCGAGCGCCTGAACCTCGAGCTGCTGCGGATCTGGGAGGAGACCGGCTCGACCGTCGTCTTCGTCACGCACTCGATCTCGGAGGCGGTCTTCCTCTCGACGCGCGTCGCCGTGATGTCGGCGCGGCCGGGCCGTATCTCGGACGTGATTCCGATCGACCTCGCGCAGCCGCGCACGGGCGCGACGCGCGAGGACCCGCGCTTCTTCGAGCTCGTCACCCAGGTACGCGAGGCTCTTCACCTCGGCCACGAGCAGGTGCCTGCATGAGACGACGCTCGCGTCGTCTCACTCAGGCCGTACGGGCCTGCGGCATCGCTTGCGATGCCGCACTGAGGCCGTGCCGGCTTAGCCGGCGCGGCCGCCTGCTTCGCGTGCGGCCGTCTGCTTCGGCTTCGCTTGCGAAGCCGTATGGAGGCCGAGCCGGCTTCGCCGGCTCGGCCGTCTGCAGTGCCGGTCGACACGCTGACCGTCAGGAGGTTCCGCTATGACGTCGTCCGCGCCCGTCGCCGTCCAGCCGCTGCCGCGCGGCGGTGCCGCGCGCCTCGTCGGCCGACGGCTGCGCGACTGGATTCCGGCCGCGCTCGTGCTCGTGCTCGGGCTCGCGGTATGGCAGGGCGCCGTCAAGGGATTCCACGTCAAGCGCTTCCTCCTCCCCGCTCCGAGCGCGATCTGGACCGCGTTCCAGGACAACCAGCACGCGCTCTGGAAGGAAGGCTGGTTCACGCTCCAGGAGGCGCTCGGCGGCTTCGCGATCGGCTGCGCCGCTGCGATCGTGCTCGCGATCGTCGTCGCGCGCTGGCGGCCCCTCGGAAACGCCCTGATGCCCTATGCGATCGCGGCCAACGCGATCCCGATCATCGCCTTCGCCCCGATCACGAATGCCTGGTTCAACCCGCTGACGAAGAGCTCGAAGATGGCGGTCGCCGCGATCCTCTGCTTCTTCCCGGTCTTCGTGAACGTCGTCCGCGGCCTCACGTCGGTGAAGCCGCAGCAGATCGAGCTGATGCGCTCGTACGCCGTCGGCGAGCTCACCGTCTTCCGGCTCGTCCGCATCCCGACGGCGCTCCCGTTCCTGTTTACGTCGCTCAAGGTGGCGAGCGTGCTCGCGATGATCGGGGCGATCGTCGGCGAGTACTTCGGCGGCTCGCTCGACGCGCTCGGGGCGAACATCAAGCAGGACGCCGCGCTCTTCCAGTTCGAGAAGGCGTGGTCGGAGATCGTGGTCGCGTGCCTGCTCGGGATCGGCTTCTACCTGGCGGTCGTCCTGGCGGAGGCACTCGCGACCCGTTGGCAGCCTCCGGCGGGGTTCCCGTCGGATTAGGAGAGGTTCAGAATGGCTTCAACGCACGACGAAAGGGGACTCAGCATGAGGCGGAAGTACTGGGTCGGAGGGCTCCTCGCTCTCCTCAGCCTGTCGCTCGCCCTGTGGGCCGGCTTCGGCTCGACGGCCGGCGCGGCCACGTCCGGCCAGAAGCTCACGAAGGTGACGCTGCAGCTGAAATGGGTCACGCAGGCGCAGTTCGCGGGTTACTACGCCGCGAAGGCGAAGGGCTACTACAAGCAGTTCGGCCTCGACGTGAACATCAAGGTCGGCGGCCCGGACATCACGCCCGAGCAGGTGGTCGCGAGCGGCCAGGCGCAGTTCGGCCTCGACTGGCTGCCGAGCCTCCTCGCCACGCGTGACACCGGCACGCAGCTCGTGAACATCGCGCAGGTCTTCACCCGCTCCGGGATGACCGAGCTGACGTGGCGCGACAGCGGCATCAACACGGTCGCGAAGATGCGGGACAAGACCGTCGGCGTCTGGTGCTGCGGCAACCAGTTCGAGCTCTTTGCGGCGCTGACGAAGTTCGGCATGGATCCCGAGCACAACCAGGGCGTCAAGATCTTCAACCAGCCCTTCGACATGAATGCGTTCCTGAACCGCCAGATCGACGCGGCTGCGGCGATGACGTACAACGAGCTGGCGCAGGTGCTCGAGTCGAAGAACCCTAAGACCGGGAAGCTCTACACGCTCGGCGATCTGAACGTGATCAAGCTCCAGAACATCGGCACCGGCATGCTCGAGGACGGCGTCTTCACCACGGCCGACTACCTGAAGAGCGCCGCGAACCGGGCGGTCGCGACCAAGTTCCTCGCGGCCTCCTTCAAGGGCTGGGCCTACTGCCGTGACCACGCGCAGGCCTGCACGACCATCGTGCTCGCGAACGGGCCGACGCTCGGCAAGGGTCACCAGACATGGCAGATGAACGAGATCAACGCGCTGATCTGGCCCGTCCGGCAGGGCATCGGCGTGATGAACCGGACGTCGTTCGCGCGGACGGCGCAGATCGCGCTCAAGTTCAAGGTGATCAAGAAGCCGGCGTCGAACGCGGCGTACCGGATCGACCTGGCCAAGGCGGCGGACAAGCTGCTCGCCAAGCAGCACGTCGACGTCAACGGCCTCAAGTGGCGCAAATCCGTCGTGCAGGTGACTCCCGGCGGAGCTTAGGCATGAATGGAACCCGCGCAGACCCTCCGGGCCGCTTCGCGGTCCGGAGGCCTGCACGCTGAAAGCGGAGGTGGGACGATGTCGGTGTTGATTCGCAGCGGTCGCGTTGTGACGGCGGCTGACGACTACGTCGGTGACATCTACGTCGAGGACGAGACGGTGAAGCTGATCGGCGAGTCGCTCGACATCCAGGCCGACAAGGTGATCGACGCGGCCGGAAAGTACGTCCTGCCGGGATGCGTCGACCCGCACACCCACCTCGACATGCCGTTCGGCGGCACGGTCACGATCGACGACGTCGAGTCAGGGCAGACCTCGGCCGCATTCGGCGGCACGACGTGCCACGTCGACTTCATCATCCAGCCGCACGGCCAGACCTTCACGGCCGCCTTCGAGGAGTGGCGCGCGAAGGCGAACGGCAAGCAGGTGATCGACATGGGCTACCACATGGCGGTCACCGACCTGAAGGAGGGCGGCTCGCTCGAGGAGCTCGCGTCGCTCCCCGAGCAGGGGATCACCTCCTACAAGCTGTTCATGGCCTACAAGGGCGCGCTCATGGTCGACGACGAGACGCTCTTCCGGACGATGCAGGTGGCGGCGAAGACGGGCGCGCTCGTGATGGTGCACGCCGAGAACGGCGACGCGATCGACGTGCTCGTCAAGGAGGCGCTCGCCGAGGGCAAGACGGAGCCGAAGTACCACGCGCTGACGCGGCCGCCCGAGACCGAGGGCGAGGCGACGAACCGGGCGATCCAGCTCTCGCGTATCGCCGGCTCGCCGCTCTACGTCGTCCACGTCTCCTGCCAGGAGTCGGTCGAGCCGATCGCGCTCGCGCGCGAGAAGGGCTGGGACGTCTGGGGCGAGACCTGCACCCAGTACCTGTTCATCGACTACGAGTACCTCGAGCGGCCGAACTTCGAGGGTGCGAAGTACGTCTACACGCCGCCGCCGCGGGCGAAGGCGAACCAGGACGTGCTCTGGGCGGCCGTCCGCAACGACGTCCTCTCGGCGATCTCGACCGACCACTGCGCCTTCCTCTGGGACGGCCAGAAGACGCTCGGCCGCGACGACTTCTCGAAGATTCCGAACGGCGGCCCCGGGCTCGAGAACCGCCTGCAGATGATCCACGAGTTCGGCGTCCGCGGCGGCCGCATCTCGCTCAACCGGATGGTCGAGCTGCTCTGCACGAATCCGGCCAAGCTGTTCGGGCTCTACCCCCGCAAGGGAACGCTCGCGGTCGGCTCCGACGCCGACATCGTCGTCTTCGACCCGGAGAAGAAGGTGACGATCTCGGCGTCGACGCACCACTCGAAGGTCGACTACAACCTGTTCGAGGGCACCGAGGTGAACGGCTCGCCCGAGGTCGTGCTGCTGCGCGGCCAGGTGCTCGTCGAGAACGACCAGCTCGTCGCCTCGCCCGGGATCGGCCAGTTCGTCAAGCGGGCCAGGTTCGGCGAGGAGCTCCGGCCGGCGAAGGCCGCCGTCGTCTGACCCACCGCCCTTCCGACCCCAAGTAACACAGTGGTATTTGGGGTCGGAGGGAATTGGGGTCAGCGGTGCTCGACGGACCGGACGACGTCGATCCGGTCGAGCTGCCCCGAGTCGCGGCCGGGGCCGCCGTCGACGCGGTCGCGGCGGCCGTCGCGCGCGAGCAGGCGGTCGGCGCCCGGGCCGCCCGCGAGCGTGTCGGCGCCGGGGCCGCCGTCGAGACGGTCGTTGCCGGCTCCGCCGTCGAGGACGTCGTTGCCGCGGCCGCCGAAGAGGACGTCGTTCCCGGCGCCGCCGCGGACGACGTCGTTGCCGTCGCCGCCGTCGATGCGGTCGTTGCCGCCGGCGCCGGAGATCACGTCGTCGCCTCCGAGGCCGCAGATGACGTCCGCCCCGGGCGTCCCGACGAGGGTGTCGTCGCCGGAGGTGCCGACGATCGTGCATCCCTTCGGAGCCGGCAGCGGTTGCCAGTCGGGCTGCTCGTCGAGCATGTTGTCGGACGTCACCCGGTTGAGCAGGTCGCCGGCGGCGGACATCACGTAGAGGTCGCGCTTGTTCTTGGCGGCGCGGTCGCTCTCGAAGACGAGCTCGCGGCCGTCCGGCGACCACGCCGGCAGCGCATCGAGCGCGGGCGAGTTCGTTAGGTTGACCTGGCTCGAGCCGTCCGCGTTCATCACGAAGACCTCGAAGTCGCCCGTCCGGTTCGTGTCGAAGGCGATCCGCTTGCCGTCGGGCGACCAGACCGGATCCTGGTCGACAGCGTCGAGGAGCACGTTCGCGACCACGCCCGCGTCGCTGGTTAGCCGCGTCTGAGCGGAGCCGTCCGCGTTCATGACGTAGATCTCGCGGTTGCCGTCACGGTCGCTCGAGAAGGCGATCTTCTTGCCGTCGGGCGACCACGCCGGATCGCCGTCGAAGACCTTGTTGAACGTCAGCCGCGTCTGGCCCGAGCCGTCGGCGTTCATGACGTACACCTCGCTGTTGCCGTCGCGCTGGCTCTCGAACGCGATCCTGCGCCCGTCGGGGGACCAGGCCGGGTCGCCGTCGAACGCGTTCGTGAACGTGAGCTCGGTGACGCCGCTGCCGTCCGCGTTCATCACGTAGACGTCCCCGTCCGGACTGTGGCGGTCGGACTGGAAGACGATCCGCCGTCCGTCCGGCGACCACTGCGCCGACTGGTCGCCGTTACCTTCCGTGCCGGAGAGGTCGTGGATGTTCGAGCCGTTCGCGTTGACGGTGAAGATGTGCATGCCGTTGTCGTAAATGATGCGGCCGTTGATGCCCGGAAACGCCGCGCCGGCCTGGCGCGCAGCACCTCCGGCCGCGGCGAGCGCGCCGACCGCGAGCACACACAGAAGCCTGACCCTCATGCCGTTTCCTCCCTCGAAGACCGGTGGAGCGTACGACGGGGCGGTAAAGCGGCCGTGCGCAGCTTGTTAAGACTTTCAACGCAGATGAAAACGTTCTGCCGACGGCCGACGCGCCTCTTAGACTCGGGCGGTTTCCGGTCTATCCAGGAGGTCTGGTCAGATGACCGAACCGCGCCATCGCGAGGAGATCGCCCACGACATCGACGAGTTCCGCCGGGACGTCGCGTTCGAGCGGCAGGAGCTCGACGCGTCGATCAAGCACGACTACTCGACGAGCGACACCGGGATCGTCCCGCTCGACCGGCGGCGGCCGATGTGGCACTTCATGGGCCTGTGGACGACGTTCGTCGCCGGCTTCTCGTACATGTTCCTCGGCTTCGAGATCCGCGACGGCGGCCACGGCCTCGGCGCGACGATCGCGATCACGCTCCTCGGGTACGGCCTCTACGTCGCCTACGCGATGGTCGGGTCGTACCTCGGCTCGCGCACCGGTCAGACCCACGCGCTGCTCACGCGCTCTGTCTTCGGCATCGGCGGCTCGTGGATCGTCTCGGCGTTCGTCCTGATCGCGCCCCTCGGCTGGGTCGCGTTCCAGGCGAACCTGCTCGTGACGCTCTGGGACGGGTTCTACGGCTGGGATCACGTCTTCACGCTGACGCTGCTCCTCGCCGGCGTGATGATCCTCAACAACCTGCTCGGCTTCACCGGGATCAGCGTCTTCGCGCGCTACCTCGTCACGCCGGTGCTGATCCTCTGGTGCATCTATCTGATCATCAAGGTGCTCGTCACCGACGCAGGCTCGCTCGGCGGCACGCCGAAGGGCAGCGGCCTGCCGTTCTGGGTCGCGGTCACGGCCGTGATCGGGTTCGCGATGTGGGGCAACGAGCCGGACTTCTGGCGCTACGGCAAGCCGCGCTTCCTGTGGCCGCTGCCGACCTACCTGTTCTCGGCGCTCTGGTTCCTGCTCTTCACGATGGCCGGCTGGATGATGGCCGAGCTGAGCAAGTCGGACGATCCGGCGGCGATCTTCGGCTACACCGTCCACTACTCGCTCTTCGGCGCGTTCTGGCTCGCGTGGATCATCGCCACGATCAGCCAGTTCGCGATCAACGACGGCAACTACTACGAGTCGGTCAACGCCGGCCAGAACCTGATCGGCGGCTGGCACCTCTGGCGACGGCCGTACACGTGCCTGCTCGTCGCTGGCGGCGGCGTGATCGCGGCCGACCTCGTCAACTTCCACTTCTTGAACGGCTGGTTCAAGGTCGCGACGTTCCTCGCGATCACCGTCCCGTGCGCGACCGTGATCATGGCCGTCGACCACTTCCTGCTGCCGCGCCTCTATCGGATCTCGCGGCCGCTGACGAGCGTTCCCGCGTGGCAGGAGGCCGGGGCGATCAACGTCCCGGCGGTGATCGCGCTGCTCGGAGCCGTCTTCTTCGGCGTCACCGGGACCGCGAGCTGGCCGCACGGCTGGCTCGAGTCGGCGCCGCAGAACAGCTGGGGCCCAGTGCCGCTCGAGTCGTGGCTGATCGCAGGCGTCGGTTACGTGGTGCTCGTCGCGGCAGCGCGCGCGGTCGTGCCGAACGTGAAGGCGGCGCTCGCGTTCAGCCGCCAGGCGCTCACGGCGAACGTCCCGGGCGACGCGGTCGTGGACATCGCTAGCGAGGCCGAGGCAGGCGTCCGACCCACTCCGGCGGCGATTCCGGCGCCCGGAGTCTAGGAGTACATACCGGGCTCGAGCTCGACGGGCTCCAGCTTTCTGCGCTGGAGTCCGTCGTCTGCTCGTGCGCGGCGCGCGGCCTCGCGCGCCTCGACGAACTCGACGTCCCCGGCGGCGAGCGCATGCTCGATCAGGCGGCGCAGCACCTCGACGCGATGAGGCCGGCCGGAGAGGAAGGGGTGGCACGTGAGGACGAAGAGGCAGCCTTGGCGGCGCATCGCGTCGAGCTCGCTCGTCCAGAGGTCGAGCACCTTCTGCGGCGACTCGATCGAGCTCCTGAACGGCGGCCGCGGCAGAAACGCGTACTGCTCCCAGTCGTCGAGGCTCCAGTGCACGGGCAGCTCGACGATCGCGCCCGAGCCCGTCTCGAGCAGGTACGGCCTGTCGTCGTCCATCAGGCTCGAGTCGTAGGCCAGGCCGTACTCGGCCACGAGGGCGGGCGTCGTCCAGCGCGGCTCCCAGCTCGGGCAGCGGAAGCCCTCGGGCTTCGCGCCGGCGCGGTCGAGCGCGGCGAGCGCCCGCTCGAAGTCGGCCCGCTCGGCCTGCGGATCCTGGTCGACCGGACTGTGGTGGGCGTAGGAGTGGTGCCCGACTTCGTGTCCGGACGCGAGAATCCGCTCGACCGCCTGCGGGTAGCGGTCGGCCGTCAGGCCGGGCACGAAGAAGGTCGCCGGCAGCGAGTACTCCGCGAGCAGCTCGATGATCCGCGGCACCCCGACGAGCGGGCCGTAGGCCTGGTGGCTCATCACGCCGAGGTTCTCGGCGTACTGAGCCCCCTCGGCGAGGATCGGCGACTCGGCGTCGACGTCGAAGGACAGGATCGCCTGGATCACGGGGCGCCTCCCAGCACGCGCAAGGTGAGGAGCTCGAAGCCGACGTTCGCCGCGGCGAGCGCGGTCTGCTGGCCCGGGCCGTCGTAGGAGGGCGAGACCTCGACCACGTCGCAGCCGGCGAGCTTGATCCCTCGCAACGAGCGCAGGAATGCGACCGCCTCGGCGGTCGAGAAGCCCGCGATCTCCGGTGTCCCCGTCCCCGGCGCGAAGGCCGGGTCGAGGAAGTCGACGTCGAAGCTGAGGAAGACCGGCCGGTCGCCCGTCTTGGCCTTGATCAACCGACCGTAGGCCTCCGGCCCGAGCGCGCGCAGCTCCTCCGACTGGATCACGGTGAAACCGAGCTCCTCGGAGGCGCGGATGTCGTCGGCCCCGTAGATCGAGCCGCGCATCCCGGCCTGCACCGACGCGCGAGGGTCGAGCAGGTTCTCCTCCACCGCCCGCTTGAACGTCGTCCCGTGGAAGTACTTCTGGCCGAAGTACTCCTCCCACGTGTCGGCGTGCGCATCGAGCTGGACGAGGCAGAGTGGCCCGTGCCGGCGGGCCAGCACGCGCAGCTCGGCGAGCGTGATCGAGTGGTCGCCGCCGAGCGCGAGCGGGAAGACGCCTGCGTCGACGAGCGGCTGCATCGCCTCTTCGACCTGGGCATACGTGCGCTCGGTCGCGCCTGGGGAGACGGGCAGGTCGCCGTAGTCGACGATCGAGAGCGCCTCGACGACGTTCACCTCGAGCACGGGGTGGTACGGCCGGAGCAGCGCCGAGGCGGAGCGGATCGCCTCCGGGCCGAAGCGCGCGCCGGTGCGGTAGCTCGTCCCCGTGTCGAAGGGAATCCCGAACGCGGCCGCGTCGACGCTCGCGAGATCGGTCACGTGAGGTGCGCGCATAAACGTCCGCACGCCGGCGAAGCGCGGAATCACTCGCGCGTCGAGCGGCTTGTAGGGCGGGCCGGCCACGGGTGTGAGCCTAACCTGGCGCAAGCCTGGACGATCGTCCGGTCGACCGGCTCGCCGGGGTCGGGTATTCGTACAGGCGTGCGCCTCGTGCTCCCGCTTGCGGCACTGGCCGCCGCCCTGGCGGTGGGGATCGTCGGCATCGCCGACCATTCGCGCAAGTCCGCTGCCATCGAGCGGGCCAACGTCGCGCTCTGGTTCTGCCAGCACGGCCAGGGGCGCTGCGCCGACACGAAGCCCGCGACGGTCGAGGCGGCGTGGCAGCGCAGGGAGCGGCGATACCAGCTCGCTCTCGCCGGAACGGCCGTGGTCGGGGGGTGGCGCGTCCGGCGCCGGCAGGCGACGGCTTAAGATCGGCGCGTGGCAGATCTCCTGGTCCGTAACGCCCGCCTGCAGGACGGCCGGCTCGTCGACGTCGCGATCGAGGACGGCCGGTTCGTGCGCATCGCCTCCGAGCTCGACCTCGACGCGGGTCGCGAGATCGACGCCGAGGGCCGGCTCGCGACACCGCCGCTTGTCGACTGCCACCTCCACCTCGACGCCTCGCTCACGGCCGGGAGGCCGCGCTACAACCAGTCCGGCACGCTGATCGAGGGCATCCACGTCTGGGGCGAGCTGAAGGAGAGCCTGACCCCGGAGGACGTGTTCGAGCGGGCGAGGGAGATCGTCCGCTGGTCGGCGGCGCAGGGGACGCTCCACATCCGCGCCCATGCCGACGTATCGGCGAAGAACGAAGCGCCGGTACGCGGGCTGCTGCGGCTCCGTGACGAGCTCGCCGACCTCGTCACGATCCAGGTGACCGCCTTCCCGCAGGACGGGATCTACTCCGACCCGCGCAACGAGGGGCTACTGGAGCGGGCGATCGAGCTCGGAGTCGACTGCGTCGGTGGCATTCCGCACTACGAGCCGACCTCCGAGCTCGGGCTGCTCGAGGTGCACCGCGTCACCGAGCTCGCCAAGCAGCACTCGCGTCGGGTCGACGTGCACTGCGACGAGACGGACGACCCGGGCTCGCGCTTCCTCGAGGTGATGGCCGACGACACCGTGCAGCTCGGCCTGCAGGGGCGCGTGACCGCGAGCCACTGCACGGCGATGGGCTCCTACGAGCCGTACTACTCTTCGAAGCTGCACGGGTTCCTGCGCCGCGCGGGAATCAACGTCGTCGTCAATCCGTACGCGAACTCGCTGATCCAGGGGCGGCTCGACGTCTACCCGAAGCGGCGCGGGTTCGCGCAGCTGAAGGAGCTGCTCGCGGCGGGCGTCAACGTCTCGCTCGGTAACGACGTGATCATGGATCCGTGGTACCTGATGGGGAAGGCGGATCTCGTCGACGCGGCTCATCTGGCGCTGCACTTCACGTACATGAGCGGCCTCGACGAGATCCCGGAGATGCTGCGTTGCGCGACCGACCGCGGCGCGCGGACGCTCGGGATCGAGGACGAGTACGGGCTCGACGAGGGCAAGCCGGCCGACCTCGTGATCTTCGACGCGCCCAGCCCGATCGAGGTGATCCGCCTTCGCGCCGCGCGGCGCTGGGTGATCCGCCGCGGCCGCGTGATCGCCGAGACGACCCCTGCCCGGACGACCCTCTACGCCGAAGACGGCACGCCCGAGCCAGTCACGTTCGCGCCGGCCACGCCCTGACCCCACCCGTCCCGGTGCCAGGCAACGGGTCGTGGCCGGCGCGGCCGCGGCCCGGGAAGCCGTGGCCCGGTGCCAGGCAACGGGTCGTGGCCGAAGCGGCCGCGGCCCGGGAAGCCGTGGCCCGGTGCCAGGCAACGGGTCGTGGCCGGCCCGGCCGTGGCCCGGGTCGCGGCGCCGCGGCGCCGGCTCAGTCCTCCACGCTCACCTCGTCTGCGGGAACCCGAGGTCGACCTTCGACGTCGCCGGATCCGGCCAGCGCGACGTGACGACCTTGCCGCGGGTGTAGAACTCGATCCCCTCGGGCCCGTAGATGTGGGTGTCCCCGAACAGCGAGCTCTTCCAGCCGCCGAAGGAGTAGTAGGCGACCGGCACCGGGATCGGGACGTTGATCCCGACCATCCCGGCCTGCACCTCGAACTGGAACTGGCGGGCGACGCCGCCGTCCCGGGTGAAGATGGCGGTGCCGTTGCCGTACGGGTTCTCGTTCACGAGCGTCACGGCCTCGTCGTAGGTGGAGACGCGCGTGACCCCGAGCACAGGGCCGAAGATCTCGTCCTGGTAGGCCTTCATCTCGGGCGTGACGTTGTCGAGGAGCGACGGCGCGAGGAAGAAGCCGTCGCCGGGCGCACCCTCGCGGCCGTCGACGACCACGGTCGCCCCCTCCTCGGGCGCCCGCTCGACGTAGCCCGCGACCTTGTCGCGATGCTCCTTCGTCACGAGCGGCCCCATCTCGACGTCGGGCTCCATCCCGTTCCCGACCTTGACCTTCGGGATCCGCTCCTTGATCGCCCGGATCAGCGGGTCGGCGACGTCGCCGACCGCGACGACCTGCGAGATCGCCATGCAGCGCTCGCCGGCCGAGCCGTAGGCCGCGGAGACGGCGGCGTCGGCGGCCATGTCGATGTCCGCGTCAGGAAGCACGATCATGTGGTTCTTCGCCCCGCCGAGCGCCTGGACGCGCTTGCCGTGCTTCGTCCCGGTCTCGTAGACGTACTTCGCGATCGGCGTCGAGCCGACGAACGAGACGGCCGCGATGTCCGGATGCTCGAGCACCGCGTCCACGGCCACCTTGTCGCCGTGGACGACGTTGAAGACGCCGTCGGGGACGCCCGCCTCCTTGAGCAGCTGCGCCGTGAAGATCGACGCCGACGGATCCTTCTCCGACGGCTTGAGCACGAACGTGTTGCCGCACGCGAGCGCCGGCGCCCACATCCACATGGGCACCATCGCCGGGAAGTTGAACGGCGTGATCCCCGCCGCGACGCCGAGCGGCTGGCGGATCGAGTAGACGTCGATCCCCGTCGAGGCCTGCTCGGAGAACCCGCCCTTCAAGAGCTCGGGGATCCCGCAGCAGAACTCGATCACCTCGAGCCCGCGCGCGACCTCGCCCATCGCGTCCGAGAGCACCTTGCCGTGCTGGGCGGTCAGGATCTTCCCGATCTCCTCGCGGTTCTCGTGCACGAGCTGACGGATGCGGAAGAAGAGCTCGGTGCGGCGCGAAAGCGACAGGGCGCGCCAGGCGGGGAAGGCCTCCTTCGCAGCCTGCACGGCGCGGTCGACTTCCTCCACGCTCGCGAAGTCGACCTCGCTCGTCTGCTGCCCCGTGGCGGGGTTGAAGACCGGGCCGCTCCGACCCGACTCGCCGGCGACTGCGCGCCCGCCGATCCAGTGGCTGATCCGCTTGACGCCCGCACGTTCCTCCGTCGGCGGGGTTGCGAGTTCCGTCATGACTGCCTCCTCAGAAAGATGGAGGCAGCCTAGCGCTACGATCGCGGGAACGACGAGGAGGTAGCCGTGGCCACGATCGAGACGAATCCGGAGCTCGGACAGCAGGTCGTCGAGGACGCGAAGCGGTACGTCCTTCACTCCTGGTCGGTGCAGGACGCGATCAATCCGATCCCCGTCGCGGGCGCCGAGGGCCGCCACTTCTGGGACTTCGACGGCAAGCGCTACCTCGACTTCGCGTCCCAGCTCGTCAACGTCTCGATCGGCCACCAGCACCCGCGGATCGTCGCCGCGATCAAGGAGCAGGCCGACAAGCTCTGCACGATCGGCCCGCCCATGGCGACCGAGCCGCGCTCCGCGCTCGCGCGCCTGCTCGCCGAGGTCACGCCCGGCGACCTCTCGATGGCCTTCTTCACGAACGGCGGCGCAGAGGCGAACGAGAACGCGATCAAGCTCGCCCGCTGGTACACGGGCCGCCACAAGATCATCGCGCGCTATCGCAGCTACCACGGCGCGACCGGCGGGGCGGTCACGCTCACCGGCGACCCGCGGCGCTGGGCCGCCGAGCCGGGCATCCCCGGCCTTGTGCGCATGTTCGACCCGTACACGTACCGCTGTCCGGCCGGTCATCCCGATCCGTGCCCGGTCTGCACCGGCGCGCCACACCTCGAGGAGATCCTCCAGTACGAGGGCGCGCACACGGTCGCCGCGGTCATGCTCGAGACGGTGACCGGGACGAACGGCGTGATCGTGCCGCCGGACGGCTACCTGCAGTCGATCCGCGAGGTGTGCGACCGGCACGGGATCGTGCTCATCCTCGACGAGGTGATGGCCGGCTTCGGCCGCACCGGCAAGTGGTTCGCCTGCGACAACTGGGACGTCGTGCCGGACATCATCACGGTCGCCAAGGGCATCAACTCCGGGTACGTCCCGCTCGGCGCGATGGTGATCCGGGAGCCGATCGCCGACTGGGTGCGCGGCAAGTTCTTCGCCGGCGGGCTCACCTACAGCGGGCACCCGCTAGCGTGCGCCACCGGCGTCGCCTCGATCGAGGCCTTCCGCGAGGAGGGCATCGTCGAGAACTCGGCCGCGATGGGCGACGTCTTCGCCGAGGAGCTCCGCGGGCTGGCCGAGCGGCATCCGTCGATCGGCGACGTGCGCGGCCTCGGCTGCTTCTGGGGGCTCGAGCTCGTCAAGAACCGGGAGACGCGCGAGCCGCTCGTCCCGTTCAACGCCGCCGGCGAGGCGGCCGCGCCGGTGTCGCGGCTGGGGAAGGCGGCGCTCGAGGGCGGCCTCTACCTGATGACGCACTGGAACGTGATCATGATCTGCCCACCGCTCACGATTACGCGCGAGGAATTGGAGGAGGGCGTCTCGATCCTCGACGAGGCGCTCGCCATCGCCGACGAGTACGTCGACGACTGATCGACGCAACCTGACGAGCGCGGCCGGTCGCAGGCTTAGCGAGTGGAGCTGTGCGAGGCGTGGCGCAGCCGCGCCCGCCGTTGCGGCAGATCGAGGACCGGACGGACACCGACGGCGCGGCGGTCCTCTCCGATCCCGACGATTTCGAACTGAACGATGAGCCGGTCGCAGTTGCCGACGGGCGCCTCGTCCGGCAGGAAGCCGTCGCGGTGGACGTAAAGCCGCTCTCCGTCGTCGGTCCGGATGAAGCCGAAGTTCTTCGTCTCGTTGAACCAGAGCATGTGTCCGCGCACGGGCATGAGCCTTTCGTCGTGGTGCGGGCCTCTGCTCGCTCCGGTCAACACAAGGTAGCGGTCCGTCGACTGGACGGCCTCCTAGACTTCTCGGCATGAGCGCCCAGCCCGCACCCGCGCCCCAGGTCGAGCGCTGCCTGCGCTGCGGCGCCGCGATGGAATGGCGTCACGGCACCTGGCAGTGCCCGCGTTGCCGCTTCAAGCTCGGCTGCTGCGAAGGCCACTGCGGCGAGGAATAGTCTCGCGCGACTGGCTCGAGCAGCTCGAGGCGGCCCAGCCGGTCGAGGAGGAGCTGCTGGCGATGCTCGCCTACGCCGCCGGCCGGGGCGTGACGATCGACGAGGAGGAGCTCGCGGGAGCCCGGCGGCGGGCGCTCTTCGTCCATGCCTCGGGCGGCGATCTCCACCGCGACCTGACGCTCGACGCCCGCGCCGGCGACGTGCTCGCGGCCGACCTCGACTCCGGTCTGCGCCGGGCCGAGCTCGGACGCGGGCTCGCGGCCGTCCGCGACGAGGCGGCGCGGCTGCCGACAGTTCGGGACGCGCTCGGGCGCCTGCTCGGCGACTCCGACCTCGCCTGGCGCGCCTTCGCGATCGCGCTCCTGGCCGAGGAGCTTGCGGACGAGTAACCGGCACAGCCCGCCGCACGTTCTCTTCCAAGAGCCCCTCGAAGGAGGTCGGATCATGTCCAGGGCAGCCACCGTCGCGCCGCCTCGCGCCAGCGTCAACGTCGTCGCCATCGTCTATCTCGTCATCGGAGTCGCCGCAGCGGCTATGCACCACTACTACGCGCACGTCCACACGCTCCGGGCGGTCGGCTCCGCAGTGCTTGCGACAGTACTCTGGCCGCTGCTCTTCCTCGGTATCAACCTGCACATCCACTGAGAGGAGACTCATGTACGCGCGTGTCGAGACCTTCAAGGTGACGCCCGACGACATCGACGACGTGCTCGCGGCTCAACAGCACACCGTCGGGCTCGCCCGCCAGCTCTCGGGAAACATGGGCGGCTACGTGCTCGTCAACCGCGACGCGTGCAAGGTGCTCAGCGTCAGCTACTGGGAGACCGACGAGGACCGGGAGACGGCCGAGTCGGAGTTCCAGGCGGCACCGCAGCGGGGCGAGGTCGAGCTCTACGCCGTCGCCGTGCAGCGGTCGATGAGCGAGACCTAGACCAGGGGATGCGCGCGGTGCCACGGCGTCGCGCGCTCGTAGGCGCGCGCGACCCGCAGCAGCACCAACTCCCGTCCTGCGGCCGCCGCGAGCTGGAGCCCGATCGGCAGGCCGTCCGCGGTGAAGCCGCAGGGAACGGCGACGGCCGGTGAGCCGGTGAGGCTGAAGAGCGGCGTCCAGCGCGTGACGTGCGCCGAGACGTCGTCGGCGACTCCGGCGACCTCGACGGTGCGCGCCCCGAGCCGGTAGGCGGCGAGCGGCGCGACCGGCAGCAGGAGGACGTCGACCGTCGCGAGCTGCGCAGCGAGGTCGGCCGAGAGCCGCCGCTGCGTGCGCAGCGCCTCGGCCACCTGCTCGGGCGGAATCGAGGCGCCGGCCTCGATGCGGGCGCGGACGAGCGGATGGAGCTCGTCCGCGTGCTCGTGCGCGGCCGCGAGCCAGTGCCGCGCGGCATCGCTCGAGGCGATCGTCCAGAGCGCCTCACGCGCGGCGTCGAGATCCGGTCGCTCGACCTCCTGCAGCTCGGCGCCCTCGGCCGCGAGCACCGCGGCGGCCGCGGCAACCGCCCCGGCCACCTCCGGCTCGATCGGACCGGCCGCCGGGACGACGCCGATCCGGAGGCCGGCCGCCCCGGCCTCGAGCCCGCCGACCGCAACGCCGAGCGCCTCCAGCACGAGTGCGACGTCGCCGACGGTCCGCGCGACCGGGCCGACGTGGTCGAGCCGGCTGAGCGGGACGAGGCCCTCGCACGGGACGAGGCCGGCCGTCGGCTTGAGCCCGACGACGCCGCAGAAGGCGGCCGGGACGCGGATCGAGCCGCCGGTGTCCGAGGCGAGCGACGCGAAGCAGAGACCCGCCGCGACCGCCGCGACCGAGCCGCTCGAGGAGCCCCCGGTCGAGCGGTCGAGCCGCCACGGGTTGGGCGTCTGCCCGAAGCGCTCGTTCTGGGCGCCGAAGGCGAGCTCGTACAGGATGGTCTTGCCGACGACCACCGCTCCGGCGGCCTCGAGGCGGCGCACCGCCTCGGCGTCACGCCCGGCCGGGCGCGCACCGAGCACGGGAGAGCCTGCCGTCGTCGGCACGCCCGACACGTCGAGGTTGTCCTTGACCGAGACCGGGATGCCATGGAGCGGTCCCGCCGATCCGCCGCGGTCGAGCTCGCGCGCCCGCCGGCGCGCCCGCTCCCCGAGCACGGTCACGTAGCAGCCGAGTCGCGGGTCCAGCCGCTCGATCCGCGCGAGCTGCGCCTCGACGAGCTCGAGCGCCGACAGCTCGCGGCCGCGCACGAGCGCAGCTGCGTCCGCGAGCGTCAGCAGGCAGAGCGCGTCCGGATCAGGCGTCGGGCTCGGCGAGCGACTCGTACTCCTCCGTCGGCGCCACCTCGGCCGCCGCGGCCGCGAGCCGGTTGCGCCCGCCCAGATAGAGCTCGACCACCTTCGGGTCCTCGAGCAGCTCGCGGCCCGGCCCCTCGAAGTGATTGCGGCCCATGTCGAGCACATAGCCGTAGTCGGAGAGCGCGAGCGAGCGGCGCGCGTTCTGCTCGACCATCAGGATCGCGATCCCGTCGCCGTTGATGCGGACGAGCTGCTCGAACAGCTCGTCGACGACCGTCGGCGCGAGACCCGCGGACGGCTCGTCCAGCAACAGCAGCCGCGGCCCGGTCACGAGCGCGCGCGCGAGCGCCAGCATCTGCCGCTGACCGCCGGAGAGCGTTCCCGCCCGCTGCCGCCGGCGCCCGCGCAGGAGCGGGAAGTCGCCGAGCACCCGCTCGATGCGCTCGTCGCCGTTGCGCAGCGTCGACGCGCCGACCTGCAGGTTCTCCAGCACCGACATGTTCGGGAAGACGTTGGCGAGCTGCGGAACGTAGTTGAGGCCGAGCCGCGTCAGCTGGTGCGGCTTGCGCCCGACGATCGAGAGCTCGCGGCCGTCGTGACGCAGCACGGCGCGGCCGCCCCGCGGCCGGAGCAGCCCGTAGATCGCCTTCAGCAGCGTCGACTTGCCGGCCCCATTCGGCCCGATCACCGCCACGAGCGTCCCCGGCCGGACGGCGAGCGAGACCTCGTGGAGGATGTTGACCTCGCCGTAGCCGGCCGAGAGCCCGTCGACCTCGAGCAGCGGGGGCGCGTCGTTCACGCGGCCGCTCCGCGCCGGCCGAGGTACGCGTCGATCACGCGCGGGTCGCGGCGTACCTCGTCGGGCGTGCCGGCGGCGATCACCGTTCCCTCGCTCATCACGAGTACGCGGTCGCTGACCATCATCACGACCTCGAGGTCGTGCTCGATCAGCAGGAACGTGAGCCCGCGTTCTGCCCGCAGCTCCCGCATGTGCTCGAGCAGCTGGAGCCCGAGCGTCGGATTGACGCCCGCCATCGGCTCGTCGAGCAGCACCATCCGCGGCTCCGTCATGAGGACGCGCGCGAATTCGAGCAACTTCCGCTGGCCGCCGGAGAGCGTCCCCGCGTAGTCGCCGGCGAGCCCGTCGAGCCGAACGAGCGCGAGCAGCTCGAGCGCCCGCCCGCGCACCTCCGCCTCGCGCCGCCGGGCCCGCCGCGGCGCCCCGGCCGCGAGCCAGAGCCGCTCGCCGGGCTGGTCCGGCGCGCCGAGCATGAGGTTCTCGAGCACCGTCATCCGCGTCAGCACCTTCGGCTGCTGGAACGTCCGCACGAGCCCCGCCCGGACGACGGCATGCGGCGGCCTGCCGTCGATGCGCCGCCCGGCGAACTCGACGCGCCCGCGCTCCGGCTTGTAGAAGCCCGAGACGACGTTGAAAAGGGTCGTCTTGCCGGCGCCGTTCGGGCCGATCAGCGCCGTGATCGAGCCCTCCGCGACCTCGAGCGTGGCGCCGGCCACGGCCGCGACGCCGCCGAGGATCACGATCGTCCAGGCGAAGAACGTCGTCAGCGGGTCGAAGTCGTTCGGGCTGAAGAACGAGAACTGGAACGCGTAGAAGAGGCCCGCGAGCCCGGCCAGGAAGGCGCCGGCCGCGAGCGCCTGCAGCTT
>WNGD01005812.1_pt1 | contig 23269 bp, 24 predicted proteins | sample 5400671 | NCBI WGS metagenome assembly WNGD01 (sample SAMN13153369, study PRJNA577476) | soil metagenome | isolation source: 40 cm soil or saprolite under grassland replicate 2 | place: USA:California | collected 2016-06-15
TTAGCCGAGGTTCGCGCGGATTAATTCGGCCGGGCGGAGCGATAAAGGACCTCGAGAGTCCGCGCTTGGCCGACCGCGTCCTCGCGGCCGAGGAGCAGCGGCGCCTCGCCTCTGATCGCAGCGCTGACGTTCTCGAGCTCGAGGCGGTAGGAGTTGGCTTGCTCCACGCCGATCGGCTCGGGTCGCGCGTCGGGCCGGCGCAGTTCGATGCGGGGCTCGTGGATCGTGAAGGGCTGCGCAACGAAGATGCTGCCGTTCGCGCCGACCAGCTCCAGGCCCGCGCGGCGGGGATAGACGAAACCGCAGTCGAAGACGCCGACGACCTCGTTCTCGAACGCCAGCGCTCCCGCGAAGACGACGTCGACGCCGCTTGACCCGGCGACTTGCTCTCCCCGGGCGCGCACCGGCTCGCCGCCGAAGAGCCGAAGCGCGTTGACGCAGTACGTCCCGACGTCCATCAGCGCCCCGCCCTCGAGCGCCGGATCGAAGCGCGTGTCGGCGAGTCCGCGCTCTACGGCAAGATCGAAACCGAACGCCGCGCGGATGAGACGCAGCTCGCCGATTGCGCCCGATGCGATCAGCTCGAGCAGTCGGCTGGTTTGCGGGTGGTGACGCCACATGAAGCCCTCGGAGAGGACGAGTCCGCCTGCTTCGGCCCGCTCGAACGCCTCCTCGACCTGATCCGGATGCCGCGAGAAGGGCTTCTCGACGAGGACGTGCTTGCCGGCTTCGAGCACCTTGACGGCCCACGCGACATGGAGCTGGTTCGGGAGGGAGATATAGACCGCGTCCAGGTCTCCGTCCGCGAGGAGCGCTTCGTAGCTGCCGTACGCGCGCTCGAGCCCGTGCCGCTCGGCGTACGCGCTCGCCCGCGCCTCGTCGCGGCTCGCGACGGCGACGACATCGACCTCCGGACTCTCGGCCGCGCCGGCGAGGATTGCCTCGTTGATCAGCGCCGTCGAGAGCAAGCCCCACTTGACGCTCATGGCTAGCCGACGCGTTCGAGTGGCGCGTAGTCGAGCATCAGCCGCCGCTCCGTGTCCTCGCCCGCGAAGCGGACGGTGACGACGCCGCCGGTCTCGATTCGCGTGACGATGCCCTCGCCGAGCGTCTCGTGTCGGACCGTGTCGCCGGTCGAGAGCTGGGGCACGTCTTCGCGCGGCGCGATCCCGCCGCCGCCGGCCGAGGCGTACGACGACCACGACGCAGGGCGCAGGCGCTCCCGCTCGACCCCCTCCTCGGGTAGCTCGTCCAGGAAGCGGGACGGCAGGTTGTAGTTCCGGTTCCCCCACAGCGAGCGGGCGCTCGCGTGCGTGAGAGTGAGCCGCTCCTTCGCCCGAGTCATGCCAACGTAGGCGAGCCGCCGCTCCTCCTCGAGCGTGTTCTCCTCGAGCGAGCGCGAGTGCGGGAAGATCCCCTCCTCCATCCCGATCATGAAGACGGCGCGGAACTCGAGGCCCTTCGCGTTGTGCAGGGTCATCAGGGTGACGAGCGAGCCCTCGCCGCGCATCGCGTCCTGGTCGGAGTAGAGCGAGATCTCCTGCAGGAAGCTGGAGAGGTTCGGCTCGTCCGTTTGTTCCTGATATTCACGGGCGACGCCGACGAGCTCCTGCAGGTTCTCGATCCGGCCCTGCGCCTCGATCGTTCGCTCGGCTTCCAGCGTCGTCAGGTAGCCGCTGCCCTCGAGGATGCGTTCGATCAGGTCGGGCACATCGAGCTCTAGCGCTCCCGACATCAGCGACTGCATCAGCGTTCGGAACTCGCGCACCGCCTTCAGCGGCGCCGCCCCCACTCCGGCCTCTTCGCCGAACTCGAACGCCTCCCAGAGCGAGATCCCGTGCGCGTCGGCGTAGGTCTGCAGGCGCGCCATCGAGGAATCGCCGATCCCGCGCCGCGGCCGGTTGACGATCCGCTGCAGCGAGACGGCGTCGTAGGGGTTGTCGATCACCTGCAGGTAGGCGATCACGTCTTTGATCTCAGCGCGCTCGTAGTAGCGAGGGCCGCCGACGACCTGGTAGGCGATCCCCTGTCGGACGAGGATGTCCTCCAGCACCCGCGACTGTGCGTTCGTGCGGTAGAAGACGCCGATCTCGCTGCCGTTGAAGCCCTCCTCGACGAGGCCGGCGATCTCGGCGGCGACGAAGCGGGCCTCTGCGTGCTCGTCCTCGACCTCGTAGACCCGAACCGGGTCGCCCTCGCCGAGCTCGGAGAAGAGGTTCTTCGGCTTGCGCTCGCGGTTGTTCGCGATCACCGGGTTGGCGGCGCGGAGGATCGTGTTTGTGGAGCGGTAGTTCTGCTCCAGCGGGATCGTGCGCGTGCCTGGGAAGTCCTTTTCGAATTCGAGGATGTTGCGGATATCGGCCCCTCTGAAGCCGTAGACCGACTGGTCCGGGTCCCCGACTGCGAACAAGTTCCTGTGCTCCCCGGCCATGAGCTGGAGCAGCCGGTACTGGGCGTGGTTCGTGTCCTGGTACTCGTCGACGAGCACGTAGCGGAACGCCTTGCGCCAGCGCTCGAGCGCCTCGGGGAACCGCTCGAGCACATCGACGGTCAGGTAGAGCAGGTCGTCAAAGTCGACGGCATTCGAGGTGAAGAGGCGGCGCTGGTAGAGCTCGTAGGCGTCGGCGACGGTTTGGTCGTAGAACGACGCGACGCGGGTCTTGTACTCGTCGGGCCCGACGAGGTTGTTCTTCGCGGTCGAGATCTGCGCGTGGATCCCTCGCGGGACGAAGCGCTTCGGGTCGCGATCGAGCTCCTCCAGGCAGGCTTTGGTCAGCCGAATCTGGTCGGCTTGGTCGTAGATCGTGAAGTTCGTCCGGTAGCCGAGGCGGGGCGCCTCGCGCCTGAGGATCCGGCCGCAGGCTGCGTGAAAGGTGAGTATCCAGAGGCGGCGAGCGGTCGGGCCGAGCAAATCCTCCAGCCGTTCCTTCATCTCGTTCGCGGCTTTGTTGGTGAAGGTGATCGCAAGGATCTCGTTCGGCTTCACGCCGCAGGCCGTAATCAGGTGGCCGACGCGATTGGTGAGCACGCGGGTCTTGCCGGAACCGGCGCCGGCGATCACCAGCAGCGGCCCCTCGGTCTCGAGCACTGCCTCGCGCTGGGCCGGATTCAGGCCGGCGAGGTAGCTCTCGGGCGAGGTAACGGACATCGGCCCTAGGCTAGCGGCCGTGGGGTACGCGTTTTCGTCCGTGGACGAGCTCGGCGACGGCGTCTTCCGCAAGATCCGGCCGGGGCTCGGGATTACCGCCTTCGGGGTGAACGCGGTCGTGCTGGCGCCCGGCGTCGAGTCGCGTCCGCACTCTCACGAGAAGCAGGACGAGCTCTATTTCGTGCACCAGGGTCGGGCGCGCTTCCTGCTGCCTGGCGAGACGCGCGAGCTCGGCCCGGGCGGGCTTTGTCATGTGGAGGCGGCGACGCCGCGACAGATCGTCAGCGTCGGCGACGAGGATCTCGTGCTCGTCGTCGTCGGCGGCAAGGACGGCTACGTCGGGCGGGACGGCCAGCCGGCGGATCCTTCCCGGCTCGGCTGAGCCGCTAGCCCTCTTTTCGGGGCGTGTCCCCGTGCCTGGCACCGGGACACGCCCGCGACCGACGGTCGCTAGCCGGGCGGGACAGGCTTGCAAGCACGGTGAGGACCAGGGCCGCGACCGCCGCGCTGAAGGCGATTCCGGCGCCGCGCAGGCTGAACGCATGCGCGGCGACGCCGACGCCGATCACCGGTAGCGAGAGGCCGACGTACATGACCACGAAGAAGCTTGATGCGACCTCGCCGCGCTGAGCGACCGGCGCGCGCTGGTTGATCGCCGCCAGGCCGGCCCCGATCACCAGGCCTTGGCCGAGGCCGACCACCGACGCCGACGCGATCAGCGCTGCGAGCGACTCGATCCCTAGCGCCAGCGCGAGCAGGCCTACCCCGCCGGCGAGGAGCACACAGCCGCCGACAAGCGCCGGCCGGTCGGACAAACGCGAGACGACGAGCTGGCCGACAATCGACGCGCTGAACAGGATGAAGACGATCGCCCCGGCGAGGGCATGACTCGTCCGGCCGAGGATCTGACCGAGGAAGACCGGCGCGACCGAGCTGAAGACGCCGGCGACCGCAAAGCTCCCGAAGCCGGCTGCGGCGCCGCGGATGAACACGCTCCGCACCTCCGGCGGCACTCTCAAGCGCTGGAGACGAAGCCGGAAAGCCTGCCGCTGCACCGTCTCGGGCGTCACCAGCAGGCCGAGCACCGCCGGCCCCAGCAAGCAGAGGTCGACGATGAAGGGAAGGCGCAGCGGAGAGGTAAAATGGTCCGCGAGCAGCCCCGCGAGAAGCGTGCCGAGCCCGAGCCCGCCGAGGTTCACGACCACGGCGACCAGGCTCCCCAGCCGCCGGTTCCCTCCCGGCGCGAGGTCGACGAGCATCGCCGTCGCTGTCCCGGTGAAAACGCCGGCCGACAAGCCGGAGACGATTCGGCCTGCGAAGATGGGCGTCAGCGAGCCGGCAAAGATGAACAGAAGCGCGCTCGCCGCAGAGAATCCGAGACCGATCAGTAGCACCGGCTTCCGCCCGATCTCGTCCGACAGGTTCCCGAACACGAGCAGCCCGGCGATGACACCGAAGGCGTAGACGGCGAAGATCACCGTCACCATCAGCTCGGCGAAGGAGTACCGCTGCTCGAACAGCGGGTAGAGCGGCGTCGGCAGCGTCGTCCCGACCATCGTCACCAGGAACGCGTACGCGACGAGGACGAAGCCGGTGTCCCGGCTGACGACTACCCGCACGGCTGGTAGCAAAGCGAACGGGGGAGTCGTCCGTCGCGGTCGCGAGGATTCAGGCAGTGAGGAGCCAGACCGCCCGGCTCGAGGCCTTCAGCGACGGCGTCTTCGCGATCGCGATCACGCTGCTGATCATCGAGATCCACGTTCCGGCGCGCGAGCACGCGGAGACGCTCGGGCACGAGCTCGTCCGGATCTGGCCCTCCTACCTTGGCTACCTGACGAGCTTCCTGACTATCGGAGTGATGTGGATCAACCACCACTACGTCTTCGAGCTGATCGCACGGGTCGACAGGACAATGCTGGTGCTGAACACCCTCCTGCTGATGCTGATCGCCTTCGTGCCGTTTCCGACCGCAGTGCTCGCGCAGTTCATCGAGACCGACGGAGCCCGGGCGGCGGCGGTGCTCTACGGCGCCACGCTGACGCTGACCGCGATGACCTACTTCGCCTGGTGGCGCTACGCCTCGGCCGGCCGGCGTCTGATCGGAGACGAAGTGCCCGACGAGGTCGTCGACGACATCACGCGCGCATACACGCCCGGGACCCTGCTCTACGGCGGGGCAGCGCTGATTGCTTTCCTACAGCCATGGGTCAGCGCCGCGGCGTACCTCGCAATCGCGGTCTTCTACGCGTTGCCACTCGCCCAATGGCGCGCGCGGCTGGCCCGCAGCTAACCGCTACGGGGCCGAAGCGCGGCGCGCGAAAGCGCGGGGACGTGGTTGCCGTACAACGCGAGGCCGACGAGGGCGGCGGCGGCGGTCGCCAGCGTCACCACGAGCGGAGTCATCAGGCTCGCAGCGACGGCATGTGAGCCGGAGTACCCGGCGATCGCCAGGGCGCCGAGCGCTGCTCCTTGATAGACACCGACGTTGCCGGGCAGAAGCGGCGCTGTGTTCGCGAGCCCGGTGATCAGCATGTAGAGGAGCGCGGCGCCGATGCTCAGGTGGACGCCGACGGCGTGGAGGCAGAAGAGGATTCCGAACCAGCGGGCGAGCCAGGTGACCATCAGGATCGAGCCGGCGCGCAAGAGAACTCCGCGCGGCGCAGCGGCGCCGGCCAGGAAAGCCGTGATGCTGATCGGCAAGCGGCGGCCAAGAACGCGGTGTAGCAACGCGATCAGGGCAAGGCCGCCGGCCGCGCCGCCGATGCCGGCGATGACCGTCCAGCGGGCCCACGCGGGAACGGGAAGAAAGAGCGTTGCGCCGGCCCCGAGGACCGCGAAAGCGATCATCTCGAGCAAGTGCGCGCAAAGCAGCGAGCCCCCCGCACGCGAGAAACCGGGGTATTTCGTTCCCGAGGTGACCTTGAGCACGGCGACCTTCGAGGCCTCGCCAAGGCGACCGGGCAGAACCGTGTCGAGGAACGAGCCGATCGAGCTCGACGCGTAGATCGCCCGGAAGCCGACCGGATGACGCACCGTCGACGACCAGGCCAAGGCGCGTAGCGGCTGCACCGCGGCGCAGATCGCGAACCCGGCGGCGAGCAGCTTCCAGTCAGGGCTTGTCGCAGCGTGGAGGCCCCCACTCCCGAGCTCCCGCACGAGGGCATACCCCGCGACGGCAGTCGCTAGGAGGAGGAACCCAAAGAGGATCCGGCGACCCGACATCTGCATGAGCGATCGGCGTTCTAGACGCTGCGCGATACCCCTCCGTTAGGGGACTAACTCAAACTTTGCTCAAGAGCCCGCGTGAGCCACGCCGTAGCCGCCTCGAGCGAGTGGGGGTCGCTGGACTTGAGGACGACTTCGACATGGGGCCCGTCGACGCCGAAGCTTGGATAAGAGCCTACACGCACATCGGGGTGCATCTCTAGTGCCTCGGTGAGAACGACGACGATCCGGCTCTCCGTTGTGCGGTAAGTCCGGCGCCACGAGCCGATCGGCGGACCGGCGCGGAGCTCATCCTCGAGGTTCTCGTACATCGCCTCCATCTCGGCCGGGAGGCCCGGCAAGACGTAGATGTTCTCGAGGACGAAGCCCGGTGCCCCGCCGAGCGGGTTGGCGAGCGGCCGGCTCCCGGCGGGGAGCATCGCCCAGCGGGCCGCGTATTCGGGGTCGCGCGGGAACCGGGCTCGCAGCTCCGCTGCGACCTCCGCGTACTCGGTCTGCTCGACTTCGAAGGCGGCGGCGACCGCCTCACGCGTAAGGTCGTCCGGCGTGCCCCCGAGGCCGCCGGTCACGACGACCAGGTCTGCTCGGTTGCCCTGCTCGTGCAGCGCTGTCGCGATTTCCTCGATCTCGTCCGGGAGAACGGCGATCAGGCGGACGTCGACGCCAGCTGCTTCCAACCGGCGTGCCAGCCAGCTGCCGTTGGTGTTCTCGACGTCCCCGGAAAGAAGCTCGTTGCCGATCGTCAGGATCGCCGCGGACGCCATCGTCGGCCAGTATGGCCCCGTGGAGATCCGGCCGTTCGAAGCCGCAGACGCTCCGGCCGCGGCCGAGCTCGTACAACCGCTCCAGCCCGCCATCGTCGTGACGGCGGCCTATCTCGTTCACCGGGAGCGGACGGAGCCGGAGCGCGCCCGGCGTCGCTCCTGGCTCGCCTGCGAGGACGCCGATGTCGTCGGCTTCGCCACCTCGGCCGTCAAGTGGGACGAGCCCGGCGCGGTCGGCCGGTTCTGGATCGGCGTTCGGCCGGACCGACGAAAGCGCGGCATCGGTGCGGCCCTGTACGAGGAGTCGGAAGCACACGCGCGCGCCCTCGAGGTGCAGCGTCTGACCGTCGAGATCGACGACGATCCGGCGGGGCGACGGTTCGTCGAGGCCCGCGGGTTCGAACGCATCTCGGCCGAGATCGTCTCGTCGCTCGATCCGCGGCTCACCGACCTCGGTGAGCTCGACGCCCTCCTAGCGGCGACCTCGGCCGCCGGCTTCAAGCTCAGGACCTTGCGAGCGATGACAGAGCGCAGTGCCGACCTCGCCGCCTTCTACGACGCCGCGGAAGCGTGGCCCCCGGGAGGCGACGAGTCGAACCGAATCACTCCGGACGAGCTCTGGCGCTTCATCTTCGAAAGACCCGAGCTGTCTTGGGACGGCAGCTTTGTGATCGTGGACGATCGCGGCCGCCTCGTCTCCCTGGCGACCCTGGTCGTCGATCACTCCGCCGGCCGAGCCGAGAACGACTGGACCGCGACCTTGCCCGACCTGCGCGGCCGCAGGCTGGCGCGGCTCGTCAAGCTGGCGACTATTCGCTGGGCCCGCAACGCCGGCATCCACGAGATCGTCACCGGGAACGACGACGACAACGTGCCGATGCTGGCCCTCAACAAACGGCTCGGTTACCGCCGCCTTTACGAGCAGGTAGAGCTCGGGCGCGAGCTAGCCCGTTAGCGGGAAGGCTTTCCGCGCCAGCGCGGGCAGCACCTGCGCGGTGACCCATACCGGCGTGGTCCTGTAACGCGCCGAGTACCGGAAGCTTCCGTCGGCGCGGCGCAGGCGCCGCAGGTAGGCCAGTGCGCCGCGCGGCGGCAGCTTTCCGGCTGCGAGGAAGGCCTGGACGGCCCAGGCGGTCGACTGCGCGTCCGAGCCGCGCCCGTGCGTCAGCTCGAAGCCGCCGTCACGGTTGCGGAAGCCGAGGAGGAAGCGCAGTGCGCGCCGGATCGGCCGGCCACCGACCTTCGCCGCTCGAAGCGCCTCGACGACCGCCGCGGTGTCGTTCGAGTCGGCGGCGCCGGCCGTCCAGCCCCAGCCGCCGGCGCGGCTCTGGCGTGAGAGCAGCCAACGGGTCGTCGCCCGGTGGATCGGTGCGCCGGCAGCTCGAAACGCGATCACACTCCAGCTCGTGCCGTTGACGAGCCCGCCGACCGACCCGTTCGGCCGCTCCAGGGCGCGGAGACGCGCGAGCAGACGGTCTGGGCTCTGGCCCAGGGCGTCCTCCGCGAGCACGACGAGCGCAAGGTCGGTGGCGCTCCTCAGCTCGGGCTCGTGCTGCACGAGGTAACGGGCCGTGGCGCTGCTTGGATGCGCCCCGGCCGCGCGCAGGCCGAGCACAGCCCAGGCCGTCAGCTGGGGATAGGCCAACTGACCGACCTCGGCGAAGCCTCCGCTGTCGAGTTGCCGTGCCTGCAAGAAACCGACCCCGCTTGCCGCCGGCGAGGTGGCGACGGCCGCCGCGGCCGCGAGCGCGGCGAGCCTCACGTCCAGAGGACCTCGGTGCGCAGGCGACGCCCGTAGCGCTCGAGCAGGCGTCTGAGCTCCGGGCCAGCGACCAGGGCGATGGCCACGTTGCCGATCGCATGGGCCGCGTCGAACCAGAAGCCGCGGCCGAGCTGGACGGTCAGCGCAGCCCAGGTGTGCGGATAGAAGCTGTACCACTCCCAGACGTCCATCAGCCCACTGAAGGCGAAGCCGAGCACGAAGCAGAGCAGCGCGAAGGGAAGCCGCCGCCGGACGAGCGGTGCGGCGAGCGCGCCGACGACTCCGCAGCCTCCCCAGGCCAGCATCTGCCACGGCGTCCACGGGCCCTGGCCGAGGAAGAAGTTCGAGGCGAGCGCGGCCAGAGCGCCAACGCCGAAGCCGGCGCGGGCGCCGAGCGCCGCGCCGGCCGCGACAGCGATCACCGTCACCGGCTGCACGCCCGGGACCGCAGCGAAGAGCACGCGCCCGCCGGCCGCAGCGGCGCCGAGGGTCGCGACCAGCGCGAGTGTCTTGCTTGCGCCGAGCCCCGGCTCGAGCCAGGCAGCGCCGGCGACCAGTAGGGCGACGGCGACCAGCAGCAGCGAAAGCGCGCCCTCCCGAGGCGAGGTCGCCGCCCACGCCGCAGCCCCGAACGCCACGGCGCCGGCGGCAAAGGCAACCGTCCTAGGCATGGACGAGCTCTCTTTCTGGCGCGAGCGAGACGAAGCGGTCGGCCACCGCCCGCGCAAAGGCGCGGTCATGGGTGACGAGCAGCGTCGCGCGCGTCGTGTTCCCCCTGAGCAGCGCAGCGAGCTCGTGCTTACGTTCTGGATCGACCCCGCGCGTCGGCTCGTCGAGCACGAGCAGGTCTGGCTCAGGCGCGAGCACCGCGGCGAGCGCCAGCCGTTCGCGCTCCCCGCTCGAGAGGTCGCGCGGATGCCGGTCCTCGAAACCGGCCAGGCCAACGGCGGCCAGGGCTCGGCTCGCAACCCCGAGGGCGCCCGAGACGCCGACCGCGACTTCCTCGTCGGCCCGCTCGCGCAGCACGTAGCGGCCCGGATCCTGTGAGAGGTACGTCGCCCTGCCTTGCCGCTCGACCCGGCCGCTCAGCGGCTCGAGCAGCCCGGCCGCGAGCTTCGCCAGTGTCGTCTTACCCGAACCGTTCGGACCGACGAGCGCCACGATCTCGCCGCGGCACACCTCGAGGCTCGCCCCGTCCAGGACGAGAAGCCGGTCCTCATAGGCAAACGCGACACTGTCCACCCGGGAGACGGCTTCGCCGAGATGATGTAGGTGTACACCTACATCACTGCCGTCCGAAACGAACAGGGGATGGTGTTCTTCGAGCCAGGTCCGAGCGTCGTCGACCGGGCCGTCGAACGTCAGGCGCCCGTCCTCGAGGAACAGCACGCGGTCGGAAACTTCGAGTGGCAAGACCGGCCGCTGCTCGGACAGCAGCACCGCCGTGCCGCGGTCGCGGGCGAGCCGCAGCGCCAGCTCGACAAGCCCGTTGGCGGCATCGGGATCGAGCTGGGAGGTCGGCTCGTCGAGTAGCAGGAACTCCGGCTCGAGCGCGAGCGTCGCGGCGAGGCAGACCCGCTGCAGCTCGCCCCCCGAAAGCTCGGTCACGAGCCGGCCGGCGAGGTGCTCGGCGCCGACCGAGGCCAGAGCCTCGAGAGCGCGGGCCTCGATCTCTCCAGGCGGAGTGCCGACGTTCTCCAGCCCGAAGGCGACCTCGTTGAGGACGCGGGTGAAGACGACTTGATCCTCAGGGTCCTGGAAGAGCGTGGCGACTGTTCCCGCCAGGCGGGCGGGCCCGTGGCGCCGGGTGTCCAGGCCGGCGACCTCGACCCGGCCGGAGAAGCGGCCCCCGTGGAAGTGCGGAACGAGTCCGGCAAAGGCGCGAAGCAGCGTCGACTTCCCGGAGCCGGACGGGCCGAGCACCAAGGCGACCTGTCCCGGTGCCAGGCACGCGGACACGTCCCGAAGAGCCGGGGCCTCAGAGCCCCCGTAGGTGAACGACACGTGCTCAGCTCGGGCTAGAGCCACAACGCCCCCATGACGACAGCGAGCACGGCTCCGGCCAGCGCCAGGCGCTCGCGTGTGCCCCAGCCGGGCTGCGGAAGACGCGTCGCGCCGGAGCGGCCAAAGCCTCGCGCCTCCATTGCCTCGGCGAGGTTCAGGCTCCGCTCGAGCGAGCCGGCGAGGAGCGGCGAGAGCAGACGCGCTCTCCCGCGGAGGCCTTCCGGCTGGACACCGCGGCCGCGCAGCGCCTCGACCAGCCCGGCCGCGTCGCGCTCGAGTGCGGGCACGAGCCTCGTCGCCAGCGCGACGGCAAGCACCGACCGCCGGGCGAACCCCGCCGCCTGCACCAGACGGTCGTGGTCGAGCCAGAGCGCGTAGGCGGCGAACGCAAGCGAGACCGCCGCGAGCCGGCAGGCGTTGTAGAGCGCGCCCGATAGCTCGGTCGACGTGACGTCGAGCGTCCCGACGACGGGGATAGTCGGCCCGGTCCAATAGACCGTGCCGGGCAGGCGCTCCACGAACGGCGTCAGCGCGAAGAGCGCCACCGCCGAAACCAGAGCGCCGACGAGACTGCGGGAGCCGGCCTCACCGTAGCCCCGAGTAGCGGAAGCGAACGAGCTTCGGGTCTGCGAGCAGCCGCCGCGCTGCGGTCGGGCCGATCACGAACCGGGCCGGCTGGCCGGCCCCTTTGCTCGTCGCGGACGGCGGTACGTCCGCCTTCGTCAGGAAGAGCACGTTCGCATCGGCGAGCTGATCGGCCGTCAGCGTCTTCGCATGGATCAGCTTCCCGAGCGCATGAGCCTCGCGCTCGAGCGTCTTGGAGTCGTAGACGATCGTCGCCGGACGCGTCTTGCCGTCGTAGCCGTGGAGGAACGGCTCCGGAAACGCGCCGACGACCACCGGGACGTGCATCTCGTGCTTCCAGGAGCGGTAGTCCCACCACTCGACGTCTCCCGGATGGAGCGCGTAGTCGGCGGCGCCCCGGTCGGCCTCGTAGCCGTTCACGAAGTAGAACCAGTCGCGCTGGCCCGAGCGGCTGCCCGAGACGCCGTCGATCGACTGAGCGAAGCGGCCGCCGTAGCTCGTCTTCACCTTCGTGACCTGCTGGAGCGCCGCCATCGCGCTCTGTCCCGCCTTCACCTTGCTAATCAGCAAGACGTGCTGACCGCGGTCACGGGTGATCCAGAGGGTCGCGCTCCCGCTGGTGTGGGTCGAGCCACACCCCGCGAGGGCGGCGACGGCGAGCCCGGCTGCCGCGATTCGCCTCACCGGCCGCTATAGACCCGGGACCGAACGGCGCCGGCCTTCGCGACACGTACCGAGTAACGACCGAGCCGCGTGCAGACGACTCCCGCCCCGGAACTGACAGACCGTCCGTTCAGCGTGAAGACGACGCTGCGGACGCGAGAGGCGCGGCCCGCGTCGTTGCGACCCGTTGCGAAGAAGCAGCGTTTGCTGCGCACGATCGAGGTCTCGACTTCGAGCGTGAGCGGTCCGGCCGGACCGCTGAAGGTCGCCCAGTACCAGAGCACGGTGTCGCCGTCCTTGACCGTGACGCGATCGGCGCCGACAGGCGGGACGATCCCGTTGACCTTGAAGATCCAGCCGTTGGAGCCGCCCGCCGGATAGCGCCCGATCTGGTCGACATACGGGCCGAACGAGGTCGTCGTGACGTGGTAGAAGAACTCACCGGCCAGGCTGGCCGACTCGAGCGCGTCGAGCGCATTGGCCTTCACGTTCAGGGTCGGCTCGGTGGAGCCGAAGATCGTCTGCGTCTTGCCTTCGACGCGGACATGAACACGTGCGGCGAGGGCCGCGGGGACGAGCACGAACGCCGCTGCGGCTGCAGCGACCAGAGCGAGGGAACGACGAGACACGAATCCTCCTTCCGCGAGGAGTTGTCGGAATCCGGTGCCAGGCTTCAGCCTGGCTCCGGCGTTTCGCGGCGAACGACAGGTCTTCTGACTCGGGGCTCCCTCTTCAGCCGCCTTCCCGGCTTGCGCCAGTGGCTCTTGGCAGAGGAGCGTCTCCCCTCACAGCGGCGGGACCGTCCCGGATTTGCACCGGGTTCCCTTACCGCTCGCCTTTATCGGGGCCGAGACTAGCATGGCTCCGTGCCGACTTCGCGCGCCGTTTCCGCCTGGCTGCCGGTCGTCCTCTGGGCGGCGGTGATCTTCGCGCTCTCCTCGATCCCCCACCTCGGGACGGGGCTCGGCACCTGGGACACGGTGCTTCGCAAGGGCGCCCACGTGACCGAGTACGCGATTCTCGGCCTGCTGCTCCTCCGCGCGACCGGGCGCGAGGCGCCGGCTTTCCTGCTCGGGGTCGGCTACGCGATCACGGACGAGTTTCACCAGCACTTCGTGAGCGGCCGCCACTCGTCGCCGATCGACGTGGCGATCGACTCAGCGGGCGTTCTGATCGGCATCCTCGCCCTGGCGCGTGCCCGCCGCTGGGGGAGGTGGTCCTCGACGTAGAATCGAGCTCATGCCGGAGCGGAAGACACTCGACGATCGCCAGCTCGACGCTATGCTCGAGCGGTTCGACAAGCTCGTGGACGAGATTCACATGCTCAACCGGCGGCTCGACCACGCCGAGGGCTTCGCTCGAGTCGCGCACGAGCTCCGGAGCCTGAACGAGTCCCTGCAGGCGATCGCCTACGCGGCGCTCGGCCAGCAGGGCCCGCAGGTGCGCCGCCGCCGGACCGGCTAGCCGGACAGCTTGTAGAGCGCGCCGTCCAGCGAAACGGCGTAGAGCGTGCCGTTGGCGCCCTGGCCGAACGAGGAAAGGCTGCCGATGTGGGTCGACTCGCGCCGGTTGCCGGTCGCCTTGCCGCCCGAGATGCGGAAGCTCCAAATCGTCCCGCTGCAGTAGTCGCCGTAGAAGTAGCGTCCGCGCGCCGAGGGAACGGCGCTGCCACGGTAGACGTAGCCGCCGGTGACGGAGCAGTTGCCGCCGGCATGGCTGTAGACGTGAACCGGCTTCCGGAGCGTGCCGGTGTGGTTGAGGCGAGAAACGTTGTACGTGGCGAACCCCTCGTACGCCGACCAGCCGTAGTTCACGAGACCGGTTGCTGAGCGGGGCAGGTAGTCGATCTCCTCCCACGTGTTCTGGCCGACGTCACCGATGTAGAGATCGCCGCTAGCCCGGTCGAACGAGAAGCGCCACGGGTTCCGCAGCCCGTAGGCGTAGACCTGCCAGCGCCCACCGCTCAGGCGCAGCAGCTTGCCCAGCTTGCGGGAGAGATTCTGCGAGTTGTCGGGCGGGTCGCCGCCGGAGCCGCCGTCGCCTGTGCCCGCGTAAAGGTGGCCGTCTGGCCCGAACTCGAGCTGGCCGCCGTCGTGGTTGTCATTCGCACGGTGGTTGACCACGAGCAGCTGCTTCCGCGAGGACACGAGCGCGCGCCCGCCTCGCGACAGGAAGGAATCGATCTCGATGTCGCCGCTTCTGTTCGTGTAGTACACGTAGAAGCGGTGATTCTTCGCGTACGCGGGATCGAACGCGACCGAGAGCAGACCTTGCTCGGAGTAGCCACTCTCGACCCGGTCGTGAATGTCGAGGAAGGTGCTCCGCTTCCCGTTCGTAAGCGTCACGATTCGCCCGGCCCGCTCGACGACGTAGAGGCGGCCGGGCTCACTCTTCGGCTGCGCGACGTACACCGGCTGGTCGAACCCGGAGGCAACCTGCCTGAAGCGGTATTCGGCGCGCTGCGAGTCCCCGGAGGCCGACGACACGAACGCGGCAAAGACTCCGAGGAGAACCGCTGCTCCGACGGCCCGCATTAAGCCATGTGACGCCGCCCAGGACGAATGGTTGGTCACGCGTGGGCGGCAGGCCACTACGGCAGGCGAAAGATGTCGAGGGCCCCGCTCGTTCTGTGGTCGTTCGCGTTTCCTTCCGGCACGGCGACCCGGCCGTCGGTGACGATCGGACTGTTCCAGTGGCTGCTGCCGACGCTGAACGAGGCGAGACGCTTGCCGCTCGCCGGTGCGTACACGCTCAACGAGCCGTTGTAGACGTAGAGCAACCCTCCGGCGAGAACCGGGCTCGTGCCGCCCTCGCTGCGGCGCCAGGAGACGTGCAGCCGGTTACCCTTGAGCACGTAACAGGCGAGGCCGGACGCGGTCGCTACGAACAGGCGATTTCCGGAGACTGCCGGCGCAGTGAAGACATCTGTACCCCCGGGCGCGCTCACCGTCTGCAACTCACCACCGGTTGCACCGAGTCGGCCGCCGAGGCGAGAGAGGCTGAGCAGCCGCAGCTTGCCGTCCTTGCCTCCCTGGACGGCGAACCCGTGGCCGATCAGCGCGGGCGCGGTGCTCCCGAGGTCGAGATCGCCGCTCTCCAGCCTTGCGTAATCGCGAGGCGTCCAGTTCCGGAGCAATCGGCCAGCGTTCGGCGTCAGCATCAAGCTGCTGTCTCCCCAATTTTGCTTGCCGTCGAAGAGCCCGTTGCCGGTCGCGACCAGCAGGTCCCCCGAACCAGGCACCACCACGACGCCCGACCTGGCCCAGATCGCCGAATCACTGTGCACGCAGCTCGAAGGGTTGAGCAACCGATGGACATTCGAGCAAAGCGAGTTCCAGACGTGCACGATGCGGCCGCTAGCGGCGTTGATCGCTACGACGTGTCCCTGGTAGGGAGGTGCGTCGCCGACGTAGCCGCCTGTCCCGATCAGGACGAGGCCGCGTGAGAAGTTGAGCGAGGTCCCAAGCTTCTCCCGCTGCGGCAGGAGCGTCACGCGGACGGGCCAGCCACGTGCCTCGGCGCCGCTTGCGACGGACAGCTTGTGCACCCGTCCGTCGGGCGAGGCGGTGTAGAGGAACTTGCGGTTCGGATCGGCGACCGGAGTCGAATTCGTGATCCGGTACGAGCCGGCCCATGATGAGTAGCCGCTCGGCGTGAAACGCCACAGGATCGCGCCATTCGCGGCATTGATCGCGATGGTTCGCCCGTACGAAGTCGTCACGAAGAAGGCGTCGTGACGAGCTCCGTGGATCTGGACGCCTCGGAGATAGATCGGCGACGCGTCTACCGTCCCATCGAGGTTTACGCGTTGCCGGCGCAGCCGTCCCACGTTCGCGGCCGTGATCCCGGTGTTTTTCGGCCCCGCGTTGTGACGAGCAGCGTCGTAGCCGAAGCGGGTCCAGTCGCCACCGACCTCCGCCCGACTTCCGACGGCCCCGGAACTGCAGGCCGTCAGAACGAGCGCGAGAGCAAACCCGAGGAGGAGTCGGCATGCCACGACCTCGAATGCTGCCGGAAGGCGGCTAGTTCTTGAGCAGCACCCGGCGGAGCTCGTCCTCCTTGCCGGGCTGGAGAATCGCGAGCACCTGATCGCCTGGTTGAAGCTCGGTGGAGCCGATTGCGATCTCGGACTTGCCATTGCGCGTGATCGAGATCAGCCTCGACCCTTCGGGCAGCTCGAGGCTCTGCACCTGCCTGCCGGCCGCAGGCGCGTTCTTGTCGATTTGCACCTCGACGATCTCAAGGTTCTCCTTGCGCAGCTCGAGCAAGTGGATCAGATCGTGGTCGGGAACCTCGTGCTCGATCAGGGCCATGATGCTCGCCGTCGCCGAGACGGTCGCCGAGATCCCAAGCAGGTCGAAATGCGCCTGGTTGCGGGGGTCATTCACACGCGCGACAACCTTGCTGACTCCGTACTTCTCACGCGCCAGCTGGCAGATGATCAGGTTGTCCTCGTCGTCGCCCGTCACGGCAGCGACGACGTCCGGCGGCCGCGCGACACCGGCCCGCTCGAGAACATGGATCTCGGTCGCGTCGCCCATCTGGACCTGGTGCTCCAGCTCGTGCTCGAGCTGGTCGAAGCGGTCCCGGCGCTGCTCGATCAGCGTCACCTCGTGGCCGTGCCCGTCGCGCAAGAGGCTCCGGGCCAGGTTGGCCCCGATCTTGCCGCCGCCTGCGATCAGGATGTACAAGCTAGGTGGTCGCGACAGGCTCGCGCGGCCTGACCTCGCAGGCGCGCGCGGCGTCCAGCAGCTCGCTGATCGCCGTCTTGGTCGGAGAGATCGTTCGCAGACCGAGCGTTGCATAGAAATCGGCCCTCGCCGGGTCGAGGACCCTGACGACAACACACTGGTTGTCGAAGCGCTTCATCGCCACCTGCGCGACGACGAGATTCGTGTTGTCGCCGTTCGTGGAGACGACGACCGCGTCGGCGTCCTCGATGCCTGCCACCCGAAGGACGTCGACGTCCATGCCGTGGCCGAGAACGAAGCCGCCGCGCCAGTTCTCGCCGAGCCGCGTGAGCGCCTCCTCCTTCTCGTCGACCGCGGTCACCTCCCAGCCCTCCTCGGCGAGCTGCAGCGCCACGTTCGACCCCACACGGCCGCAACCGATCACTAGTGCCTTCACGCGCTCAGATTAGCTCAGCCTCCCGTCACGGGCTCACGTAGTCACGAACGCAGGCTCTTCTTCGTCCTCTTCCAGCACCCCCTGCGGGAAGGCGACCACGAGCACTTCGCACGGGGCCTTCTTCAGGACGTATTCCACCGTCGGGGAGAAGAACCGCGACTGGCGCCTCCACTTCGGGGCCGAGCCGACCACGATCAGGTCGACGCCGAGCTCCTTTGCCTGTTCGACGATCGCGGCACCGATCGAGCGGGCCCGGACGGTCTTTCCCTTGACCTCGACGCCGTGATCGGCGCCCAGCAGCTGGGCCTCCGCAAGCGCGGCCGCCGCGTTCTCTTCCTCGTCGGCGAGCTCGTCCTCGAGAACGCGCTCCATCGGCACGCGGATCACGTGCAGAGCCCAGACCGAGGCACCCGACTCCTGGGCGAGCTTGACCGCGGTCGCGACCATCTCCTCGCCGATCGGGCCGAGCTTCAGCGGCACCAGGATGCTCGAGTACTGCGCCTCGGTGAGAGCCGGGTGTTCGTCGGCCGACACCACGCGCTCGAGTAGCCCCTCGCCGCGGGAGCGCCGGACGATCACGTACATGACCAGTCCCGCGACCAGCCACGCCGGGCCGCCGTAGCGGGCGCCCTTGTGCGTCGCGAGCGCCAGGACCCAGACGACTGCGGTCAGGAAGGCGCCGACGACGGCGGGCACCGGCACCCGGCCGACGTTCAGCGGCACCCGGAAGGGCCGCCGTTTCTCCGGATGGCTGAACCTGAGCTTGATCACGGCGATCTGCGCCGCGGTGAACGCGAGCAAGACGCCGAAGCTGTAGAGGCCCGCGAGGAAGAAGACCGGATGCGTGAGCGCCGTGGTCGCCACGAGCAGAGCGATCGAGATCGCTGCCGCGGCGATGATCGACTGCGGCGCGACGATCGAGCGGCGGCTGAGGCGCCCGAAGACGCGCGGCAGCTGTCCGTGCTCGCCAAGCGAGTAGGCGAGCCGGCCGAAGCCGGCGACCGAAGTGGCCGCCGCAGTCAGCAGGATCAGGGCTCCCGACAGGCCCACGAAGACCTGCAGCGGCGCCCCGATCACGTCTGGCAGGTGATCCCTCAGGCGGGCGACGATGCCCATCATCGGCGCCTTCGCCCACGTACTTCCCAGCTGCGTTCCAGGATTGGCGGGGAAGGCCGAGACCCCGACGGCGGCGATTGCCGCGTAGAGCACGACGACGAGCCCGATCGCGCTGAAGACGCTCCGCGGCAGATCGCGACCGGGGCGCCGCACCTCCTCCGAGAGGTTCGCGACCGTCTCCAGCCCCGTGTAGGCGAGCATCGCGAGCGGCAGCGCGAAGGCGATCGAGTGCCAACTCGGGTTCGTGCCGAGTGAGGTTCCCTGGTTGAGCGCATGCGGCGAGAAGAGGAGTGCGAGACCGAGGATCACCAGCAGCAGCTGGGTGGCGAGATCGACCAGCGCGATCACGACGGCGAAGCGGAACAGCCGCCGGTTCCGGAGCAGGCGGAAGACGGCGATGGCGACGATCACGCCGCAACCGGCGACCACGTCCCAGGGCTTGTTGACCGTGGTGAACATCGCCGCGGCGGCGTAGTGCGGCACGTAGAGGGCGGAGAGCGCGATCACGATCAGGTAGTCGAGGAAGAGCGCCCAGCCGGTGACGAAGCCCCAGAGGTCGTTGAAGGCAATCCGGACGAACGTCGCCGCGCCGCCGGTCTCGCGGATCGCGGCCGTGCCTTCGACGTACGAGAGCGACACGATGATGAAGAGAGCGCCCGTGACGAGCAGCACGGCGGGTGTGAGCCCCAGCGCGTGCAGGGCGATGATCCCCAGCGCGAAGTAGATCGAGGAGGCGATCTCGCCGTACGCGATCGAGAAGAGCGCCGGCGCGTCGAGAACGCGCTGCAATCGGGGGAGCTTGCGTGCCATGGGCGGAGCTTATGCCCGCCGCCGGGCCTACCCGTCAGCTGAGTACGCTCGTTTTAGGGACAGTCCCCTTGAAGGACTGTCCCTGCAGCGGCGGTAAGTGAGGTCCGCTTCAGCTGCGCCGCGTGCGCGCCCGCAGCAGGTACAGCCGGCCGACGCCGAGCGCGGTGAAGAGCACGCCCATCAGGTAGCCGACCAGGCCACCGCCGCGCGCCGCGGTGACGACGAGCAGCGCGATCCCGATCCCCAGGAAGGCAAGCGCAAAGAGCGCCGTCGCACCCCTGTAGAAACTCATGCCGCCCGCCGCTTGTTCCGCAGTGTGACTGATTCCCTAAGCCGGGTTTGGACGGCCGCAGCGGCAAAGCCGCTACGGCCTCCAGATCGGCATCGCAAGCGACGCCTCATGCTGCCACCGTCTTCCGTCCCGCCACGACCATCACGCGGCTCGGCGCGTTCTTGAGGATGTAGTCGACCGTCTCGCTGAAGAGAGCGCGCCGCGGGCGGTCCCCGCGCGGCGCGCCGAGGACGATTATCTCCGTCTGTCGCCGCTCAGCCTCGCGCACGATGGCGCGTCCAGGGCTCCTAGCCCGCAGAAGTCTTCCGATTACGTTGACGCCGTAGAGCTCGCCGATCGCAACGGCGGCGTCGAGCGCTTCGTTCGCCGCCGCCTCCGCCTCGGGCAGGTCGGCGTCCAGGGGCAACTCGAGGGGCACTGTCACGACGCTGACAGCCGCAATCGACGAGCCACGATCGGCGGCAAGCCGGCAGGCGAAGTCGATCGCCTCCTCTGACTCTCGCCCCGGCTTCACGGGTACGAGGATGCTGCGGTACTCGAGTGCGGCCCCAGGGCCGATCAGCACCGGCGCCAGGACCGTCTCCCGAAGCGGGGCTCGAATCACATAGCGCCGGTAGACCGTGTACAGAATGAATCCGAAGATCAGCCAGCCGAATCCGACCCAGCGCGCATCGGGCTTCTGAACCACGACGACCAGCCACGCCGCGGCCGTACCGAGCCCACCGAAGATCGCGAACAACGGCCAGTCGACCGCGCCGATACGGAGGTTCGGGCGCGCGCGAAAGCGCATCTCACGCTCCCGCCGCCTCACCCGCAGGGCGACTATCGAGGCGTGCGCGATCGTGAACGAGAGCATCGCCCCGAACGCGTACATGTCGCCGAGGAACGTCGTCTTGCCGGGTAACAGAACCGCGATCGAGACGATCCCGCCGAACACGAGCAACGAGAGCCACGGCGTCTTGAACTTTGGATGCAGCCGCCGGAAGATCTCCGGCAGCTGCCGGTGGCTCGCCATTGCATAGGTGATCCGCGAAGCGCCAATCACGCCGGCATTGGTGGCGATGAACAGAATTGTCGCGGCGAGAATCCCGACGTAGATCTTCGCGCCGGTCAGCACGCCGCCGTGCAGGCCGAGGTTCTCGACGAGCCCGAGCACCGGGTCGTTCGCGAATCCTCCCTGGTCCGGCGGCAGGCCGAGCTTCGTCTGGTAGCTGCCATCAACGTGCGTCACAGGCAGCGCGGACAACGCGATCAGCGGCAGCGTGAAGTAGATCGCGAAGACCGCGCCCGCGACCCAGCTGATCGAGCGCGGGATGTCGCGCGGCGGATCGCGCGCCTCCTCGGCGAGGTTCGAGACCGTCTCGATCCCGGTGTAGGCGATCATTGCGATCGGGATCGCGAGGAAGAAGCTCCTCCAGGTGGGAGCGACGCCCCAGTGCAGGTTTGCCGAAAAGACCTGGTGCGGGCTGAAGATCAGCGCGAAGCCGATCAGCACCAAGAGCAGCTGGGTGGCGAAGTCGACGACGGCGAGAAAGATGTTTAGGTTTGCGGCCTCCCTGATCCCCACGATGTTCAGGCTCACGAGCAGCACGATCACGACGGCGCCGCCGACGATGTCCCAGGGGTTCGTTCTCAGCGGCTCCCAGAAGATCGAGAGGTAGTGCGGGACGAAGAACGCCGAGATGGCGATCGTGATGACGTAATTGAGCATCTGCGCCCAGGCGGCGCCGAAGGAGACGAGCTCGTCGAAGGCGTGTCGGGCGAAGCTCGAGGAGCCTCCGGCCTCGGGGAAGCGCACGGTCCCCTCCGCATACGTCGCAGCGGTCGCCGCGAAGATCACGCCGCTGATCACGAAGACGAGCGGCGTAAGCCCCAGCGCGATCCCGGCAACGAGCCCGAGCGCGTAGTAGATCGAAGAGCCGACGTTGCCGTAAGCGGTCGCGAACAGAGCCGGCGTGCCGAGAACGCGCTCCAGACGTTGTTGGCGACGCCGCCGCGGCACGCGCGGATGCTACGTCGGAAGACGGCTGGCGGGAACGGGAGCGCTCATTCGGTCTACTTATCTCGGAGACGCGGCCTTGTGCGGCCGGAGCCGGGCTTCGCCCGGCGGGAGGCCAGACCCGATTAGCGGTGTAGCGCGAAAAAGAAGGGGGCTCGCGGGGGAAACATGGTTTCCCCCGCGCTAAAGAAGGGGGCTCGCGGGGGAAACATGGTTTCCCCCGCGCTAGAAACATGGTTTCCCCCGTGCTAGCCGCGTTCGGCTATCTCGCTGGACTTATCCTGTTTCAGTGAGAAGAACAGCATCTTCGGACGGTGAAGGCCGCATTCTCGTCGTCGACGACGAGCCCCACATCCTGCGAGCGCTGCAGGCCACGTTGCGCGGGGCGGGCTACGACGTCGTCACGGCCACCACGGGCGAGGAGGCACTCCGAAGTGCCGCGGTTCGCCCTCCGAACGCCGTCATTCTCGACCTGGTGCTCCCGGATCGCCACGGTTCGGAGGTCTGCCGCGAACTGCGCTCCTGGTCGCATGTCCCCATCCTCGTCCTCTCCGCGGTCGGCGACGAAGGTGAGAAGGTCGCCGCGCTCGACGCGGGCGCCGACGATTACGTGACGAAGCCGTTCGGCACCGACGAGCTGCTCGCGCGGCTCAGAGCCGCTCTGCGCAGAACGGCGCCCGAAACGGGGCCGATCATCGAGATCGGCGAGCTCGTCGTCGACCTCGACAAGCACGCCGTCGCGTTCGCGGGCGAGCCCATTGCGCTGACGCCGAATGAGTTCGAGCTCCTGCGCCTCTTCGCGCAGAACGAGGGCAAGCTGCTGACACATCCTACGATCCTGCGTGAGGTCTGGGGGCCTGCCTACGGCGCCGAGTCGCACTACCTGCACGTCTACGTCTCGCAACTGCGGCGGAAGCTCGAGCCCGACCCAGCTCGACCCCGCTACCTGCTGACGGAACCCGGCGCCGGCTATCGGCTCGTGAACCCTCTCGCCGGCGAGACCTGAGCCTTGCAACGACAACGCCTCGACAGCAAGTGGGGGAGGCGCGGTGCCGGAGTGGCGTTCAGCGTCGCTGCCGTCGCCGTCGTTACCGGCGCCGTCTTCGCGTTGCGGCCGATCGCTCCGGTCGTCAGCCTGGGCGTGCTCTACGTGCTCGCCGTCGTGGCAGTCGCGGTCGTCTACGGCCTCGCTTACGCGATTCCGGTCTCCGTAGGCTCAATGCTGGCGTTCAACTTCCTCTTCCTGCCGCCGGTGCACACCTTCGCCCTCCGCGAGTCCGAGAATTGGGTCGCGCTCGCCGTCTACCTCACGGTCGGCGTCGTCGTCGGTGAGCTCGCGACGCGCTCACGTCGGCTGGCGCGTGAAGCCGTCGAAGCGGAGACGCTTCGCCAGGCCGATGCGGTCAAGACCGCCGTCCTGCACGCCGTCAGCCACGACTTGCGCTCGCCGCTGACAGCGATCCGGGCAGCGAGCGAAGGTTTGGACAATCCTGCCGTCCAACTGGGCGCGCGAGAGCGCGAAGAGCTCTTCGAGACGATCAGGATCGAAGTACGTCGCCTCGAGCGGCTTGTGGAGAATCTGCTCGATCTTTCGCGGCTCGAAGCCGGGCCGGCGAGACGCACGCCCGAGCTGTGGACGGTCGACGCTCTGCTCGCGTCTGCGCTCGAGCAGCTCGGCCGCGAGGCCGACCGAGTCGAGACGGACATCCCCGCCGAGGTCGGGCTGGTTCGCGTCGACGGTCCGCAGCTCCACCGCGTGTTGGTGAACCTGATC
>WNGD01002169.1_pt1 | contig 23248 bp, 23 predicted proteins | sample 5400671 | NCBI WGS metagenome assembly WNGD01 (sample SAMN13153369, study PRJNA577476) | soil metagenome | isolation source: 40 cm soil or saprolite under grassland replicate 2 | place: USA:California | collected 2016-06-15
GCCGCGACATTGGCACCGTCGTCGCGCCCGACGCCGAGGTCAAGGTCTACCTCAACGCCGAGCGCGGCGTCCGCGCGAAGCGGCGCATGGCCGAGCGGCCCGAGATCGGCGCCGATGCGCTCGCGACCGACCTTCGCCTCCGCGACGAGAGCGACGCCGCCCGCATGCGGCCGGCCGGGGACGCGATCCAGATCGACACGACCGGCCTCGACGTCGAAGACGTGGTCGACCAGATCGAAGAGCTCGTCCGCGCCCGGCAACCCGCGTGATGAATGCGCACGTGAGCGTCATCACGCTCGGAGTGCGTGACCTCGAGCGCGAGAAGCGCTTCTACGGCGAGCAGCTCGGCTGGCCGGTGGAGCAGGAGGACGACAACTGGGCCTGCTTTCTGCTCGCCCGTGGCTCGACCGCCCTTGCGCTCTACCCGTGGGACGATCTCGCCGAGGACGCGGGCGTCCCCGCCGAGGGCAACGGCTTCCGCGGCGTCACGCTCGCCTACAACGTCCGCTCGGAGGAGCGTGTGGACGAGCTGCTTGCCGAGGCCGAGCGCGCAGGCGGGACGATCGTTCAGCCGTCTCGGAAGACGCAGTGGGGCGGCTACAGCGGCTACTTCGCCGACCCGGAGGGCTACCTCTGGGAGGTGGCGACCGGTGCCACGCGCCTACCGTTCTCGGAGTGACGCACCCGCGGCGCCGGCGGGCGAGGGCCCGCTGCTCGGGACCGTTGCGATCGTCGGCTTTCCGAACGTCGGCAAGTCCACGCTCGTCAACCGGCTGACCGAGACGCGCACCGCGGTCGTCCACGAGACGCCGGGCGTCACGCGCGACCGCAAGGAGCTCATCTGCGAGTGGAACGGCCGCCGCTTCCGGCTGATCGACACCGGCGGCGTCGACGTCGCCGACCCGACGCCCCTGACCCGCTCGATCGCGGAGCAGGCGCAGGCCGCGATCGCCGAGGCCGACCTCGTCCTCTTCGTCACCGACGCCCGGGCCGGCGTGATGCCCGGCGACGAGGAGATCGCCGCGATCCTGCGGCGCTCGCGCAAGCCGGTGCTCCTGCTCGCGAACAAGATCGACGACCCGGACCAGGACTCGCTCGCGCTCGAGTTCCACCGGCTCGGGCTCGGCGATCCGATCCCGATCTCCGCGGTGCACGGCTACGGCAGCGGCGACCTGCTCGACGCGATCGTGACGATGCTCCCGGGCGCGGGGCCGCGGGAGGTCGGCGAGGAGGCGATTCGCGTCGCCATCCTCGGCCGCCCGAACGTCGGCAAGTCGAGCCTTGTGAACGCGTTCCTCGGAGAGGAGCGCGTGATCGTCTCCGAGCAGCCCGGCACGACTCGCGACGCGATCGACACCGTGCTCGAGCGCGGCGACCGCACCTTCGTCCTCGTCGACACCGCGGGCCTGCGCCGCAAGCGCAAGCAGCGCCAGGGGATCGAGTACTACTCCGAGCTGCGCGCCCTCGCGGCTGCCGAACGTGCTGACGTCGCGCTCGTGCTCGTCGACGCGAGCGAGGGCCTGGTCGATCAGGATCTCAGTGTGGCCGACGTCGCCCGCAAGGCGCAGTGCTCGACGATCGTCGTCCTGTCGAAGTGGGACCTCACGGAGACGAAGCTCGAGGACGTGCGCCCCAGGATCGAGGCCCAGCTCCGCCAGCGACCGCCCATCGTGACCACGTCGGCCCACACCGGCCGCGGAATCTCGCGCCTGGTCGACAAGGTCGAGGAGCTCTTCGAGAAGCATGCGGGCCGGATCGGCACCGGCGAGCTGAACCGCTTCCTCGCCGAGCTGCGCGAGGCGCGCGAGCCGCCGTCGCGCAACGGCCGCCGCCTGAACCTGCTCTACGGCACGCAGGTCCGCACGCGCCCGCCGCGCTTCCGCTTCTTCGTGAACGATCCGGGTCTGATCACGCGCGACTACGGCTACTGGGTCGAGAACCGGCTGCGCGATCGGTTCGGCCTGGAAGGTGTGCCGGTCTCGATCGACTTCATCAGACGGAGTTGACGAACGAACGAAGCCTTCGCCGTCTTGGCCGGTCCGACCTACCGGTAAGCCGGCTCGGGCTCGGCCTCGCGGCGCTCGGCCGGCCCGGCTACATCAACGTCGGCCACCGCGACGACCTGGCGGGCCGGACCGAGGCCGCGGCCATGGAGTGGCACGCGAGCACTGTCCTCGACACCGCATACGAAGCGGGCGTCCGCTACTTCGATGCCGCACGCTCCTACGGCAAGGCGGAGGCGTTCCTCGCCTCCTGGCTGGAGCATCGCGCGCTCCCGCCCGAGGCGGTGACGGTCGGCTCGAAGTGGGGCTACACCTACACGGCCGGGTGGCGGGTGGATGCCGAGCGGCACGAGGTGAAGGACTTGTCGGTGACAACGCTCCGGCGGCAGCTGGCCGAGAGTCGAGACTTGCTCGGCCCGCACCTCTCCCTCTACCAGATCCACTCCGCAACGATCGAGAGCGGCGTCCTCGACGATCGCGCCGTGCACCAGGAGTTGAGGCAACTGCGCGAGACCGGCCTGGCGATCGGCCTGACCGTCACCGGGCCTCGCCAGGCCGAGACGATCGAGCGCGCCCTCGAGATCCGGATCTTCGACACGGTTCAGGCGACCTGGAACCTGCTCGAGCGTTCCGTGGGGCCGATGCTGGCGGAAGCCCATGCGGCCGGGCTCGGCGTGATCGTCAAGGAGGCGCTGGCCAACGGCCGGCTCACCGTTCGCGGCGACGTTCCTGCATTGCTGGAGCTCTCCGAACGCCGCGCGGTCGCCCCGGACACGCTGGCCCTTGCCGCCGCGCTCGCGCAGCCGTGGGCGGACGTCGTCCTCAGCGGCGCGGCTACCGTCGAGGCCCTGCGTAGCAACCTGAAGGCCCTCAGGCTCGAGCTCGGCGAACGGCTCGACCCGGAGCTCGAGACCCTGGCCGAAGAGCCCGCGCGTTACTGGGAGGAGCGGGCGGCACTCCCCTGGAACTAGGAGGGCTTGACGAAACCTAGTCTGTGCCGCCGGGCCGCGCTGTCCGCCCCGAGGCGGCGTCCTCAGTCGCCCCTGTAGTTGTCCACTACAGGGACTCCCTGCGTCCTTGCCTCGGAACGGCCATCGCACCCCGACGGCGAGCGAGGTTCCGCCAAGCCCTCCTAGGTCGTCCGGCGGCCCAGCTCGAAGCGGTTCTCGGTTCGGTTCAGGAGCCGAGCGATGTTCGCCCGGTGAAGCGCGAAGATCGCAACCGCCGCTCCAGCCGCGAAGGCGACGACGAGCCACGACGCGCCGAAGAGGATGGCGAAGAGGGGGAGGGCCGCCGCCGACAGCAGCGACGCCACCGACGTGTAGCGGGTCACGAGAAAGGTGGCGATCCAGACGCCCGCGACTGCGAGAGTTGCGAACGGCGCCAGTGCGAGGGTGACTCCGCCGGTCGTGGCCACGATCTTGCCGCCGCGGCCGAAGCCGATGAACAGCGGCCGCCAGTGTCCGATCAGTGCGGCGATCCCGGCGAGCAGCCCGATGAGCTCGTTTCCGAGCCATACCCCGAGGAGCGCCGCGGCGAGGCCCTTCGCGACGTCGAGCAAAGCGACGCTCAGGCCCAGCTTGAACCCCTGGGTGCGCCAGACGTTCGCGGCGCCGGTGTTGCCGCTCCCGATCTTGCGGATGTTCACGCCCGTGAGGATGCGCGGCAGCCAGTAGCCCCAGGGCATGCTGCCGAGTAGGTACCCGCTCAGGATCAGGAGAACGTCTCGCATCGAGAGAGTCCAGCAACCACGATTGTACGAGGCCGCCTCGCGGTCACGATGCGCGACGGCCGGTGACGAGCCCCTGCTCGACCCACCAGTCGGCCGTCCGGCGGAGCGTCTCCTCCACCGGCGTGTAACGCAGGCCGAGCGTGCGCGTGGCCTTCGACCCGTCGTAGGCGTGGCCGTGGATCAGCGTTCGCGCCAGCTCCCGGCAGATGCGCGGGCTGCCGCGCCGAACCCGGCTCAGCGCCTCGGCCGCCGTCGCCACGGCCATCGCGATGGAGGCAGGCAGAGTCCGCACCGGCCGGTCGACGCCGAGGAGGCTCGCCACCAGCGCCAGGCCGTCCCGGACGGACAGCGTCGCGCCGCTCAGGACGTACCGTTCTCCGGGCGTCCCTCGTTCGCCGGCCAGCAGATGCCCCTCCGTGCAGTCGGCGATGTCGACGAGGCTGAGCCGTGAGTCGACGACCGCCTTGAGTCGCCCGTTCAGGTAGTCGAGCAGGAGTCGCGCCGATCCCGTGGCCCGCCCGGGGCCCTGCACGGACGCGGGGTTCACCGAGACGACGTCGAGCCCGGTCTCACGCGCAGTCGCGAACACCGCCTGCTCGGCCTCGAACTTCGAGCGCTCGTAGTCGGAGAGGAACCAGCCACGGTGCGGCGATCCCTCCGACCCGATCGTCCCGCTGGCTTCTCCGAGGGTCGCCGCAGATGAGGTGTACACGACCCGTCGCACGCCGGCCCGCGCCGCTGCGAGGACGACGTTCCGCGAGCCGCGGACGTTGACCTCGAACATCGGCGAAGGATCACGCAGGCAGAAGGCGTTGGCGCCGGCGGCGTGGTAGACGACGTCGCAGTCTCGCATCGTTGCCGCCAACGCCTCGAGGTCGAGGACGTCTCCCCGCACCGGCTCCGCGCCCAACGCGCCGAGTGCGCTCGAAGAGGCCTCCGACCGGGCCAGCGCCTTCACCAGGTTGCCGACGCTCAACAGTCGCTCGACCAGCGCGCGGCCGAGAAACCCCGTGCCGCCGGTGACGAGGACCGAACCTGTCGTCATCTACCGCGCGCCGCCCGAGAAGGCCGAGGAGAAACGGGCCAGGTACTCCACGGCCGACATCACCGTGATCGCCGCTGCGACGATCATGACCCACTCGTCGACGCGCAAGGGCCCGAGTGGCTCGCCCAGGTGGAGGATGGCGAGGAAGATCGCCACGAACTGGGCGTTCGTCTTGAGCTTCCCCCAGATCGAAGGTGGAAAGACGGTCCCCTCGGCCGCGACCACCCCGCGCAGGCCCAGGATCAGCAGCTCTCGCCCGATGATGATGGCGGCGATCCACGGCGACGCGCGGTTGACGTCGACGAGCGCGATCAGCACTCCGGTCACGAGCAGCTTGTCGGCGGTGGTGTCGAGAAAGGAGCCCAGCTTCGTCGTCACCGCCCAGCGGCGCGCCAGGTAGCCGTCGGCGAAATCCGTCATCGCTGCGACCGCGAACACGACCGAGGCCGCGGTGTACGCCGACTTCCTGTCCGGCCCGAGCAAGATCAGTCCCATCACTACCGGCACGGCCAGGATTCGGGCGTAGGTGAGACCTGAGAGGAGCGATCTCGGCGCGGCCACCCGCGCGATCACGTCCCGCTCCCCGTGGAGACCGCCGCAGGCTCCGCCGAAGGGCGCTCGACGAGGGCCCTGACCTCCGTCGCGGAGGAAAGCCTCAGCGCTTTGTCCGCGAGCGTGCGCGCAGCGTCGGTGTCGACGCCTCGGACGGCCTCCTTGACGGCCGGGATCGCGGGCGCGTTGGCGCTCAGCTCTGTGATCCCCAGGCCGACGAGCACCGGGACGGCAGTGAGATCCGACGCCAGCTCGCCGCAAACCCCCACCCACCGGTCATGCCGGCCGGCAGCCTCGACGACGATCTGGATCAGGCGCAGGACGGACGGGTGCAGACCGTCTGCCAGGCCCGCGACCGAGGCGTTGCCGCGCTCGGCCGCCATCGTGTACTGCGTGAGGTCGTTGGTGCCCAGCGAGAAGAAGTCGACCTCGGGCGCGAAGCTCTCCGCAGCAAGCGCCGCGGCCGGCACCTCGATCATGACACCGACCTCGAGCTCCGGGGGCACGGCCGTGCCGGCCTGCTCGAGCTCCTCCCGGATGCGCTCGAGAACCGACCTGGCCAGCCGGTACTCCTCAAGGGTCGCCACCATCGGGAACATCACTTTCAGTAGCGGGTGCTCAGCGGACGTCCGCAGCACCGCCCGCAGCTGGGTCTCGAGGAGCTCCGGCCGTGCCAGCGCGAGACGGATTCCGCGGACGCCCAGGAACGGATTCGCCTCCGTTTCAGCAGGAACGTAGGGGAGGGGCTTGTCGGCACCCACGTCGAGCGTGCGCAGCACGAGCGGCCGCCCCTCCAGTTCCTCCGCGATCCGACTGTACGAGGCGTACTGCTCGTCCTCGCTCGGCATCGAGTCTCGCTCGAGGAACAGGAACTCGGTGCGGAGAAGGCCGACGCCCTCGGCGCCGTTGGCTAGGGCGACCGGCACGTCGTCTGGAGAGCCGATGTTCGCGACGACCTCGACGGAATGTCCGTCGCGGGTGAGCGCGGGCTCGGCGGCGAGAGCGCGAGCCTCCCGGGCGGCTTCCTCCCGCACGGCGCTCTGCCGTCCGTACTCGGCCACGAGCTCGGCGGTCGGCTCGACGTAGACGGTACCCACGTCCCCGTCCAGGAGCAGCGTGGTGTCCTCGGGAACCTCGAGCAGCGCCTCGCCCAGCCCGACCGCGGCCGGGATCCCGAGCGAGCGAGCGAGAATCGCGCTGTGCGACGTCGCGCTGCCTCCGGCGGTGGCGATCCCGTGCGCAAGCTCGCGGTCGAGACCCACCGTATCTGCGGGAGTCAGGTCCGCTGCCACCACGATCCCAGGGCGAGCCAGGGAGGGCCCGCCACCGTCGCCCGTCAGCGCGGCGACGACCTGGCGCGCGACGCCCGTCAGATCCTCGGCGCGAGCCTGCAGGTAGTCGTCGTCGAGGCTGCGGTAGTCGGCGGCGACGGCCTCGGACGCCGCGTGCCAGGCCTCGGCCGCGTTCCGCCCGTCCTCGAAGATCGCACGCCGGGCGGGCCCCAGCAGCGCATCGTCGTCGAGGAAGAGCAGGTGAGCGTCGAAGATGGCCGCGCTGTACTCGCCGGCCCGGGCGGCCACCGACTCCCGCGCCGCGCCGATCTCGGTGCGTACTTGCTCGAGCGCTGCTTGGAGCGCTGCCCACTCCGCCTCGGCGTCGCCCGCCGAGCCGGTCGGGATCTCGGGCGCGGCCGCGCAGAGGTGGCGGGCCGGTCCCGACACGATGCCCGGTGCGCCGGGAAGGCCGGTGAGGGCGGCATCGGGCGTGGGTCCTGCAGGCACGGCGACGGGTGTGAGCGGCATCGCGGGCGCCGCGACCCGCGCGGGCTCCTCGTCGAAGTCGCGCGCGGCGAGCTCCGCGAGCGCGTCGAGCGCCGCCGCAGCCTGTGGGCCGTGCGCGGAGACGAGAATCTCGTGTCCCTGGCGGATCCCGAGAGTGGCCAGCCCGTTCAGGCTCCGGCCGCTGGCGGGCCCACGTCCGCTCGTCAGGTTGATTACCTCCACGTTCGCATCGAAGCCGCCCGCGGTCTGGACGAACCGCGCAGCGGGGCGGGCGTGCAGTCCGAGCGGGTTTCGGATGCCGAGGCGAAGTGTCAGCCCCTCCTCCAGAGGAGCGGTCGCCGGCGCGGCCACCGCGGTTTCCGGCTCGCCTGCGCCGAGGTGGACCGCCTTCCCCTCGAGCCCTCCGCGTGCCTCGGCCGCCACTTCCGGAAGCGAGGCCCCGAGCTTGGCGGCGACGGCCGCCGCCACCGCCCCCTCGACGAGCGGGCCTTCGCAGAGAAGCACGCGCCCCTGCTGCTCCGCGGTCAGCAGGTCGAGTGCGGTCTCGGCGCTGAGGACGGCACTGCCGAGATCCATGAGCACGAGCACGCCCTCGCCGGAGTCGGCCCGGGCGATTGCCTCCGCCACGCGAACCGCGTCCGTGCCGAGCGCCGGCTCGGGCGCGTCGATCCCCCCGGCGAGCTCGAGGCGCACGTCCGGGCCGGCCATCTCCGCCGCCAGCTCACGCACGCCGGCCGCCAGCGTGGCGCTGTGGGAGACGATGACGATCCCGACCATCGCCGCTAGGCCGCGCCGAGCCCGTACGCCCTGTGCAGAAGCTCGACTGGATGGACAGCGTGGACGCGCGAACCGTGCTCGATCTGCCAGCGGCAGGTCTCGCTGTCGCAGGCGACGACGTCGGGGTCGGCTTCTCGCACCTGGTGGAAGAGCCGCTCCCCGACTGCCATCGAGATCTCGTACTTCTCCTTCTTCAGCCCGTACGTGCCGGCGATGCCGCAGCAGTCCGCGTCGAGCTCGATCGCGTTCAGCTCCGGGATGAGAGCGAGCAGGTCGAGCGCGGGCTTGCCGATCCCGTGGCCCTGCTGTTGGCAGGGTGCGTGGTAGGGGACGGTCACCGCCAGCGGCCGGAAGTCAGTGCGCAGCTCGCCGCGCTCGTGCAGCAGAAGCAGGAACTCGCACAGATCGAACGTCGCTTCGCTCATCGCCCGCACGTCCTCGTCCTCGACGTCGAGAATCTCTCGGGCCTCGCGCTTCAGCATCAGCCCGCAGCTTGTCGAGTTGGAGACGATTGCACAGCCTTCACGTGCGTAGGGCGCGAGGCGGGCCGCCAGCCGCCGCACGTACGCACGTGCGGCCGGAAAGTTCCCGTTCGACTGGAGGGGGAGACCGCAGCAGTCCTGGGGCGGAACCACGACGTGGTAGCCGTTGTGCTCCAGCACCTCGACCGTCATCCGCCCCACCGCCGGCTCGTAGTAGTTCGTGCCGCAGGCGTGGAAGTAGACCACGGTCCTCTCCGCGGCCGGGCTGACGTGTTTCCTCGCCCAGCGTTGGAAGGTCCGGCCCGCAAAGCGGGGGAGCGGTGCATCGCGGTGGATGCCGAGCACGCGCTCGCCGACGCGTCGGAGTAGCCGGTTGCGGAGCGTCCAGTTTGCGAACGGCGCGACCGGGGTGCCGAGCCGGCCGAGCACGCTCGGGCGGGCGATGAGCTGGTTGCGCAGCGGGATGCCCTGCTCCTCCCACAACCGCGCCCGCGCGCGCGAGTTGATCTCGGCGACCTTCACGCCCTGGGGGCACACCTGGGTACAGATGCCGCAGCCGGAGCAGTAGTCGAGCGAGATGTCGGGCGAGGCGCCGCCCACGCGGTACCGCTCCGCCTGCGGGCCGACGTACTTCGGGCCCGGGAAGAGCGGCGTCGCCCGCGAGAACGGACAGAACGTCTCGCAGATCGTGCACTTCACGCAGTGGTCGAGTGAATCGCGTACGAGTTCGGTCACGACGTTCGCTCGAGGATCGCAGAGGCCGCAGCGTAGCCCGTCGCGAGGCTGAGGCCGTTTCCGGAGGCCTCTCGCCACGGGGCGGCGCCTGCGAGCGTCGCCCCCGCTGCGTGGAGGTTCTCGAAAGCCGGCGCGCCTTCGGCGTCCAGGGGGCGAAGCTCGTCGTCGGCGGCGACGCCGGCCCGGGCGATCGGGTGCTCGTCGAAGTAGCCGGGCTCGAAGCGCGGCGCGTCCGGCGAAGGCACGCCCACCAGCGCCAGATCGAAGGCGGTCTCGCGGACCCGCCCGTACGAGTCCAACTGGAGGCCGCCCGAGGCGAAACCGCCAGAGGCGAGCACGAAGGAGCGCGCCCGGTAGGTGCGCGGGCGGCCCGCGGTCTGCGCCACGACGCCCCCGAGCCTCTTGCCGTCGTGCTCAGCGCCGGAGACCGTGCTTCCGACTACGACTCGGGCGCCTTCCCGCCGTAGCGCGGCGGTCATCGACTCGAACAACCGAATGCCCCCAACCGAGGGTGGGAGGGTCGGCACTTCGAAAACCGGATGCCGAAGCCTGGTCTCGAGCTCCTGCCAGACCTCCCGCGCGTGCCGGAGCCCGAGCACGGCGGGAAAGCCGACGATCTCGCCCGGGACGAGGCGTTGCTCGAGCTCGCGCACGACCATGTCGCGGAACTCCGGCTGTTCGAAGCGCCGGGCGAAGCCGACGCTGCTGACGTCGCCCTCGTCGCCGAGCGGCGGTGCGAGCTCGACCGTCCGGGCGGAAACGGAGGCGCCGCCCGGAAGCGCGGCGCGCACGAGATTGTCGGCGAGGTAGGCGGGATAGAAATCCTTGAGCCCGCGGAGCCCCACGAAGACGAAACGGCCGCCCGCTCGGAGGTCACCGGCCGCCATTGTCTCCGGGACGAGCACGGTCGGCTTCGCGACGCCGACGGCGGTCGGGAGCAGGAAGTTCTCCTCGAGCCGGCCCTGGTAGCCGAGTTCGCCGAGACGGTCTCTGAGCCACCCGAGGCTGGAGCGGATCAGCTCCACGGAGAGGCGCCGGTAGGGATGCTCGGGGTGTGCGGCTGCAAAACTCGGCAGTGCCTGTGAAGGGCTTTCGACCGGCCCGTCGACGTAGCCCAGGACGTCGATCGCCGCGGGCGCAAGGTGCGTCCCGCCGACGCCTTTGGCGACGACCAGCACGCGCTGTCCCTGCTCGGCGAGCCGCAGGGCCGCGGTCAGGCCGGCGAGGCCCGCGCCGATCACGACGACGTCGTAGTTCATTCCGGGAGGTGCTGGACCGCCAGCAGGCCCTGGAAGATCCAGTCGTCGAGCCTCGCCTGTCGAAGCTGGTCGCCGTGCAGTATCGGGTGCACGCCCTTCCACCGTTCCTCGAGGAAGTCCAGTAGGGACGCGTTCGCGGCTCGCTGGTCGAGACGCTCGAACGCGTGGAGGATGCCGGTGGCCCTGTAGATGCAGAATCCGCCCTGGCAGGGGCCCATTCCCAGCCTGAGCGTCCGGCGGATGTCGTCGAGGTTCGTGGTCTGCCGCCGCACGATCGCCGCCTTCAGCCGGTTGCGCGTGATCAGCTCGCACTCGCAGATGATCTCCTCCGATCGGGGCATGGGCTCCCGGGCGCGGACGCGTGAGCCGAGCCAGTAGAAGTGCCGTTCCTCGGAGTCGGGGAGCGGCTCTTCTTTCGTTCGGCAGGGGCGATCGACGCCGAGGTGCGCACAGACGGCGTCGACGGCGGTCTCGGCCATCAGCCGGAACGTCGTCGTCTTGCCGCCCGTGATCGTGACGAAGCCCTCCACTCCATCTCGCTCCGCATGGTCGAGGAGCGTGTGCGTGCGGCTCACCTCCCGGGTGTCGGTCACCTCCTCGGCCGAGAAGAGTGGCCGGGCCCCCGCCCAGACCCGGAGCGCTCGCGCCTCACGGAAGCCGGGGACGAGCTTCTCGCCCTCGTCGAGCATCTCCTCCACCTCGCCCTGCGTCACCTCGAGCTCGTCGGGGTTCGAAACGCGCGTGTCCGTCGTCCCGATCACCGAGACGGTCCGGATCGGGACGATGATGTCGCCGTCCGCAGGCCGCTTGCAGCGGTTGACCACCGTGTTCACCAAGCGGTGGTTCATCGCGATCATGATCCCCTTGCCGGGCAGGACGGTGACCTTGCAGCCGGCAAGCTCGGCGACTTGCCCGGCCCAGGCCCCCGCCGCGTTCACCACGACCTGCGCCCGGATCCGAGCCTCCTCCCCGGTGAGCTCGTTCTCGACCAGCGCGCCGACGATCCGGTCGTTTTGGCGTTCGAGATCGAGGACGCGATGGTAGGGGAGGATCTTGGCGCCGTATTGCTTCGCCGATCGGGCGCATCCCCAGACGAGCTTCCAGGGGTCGAGGCTCGCGTCGGGAACGGTGAAGGCCCGCGAGATCGTCGGATCGAGGCGGGATTCCAGACGCAGCGCCTGCGGGACAGGGATCTCCTCGAGGGGAACGCCGGTTTCGCGGCAGCCTTCTGCGAACTCGTCGCCGAAAGCCGGGTCGTCCCACTTCGTCGTCACGAACAGTCCGCCCGTGTCCTCGATGCAATCGGCCGCGGTACGGCGCAGGATGGCGTTCTCCGCCACGCACTCCCGAGCCGCCACCGGGTCTGTGACCGCGTACCGCCCACCGGAGTGGAGGAGGCCGTGGAAGCGGCCGGTCGTCCCGGCGGCCAGGTCGCCTCGTTCGACCAGAATTGCCGAGAACCCGCGCATCGCAGCGTCGCGAACGACGCCGGCCCCGGTCGAGCCGCCGCCGACGACGAGCACTTCCGTTTCCAGGGCAGGCACGCTACGAGCCAGTATCGCAGCGGCCCCTGGGGTGAACGAGCGGGAGGATTGGGACAGCCGAGGGCCCGGACCGCGGTCGCCGAGCCCTCGGCTTCTTGCGTGCTAGTCGAGCCAGTCGAAGGTCCGCGTGACGGCCTTCTTCCAGAACGCGTACTCCTTTTCGCGCTCCTGCGGATCCATCTTCGGCTGCCACTCCTTGTCCTTGCCCCAGTTGGCGCGCAGGTCCTCGACCTCCGACCAGAAGCCGACCGCGAGCCCGGCGGCGTAGGCGGCCCCGAGGGAGGTCGTCTCCGCCACCGTGGGCCGGATCACCGGGACGTCGAGCACGTCGGCCTGGAACTGCATCAGCAGCTCGTTCTGGACCATGCCGCCGTCCACCTTCAGCGAAGTGAGGTCGACTCCCGAGTCCGCATTCATCGCGTCCACGACCTCGCGGGTTTGCCAGGCAGTCGCCTCGAGCGCGGCCCGGGCGATGTGGCCCTTGTTGACGTAGCGGGTGAGCCCGGCGATGACGCCGCGGGCGTTGCCCTTCCAGTACGGAGCGAACAGGCCCGAGAACGCGGGCACGAAGTACACGCCGCCGTTGTCGTCGACGGTCTTGGCCATGGTTTCGACCTCCGGTGCGCTCGAAATCAGGCCCAGGTTGTCGCGGAGCCACTGCACGAGCGCGCCGGTGATCGCGATCGCCCCCTCGAGGCAGTACACGGCCTGCTGATCGCCGATCTTGTAGGCGAGGGTCGTCAGCAGCCCGCTCTTCGAAGCGACGATCTCGTTGCCGGTGTTGAGGAGGAGGAAGTTCCCCGTGCCGTAGGTGTTCTTGGCCTCGCCGACCGAGAAGCAGGTCTGGCCGAAGAGCGCCGCCTGCTGGTCGCCGAGGTCTCCGGCCACGGGGATGCCGGCAAGGTCACCCTTGGCGTCGCCGTACACCTCGCTCGAGGCCCGGATTTCGGGCAGCATCGCGCGGGGGACGTCGAGGATGCCGAGGATCTCCTCGTCCCAGTCGAGCGTCTCGAGGCTCATCATCATCGTCCGGCTGGCGTTGGTGACGTCGGTCACGTGAACCCCGCCGTCAGCTCCGCCTGTGAGCTGCCAGATCACGAACGTGTCGATGTTGCCGAAGATCAGTTCCCCGTTCTCTGCCTTGGCCCGGGCGCCGTCGACGTTATCGAGGATCCACTTGATCTTCGGGCCGGAGAAGTACGTGGCGATCGGGAGCCCCGTCTTCGCCCGGAAGCGGTCCTGCCCGCCGTCGGAGGCGAGCTCGTTGCAGATCTGGTCGGTGCGGGTGTCCTGCCAGACGAGGGCGTTGTAGACCGGTCGCCCGGAGGAGCGCTCCCAGACCACGGTGGTCTCGCGCTGGTTCGTCACGCCCACAGCGGCGATGTCGCTCGCCTTGACCTTGTCGAGGCCCGCGCGGATCACCTCTTGCGTGCGCTGCCAGATCTCCATGGGATCGTGCTCGACCCAACCTGGCTTCGGGTAGATCTGCTCGTGTTCCTTCTGGTCGACCGAGACCACCTGCCCGCCGTGGTCGAAGACCATGAACCGGGTGCTCGTGGTGCCCTGGTCGACCGCTGCTGCGTATTGAGCCATTCCGTGCCTCCTTACCCTCCGAAGGTCATCCTGCTCCCTACTCGGATTCGCCCCATGTCTCGGCCGCGGCCTCGAGGAGCAGGTGCGACGAGGTCGCGCCGGGATCCTGGTGCCCGGCGCTTCGCTCCCCGAGGTAGCTCGCGCGGCCCTTCCTCGCTACGAGCGGGACCGTGTCTCGCATGCCTTGCTCGGCGGCGGCCGCGGACTGCCTGAGCGCGTCCGCGAAGGTCGCACCACCGCCGAGGGCCGTCTTGAGCGCGTCCCGGCCGGGGACAAGAGCGTCGATCATGGTCTTGTCGCCCGGCTCCGCCTTGCCACGATTCTCGACGCCGGCAATCCCGGCCTCGAGGGCCCCGGCCCAGTCGTCCGGGCTCAGCTCGCCCTTGCCTGAGGCGGCCGTCCCCATCTGGAGGAACAGCGTTCCGTAGAGAGGGCCGCCTGCGCCGCCGACCGTCGAGACGAGCGTCATTCCGACCGTCTTCAGCAGGGCGCCGACGTCCTGGTCACCGGCCTGAGCGTCGAGCTTGGCGACCACCGCCGACATCCCTCGCTGCATGTTGATCCCGTGGTCGCCGTCTCCGATCGCCGCGTCGAGCTGGGTCAGGTATTCCTTGTTCGCTTCGACCTCTGCGGCGAACTTCCGGATCCAGTGGAGCACGTCGTCGTAGGCAACGCTCATCCGATGCTCCGGGGCGCTCTCGATCGCGGCCACGCCTGCCACCGCCCGCCTACGCCGCCCATCTGAGCCCGGCGGTCTTGACCGGCGCATCCCAGAGTCGAGTCAGCTCGTCGTCCAGCTTCAGCAGGGTGATCGAGCAACCCGCCATCTCCAGCGAGGTGATGTAGGGGCCGATCAGGTTGCGCGTGATCGTGATCCCGTGCTCGCCGAGGAGCCTGTTCAGGTCGTTGTAGACGACGTAGAGCTCGAGCAGCGGCGTCCCTCCCATGCCGTTGACGAAGGCGAGCACCTGGTCCCCCTTCTCGAAGGGCAGGTCCTCGAGGATCGGCGTCGTGAGCCGCTCGACGATCTCGGCCGCGGGGGCGAGCTTCACCCGCTCCCGGCCCGGCTCCCCGTGGATGCCGATCCCGATCTCGATCTCGTCCTCGCCGAGGTCGAAGGTCGGCTTCCCTGCTGCGGGAACGATGCACGAGGTCAACGCCATGCCCATGCTTCGTCCGTTGGCGTTCACCTTTCGGCATAGCTCGGCCACCTCGGAGAGAGGCTGCCTTTCTTCGGCAGCGGCTCCGCAGATCTTCTCCGCCAGGACCGTCGTGCCCACGCCGCGCCGCCCTGCGGTGTAGAGGCTGTCCTGGACCGCGACGTCGTCGTCGATCACCACCGCCTCGACCTCGATGCCCTCGCTCTGGCCGAGATCGGCGGCCATCTCGAAGTTCATCACGTCGCCGGTGTAGTTCTTGACGATGTGCAGCACCCCGGCACCGCCGTTCACCGCCTTCGTCGCGTCGAGCATCTGGTCGGGCGTCGGAGACGTGAACACCTCGCCGGGGCAGGCGGCGTCGAGCATGCCCGGCCCGACGAAGCCCCCGTGCATCGGCTCGTGCCCCGAGCCACCGCCCGAGACGAGCCCGACCTTGCCCTGGACCGGAGCGTCGGCACGGACGATGATATTGGGATTGAAATGGACGTTGACGAGGTCCGCGTGCGCCGCGGCGATCCCGTGCAGCGCCTCGGTGACGACGGCGTCCGGCTTGTTGATCAGCTTCTTCATAGCTCCTCCACGACCTCGCCTCGTGTCTCGACCTCGCTTGTCGGTGGCTCGCCGCGCGCTTGCAGCACGTGGTTGATGAAGAAGTCGTAGACGAGAGCGCCTATGACTGCTCCGACGATCGGGGCGACGATCGGAAGCCACCAGTACCAGTTGACGTTGCCGTAGTTCCCGGGCAGCGCGACCCCGTCCCAGCCGGCGAACCAGGCGAAGAGCCTCGGCCCGAAGTCGCGGGCAGGGTTGATCGCGTAGCCGGTGTTCGCCCCGAACGACATCCCGATCCCCGCCACGATGCAGCCGATGATCCAGGGCGCCAGGTTCCCCTTCGGCGGGAGGTTCAGGTTGTCGATCACGGCCAGCACGATCCCGACGAGCAAGGCCGTTCCGATCAACTCGTCGATGAACGGCCCCATCGGGTTGTGGAAGAAGCCGGCCGGGAACGTGGCGAAGATGCTGTACGAGGCTATCGAGCTCGATTGCCCGCGAACCGCGCCCGTCGCGTGCTCGTAGCCCTTGATCGCGTCCTTGTAGTTGAGGTAGACGAGGGCAGCGCCGGTGAACGCTCCGGCGACCTGCGCGAAGATGTAGTGCGGCACCTTCGCCCACGGAAACCCTCGACGCACGGCCAGCGCGACCGTGACGGCCGGATTGATGTGCGCGCCGCTGACGCCGCCTGCGACGTAGATGGCGAGCACCACCGCGATCATCCATCCGAAGGTGATGAGCAGCCAGTCGCCCGATGCCAGGAAGATCGTGTGATTGGTGGCGGCACGGCCGGACTGGTTCAGGGCCGCGACGGCCATCGCGACCACGCCGTCGCCGAAGGCAATCAGCACGAATGTGCCGAGGTACTCCGAGAGGAACTCTCCCCACACTGTCTTCCGCCAGGCCGCACCGGCGCCCATCCGAACATGCCAGACCCCCGTCATCCCTCTGGGTTCTGTCGTGGTTTCGGCCACGTGCACCTCCCTGTCTCGAACTCGTTGCTTCCGCTTGAGAGAGGGCGGATCGCCGTCCTATTGCGGGGTCAGACCCGTGTTCGACGGCTGCGCCGGCTCTCCAGCGACACGGTGCAACGTGGTGACTAACGCAGTCGGTTAGGTCGTGTCAAGTGGAACGTGTTGTGGCCGGCGCTTCAGCTAGGCGAGACGTCGACGGCGTAGAGGCCCCGAAGCTCGCGCGCAAGGCCATCGTCGCCGCCGATGAGGAAGAGCTCGTACGGGTAGGCGTACTGGGCGCGGAACCCGTGCTGGCGGGCTATCACGCGCCCCCAGAGCGAGACGCGGCCGAGCGCGATCGGACACCCTTGGCGCAACGGAGGCAGCTCGTGATACCGCCGGCCGTAGTGCTGCCGAATGCCTGTGTAGCGCCGGAGGAGATCCTCGGCAAGCTCCCTCGTCCTGAAGGCGTAGATGCCGCATTCATGGCCATGGACAGGCGCCGCCTCGCCGTGTATCGGACACCGCGCCTCGAAGCGCCTTCGAGCGGGCCAGCTCACGTGGTGCCACGTAAAAGACTCGAGCCGGTGCTCGTCCTCGTGACGCCGGACGTGCCAAAGCCGCCACGCGACGATCGGTTCGGTGTGGATCTCGCTCACGCGAAGATCCGGCTCACGACGGGACCGGTTCCTCGACTGGCGCTTCTGCCGGCGCCGGGACCGGCACCGGCTCCTCGAGCGGTACGATCTCGATTTCTCGTTCCGTGTCGGGCGCGCCTATCTCCATTGCTGCCTCCCTGAAGCTACGCTGGGACTCGACTCTTGCTCGGTACGTCAGAAATCGGCAACTCGAGGCAAAAGCTACAGAGGTGGGTGGACGGCGCCCGAGGCCATTTCATGCAGCGTCGGGCCGGTGCAGCGTGCTTGACGGCATCGACTCGAACGAGTTACCTGCGAGCTGATGGGCCGCCAACCGACCCGGGAGTGACGGTGCCCGCTCGCCGCACGTTCATCGCGGTGCTCCTGGTGACGCTCTCCCTGCTGCTCGGAGCGGGCTGCGGCGGCTCTGCCGGCCGCGGCGGGAGCTCCGGGGCCTCGCTCATTCGCCCCGACGCGCTCGCCTTCGTCTCGATCGACAGCGACCTCGGCTCGAGCCAGTGGCAGAAGGTGAACGACCTCTCGAAGACGTTCCCGGACCGAATGCTGGCGCTGGCGATGCTCCAGCAGTCGCTCGCCAAGAACCACATCGATTACAACGCCGACGTGAAGCCCGCGATCGGGCCCGAGGTCGACCTCGCGATCGTCCTCGGCCCGAACCTGAACGACGCGGCCGTGGTCGGCCTGACGAAGCCTGACGACGCGGGTAAGTTCAAGGCGCTCGTCAAGAAGCTGAACGAGACCGACAGCTCGGGCCAGCCGGCCGTGTACCGCCAGGTGAACGGCTGGTACGCGCTCAGCGACAGTCAGGCGCACATCGACGCGGTCCTCAAGAGCGGCGGCAAGTCGCTCTCCGACGAGTCGACCTACAACGACGCGCTCGGCAAGCTTCCCTCGAGCGCGCTCGTGAAGGCGTACATCAGCGGCCCGCAGTTGGCCAAGGTGATCCAGCAGCTCCAGCAAGGGAAGGGGAGCGGGCTGGCCGGCACTGCGCCCGGCCTGACGAAGCTCGACTTCATCTCGGCTGCCCTCAGCGCCGAGGACGACGGCCTCCGCGTCCACGGCGCCACCGGCGGGGCGGGCTCGAGCGACCTCGCGAGCGGCAACTACGAGTCGAAGCTGATCGACGGCGTTCCGGCGGACGCGCTCGCGTTCCTGTCCTTCCGGGGCGGCAAAGGCATCGACCAGCTCCGGTCTCAGTTCGAGACGAACCCGACGTTCTCGCAGGCGCTGCCGCAGATCGAGCGGGCGCTCGGGGTCAAGCTCGCCGACGTGCTCGCGCTGCTGCGCGGCGAGGTCGCCTTCTACATGCGCCCGGGCGGCGCGTTGCCGGAGGGCACGCTCGCGATCGGCACCGACGACCAGTCGGCGGCGCTCTCGACCCTGGACAAGCTCGCGTCGCGCCTGGCCGCGCTCATGCAGGCGAAAGTCACCACGACGCACGAGGCGGGCCACGCGGTCAAGACAATCGACTTCACCCGCTTCGCCGTCCGTTACGCGGGGCTCGGCGACAAGATCCTGATCACGACCGGGCTCAACGGCATCGGCGCCTACACCGCCTCCGGGTCGAAGCTGCCGGACGCCGCCGACTTCAAAGAAGCGAAGTCGGCCTCCGGGATGCCGAGCTCGAACGCCGGGTTCGCCTACGTCGACCTGAAGAACGCGATCGCGCTGGCCGAGAGCCTCTCCGGCCTCGCGGGCTCCTCGCTGCCGCCGAAGGTGGCCGAGAACCTCCGGCCGCTGCGCTCGTTCATCGCTTGGGGCGACCGCTCCGGGGACGCCTTCACGTTCGACGCGTTCCTCGAGATCAAATAGCGCGATGCGGGTCGGCGCCGCCTCCCTGCTCGCCGGTCTCGCGCTCGCCGCCGCAGGCTGCGGCGGCGGTGGCGGCGGCAACGCGCTTCCGGCTGCCGCGAAGGTCGTGCCTGCGAGCGCGCCGGTCCTGATCTCGGTCAAGACGGACTTCAACTCGCAGCAGTTCAGGAACGCGCTCGTGCTGCTGCGCAGGTTCCCGGGCGCTTTGCCCGCCCTTCGCCGGCTCAGCGCCGAGAACGGCCACATCGACTTCGCGCGCGATGTCAAGCCTGCGCTGGGACCGGAGTTCGACGTCGTCTGGCTCGATTTCAAGAACGGCGGCAACGACGTTGTCGGCCTGACGCAGCCGAGGGACAAGGCGAAGCTCACGGCGTTGGTGAAGAAGGGCCCAGACAAGTCCGCGACTGCCGAGGTCAACGGGTGGAGTGTCGTGGCGGACACCCAGTCGAAGATCGACGCCTACCGCCGCGCCGCCTCGGGAGACAAGCTCGACGGCGTCGCGGAGTTCAAGGACGCGATGAGCCGCCTCGACGAGAAGGCGGCGGCGCGCGCCTACGTGGCCGGCGCGCCGGTGCAGGCAGCGCTCGACCGCGCGCTCGCGCGAAACGGGGCGCCGCCCAACCTCACGCGCGACCTGGCGCGGATGGAGTCGATCTCCGGGGCGGGATTCGTGGAGGGGAACGGCCTTCGCGTCGAGGGCGCGCTGGCGAGCGATCCGGCCGCGAACCCGAAGACCGTGGCGCCGTCCCTGGCCGGGAGCCTGCCGGCCGGCGCGCTTCTCTACGTCTCGACCGCCGATCTCGCCGCTCCGACGCGGACGATCCTGAAGCTCGTCGCGCGGAGCCAGCCGAAGTTCGAGACCCAGCTCCACCAGGTCGAGACGGTGCTCGGCTTCAGCCTGGAGAAGGACGTCTACCCGCTGCTCGCGCGCGAGGAAGCGTTCGCCCTGTACGCCGATACCCCGATCCCGAAGATCGTCTTCGTCGCAAAGGCTCCGGACGAGGGGCGGGCGCGCGAGCTTTTGGCCCACATCCTGCAGCTGGTCAAGATCAGCGGCTCGCTGACCGTCAGGACGTCGAGCGTGGGTGGGGTCGAGGTCGATGAGGTGACCGAGCCTTCGAGCGGCGTCCACGTGTTCATCGCCGTGACGGCCGGCAAGCTGATCGTCACGACTGCCCGCGACACGCTCCCGGCGCTGGTCGAGGGCAAGGGCCCGAAGCTCGCCGGCGATCCGCTCTATCGGCAGGCACGCGCGGACGCGAAGGTGCCCGCGAACGTCGTCGGGATGGCCTACGCGGACCTCGCGCACGGCCTGCCGTTCGCGTTCGATCTGGCCCTGGCGAACGGCAGCGACGTGCCGAACGAGGCCCGCGCGAACACCGAGCGGCTGAGCCACGCGCTGCTCTACGCCGAGCAGGACGGGAAGCGCTTCCGGCTCTCCGGCTTCCTGGCGATCAAGTAGCCTGCGCCGCCGTGCGCGAGTTCCTCTTCACGTCCGAGTCGGTCACCGAAGGGCATCCCGACAAGGTCGCCGACCAGATCTCCGACACGGTCCTCGACGCGGTGCTCACCGACGATGCGGGCGGGCGCGTCGCCTGCGAGACGCTGATCACGACCGGCCTCGTCGTCGTCGCCGGCGAGATCACGACCGAGATCTACGTCGACATCCCGCGGCTCGTCCGCGACCGGATCGCCGAGATCGGCTACACGCACTCGGAGTGGGGCTTCGACGCGCACACATGCGGCGTCGTGGTCGCGATCGACGAGCAGTCGCCGGACATCGCACAGGGGGTCGACGCCTCGTACGAGGTGCAGCACGACCCGGCCGACGAGGATCCCCTCGACCGGGTCGGGGCGGGCGACCAGGGGATGATGTTCGGCTACGCGACGCGCGAGACCCCGGAGCTGATGCCGCTCCCGATCATGCTCGCGCACAAGATCTGCAAGCGGCTCGCCGAGGTGCGGAAGGTGGGCGAGCTGCCGTACCTGCGGCCGGACGTCGACCGCGTGCTGCGCCCGATCCTCCCGCCCGACCTTTACGACGAGAAGCGGCTCCAGGAGCGCGACTTCGTCTACGTCAACCCGACCGGGAAGTTCGTGATCGGCGGCCCGATGGGGGACACCGGCCTGACCGGGCGGAAGATCATCGTGGACACGTACGGAGGCGCGGCGCGGCACGGGGGCGGCGCGTTTTCCGGGAAGGATCCGACGAAAGTCGACCGGTCGGCGGCGTACGCGGCGCGCTACGTGGCGAAGAACGTGGTCGCGGCCGAGCTTGCCGACCGCTGCGAGGTGAGATCGGCGTCGCGCGGCCGGTGTCGGTGTCCATGCGGACGTTCGGCACCGAGCGCATCCCGGTGGCCCGGATAGAGGAACTGATCGGCGAGCACTTCGACCTGCGGCCGGCGGCGATCCTCCGCGACCTCGACCTGCTGCGGCCGATCTACACCAAGACGGCTGCGTACGGCCACTTCGGCCGCGACGACCACGACTTCACGTGGGAGCGCACCGACAAGGCCGATGCCCTGCGCGCAGCGGCCGGCGCCGCCGCGGAAACTCCGGCCTAGGGTCTTCGACTAAACCGCCCTGAGAGCCTGCGCGGGATCGCGCAGCTGCGATGAACCGGATTAGGCCAGGGACGACCAGACCGAGTGAGAGCACGCTCGCTCAGTCGATGGTTAGCTGACGGGGAAGGTCTTTGGGCCCTCAGTCTGGGAGCCTGACGGTGCCAGGCGTGCCTGTTCTGTTCGGGGGCGGTGGGCGCATGAACTGGCAGTGGTGGACCTTCGATCAGACGGTCGAGTCGGGGACGAACTCGCGGACCTCTTGAGCACAGCGGCAGGCGACGGCGATCTTGGCGGCCCACTCCAGCGCCTCTTCGCGTGAGGGCACGTCGACGACCACGAACCCGCCGATGTACGCCTTGCTCTCCGGGGACGGGCCGTCGGTGACCGTCCCGTCGGTGGCCACCACGCTCACCTCCTCGTGGGAATGCAGCCCGCCGCCGAACACCCACACGCCTGCGTCCTTGGCCTCCTCGACGACTGCATGCGCAGCCTCGGCCACGTCGGGCAGCTCCTCCTCAGGGAAGGTCATCGCGCCGTCATCGAACGAGATCAGGTACCGCGTCATCTCATGACTCCTTGTCCCGGCCGCCTGCTACGGCCGCATCTCACCCCTGCTACGGATTCGTACGCGGTAGAGACTGGCAGACCACCGAGAACTCATCGGCTTCGGCCAGATCTAGCCTCAGGTGCTCAGGGGACATTCGTGAACGCTGGCCCACCAGAGGGACGGACCTCTGACCCCTCCCGTACCTGCGGGCAGGGGCGATCTTTGCGAACCGCAAGAATGGCCGCGTGACGCTTCAACGGATGGACAACGTCGGCATCGTGGTGGAATCCCTCGATGCCGCTATCTCTTTTTTCGCCGAGCTGGGCCTCGAACTCGAGGGGCGAGCCATGATCGAAGGAGACTGGTCAGGGCGCGTCACTGGACTGCGCGACCAGCGCGTCGAGATCGCCATGATGCGTACGCCGGACGGCCACGGCCGGATCGAATTCTCGCGATTTCTCGCGCCGCCTGTGGTCGCTGATCACCGGAACGCCCCTGTGAACGCTCTGGGCTACCTCCGTGTCATGTTCGCCGTGGACGACCTCGACGATACGCTCGCCCGGCTCCGCAGACACGGCGCGCAACTCGTCGACGAAGTGGTCCAGTACGAAGACGTGTATCGGCTCTGCTACGTCCGAGGCCCCGAGGGCATTCTCATCGGGCTGGCCGAGCAAATCGGCTGACGCCCGACACGCGCTCAGGCGTCATTCCCGAACACTGGCGCAGGCGAGACCTCTCCGCGTCGGCCCGGGTTCGGCAGGGGCGCTCAGGCGGCGGCCGATTTCGTCCAGATGGCGAGTTGGCCGACGCTGTCGAACCCAGCTTGATGCGCGGCGTCGAGCGATTCACCTGAGTCGTAGCTGACCACGGGCATGGTTCCCCAGCGCGCTTGGGCGACCCTCGCTGCGCCGTACCAGGCAGACTCGAGGTCGCCCTCAGCGTCAAAGACATTGCTGAGCCCAATTTCGGTCGCGCTTCGGTTCGCGACCGCGCCTGCGCGGATCAGCTCGCGGTCGTGTCGCGCGAGCACCGCTACTGCGTCGTTCGCTAGAAGCGTCGGCTGGAAGAAGGGGCGGCGGGGACCGGGCGATGCACCCCATGCCGCCTCCCATTGTTCGAGTTGCTCTTCATCTCGGATGACCGACCATTCGCTCGAGACGGCGAGAGTGTCTGTCCTTTGCCGGACAAGCCACTCTGCGAGATAGAGGACGGCAAAACCAGGGGTCGTGAGGTCGAGATCCCCGAAGCTGTCCTTGACCGAACAGCCGTCGCTCGCGTCGATCTCCGAGAGAAGCTGCCCACCAGCGACCCCTGGAACGAGCGTCACCGCATCCGGATAAAGCGGCGGCGTGCGCTCGGGGCTGGCCCAGTAGTCGGGATGGAAGACACCGGCGACTCCGTACGTGCGGCAGAACGCGTCGCACCACTCGGCGTTGTTTCGCGCCGCGGCAAGAACGACCGAGACCAGCGCCATCGCAGCAGATGCTATGGCTCA
>WNGD01001760.1_pt1 | contig 23245 bp, 27 predicted proteins | sample 5400671 | NCBI WGS metagenome assembly WNGD01 (sample SAMN13153369, study PRJNA577476) | soil metagenome | isolation source: 40 cm soil or saprolite under grassland replicate 2 | place: USA:California | collected 2016-06-15
TGGCTGGCCATCCTCTCAGACCAGCTACCCGTCGTCGCCTTGGTGGGCCATTACCCCGCCAACAAGCTGATAGGCCGCGAGCCTCTCCACCGGCGCAACCTTGCGGCTGCTTTCCTCGCTCAGGGATGCCCCCGAGCGAGCGGATGCGGTATTACCCGGCCGTTGGGCCGGCTATCCCCCGCCGACGGACAAGTTCCTCACGTGTTACGCACCCATCTGCCACTGAACCGGAGTTGCCCCCGGTCCCGTTCGACTTGCATGTGTTAGGCACGCCGCCAGCGTTCGTCCTGAGCCAGGATCAAACTCTCCAATGATGAAGAATCCGAACAGCTCATGCGAACGACTGCGTTTCGTATGTCGTCCGTTCTCACGTCAGAGTCAAACCCTCGCGACGCGCGTCTGACCGCGCGCCGTTCAAACGGGTCCGCACTCCACACGCTCGACCATCAGTTCTCAAAGAGCCTTGCGCAAAAAGTTCGTGCGCAGACGCCAATGCTAACCGGGTGTCCGGACCCGAGTCAAGGGGGTCTGGTGATTGAAGATACGACCCCCCGCCACGCCTGTCCTCCACCTACCCAAATGGATTACTAGCCGAAGCCCAGGCCCCGTGCCACATTGCGAGCTATGGAGCTGTCGCACGCCGATCGCCGGCTCACCACGGATCGCCGCGCGCCCGCCGACCGACGCCGGGTCGTGACGGTGGTGGTGGAAGAGCGCCGGACCGGCGTGGAGCGCCGGGCGCAGCCCGAGCGACGCGCGCCCGAGAGCGCCGGCGAGCACATCCGCAACGCCCTGCAGCTGCTCACCAATGTCGCCGAGTCGGGCACCCTCGACGAAGAGAGTCTGCGGGATTTGGATGCGGCGATGTTCCGACTGCGGTTTGCGCTGGATCGATTAGAGGCACGCAGCTAAGGACGAGCGGCACTCTCGTCCGGCTCGGCACGCGAGCTCGACGGACTGCTCGGCACACCCTGCATGACCTCCTCGACCTGACGCCACAGCGTGTCCAGCGAGAGCGGCTTCAAGACGAATCGCTCTGTTGCCATGAAGATCGACAAGCTGCGCGGCTCCGGCAGCGGCTCCGACGCGATCAGCACGAACCGACCACGCAGCTCCGGACGCAGGATGAGCGCCTGGCGCCACAGCCAGAGTCCCCCGCGGTCCGGCATGTTGAGGTCGGTGATGACGACATCGAAGGATCGTTGCTTCAGCGCGTCCAACGCTTCGACGCCGCTCGCGGCGGTGGTGACCCGGCAGCCGCGGCGCGTCAACGAGCGCGCCAGCGCCTCGCGCATCGCGACGTTGTCGTCGACCATTAAGACGGAGTGCATCGCGGAGCCGGTCATGAGGTGCGCGCGTGTGCTCAGGTATTATCAGTGTCGTTCCGACGTCAGAAGTTGGCAAGTGTTGCAGAGGCGCAGCAGAACGGCGTCGCGAATTAGGGATCTCTACCCTGCTTCCAGTCCGCGTTTGCGCGTCTCGCGATCCTTGACGTAGACGGTTCTGCCGGGAGGGCCACTGCGCACGGCCGTCATGCCGAGCTTGGTCGCGATGGAGCGCGCCCCGTCATTCCCTTCCCCGATGGACGCGATGACGCGCTCGAGTTTGAGGGTGTCGAATGCCCACGCCATCACCAGGGTACACGCTTGCTTCGCAAAGCCTCGCCCTTGCGCCTCAGATCTCAAGGCGCAGAGCAGCTCGAAATCGGTGCCGTCGAGTGCTTGCGATTTGACGAGTCCGGCGACTCCCACACTCGCCCGACCCTCGATGATCGCGAACAAGTGGTGAGGATGCTCCTCATCGGGCAACGGCAGGGTGCCGACAAATTCCCAAACGTCCTCCTGTTGCTCGAGGGAGCTGAGAAGGGCATCGTCGGATGGGCTGAGCGGTCGAAGTTCCACGGCTCAGCCGCGGTATGGCCCGCCGGGCACACCCCACCCCCACTGCGGCATCGGCGCGTTGGGGTCGACGGTGGCACCGGGTTGCGAGTTCAGGACCGCGAGCCGCGAGCCCCACTCGAGATACGCGACCAGGGCCGAGCGGAACTCCGGATCGTCCGGGACAGCGAGCTCATCGGCCGTTTCCAACAGGAGGCGGACCCACTGGGCGCGCTGTGGCTGGGTGAGATGACGATCCAGATGACGGGAGATCATGTGTGGATGCCCGCCGCGTTCTTTGGTGTAGAGCGGCGGCCCCCCCAGGACCTCGGCGATGAAGTGGGCCACGTGGCGAGGATGGTCCTCGCTCATGTGGGCGAAGAGCGGCCCGAGCACGGCGTCCTGGCGGACCTTTCGATAAAACGAATCCATGAGACGCTCGATGGCAGGCATTCCCCCGGCCCACTCGTACAGCGTAGGCGGCGGGGGCGGCGGCTGGGGCGGCGACCCAGCGGGCATGGTGGCGTCTCCCTAGTCTGCTGCGTTACGGCCTAGCCGACGGCGCGTCGGCTGCGCGACCCAAAGATAGGTGAAATTCCTCGCGATCGAGCAGAGAGAATGCGCCCGGGAGGATTCGAACCTCCGACCAACAGCTTAGAAGGCTGCTGCTCTATCCACCTGAGCTACGGGCGCGATGAGCGCGCATGGCAAACTTAATCGTCCCTGCCCCGCCGCACAGGGTGACTTGGTGCGCGTGGCACAACATCATATTGTAGGGACGTCTCGCCGCCGCCGACTAGGGACCGCACGAGGAGATTACGATGCGCACCGCCCGCTGCCTCGCTCCGCTGCTGATGCTCGCCGTCCTCCCCGCCTTTCAGGGGCCGGACCGGCCCAACGCGGACCGGCCCGATCGGGATCCGCCCAGTCGCGTCGGCCGCCTGAGCTTCCTAACCGGATCAGTCTCCTTCCGACCCGGCGACGTGGACGACTGGGTCGCCGCCACGGTCAACTATCCGCTGCATGACGGGGACCACCTCTGGACCGACAGCGATGCGCGTGCCGAGATCACGGTCGGCTCCACCGCCTTCCGCCTGGGGCCGCAGAGCGCGTTTGGGTTCCTCGCCCTCGATGACCGGACCGTGCAGGTGCGACTGGCTCAAGGGTCGCTCAACGTGCGCGTGCACGACCTGGACGACGACGAGAGCCTCGAGATCGACACGCCCAGCGGGGCCGTGTCGTTGCTCCGCTCGGGCGTCTACCGGGTGGACGTCGATACCACGGGCGACACGACCTCGGTCACGGTGCGGCAGGGCGAAGCCGAGGTGACTGCCGCGGGCTCCGCGTTCCCGGTGCGCAACAAGCAAACCGCCGTCATCGCGGGCAGGGATTCGCCCAGCTACGACGTGCAGGACGCGATCCGGTCGGACGCTTTCGAAGACTGGTGCGAGTCGCGCGACCGTCGCGGGGACGACTCCCGCTCCGCCCATTACGTGTCGCGCGGCGTGATCGGCTACGAGGACCTGGACGACAACGGCGACTGGCAGGAGACGCCGGACTACGGCGCGGTCTGGGTGCCGCGCCGGGTCGCCACCGGATGGGCGCCGTACCGCTACGGCCACTGGGCCTGGGTGGAGCCGTGGGGCTGGACCTGGATCGACGATGCGCCCTGGGGCTTCGCGCCGTTCCACTACGGTCGCTGGGTCTACGTGGGCGGCGGCTGGGCCTGGGTGCCGGGCCGCATCGTGGCGCGACCGGTGTACGCGCCGGCGCTGGTGGTGTTCGTCGGCGGCCGGAACTGGAGCCTGGCGATCGCCGGCGGCAGCGGGGTGGCGTGGTTCCCGCTCGCGCCGGAAGAGCCGTACGTGCCCGCCTATCGCGTGAGCAACACATACATCCGCAACGTAAACGTGACGAACGTGACCGTCACCAACATCAACGTGACGAACGTCAACGTGACGAACATCAACTACCGGAATCGCCACGAGCGGGATGGCGTGACGGTCGTGTCGCACGAGACGTTCGTGGATTCGCGCCCCGTGAACCAGGGCGTGATCGTGGTGCCACGCGACCGGCTCGACCGGGCGAGCGTGGTCGGTGCCGCCGCCCACGTGGCACCGGGTCGACGGAGCGTGCTGGGGGAGCCCGCGCTCGTTGAGACGCGGCGGCCCCCCATGTACGTCATGACGCGGCAGGTGGTGGTCCAGCGGCAGCCCCCAGCGCCCCCGGTCCCGTTCGCGGCGCGAGAGCAGGCCCTGCGCGCTCGACCCGGCAGGCCGCTCGACGACACGACGCTGGGCACGCTCCGAGCCCGCACGCCCGCCGCGCGCGCGAAGCCTCTGATACTGGTGCGCCCGGCGGCTCCGCTGCGCCCCGCCCGTGACGGGCTCCCTCCGCCGCGGTCGGTCCCACCGAGCGTCGCCGAGCCGCAGCCCACCCGTCGGGCGCCGCCGGCACATGACGCGGCACCGCCGGCGCCCGCCCCCGTCGACCGTCCCGTCCGCCCGGCACGCGAGGAACGGCCGCAACCGACGCAGCGCCCCCGGCCGACGCAGCGCCCGCAGCCCACAGAGCGGCCCGCACAACCGGCCGCACCCGCCGAGCGTCCCGCGCCCAAGGAAGAGAAGAAGCAACAGGTCGCGCCCACGCCGCCGCCGGCGCGCGCGGAGCCGAAGCCGCAGCAGCCGGAGCGCCGACCGCCAGCCGAAGAGCGGCCACGGAGGGATCGCAAGGTCGAGCGGGACACGACGAAGGAGAAAAAGCCGTCGTAGATTAGAGCCCAACCCATGGAGACCAAGCGGCGCTACGAGCACCCGACCCCGACCGCCGGCAGTGCGCCGGCGGCCGTCGCCTCCGAGCGAGTACTGCGGGTGTTCACCCAGCCCGAGCGCAACCCGGGGATTCCCCTGGACGTGGATCTCGTCCGCGCCCTGCGCATCAACCGCAGCGCCGTCGAGCGCCGCGCCGCCACCATCCCCACGCGACGCACCGTCAAGAGGGAATGGCAGGCCGCGTGGCTCCTGCGGGCCATCACCTGCATGGACCTGACCACGCTCCAGGGGGACGACACCCCGACCAACGTGCTGCGGCTGTGCGCCAAGGCGAAGAGCCCCGTGCGGCCCGATTTGCTCGAAGCGCTCGGCGCCACCGACCTCGGGATCAGCGTGGGCGCGGTGTGCGTCTACCACGCCTTCGTCGCGGTGGCTGTCGAGGCCCTGCAAGGCTCGGGGATCCCCGTCGCGGCGGTGTCGACGGGATTCCCGGCGGGCTTGAACCCCCTGCCCCAGCGCATCGACGAGATCAAGGCCTCGGTCGCGGCGGGGGCGCAGGAGATCGATGTGGTGATCACGCGCGCGCACGCCCTGGCCGGAGCGTGGGAGGCGCTGTACGACGAGGTGCGCGCCTTCCGGGAGGCGTGCGGGAGCGCCCACATGAAGGTGATCCTGGGCACGGGCGACCTCGCGACGCTCGTGACTGTGGCGCGCGCCAGCCAGGTCGCCATGATGGCCGGCGCCGACTTCATCAAGACGTCCACAGGCAAGGAATCCGTGAACGCGACCCTCCCCGTCGGCGTGGTCATGACGCGACAGATCCGCGACTACCACGAGCGCACCGGACATGCCGTCGGGTTCAAGCCGGCGGGTGGGATTCGCAAGGCCAAGCAGGCGCTCGACTGGCTGATCCTGATGAAGGAAGAGCTGGGCGAGCGCTGGCTGCGAGCCACCCTGTTCCGGCTCGGCGCCTCCGCGCTCCTCACCGACATCGAGCGTCAGCTCGAGCACTTCGTCACGGGGCGATACTCCGCGGCTCATCGCCACCCCATGGTATGAGACGGGAAACGGGAAAGGGGAAACGGGAAAGGGGAAACGGGAAACGTGACGACTGTCTCGGAGATTTTCGAAACGATGGCGTACGGGCCCGCGCCCGAAAGCGACAAGCCCGCGCTCGAGTGGATCGCGCGCCATGACGGGGCATTCGGGCTGTTCATCGGCGGGCGCTGGACCAACGGCAAGAGCGACGCGGGGTTCGACGTCATCAACCCCGCCACGACGGCCCGGCTGGCGCGCGTCAGCCAGGCCGGCCCAGCGGACGTGGATGCGGCCGTGGCCGCCGCACGGAAGGCCTTCCCCGGCTGGTCTGCGCTATCCGGCCACGCCCGAGCGCGTCACCTGTACGCCCTGGCGCGCGCCGTCCAGAAGCATTCTCGACTGCTGGCGGTGCTCGAGAGCCTCGACAACGGCAAATCGATCCGCGAGACCCGGGACCTGGACATTCCGCTGGTCGCGCGCCACCTGACACACCATGCCGGCTGGGCGCAGCTCGCTAGCGCTGAGTTCGCGGGCTACGGACCGCTGGGCGTGGTCGGGCAGATCGTCCCTTGGAACTTCCCGCTGCTGATGGTGGCGTGGAAAATCGCGCCGGCGCTCGCCGCCGGAAACACCGTAGTTCTGAAGCCCGCCGAGTTCACGCCGCTCACGGCGCTGTGCCTCGCCGAGATCGCGGATGAGGCGGGGCTCCCGGCGGGCGTGCTCAATGTGGTGACGGGGGACGGCCGGACGGGGGAGCTGATCGTGAACCACGCCGACATCGACAAGATCGCGTTCACGGGCTCGACCGAAGTGGGTCGCCTCATCCGCAAGGCGACGGCGGGATCGGGGAAGCGGCTTTCGCTCGAGCTCGGCGGGAAGAGCCCGTTCATCGTGTTCGACGACGCCGATCTCGACAGTGTAGTCGAGGGAGTGGTGGACGCGATCTGGTTCAATCAGGGGCAGGTGTGCTGCGCGGGATCCCGCTTGCTGGTGCACGAGGGGATCGCCGAGCGACTGGTCGCCAAGCTACGCGCCCGGATGGAGAAGCTGCGGGTCGGCCCGCCGCTCGATAAGGCCATCGACATGGGCGCGATCGTCGCGCCGGTGCAGCTCGAGCGCATCCGCACACTCGTGAACACGGGCGTAGCCGAGGGCGCGACCATGTGGCAGCCGTCATGGGCCTGCCCGACGGACGGCTACTTCTACCCGCCGACGCTGTTCACGAACGTGTCGCCTGCCGCCACCATCGCCCAGGTCGAGATCTTCGGGCCGGTGCTCGTAGCGATGACGTTCCGGACACCCGCCGAGGCCGTGGAGCTCGCCAACAACACGCCGTACGGACTCGCGGCGAGCGTGTGGACCGAGAACATCAACCTCGCGCTCGACGTGGCGCCCAAGATCAAAGCGGGCGTCGTGTGGGTCAATTGCACGAATCTGTTCGACGCGGCCTCGGGGTTCGGGGGGTACCGGGAATCGGGATTCGGGCGGGAAGGCGGGAAAGAGGGGATGTGGGAGTATTTGAGGGAGCAGGGAGCAGGGAGCCGGGAGCGGGACCTTCCCAAGACGCAGCGCGCGAAGGCTCGCAAGGCCACGGCGGGTACCGCTCCCCGCTCCCCGCTCCCTCCCATCGACCGCACCTACAAGTTGTTCATCGGCGGCGCACAGGTGCGCCCCGATCAAGGCTACAGTCGAAAAATCCTGGCTCCGTCGGGTACTCTCCTCGCCGAAGTCGCCGAAGGGAACCGCAAAGACATTCGGAACGCCGTGGAAGCCGCGCACACCGCCGACGGATGGGCGAAGACGAGCGGCCACAATCGCGGACAGGTGCTGTACTACGTCGCCGAGAACCTGGCCCAACGTGCCGAGGAATTCGCAGAGCGGGTCGCCGCGATGACGGGCCACGACGTGGCCGATGGGCGCCGTGAAGTGGACGCGAGCATCGCGCGGCTCTTCTCCTACGCCGCGTGGGCCGATAAGTACGACGGGGCGGTGCATCAAACGCCGATCCGGGGCGTCACCCTGGCCATGAACGAGCCCATGGGCGTCGTGGGAATCGCCTGCCCCGAAGAGGAGCCCTTGTTGGGGTTCGTGTCGCTCGTCGCCCCCGCTGTCGCCGTGGGCAACACGGTCATCGCGATCCCCTCGGAGGCGCATCCGCTCGCCGCGACCGAGCTGTACACCGTGCTCGACGCCTCGGACGTGCCCGCCGGTGTGATCAACATCGTCACCGGGGCGAAGGACTCACTCGCGCAAGTGCTCGCGGAGCACGACGACGTGGATGCGGTGTGGTACTTCGGAAATCAGGCGGCCGGCGCCGTGGTCGAGCGAGCGTCGGCGGGAAACATGAAGCGAACGTGGGTGGAGTGGCATGCGAGAGACTGGATGGACGCCACGCACGGGGAAGGGCGGGAATTCCTGAGAGAGGCGACTCAGGTCAAGAACATCTGGATTCCCTACGGAGAATAGCCCCTCTATCATTCACGCCGCCAGACGTTTGCCGTCGGCGGGCGCCAGTTTGACCTTCACGCGCTTCCAGCGGTTGCAGACCGGGCAGCCTACGTAGGTGCGGCCGAGCCAATCGGTTTCGTACTGTTGTGGATGCCGGCACGCACTGAGCGACCGGCGTTTGGTGACATCGCGTTTCTTGGTCGTCATAGGGATCTCGCCACGTGGCCGTGACGACTGTATGAACCACCGATGCCGCTCGGAAGTTCCCGCTCCCTAGCGCTTTAGCCTACCCCCAAATACCGCTCATCCCATGCGATCCCGAACTCACCGTTGCATTTCGGGCAACGCATGTCGGGGGTGTGGGCTGTAACGGGCGCGCGGGCGCGGCAGGCGGGGCAGACCGCGTAACGGGAGCGCCAAGGATCCGGTGGCTCGTCGGCGGGAGAGGGACGCGCCACGAGCGTCCAGTGGCGCGGCCGGGAGAAGAGCGTTTGCAGAAACCGCCGCGGGACCCGGACGCGCTCGCGCCGCGGCACCTGGAGGACGGCGTCGTCCGGCGTGAGCCCTACGACCCGGTACCAGGCGCCGCGCCTGAGGCCGCAGCTCACGTCCTGCTTGAGACGGGCCCAGGCTCCCGGTAGCGCGTCGCGCGTTGGCTCCATGTCTGCAACCTGAGGGGTGCCATGGGAGGCTGTCAATTGGGAAAGGACCTAGGTTGCAAGTCAGGAAGCCGGGATTTGAGCCCGGGACCTTCTGGTCCAGACCCTTGCGTCAGTGCGTGGATGACCCGCAGCTTGACCGCGATCGATTGTACATACCGCCATCGACGCTCGTTCTCGACCCCTCGTTTCGTGAGGTTCGCATGGTTGGCATCAGGCTTTCTCGCCCCGCGGTGTGGCTCGCCCCCGCAGCGTTCACGCTGGCGGCGTGCGGCATGGGTGCGTCCCCTCCACCGATTCAGGTCCCGATTCCGAGCACCGCGGCGGAGGCAGCCACCGGATTCGACAACCGGAGCAACGGCGCGGGCAATGACTCCATCCACCAAGCCGATCAGGACGCATTCGACGAGGTGGAAGAAATCGCGGATGGCCTGGGACCACTCTACAACGCGCAGGCCTGCCGCGAGTGCCATCAAAACCCCACCTCGGGCGGCGCGAGTCAGATCACGGAATTGCGGGTGGGTCATCTGGGACCGGATGGGCGGTTCCGCAACGCCGACATCCCGATCGCGCGCGGGACGGTTGTCATCTCCGGTCGCACGCTGGTCAACGATCGGGCCATTTGCCCGAACGCGGCGTTCCCGGACTCTGAGATTCAAGAGCGGGTGCCCGACACCGAGATCATTCGCACCACGCGCGCGTCCCTCAATCTGCTGGGCGACGGGTTGGTGGAGGCCGTCGCCGACGAGACCCTCATCGAGATCGCGCGCGCGCAACGCCGCACGACGCGCGGCATGATCCGCGGCCAGGCGCTCTATGTACCGATCCTGGAAGCCCCGGGCGAGACGCGCATCGGGCGGTTCGGCTGGAAGGATCAGCACGCCAGCCTGCTCTCGTTCTCGGCCGATGCCTACCTCAATGAGATGGGCATCACCAGCCGGCTGTTCCCCGACGAAGTGACCACGCTGTGCAATACGGTATCCGAGCCGAACAATACGACCGACTCCTCCGGGCTTGCGGATATCGACCGGTTCACCCGCTTCATGCGGGCCACCAAGGCGCCCGCCCGCGACACGCTGCTGGCTGCGACCCCCGCGGCGCGCCGCGGGTCGGAATTGTTCGACGCGATCGGCTGCGCCACCTGTCACGTCCGCACCCTGATCACGGCTGCGGCCGGGACCATACTCAACGGTGGCATGGACACCATCCCGTCCGCGCTCGGCGAGAAGGCATTTCACCCCTTCGGCGATTACCTGCTGCACAATGTCGGCACCGGCGACGGGATCGTCATGGCGATGCCGGAGCACTATGGGCCAGCCGTCTATAAGGTCGCGTGGAGGGAGTTTTCGATCGACAGTGTCGGCCGCACCCGGAACAAGGTGCGGACGGCCCCGTTGTGGGGGGTGCGCCTGCGCCCGCGGCTCATGCATGACGGGGCGTCGCTGACGTTACGCGACGCCATCGTGCGGCATCGGGGTGAAGCAAGCGGCGTGTCCAACCGGTTTCGTAAGCTGACCCAGAGCGATCGGGAAGCCATCATCGCGTTCCTGGAGTCCTTGTGACGGCCGATCGCAGTGCGCCCGTGGTATCCCCGTCGTTTTACGGGGCAGCTTCAGTGCGATCGCGCAGGGTCAACGCGTGCTCACTGACCGAGCCACCACGTGACCAAGTCACTTACCTCCGCGCTGCTAAGCCCATGCCCCCCAGGATAAGTTCGGAAGTTCACGGCTGGGAACCCCAGGCCGACTAGCGCGTCGACAGACTGTTTGACGAGCGCGACCGGTCGGTACGGGTCCTCCTCTCCCGTGGAAAACCACCCGGGCATGCGGCGCGGACCGATGCCCCCGGGGAAGACGCCTCCATGCAGGACCGCTGTGTGCGTGAAGGGAGGCCGGTTGCTGGCGATATAGGGCGCGCTGCTTCCGCCCCCGGAATACCCGGCGATTAGCACGTGCGCGTCATCGACGACGAGATCGGTGTGGGTGCGCACCCACTCGATGCAACTCATGGTGTGAATGAGATCCGGCGTCACGTCTCCCGCTTGATCGCCTACCTCCCAGGTGAGGAGCCCCGTCGTGCTGCGACGCGAGTCGGGGGCGATTATCGCGAAGTGTCGGGCTCGAGCAAGCTCATAGAAAACGGGGATGAAATCCTGCCCCGATTGCCCGGTCCCGTGCAGAACGACCAGGAGCGGCGTGGGTTGCGAGCGAGGCCCGGCCGGAAGATAGTAGGCCCCCGAGCGTCCCGAAGCGTTGAACACACCGATGGTGCCCCACGTTTCGTCCTGAGCAGCGGCCGCGAGTGGGGCGTCGGCCGAGGGCGGGGGCGGGGGCAGCAGCGCGGTCGGGGCGTACCGACGGTCATTGAATCGGTGGGTGTCGAGCGCGGCGCCGGGCATCTCGATCTGGGAGCGGCCTGTGACGGTCTTCGCGTCGTCGACATGGAACACTTTGGGCACGACGAGTGTCGCCAGCAGCGCGATGAGCAAAATGGCAATGAGGATCTCGAAGAGGGTGAAGCCAGCGCGCGAGACCGGGGCGTGCATGTCCTGCAGCTTGGCGACTCGGCCGCCGCCGGCCACACCCCGCCTCACTACCTCGCTGTTCCTGAGATCGTCCAACGGCTGTGGCAGCACGTGTGCGTGGTCGGTGACTAGGCGCTCAAGCCATCAGCTCGTGCGCGGCGTGCCGGCTACATCGCGCGAGGGCGAACCATCAGGGTCAGAAAATGAGTGTGAACACTGGCTGGTCGGCCGTGCAGCTGGATCCGCTGGTGGCGCATGCGTACACGGTGTGCGTTGCCCCGTTGTTCGCTCTCACTTCCCAGCTCGCCGAGAGGCCGGTGCCTCCGGGCGACCCACCATAGGAGAACAAGCCGTCAGATGCGCGGGCCGCCATGACGATCGTGCCCGTGGCATTCGACGCCAGTGTAATGAGCAGCGAAACGTCATAAATACCGGCGAAGGGGTCAACGTTGCTGCTCGTGACGACTGCCCCGACGAGGAATGTTTGCGGCGGAGCCGTAGAGCCGGAGCCGGAGCATGCGGCGAGCAAGACGGAGAAGAATAGGGTGAGACGCACAGGTGCCTCCTAGATGGAACCCACGCGCGGCCCAAGGCTGCGCTGATGCTCCGGGGCGCCTGCGATGACGTGGAGTGTCTCTCTAAGTTCTTCCGCTGGCCCTTCGCGATCGGTGACGCGCCTCACGAGCCCCGTTGCGGCCCCAGGCGTGACCTACCTGGCGGGTACCCCGTCGCGGCGCCAGTAGACGGGCGCGCCTGTGGCGGCGCCTAGAAGCCTTGGTCGTGCATGACGACGCGCAGTTGCAGCACTGTCAGCGCTAACCGGCCGTCGAAGTCCGGGCCGGGATCGGTCGCGACGCGGGCGCGAACACCCACCCACACGGTGGGTGTATTGAAGACGGTGTCGTTCACCGACCGCGTCGTCGCTGGCAGCAGGGTATCGGTCTGCACGCCCGACACGGTGGCGTGGGCGCCGACGTAGGGCTGGCCGGTGAAGAGACTGGCCTCGTCCTTGGCGAAGAAGACGTCGAGGGCGACGGTCCCGCCGCCCTGCGTGCTCTCGAGGATCGCGCCGGCGGTCACCGCAACAGAGTCCACGTTGCCCGGCCCGAAGCGCGCTGGGATTGAGAACGGCGTTGACACCGTGAGGTCCGTCTGGGGCACGCCGCCGCGCACGCCGAACGAGAATGCGTCGAGGCTGTCCGCCCGCAGGAAGCTCAGCACGTCAACGGTGAGGACAATGTGGGATGCAGCGCATGCCGCGAGCGCCATCCCCAACCACAACGCACTCAGTGCCGCCGCCTTCTTCATCATGCCTCCCCAACCGTGGTGGCTATCCGGCCCAGCTGCTTGGTGGATCCAACCTGTCATATGCTATAGGGTAAGCCCGGGAAAGCAATCAGCGGACCTTTGGAGCCTGCTGCCGTTTCGGGCGCAGAGTGGAGAGGGTTGCTGCAGGAGGACTTAGATCAATCGGGGCGCCGGGATTTGAACCCGGGACCTTCTGGTCCCAAACCAGACGCGCTACCGGACTGCGCTACGCCCCGTTGTAAGGCTAGCCCACCGTAAACAGGAACAGACACACAGACGCACAGCCGATAATAGTCGCTAGGAGGGGGCCGTCGCGCTACGTCGAGCGCCGCACCAGTACCTCGACCAGCGCGCGGATCGCGCGCCCGCGATGCGACACACGCTGCTTCGCGGGCATCGGCGCCTCGGCGAAGGTCATCCCGAGCTCCGTCGAGAAGAACAGCGGGTCGTAACCGAAGCCGGCGCTCCCGCGGGGCGCGGCCAGGATGCGCCCCTCGCACGTCGCCTCGACGAGCTGCGGCTTGGCGAGCGGCGAGTCGAGATACGCGACGACGCAGCGGTAGCGCGCCGTGCGTTGCTCGTCGGGAACGCCGGCCAGGCGCTCGAGCAGCAGCGCGTTGTTCGCGGCGTCACCCGCCCCCGTTGTCCCGTGCATCTGGGCCCACCGCCCGGAGAACACGCCCGGCGCGCCGTCCAGCGCGTCCACCTCGAGCCCCGAGTCTTCGGCGAGGGTCGGGATGGAGCCGCGCTTGGCGAAATAGCGCGCCTTGGCGACGGCGTTTTCGGCGAAGCTCGTGCCGCGCTCCAGGTCGGCCTCGTCCGGTAACCGCTCGAGGAACTGGTCGACCGGGAACACCAGCTGGAACCGGAGGCCGGTGAACAGGTCGCGGATCTCCCGTGTCTTGCCTTCGTTGCGGGTTGCGATCAACAGCCTCGTGGAAGCAGCGGGAGGGGTCACCGGCCGGCCTTGCCGCGGAGCCGCGCGAGCAGCTGGGTGGTCGACGCCCCGCGGACGAGCGGAACGCGCACGACCCGCCCGCCCCACCCTTCGACCTGATCCGCCCCGACGATCGCGCGGCGCGCGTAGTCCGCCCCCTTCACGAGCACGTCGGGGCGGAGGCGCTCGATCAGCGCGAGCGGCGTCTCCTGGTCGAACACCACCACACAGTCCACGCAGGCGAGTGCGGCGAGCAGCCGGGCCCGCTCCCCCTCGGGCACGATGGGGCGGTCGGTCCCCTTCTCCAGCCGTCGCACCGACGCGTCGCTGTTGACCGCGACGACCAGCGCCCCGCCCTCGGCGCGCGCCGCTTCGAGCAGCGTCACGTGCCCGACGTGGAGCAGGTCGAACACGCCGTTCGTGAACACGACGGGACCGCTCTGCCGCTCGCGCCACCGAGCGGCATCGTCGGGCGCGCGAATCTTGTCGGCCGTGCTCACGAGGCCGAGTCCTGGTCGAGCGTCGCGCCCCAGCGCAGGGTCCATTGCAACAGCGGCGGGGTCACGAGCGTCGTGGCGATGACGACGAACAGGATGGCGCTGAACAGGCGGTTCGAGAGAATGCCCGCCGTCAACCCGATCTGCGCGAAGATCAGCCCCACCTCGCCGCGCGGGGCCATCCCCACGCCGACGGCCGGCCGGTTGAACCGCCGCCACGGGACGGCCCAACCGCTCGCAAACTTTCCGATGACCGCGATGGCGAAGAGCGTACCACCGATCGCCAGTGTCTCATGGCTCTCGGGCGCGAAGGGGTTCCACACGCGCGGGTCGACGGCCGCGCCGATGCTCAGGAAGAAGATGGGCGTGAAGATGTCCGCAACCGGCTTGATCCGCTCCTCTATGACGCCGAACTGCTTCGTCTCCGACAGGATCAGCCCCGCGGCGAACGCCCCAATGATGAGCGCCGTGCCGGCGCGCTCGGCGAGGACACAGAGCAGCAGCAGGAAGGCGAAGGCCGATACGACCAGCACGCCCCGCACCCGCATCCGGTCCACCAGGCCGAAGAGGCGCGGAGCAACCTTCAATCCGATCCACAGGGCCACAAACAGAAAGGCAACCGCGACCCCGAGGATGCGCAGCGCGCCCTGCAGGCTGAATGCTGTGCCGGCGGCGAGCCCCGAGACGACGCTCAAGATCACCAGCCCGATGACGTCGTCGATCACGGCGGCCCCGAGGATCAGGCGCGCCTCCAGGCTGTGCAGCACCTGGAGATCCTTGAGCACGCGCCCGGTGATTCCGACCGACGTCGCGGTGAGGGTCGCGCCCACGAAGATGGCGGTCGTCAGCGGGTCGGCGGACGTGTGCTCGTACCCGTGCCAGCCGGAGCGCCAGTACAGAAAGCCCAGGCCGAACGGCACCGCGACACCCACGACCGCGACCGCCGTCGCGGCGGTCCCCACCCGCATCATGGCCTTGAGATCGGTCTCGAGCCCGATCTCGAACAGCAAGACCACGACGCCGACCTGCGCGAGCAGCCGAAACACCGGCGTGAGCGGGTCGTCGGCGCCGATCGGGATCACCTTGAGAAAGCCGGCGCCGAGCACGATGCCCGCCAGGAGCTCGCCCATCACCGCCGGCTGCCTCAGGCGCTCGAACAGCTCGCCGGCGAATTTCCCGGCGAGCAGCATGATCGCGAACACGGTGAAAAAGCGGGCGACATCGATGCCGCCGGCCGCCCCGAGGACGAGGGGCAAGCCTGCGGCCAGGGCCCAGGTGGGCGGGCTAAAGCGGCTGCGTCGCTTTGGGATGGAAGTTGAAGGTGTGGTTGAACAGCGGGAGGGTAACGCTCTCGCTGTACTCGGTCTCGATCACGATCTCGCGCGGCGACGCCCGTCGGACGATCCGGATCTGCTGGGCCGCGGCGGGGAGGCCGATGTCCTGCGCGGCGGCCTGGATGCGGCGGCGGATCGTGCCGTCGTCGAGGGAGGGGGCGAGCTGGGCTTGGGTCTGCATCTCGTCGAGCAGCCGATAGTACCGGAAGAACAACTCACCGATGTTGACGCCGTAGTACAGCGCCCCGACCAGGACGAGGAGCGAGACCAGGCAACCGGCGGAGCTGGCGCCGCGGGAGTGTCTCACCACTGCGACTGCGCCCCGTCGACCAGGTCGTTGACGAGCTTCTGGAGCGCGATCTTGCGGCCCGCGGATTCCTGGGGCGGCGCGTAGTCGCCGACCTCACTGAGCCCCTGCCGCTGCCACAGCGTCTTCCCTTCCCGCTGATCGAGAATCTCGACGTCGACGGTGATCTGGACCTGGCGCTGCGTGACGTCGGTGCGGCGCTGGCCCGCCTGATACGCGACCGGCACGTCGGGGTCGTAACGGGTGACCTTGCCACGCACCACCGCGTCCGCGTTGCTCTCCCCCGCGATACGGAGTCCGAGCCGGCGCTGGAACGCTTCGAGCACCGCGTCGTTCACTTCCTTCGTCAGCGCCGGCTCGGGCGTCTGGTTGTCGAAGGGCAGAATGGCGACGGTCTTGATGTTGGGCAGGCCGCCGCCGGCGAAACCGTACAGGCAACCGCTGAGCGCGACGGCCAGCGCGCTACCGGCGCCCGCGCCAAATCGCAGGATCGAGCACCGCGGCCGTATCGACCAAGACCACCGTAAGCTCAAACCGAGCCCTCTCCTCAGGAAAATCCATGCGGGCGCGGGCCGGCATCCGCTGGGCGTCGAACTCGGTGCGGCTGCGGGCCAACACCTTGCCCTCACGTCGCCACTCCGCCTCGAGCACGCGCACGCCGCCGCGCGTCTCGCGGTAGTCGAGCGTGTCACCGTCCTGCGCGAACCGCCAGATCCGGGCGCTCGAATCGACACCACCACCAAATACCAGGGCGTCCGGCGCAGGCGGCCGCACGATGCCGAGCGCCGCCCACAGCATCCGCACCGCCGGGATCAGCGAGCGGAAGTTCTTCTCCGGGTCGGCCCAGATCGCGGAATCGGCGACGATGGCGGCGGCTCCGGCCCCGAGTCCCAGTGGCCCCACGTAATCGAACCGCAGTGAATCCGGCGGTGCGATGCGCGCCTGCCCGCGCCCGCCCCAGCGCTTCTGGTCGTCCTGATACTTCCACCGGAACCGGATCGCCGTGTAGCGCGTCGGCAGCGTGCCCCGACTCCAGGCGACGGCGGAGTCCCGATCCACGAGAGCCGGCGGCTGCGGCACCAACGGTGCGGGCCGGCGCGGGCAACCGGCCAGCAGCACACAGGCGGCAATGTAGGAGAGTACTATCCGCGGGTCAAGCGGAAAATGTTGCGGTCTCAAGAGTTAAACCTGATGACGATCGCTGGCATAAGCGTCTTAGAGATCCACCGGATCCGGAATCGGCTTGAGCAGGGCGATGACATGATCCGGCATACGCCTGAGCGTGTGCTCGTGGGTGAGAGAGACGAGCGAAGTCTCGCCCGTGGCGAGCAGCTCATTCGTCTCCGCTCGCTCGACCGCGTATCCGAAGGTGACCCGCCGGGACGCGAGCTCGCGGACCCAGCAGCGCACCCGCACCACGTCATCGTAACGGGCGGCGGCGCGATAACGGACGCGGACTTCGGAGACGGCGAGGTAGACGCCCTGCTGCTCGAGCTCTTTGTACGTCAGCCCCGTCTCGCGCATCAGCTCGGTGCGGGCGCGGTCGAACCAGATCAGGTAGTTGGCGTGGTACACCACGCCCATCTGGTCGGTCTCGGAATAGTTGACGCGCAGGGTTATCGAGCTGATCACGCCCGGGCAACATCCGCCGCGGCCTGCGAAAAGTCAAATACCGCAGTAGCTTGGGGCCGTGCCCTTCCCCGCCTCCCGTGTGGTCGTCGTCGCGGACGCTCACCTCGGCCAGGTCCCGCCCGCAGTCGCCACGGGATTTCACCGCTTCCTCGACGCCGTGCCGGATCTGGGCGACGCGCTCCTCATCGACGGCGACCTGTTCGACTTCTGGTTCGAGTACGGCTCGGTGATCCCGCGCCGTCACTTCGGGACGGTCGCGAAGCTCCACGCCCTGCGCACGCGCGGCGTCCCCATCACGTTCGTGGGCGGCAACCACGATCGGTGGGGCGGCGATTTTCTCATCCACGACCTGGGCATTGCGTTTCATCCCGGGGAAACCGAGCTCGACGTGGCGGGCCGCCGCGCGTTCGTGGCCCACGGCGATGGCCTGACCGAGCAGCACTGGAGCGCCCGCGTGATGCACCAGGTCACGCGTCACCGAGTGACGATCCGGGCGTTCCGGGCGCTCCATCCCGACGTGGGCTCCTGGATCGCGCACCAGCTGTCCCGCAAGCTCGCGGACAACACCCGCGACCGGGCCGTGCTCGACCGTGCCGAGCGGGCCCAGGCGCAGTACGCCCAACAGCTGCTGGGGCGCCGGCCGGACCTGGAGCTCGTGATTCTCGCCCACACCCATCGTCCGGCGTTGGCGCAGCTGCCGAATGGGAGGGCCTATCTCAACCCGGGGGCCTTCCTCGACGGAGGCAGGTATGCGGTGATAACGAAAGACAACATAGAACTAAAAACGTTTCACTAAGGCGTAGCACGAAGACGTATCACAAAGACGTATGAGGCAAGCGTCGTCAGCCGAGCGGAACGACTTCGACGTGCTGCAGCTTCTCTCCCAAAAACCTCGCGCCCACCTTACGAAAATGCGGCTCGTCGTCCGACACGACGAAGCGGTGCGTCGGGCGATTGCTCGGGGCAGCCCCGAGCCCCTGCCGCGTCAGGTCCTCGGCCACCACTTTCGCGGTCTCCTCGGCGCTGTCGACGAGCGTCACCTTGGGGCCCAACACCCGGGCGAGCAGCGGCTTCAAAAGCGGGTAGTGGGTGCAACCCAGCACCAGCACATCCACGCCGGCGCGCTCGAGCGGCGCGAGATATTCCCGCGCGATCAGCTCCGTTGCGGCGTGGTCGAACCACCCTTCCTCGACGAGCGGCACGAACAGCGGGCAGGCCTGCACGCAGACGGCGGCGTCGGGCCGAAGCTGCTTGATAGCGCGCTCGTAGGCGCCGCTCGCGATCGTCCCCGCCGTCCCGATCACGCCGATTTTCCCCGACCTCGTGCCCGCGACCGCCGCGCGCGCGCCGGGCTCGATGACGCCGACCAGCGGCACCGGTGATCGCTCCCTCAAGAATTCGAGCGCCTGCGCGCTGATGGTGTTGCACGCCACGACCAGCGCTTTCACGCCGCGTTGCAACAGGTACGCGAGAATCTCGCCCGAGTAGCGGCGCACGGTGTCCGGAGACTTGGGGCCGTAGGGGACGCGCGCCGTGTCGCCGAAATAGATCACGGACTCATGCGGCAGGCGCTCGAACACCGCCCGGGCCACGGTGAGTCCCCCAATGCCGGAATCGAAAACCCCGAGGGGCGCCGGGTTCACGGACGGGGCACCGGCAGGCTGATCCCGACGCCGCCCGGGAACGCCTGAAGCTTCAAGTCCTTGGGAAAATCCTGGAGGTGTGCCGCGACGAACGCCTCCGCCCCGGAGAAGAGATGATTGAACACCCAGAGCACGATCCAGTCCTGGACTTCCTGCTGTTTCGCGCTGAGGTTCGCCGAGTGCGTTTCCTTGAGGTAGTGCCTTTCCGATTGCGCCTTGAGGGCCATCATCGCGACAACGCCTTCCCAGGTCGCGAATAGCGCGCCCGTGACATGCCGGCCGGTCGCGGCCTGCCCCCACCCGGGCACGAGCAGCGAGCGCAGGAACGCGCCCATCGGCCGGATGCGGTGCGCGGTATCGGTGGGAACGACGAGGGCGCCGGTGGTAACGATCGGTGGCGGGCTCGTGTCCGGAACTTGGGCGGACAGCTGGACGGACGGACTGCCGGACAGAAGCATGACGGCTACGAGTCCGTAGCGTAGGGGCGCAGCATGCTGCGCCCCTACCTCGCCCGGATTCCGGCCCCTGATTCCGTATCCCGTCACTGTGCTACCATCACTTTCAGCCGCCCCGGCTCCACGCGGACCGTGCACTCGTGTGTGTCCGGCTGGCGCAGCTCGCCGTCCACGTGCAGCAGCAGCGGGCCATCGAGTGACCGGATGGTGACCTGACGTGTCTGAAACAGGGCGACCTCCCGCATCTTGGCGTGCGTCCCGCGCATCACGCGCGGCACCGCCAGGAGGAACCGCAGCAGCGAGACGCGCCGCACGAGACACACGTCCAGGCGGCCGTCTCCCGGCAGCGCGTCGGGGGCGACCCGATAGCTGCCGCCGGCGGTCGTGCCATTACACACTTCCATCATCATCATGTACCCCGTTTCCGCGAATCCGCGCGAGCGGACCTCGAAGCGGTGCGGGCGATAGCGCGCGAACGCGCGGAACACCGGCAGGAAATACGACGCGAACCCCGACAGCCCCGGCATGGCGTTGCGGACGCGCACGACCTCCGGCCCGAAGCCGAACCCCACGCTGTTCACGAAGTACTCGTCGCACACCAGGCCGGCGTCGAACCGCGCCGTCTGAGCGGTGACGAGCCGCTGCACCGCGCGCACCGGGCTGTGCCGGTACATGCCCGCGAGCTTCGCGAAGTCGTTCCCGCTGCCGATCGGCACGACGCCGAGCGCGACATCCGCGCCCGCTGCGTGACGCAGCAATCCGTTCGCCACGTCGTGCACCGTGCCATCGCCGCCCACGGCCACGATCCGCTGCGCCCCTGCCCCCACCGCGCGCGCCGCGAGCTCCGCGCCGTGGCCCGGCCGCTCGGTGCGCGCCACCTCCACCGACCACCCTTGGTGGTGGAACTCGCGCGCGATCGGATCGAGCGCGCGGGCCGCCGCGCCGCGGCCGGCTGCGGGGTTGAGCACGACGTGGGCGTGGATCAGAGGCTTCATTATACGCACGGAGGCCCGATCCGGCAGCGGATCGGGCCTCCAAACCCTCGGGGGCAGCGGGTCGCTACGACCGCGTGACCGTATACTGGCCGCAGGCCGTGAACTCGATGGTGACGGTGGTCGACGTCGTGCCCTTGGTGACGACCGCGCTGAGTTTTCCCGAATCGAACCGGGGCTCGGTCGTGCAGCTGGGGTTGTAGTGCAGCGGGGCGCTGGTCGTGACCGAGAGGGAGTAGCTGCGTGTGCCGGACGTGTAGGTAGAGGCCCCGGCAATGGTCCAATCGCCGCTCGGGAGGCGCGAGCCGACCTGGATCGACCCGACCTGGTCCGCGGTGAACATCGCCAGCCACTTGCGCACGTGGGACGCGGTCGTGCCGCTCGCGAAGGTGTACTCGGTCGTCATGGTATCGGCGAGCTGCACCTGGTCGGCCGTCGGCACCGCCGAGCGGACGCCGTTCTCGACCGCGGAGCGCGTGCTCCCGGTCGCCGAGTTGGTCACGCTCCGGGCTAAGTCGGTGTAGCGGATCCGGAACGCCCGGTCGGTCGTCACCGGAGTGGGGTCGACGAAGTCGATCGTGCCGCTCAGGCTCGCGGTGTACGACCCACGGCTGGATGTGCAGCCCGCGAAGTCCACCCGCACGGAATCGGGCACGGGATCGCCGTCGGAGTTCACCGGCGGGGACGGGCTGCGCGTGGGCGTGCAGGTCGCGGACGACGTGGGCATGGAGGGTGCACCCATCATCGGGTCCACCGCGAACGGCACGCCGGTCGCGGCGTCGAATGTGGCCCCCTGCGACAGCGCGGCCGCGTCGGTCGCCACGACTTCAGCCATGGCGTTCGCCTCGGGCTGGGTGAGAACGGGATTGGGAGACGTCGTGGGGGAATCCGGGGAACACGCGGTGAACAATGCGACGGTGATGGTGCCGGCGGCGAGGCGCCAGACTCTCCGAGACATGCGACGCATACGACGATCCTCCGACGGTTCGAGTACAGGGCGCTGTGAGCATGACGCCGGTTAGACGGAGGGGGCGTTACAGGCGTTAACGGCGTCCCGGGCAGCGCTCCCGGTAAGGTAAAGACTACGAAGCCGGGGGCCTGGTCACGGCCCTTCCAGGTAGCCCTGCGCGAGCAGCAGCTCGGCGTTGAGGATCGCCGCGCCGGCGGCCCCGCGGATCGTGTTGTGGCTCAGCGCGATGAACCGGTGCCCCAGGACTCCATCACGGGCGATCCGGCCCACACTGATGCTCATGCCCCCGCCGGCGTCGCGGTCGAGCCGCGGCTGAGGTCGATCGGGCTCGTCGCGCACGAGAATGGGCCGCTCCGGGGCGCTGGGGAGGCGGAGCTCCTGGGGCAGCCCGGTGAAGGACGCGAACGCCTCGCGGAGCTCCGCCGGCTCCGCCGCGCGGGCGAGCTTCACCCGCACCGCCGCCAGGTGCCCGTCCACCACGTTCACCCGATGGCATTGCGCGCTCACGGCGAATTCCGCGGGCGTCACGCGACCGGTCTCCGGAGACCCCAGGATCTTCCGGGTCTCGCGCTCGATCTTTTCTTCTTCCTCGGCGATGAATGGGATCACGTTGTCGGTGATGTCGAGTGCAGCCACTCCGGGGTATCCCGCGCCGGAGATGGCCTGCAGCGTGGTGACGGCCACCGCGGCGACCCCGAACCGGGCCGCGAGCGGCGCCAGAGCGAGGGCGATCATCACCGTGGAGCAGTTGGGGTTCGCGACGATGAACCCGCCGCCCGTCTCTTTGCAGGCGTCGAGCAGCGCGAGGTGGCCCGGGTTCACCTCCGGAATCAAGAGCGGCACCGCGTCGTCCATGCGGTGCGGCGCCGAATTGGTCACGACCCGGTAGCCCGCGCGGGCGAACCGCGTCTCGACCGACGCCGCGATGTCGGACGGAAGGCTGGAAAACACGATGTCGCAATCGAGCGGCGGCTCGGGCGCCTGGACGACGAGGCCGCGCACGGCGTCCGGCACGGCGCCCGGGAGTCGCCAGACGCACGCCGCGGCGTAGGCCTTGCCCTGGGACCGGTCGGAAGCCGCCAGCGCGGTGACGGTGAACTGGGGATGCTGCTCGAGCAGCTGGAGGAAGCGCTGCCCGACGGTGCCCGTCGCCCCGAGAATGCCGACTCGAATCTTTCCCATCGCTGCTCCTTGACGCATCGGACGCCTGCGGCGAGTATTGAACATACATACAACCGAAGTGGTCGTGGTGAGCGCCCGCGGCGTGGCATTGCGCGGGCTTTTCTGTTTCCCGAAAGAGCAGGCGATGCGAGCGAGCGTGACCGTGCGGGTGGCCGGCTCGACGTCCAACCTGGGCGCCGGGTTCGACTGCATCGGGGTGGCCGTCGGGCGCTGGCTCCGCGTCACCGCCCGGTTGGCGGACGCGGCCGGGAGATTCCTTACGATCGAGCGCGACGGGACACTCAGTACCCTCGACACCGCGCCGGAGGCGGACCTGCTGTATCGCGGATTCGTCGCCGCCTGCCGGCGCGCCTGGCGCGAGGTGCCCCCAGGCCTCGTCCTGACCGCCCACTCCGACATACCCGTCGCGCGGGGCCTCGGCTCCTCCGCCGCCGCGACGGTCGCGGGGGCCGCGGCGGCCGCCGCGCTGCTCGAGCTGAAGCTCGATCCAGCGGCACTGGCCGAGCTCTGCACCGAGCTCGAAGGCCATCCGGACAACGTCGCGCCCGCCGTGTTCGGCGGCGCCAACCTCGTGCTGCGCGGGCCCGACGGCCTCGTCGTGACGCCGCTGCCGATTCACCCGTCGCTCGCGCTGGTGTTCGCCGTGCCGGACTTCACCGTGGAGACGAAGC
>WNGD01002744.1_pt1 | contig 23209 bp, 24 predicted proteins | sample 5400671 | NCBI WGS metagenome assembly WNGD01 (sample SAMN13153369, study PRJNA577476) | soil metagenome | isolation source: 40 cm soil or saprolite under grassland replicate 2 | place: USA:California | collected 2016-06-15
GACTATGCGCCAAGTCCTCCTAGCTCTGTTGCACCTATCCCGATGCGCAAACCAAGTCGTCTCGGACTCTGGATCGCTCTGGGCGTGATCGGTGCTGTGGTGGTAATCGTCATCGTTCTCCTTGGTGTCTCTATGAATCGTTCGACTCCCACCAAGACCCTGAACACCTTCTGTGATGCGCTCAAGGGGGGCGATTACCAAACGGCCTATAATCAGTTCTCGAGTGATTTTCAAAAAAGCACAGTTGGTTCTGAGGCGCAGTTTGCCGACTATGAGACTCGTTCCGGGAAGGTGACGGACTGCATGGTGACTAATGTCAACGATGCAGCAGGGACTGGCACGATTAGCTATAACGGCAGTGCAGCGGTCTGGGATTATATTTTAGTTAATGAGAATGGCACCTGGAAGATTAACTATGCTAAACAGCGATAAGCCAAAGGGGGCGAGGTTCGCCTCGCTTCGCTGGTTCGTGCCATAAGGACTTACCTTGATGCTACAGTGACTGCCTAGGCCAAAGCCACCGCTATAGCCGTTGCAAACCCTTATGGTACTGGCGTATCTTTGAAGATACACGATCCACTGGATGGTATTAACACTATCAACGATATAATTTATATGCCTCAACCAATCGTCTTATCCTATGTCCAGGTAGAGCCACTGCTCAAAGCAAAGAAGCAGGGGCAGACTTCCGTTGAAATATCGCCGGATTTGGGTCTCACAACCATCACAGTGATACTTTCGCCCGAAGGTGTTGTATTTCCACATGGCGAACGCTTAGACTGGCGGAGTATAGAGAAGATCAGCAAATCCGAGGTCAATTGCTTCGTCCTGGAAAACAATACTATCAGGCCCATACAGGTGTTCTCCGAATACACAAACCGCCTATGTAGTCTCATGCCCACGCGGGGAGCGCCCAGCATGTTGATCGCTGGCTTCGTGATGCACCGCATCAAAGATATCGATCCCATGCAGGATACTTTGCGGAAGATCGCAACCATCTCGCACATTGTCGGGCGCGTATTGGATACGGCAACTGGCCTGGGATACACGGCCATCGAAGTTTCTAAAGCCGCTGATCAAGTAGTCACTATTGAGCTGGATCCCTCTGTGCAGGAGATAGCACGGCTCAATCCCTGGTCGCAGGCCCTGTTCAATGATCCCAAAATCCATCAAATCATGGGCGATGCCTGCGAGGTTGTGCAAACCTTCGAAGATGAAAGCTTTTCACGCGTTATCCATGATCCGCCCACGTTTAGCCTGGCGGGCGAACTCTATTCAGGAGCATTTTACCAGCAACTCTATAGGGTTCTCAAACGTGGTGGTCGTCTCTTCCACTACATCGGCGATCCGCATAGCAAGGCCAGTGGTAGTGTAACCAAGGGTGTCTTGCGTCGCCTGCAAGAGGCTGGATTTGCACGAGTTGTCCGCAAGCCAGAGGCCTATGGGGCTGTCGCATATAAATAAGTAAAAGGCGACCGCAAGTATCCACACCTATAGCATTCCACCTACATTTTATCTGTATGAGATGTAGGGGAAGGGCCTGTACTATCAACTATCTTTAACGCAAGTAGAGGATTTCAAGACAGCAGTCGGGCAGTCTTGATATAAGTTGTTGGATTGTATTGGCTACCAAATTATGTTTATACTATAATGGAACGAAAATAGGATAGAAAACGACATAGTGAGGGTGGTTGAATGGACGTGATGCTTACAAGGATACAAAGGCAAGCAGCAGCCGAGTCTATTCGCGTCACGCAACATGCCCAGGAGGAAATGGATGCTGAAGAGATCACATTGGATGAGGTTCTTGCAACCATCGCTAATGGCCAGATTCTGGAGAAATATGCCGAGCACCGGCGTGGCCCATGTTGTTTGCTCTATGGTCGTACCTATAAGGGACGTCCACTGCATGTCGTCTGTACTACAGCACAGCCGCTGCTGATTATTATTACGGTATACGAGCCTCTCCCGCCCAAGTGGGTGAGTCCAACTCAAAGGAGATAGAAATGAAATGCAGTATTAATGGCTGCCCAGGCGAGTATGAGCATCGAGAGGTCGTGCATACTGTGCGTCAAGGCGATCGGATTATTGTGATTGATCACGTGCCAGCCGAGGTCTGTACGATCTGTGGTGACGTGTTATTCACGCCAGAGACCGTGCGTCGAATTGAGTCTCTTCGGCATACAGCCGCGCCGCCAACACGCACTGTACCCCTCTACGATTTCACGCAAGCGAAATCGGCATGAGACAACCTTGATCGGCAGCGAGGAATATAATGGTGAGTAATTAGTCCTAGTACCAGTGTGACTTTCTTCAGATTACGGATACTATTCATCGTCCTCTAAGCAGTATATTCAGTGGTTACTGATTCGAGAATGTAGTTTGCGTCAAAAAGTTCAGGGCGGGAACTTGCTCCTACTCCGCCCTCTCAGCAAACATGCAGATCTCGCGCACGCCGCGCTCAATCTCTTCTTCTGAGGCTGCCAGCGAAATACGCACATAGTTCTCTGCCACAGAGCCAAAGGCGCTGCCCGGAGCTACTGTCACATTCCGTTCGTGTAGCAGGTCAAGCGCGAATTGCCGTCCACGGTGTGGCGTGCCCTCTGGACCTGCAACATCAATCAGGATGTAGAATGCTCCGTGTGGCGTGTATACGTAGCGGCCAAGATCTTTAAGCAGGCTCACTGCAAGGTCACGGCGCCGGTGATAGGCCTGCCGCATTTCGGTGACACATGTTTGGGGACCGGTTAAGGCAGCCGCCCCTGCACGCTGCACGAGCTTGCTGATATTCGTGTAACTGGCGTCAAGCACATAGGTGATCGTCTTGAGCAGTTGTGTGCCCGTCACGATATAACCTATGCGCCAACCAGTCATTGCATAGGTTTTAGAGAAGCTATAGACGCAGATGACGCGCCCCAGATTAAACTCGTCATGAGTAAGCAGCGCAGCGGGACTGACATGGATACCCTCGAATAGCATTTCATCGTAGCACTCATCTGAGAGCAGGTAGAGATCATGGCGTCGTGCAAAGTCGAGCAGTTCTTCCACTAGCTGCGCTGGCAATACAGCGCCCGTGGGATTACCAGGGCTATTGATAAGCAGTAAACGCGTACGCGGGGTTACCAGACGTTCCAGTTGTGCTATATCCGGAAGCCATTCGTTCTGCGGATCGAGTGGATAGGGAACGGCAGTAGCGCCACAACAGGCGAGTTGCATAATATAGTGAGGCCAATGCGGATCAGGGATGAGCACTTCATCGCCAACACCTACCGTTGCCATCAAAGCTGATTGGAGTGCTCCCGTGCCACCCATCGTAATCGCAATCTGCTGCGGACCAACGTGATAGCCATTGACGCGCTCGATCTTCTCAGCTATCAGTTCTCTTAGCCATGGCCAGCCAGCAGCAGGGCCATAGGTCATCGGCTCACCATGTAAGGCCTCGATAGCTGCGAGGTTGATATGCTCTGGAGTACGAAAACTTGGTTCACCGATATGTAGATGTGCCGCCGGTGGCCGAAGCTCTCCACGTGCCTCCGCCTCTTGCTGCAGCTCGTAAGCAAAAGCGCCCAGGTTGGTGATATCATTGATAGGCAAATCATGTATCTGCTGTTTGCCAATTTTCACAGTGTCTATCCATCCTGACGAGGTGAATATAGCCCGCGTTAAAATGCTAAAAGCCAATAGTTTCTAGACGAGGTGCTAAGTGATTTTGATTTCCATCGGAGTGGTTCTATTGCGTTTGTTCACAAGACGTGTTTTGCTATCTTTGCCAGAACCTCATCTATTTCAAACGGTTTCGCCACGAAATCATCAGCCCCAGCCGCCCGTGCGGTCTTCTCAGCACCTGGATGGGCTGAAAACATAATCACCGGAATGTGCCTGGTCTCCTCCTGGCTCTTGAGGTGTTTGACAATCTCACGTCCATCTTTCCCAGAGAGTAAGACATCAATGATGATGAGGTCTGGCAGGCCACTATCACGCAGCTTCTCCACGTACTCCGCCTTGTCTGTGATCGCAGCGCTATAGCCCTCCTGTACAAGGAGCTCTTGCAGAAATTCTACAATATCTGGATCGTCATCAACCACGAGGATTTTTTTCTGTTTGTATTGCATACTGACTCTTCACCCTTGCCTATCCGTGCTTCAGAGGAGTTAGTCCCTTCTCCTCTGAGAAGAGAGGCAGGGTAAAATGAAATGTTGCGCCTTTGCCTTTCTTTCTCTCCACCCATAACTGTCCACCATGTCGCTTGACAATCTCACAGGAGATGTACAGGCCAATGCCCAGCCCAGGATAGGTTTTTTCTTCGGGATCAATGCCCTGGTAGAATCGCTCAAAAATCTTGTGCTGATGCTCTTTGGCAATGCCAATGCCAAAATCCTGGACGCTCACGAGGACCTTGTTTTGGTCTTTTGAGACACGCACCAGCACCCGGTCTGCCTGGGGAGAATACTTGATGGCATTATCCAGGAGGTTAATCAGCACCTGCCCAATGCGGTCCCGATCTCCAAACACCTCGGCCTGGGTTTGCCCTTCCAGTAGCAAGCGATGCGTCTGTGTCGTGTCCTGGACGTTTTCCACGATTTCTTGCACCAGTGCATCCACCTCAAAGCGATCTTCTCGATAGACGAGTTGGCCGGTCTGCATCTTGGAAAGATCGAGCAGTTCATTGATGAGTCGAGTTAACTTATTTACCTGGGCATCCATGCGGGCGAGGTAATGAAGCGTTTTTTCATCTCCTTGTATGGTCAGGCGCCGTTGCAAGAGGCCTAGAAAGCCTTTGAGACTGGTAACCGGCGTTTTGAGTTCATGACTCGCCATGCCAATAAATTCATCTTTGCGTTTCTCCAATTCTTTGCGCTCACTGATGTCCAACACAAAGCCAATGCAGGTCTCGGTTTGCTCAATGCGCGTCACTGCCACCAACACAGGTATCCGTTTGCCACTTTTATGCAGGTATTCTTTTTCATACGTGCCCGATGCGCCTGTTTCTTGCAGTGCTATCACCGCGTCTTGACTCAGGGAGTGAAACTCAGGAGGGGTGAGGGCATCGCGCTCCATGGTTCCTGCAAGCAGTTCTGCTCGAGTGTAGCCGAGTAAATCGAGAAAGGCGTCATTGGCATCTAGAAAGGTGCCAGCAAAATCCGAGACAAATACGCCGATGAGGTTGGAGTCAAACAGCCGGCGAAATTTGGCTTCTAACCGCTTTTGCCTGGTGATATCACGGGCGATAGTAGATGCCCCAATAATAGTGCCAGTGCGATCCTTGATCGGGGAAACGGTGACGGAGACAGTCAGGTAGGTGCCGTTCTTGCGCACGCGCACCGTCTCGTAGGGTTCAACGCGCTCTCCACGACGAATACGAGCCATGATCTGAGTAAATTCATCCTGTTGATACGGCGCGTAGAGCAGTGTGACCGGCTGGCCTACAATTTCCTCAGTCCTATAGCCATACATGCGCTCGGCCGCTGGATTCCAACTGGTGATGATACCTTCCAGATTTTTGCTAAGAATGGCGTCATCAGAAGACTCCACAATGGCTGCCAGGTGAAGAAGAGCCTCTTCTGCTGCCTTCCGTTCCGCTTTCTCGACTTCGAGCGAGTATGCCTTCTGTTGCAACAGGGCAATAGCACGCAGGCGCTCGTCCGGGCTGGCCAGTGCGGAGTAGCTCTCGGAGGGGATGACCCGGGAGTGCTGCTGGCAAATCTCCGTGAACTCCAGCTTGTAAACCTCCCCGCCAAAGCCGTGTAGGGGATAAGCACAGAAGAGCGAGAAGGCATGCGTCTTACCCAGATCGTTCCAGAGTTCTTCCAGGCGGATCGCGGCCGCCCGGTTCCCGTCTGCCCAAAGTAGCGAGACCAGTTCCCCAAAGATGCGCACGCGACGGCGGCCTTTCGCCGCTCGCTCGATCATGCTTCCAAGGACTTCGGCGAAGCGACCCGGCTCTGCCGACCCATCGACCATAATCTTTGATAGAGTCTCGGCCGCATCCATCGAGATATATTCACCTCGCGTGTTGGCGGCAACCAGGTCCAGTCCGTTTGTTGTCAATCGTTCCTCAAGACTCTCTCTGTGTGACTTCGTGGCTAAAACAATGCAGGCATCACCAGCATTGAGGCTTGTATCGATGAATTCACTCAACGAGTCCAAGAGGAATTTGTCATTCTCAAAAAACTGGACGAAGTGCTCAGACTCACTTATCTCGCTTTGTGTGAATACTTTCTCTGTCTGGGAGCTCGGGTGAGTCTTTTTCGCTGTGGTTGCCATCGGCTTTCGATTCCTCATTTCCTACAATAGATGTTTGTGCAAATACTATAACATGTCTGCTCTGCTTATACAAAGTCAGCCATTTTTTGGGGCGAGAGTCATTTTTTGAAACTCCCCGCATAAGAGGGGGAGGAAACAAACATTTTCATGGACTCTGGTAGCTGATCAGGTTTTCCCTTTGTGCCGGTACTTTGCATGAAACTAGTTGAACCAGTGATTCGTGAATATGGCAATGGAGACAATCTTTCATCCTCTCGAGAGGGGATGTGGGAATATCTACATAGTTGTATCAACAGTTCATGAAAGGAGCACAGACTATGGCGAGTATACTATGGGCAATCGTTGTCATTTTACTCGTATTATGGCTACTTGGTTGGCTTGTCGTGCATATAGGAGGCGGCTTAATTCATATACTCCTCGTTATTGCGGTCATTGTACTGCTGTACAATCTGTTTGTGGGACGTCGTGCAGTTTAAACCCGGGTTCTTACCCTTTCGAGGAATCGAAAGGGTAAGAACCCGTAGAGCGACCGCAAATGGCAGCAGGAAAAGGGCCTCCTTGATGTAGGTCGATGACACTTTACTGATGTGTCATCGACCTATACGGATATTGCGGGTGTTGACGCCAGGCGAAGCATATACTGGCCTGCCATCAAGTTTACTCCTTCTGTGGGGCTTGCTTAGTTAGAGGCGGTCTATCCAGCCTTTTATACGATCCTTCAACGATGCTTTTTTGCGACGAGCAGTTCCTGCTACCTGTTCGCTCCGGCCTTCTTCTTTCAACCGCTCATTGCCTGCCAGTGCTCCAACGCTCTCTTTGACTCGACCACCCGTTTCTTTCATGCTGCCTTCCAATCGATCGCGCTCGGCACTGTTATATTCATGTGTAGAAGAACGAGTATCTTCACTCACAATATTCAGACCTCCATAGAGAACTAAGGTAAACAACGGTGGTTCTATGCAAGTCTGCTTGTATGCATTACCAGAGTTGCATAGAGAAGGTTCTAATAAATTGTCCTTCTATTATGTAGCACACGTATGAAATAGTTTATAAGTTTCAGGTGATCCGTTCTTCTTAATTCCATATTTATAAATTAAATATTAGAAAAACGAACAAGTTTAGAATATGATTAACAAGTTTAGAATATGATTAAAAAATATTGCTGACTTGTAAATCTCGAAAACTTTTGATTAGGATAGTAGTGCCAGGAAGACTAAGATACTAAGGAGAATGAGTATGGCAGTTGAACTTGTGCGGCGCTTTCGTGGGCTTAGTGCATTATTGATTGGCGATGCAATGCTAGATACGTACCTGGAGGGGACGGCCGCCCGGCTTTGCAGGGAGGGTCCCGTACCTGTTGTGCGCAAGACAGGAGAGCATCGTATTCCAGGCGGTGCTGCTAACACTGCTGCGAATCTCTGTGCACTTGATGCCAAAGTTTTCTTTCTCAGCATCGTGGGGCGAGACGCAGCCGGTACAGCGCTTCGAGCGGCCTTATTAGAACGGGGCGTCGATGACCGCTGGATTATTGAGGATGAGTCCACGAACACGCTACACAAGTTGCGCATTCAGGCGGATAGCCAGTACGTTGTTCGTTTCGACGAAGATGCGTATCACCATTCGAAAGAAAGCCAGGAGCAACTGCTAGCGAATCTGGAGGAGATTTTTCCACAGTGCGATCTTGTTGTTGTGTCCGATTACGGCTATGGCACTATATCAGATGCACTTATTGATCGGCTGCGGTCACTACGCTCGCTTCATCCATGTCCGCTACTAGTCGATTCCAAGAATCTCTACCGCTTCCGAAATGCGAGCGCAACCATTGTTACACCCAACCACCTGGAGGCAAGGTTACTGGTCGAGCCTGGTCGGATCACTGAGCCAACCGTCTCCGCAACTGGGCTTGATATATCTGGGGTCGAACAAATCGGGCGACGCCTTCTTGCAATGATCAATGCCGAGCACGCAGCAATTACGCTAGCTGGAGATGGCGTTTTTCTGATTGATCGTCAGGGTAAGACTCTGCATATTCCTACTTATTCTGCATCGCTGGTCAACGATGTTGGGGCTGGCGATTCGTTTGCGGCAGCTATGGCGTTGGCCCTTGTAGCTGGTGGAAGCGTCGAGGAAGCTGCGCGAATTGCTGTCGACGCGGCAAGTATTGCCATTACCAAACGCTGGACAGCCGTTGTGAGCTATCAAGAACTCCTACAAAGAGTGAGTCTGCGAGATCACGCAGGACTCTTGCCTAACTTTGTAACCGGGTCTTGTTCAACAGAATCGATAACCCGACTTACTGAGCAGCTTGGCGAAGAGCGGCTACGAGGTAAGACAATTGTATTCACCAACGGCGTCTTCGATATCCTGCATGCTGGACATGTCCATTTCCTGCGCCAGGCCAAAGCACTTGGGGATGTTCTCGTCGTTGGGGTCAATAGCGACCGCAGTACGCAGCGACTCAAAGGGAGGAGTCGACCCATCAATAGTGAACGCGACCGTATGGCTTTGGTCGCCGCGCTCGACCCCGTTGACTATGTTGTGCTCTTCGAGGAGGATACCCCTACCGAACTGATCCGTGCGTTGCGCCCCGATATCCATGTGAAAGGTGGTGACTACACTGATGAGTTCTTGCCCGAAGCCGAAGCTGTGCGGGAGGTTGGTGGTCGTGTGGTGATCCTTCCACTGGCTGGCAGCATCAGTACGAGTAGTGTGATTGACCGGATTATTGCCCTGGCGTCTGATAATCTATAGGCCGAGCTCGCCAAATTGAAGTAATAAAACGGCCGGGAATGTTCTTTGCGGGAGAGTGGAATTTCTTTATGGATTAGCGGTCTACTTACATGGAAAGGAGATAGTGAGGACCTCTGGCCCTCTGCGCTCCTGGTTATGCAGGAAAGTCTGTTATGCTTCCCTCGCGTACAGCTCCTAAGAGGGTGACAAATGGCCAAATTTTGCGGCGATAGCGTAGGGGTCAGCCGCTCCCATAGTTGCGAGACTTCCCGAAAATGAACCCATCATACCTGGACGCATTTTGACGAGACGCCCATACCAGCTTGCTGTTGTGCCAGCATCGGCGGTCATGATAGCGTCTTCCGGCACTCGTTTTGAAAGCTCCAGTCTCACGTTACGATGTGCTAGAGTTAGATCTCCGCACTTTTGCCATAATATTGAAAATCTTCACGGAAACCTCCCTGTCCCTTACCAGTAGTTCTGTAATCCTTGACCAGTTCGATTGATCGCAGGTACTTGACCATCTTGTAGCCAAGCTGTGTTTCAACACGTAGACGCAGAGGCGCTCCATGAACAACCGGAAGTCTTTCGCCGTTCATCTCATAGGCCAGAATAGTCTGTGGATGCTGTGCAAGTTCCATGTTGATTACTTCATAGTAGGTGTGATCCAGAGCTTTCTGGAGTTCAGGTTTCACCGATTGCTTGCCGCACTGGTAAGAAGTGAAAACGAGATAATGTGCATCAGGCATGGGTTTACATAGTTTCAAGACATCCATCAAATGAACGCCTCCCCATTCGGCTACACCTGACCATCCCTGGATACAGTTATGCTTCGTAATTTGCGTCTGCTTCGGTAAAGCACGTAATTGCTCAAGTGAGAGGCAAAGCGGTTGTTCAACCAGGCCACATACTTCAAGCTTCCAATCTGCAAAATCGTTGCTGGCAAGCCTCTTGTACTCTTCACTTTCCGGAGGCCGTCCATTGACCCAGAAGTAAGGTGATATATCAGAAGGCTTATAATGCTGTTTGGATACTTCTTTCTGCAGCAGCGCGATTCTGGCCGGGTCTACAATAGCACCAAGCGCGTGCTGCATCTTACCCCTGTTTCGCAAAGTGTACCAGGTGGACCAGACGTAGATAGCTATAACAATAACCAGTGCAATCACAGCAACGGTAAGAGCCAGCCCAAAGTTTGCGCGCGGATCTCCGAAAACAATATTGCGAATGTTATCCTGAAAATGCACGATCAAGACAAGTGCCGTATGCACAATAATAAAGAGTACAAAAGCAACGAGACTTAGAAAGTGCAGGCTGCGAGCCGCCTGGCGTCCACCAAAGAGTTTGATATACCAGGGGAAACGGCCTTCAATTGCTGGTGACATAGCTGCTCCGGTCAGGAGCATAAAGGGTGCAAGCAAAAAAACTACAGCCGCGTAGGCAAGTTGTTGTAACGGGTCATAAGGATGAAAATCGCTAGCAGGTGGGATGTTGAATGTCAGGTAAGTAAGCAATGTGTGCCATGCATCTGGAATAATCGACCAGGATGTAGGGATCAAGCGTGACCACTCCCCTGTGGCAAAGAGCAAAACGACATACACAAACCCATTGAGAATCCAAAAGATGACGGAGAAGAAATGCCAGTGACGACCAAGGCCCAGGTTATCTTTGCCTGGAAGGGCTAACCAGGGTGAGACCGGTATTTCATCGTCCATCGATGTGTAGAGCTTATTCTCAGGTATTTTATTCCTGGTGAACTTGATCCATTGACGCTTCGGGTTGCTACCATCATTCCAGTACAACCTGGGATGCGCTCCCAGGATCTGAATATCGCTTCGAATCAGCAATCCGATAAATAACAAATTGATGTAGTGGCTGAGGCGTAACCACAGTGGAAACGCCAGAGACGCAATTGCGAAATGTATGTTCATAAAGCTGCTCGCGTTTCATTGCTACTGATCCGTCAAGCTTCATTTGGTGGGCAGAATCTAACATCCACTGCCGCAATGGATCGCGCCAGCGCTGCTCCACACTCAAGCGAGATGAAAGGAGAAAAGGGCACTCCATTTCTACGTGTCAAATCAAGCTTGATAAGGCACTCCTGTTTGATCAAAATGTCTGGATAGACCTGCAAGTGTAACCAGAAAGATCAAATTTGTCTCATGCTCGCTATATTACGTCGTTGTACGATACAATATTGACACATTTTTACACCTGAATAAGTTACAAAGTCTCAGCCGCTTCTTACATCTCCGGTATATCGATCACTCCCTGACCTGGTAATTCTCCTTCATTTTCCACTTCGAAGAGTTGGCGGAATTCGGCTGGAAGCTGAGCGCGCACGTCCTCTATTTCTCCCATAGTTACGGCTTCGGTCAAGAGACCTAGCACTACACGGGCATGGAAAGAAGCTTCTGCAAGCTCAACGCCCTCTCGCTCACTGACAAGCCTAAAAAATTCGTCTAGCGAAAAGTCTTCACCTGCCCCCACTAGCGGTTGCTGAAGATAAATCGCAATCTCCGGTGGGAGCTGTGCTGCGAGATCTTTTGCCTCACCTCCAGCGAGGCGCCCTGCTAAAGTCTCGAGCGTGGCTCGTATAGCACGTTCTGCCTCATCTTTTGTACTGAGATCAGCACGGCGCTGAACTTGCGCTATAAATTCGTCGTACTTCACTTTATCCTCCTGAAAAGTCACAACGGCCTGCTTCATCCTCAGAGTTAGGATGAAGTAGACCGTTATCTTTAAGCTTCCGAGACATATCTGTTTGGAAACTTCATGTGCGGAAAAATTAGTCTCTAGTGAGACATTCTCCAACGACTATCGAAAACTAGTCTGGCTTGCTCGCTGCGTGAGCAACTGCTTTGCCCGCTCAGATCGCCTCTTATCCTCTTGCTGTATCTCGCGGAAAAACTGTGCCAGCTCGCTATCACCACTCTGTTCGGCGTCCTTGATATAGGTATCATATGTTTGTGCGCCCTGGAGTGCGTGATACATGATGCTCACCAGGTTGTAGTACTGATTACTCGTTCCAGTAGAGCTTTGTTCGTGATGCGTCATTTGCTTCTCCTTTCAGTAACATTGACTGTTTTACTCGTGGTTATCCACATTTCCTTCCCGCAAGAATCACGTATGTACTCATGAAAAAGTTTCTTTGAAACGTCATCTTGCAAAGGAACGTGTTAACTCATAAAGAGAGGCAAGCAATGGTACAAACTTACGAGTATAAGTACCATACTTGTGCATCACGAGGAGGAATTACATGTTACATCTCTTGGCTCAACTAAATGTTCTGGCAGATGGCATTTCTATTCGCATTGGAGGTAATGTCTGGTCATTCAGCCTCAACTTCATCATTTACCTGATCATAGCAGCACTTGTAGGTTTCGCCGCAGAATTTATCGTTGGGTGGCGACTCCCATTCGGTTTCATCGGTGCGATTATCGCAGCTCTTCTAGGGATCTGGTTGATGACCCAGGTTGTTATTCTCACAGGAATTGGCGATATTAATTTTTACGGCGTTCCCATCATTAGAGCCCTGATTGGCGCGATAATTTTTGTAGCACTATGGCATCTATTGACCTTTCGTACATGGTCTCGCCGCCGTCGCTACTATTACCGCCGGCACTAACCACCTCATTATTATTCTTTCATAATGTAGCCTACGCCACGTATGGTCTGGATATAGCGAGGAGTGCTGGGTGAATCTTCGATCTTCTCTCTTAGATACCGTATGTAAACCTCAATAATATTGGTTTCACCAAGAAAATCATATCCCCAGACCTGGTTGAGGATCGTTTGACGATCCAATACCTGCCCAGGATGGCTCATAAACAGGTGGAGAAGATTGTACTCTGTGATGGTTAAATCGATCCGGTGCCCCGCGCGTGTAACTTCGTGTGTGGCCATGTTGAGCTGTAAATCGCCGACCTGGAGTATCTGGGACTTCTCCGCTGAGGCGCTATGATTCAGACGGCGGAGAATGGCTCGAATACGAGCTACCAACTCCTCGAAATCAAAGGGTTTGGTCAGGTAATCATCTGCGCCTGTATTCAAACCTTCTACCCGGCTGCCTACCTCGTCTTTTGCGGTGAGCATTAAGATGGGGATATCTCGTGTCGTAGGATTTGTGCGAAGATGACGGCAGACTTCTAGCCCATCCATATCAGGGAGCATCCAGTCAAGGATGATGAAGACAGGATTGCTCCTTTGCGCAGAAGCTATTCCCTCCTTACCATCGCTAGCCGCTTCAACCTCAAAGCCTTCGTATTTGAGACCTAACTTGATCAGTTCTACGACACTCCCTTCGTCATCTATAACTAATACCAATGATGAAGGTTGTTTCGCTGCCTGATCCTGCAAATGAGAATCCTGATACATCGTATTCTCCCTGCTCTTCGTTATTTCCTGGTACTACATTATAGCATGAGTAACGAAGCTGAGATAGCTGCACTTGATTTTGCAAGAAGACTGACATCTTCACCATATGCGCTCCTGGCTTGACTGGCGTCATTTCCGGCAGTGTACTCCAACGAGGTGTTCTCGTCAAGTGAGCAGCGGTTCAGCCCTCGTGCATTCATGCCCAGGTCTTCCTCCTCCTGCAATAGGTACTCTGCTCTTATCCCAATCCCATCAATGGAACGGGACTACCCGCGCCAGTTTCTTAAATCCTCCATCTTGCCTCTGCTAACACCTTCGTCTCCTTAAAATTGGACTAGAATCAGAGATGCTTCTCTAATAATTGGAGTCCAATCCTTAATCTATTTTAGAATTATCTTAGAGATAGAAATTTTCGCTTATAAATAACAAAAATCACTTGAATAATTTATAAAAACCAGCTAAGCTAGTGACAGAAAATAAGCAAGAAAAACATAGCTTACAATACAAGGATGGACTCATGCAGAAACACGAACATAAAACCAAACAATCATCAGAGAATTCTGACGGTATTCTGGCGCTACAAAGTCTTGAAGGTAATGAGCGTGCATTTGAGGAACTGGTCAAACGTTACAGCCCCGTACTATTCAATTTTATCTACAAGATTTTACGCGATTATGATCAGGCCTGCGACATATTGCAACAGGTCTTTCTCCAGTTGTACGTGTCGCTACCTACGCTGGATACGAATAAACCGCTGAAAAGCTGGTTATTTCAGGTTGCGCGAAACCGCTGTTTGGACGAGCTCAGACGGAAGCGTGTTATACACTTCTCTGAAGTGGAGGGGCTAAATGACGAAGATGAGAATGGAGTGTTGACTTTTTTGCCTGATCCTCACCAGATGCCAGAAGAGATTGTAGAGCATCATGATCTGCAAGAACGCCTGCTAAGTGCGATCCAATGTTTACCTCCAAGATTTCGCTCAGTTGTTTTCTTACGCTATGCTGCGCAACTAACCTATGCTGAAATTGCTCGAAAACTCGGTATGCCAGAGGCAACTGCGAAAACCTATTTTTCTCGAGCGAAGCCCTTACTACGAGCATCACTGGCTTCCTAATCTTAAGCAAGTGAGTTAATTGTTAGGAGGCTTTTATGCGTCAACTGATCAGACTATTAACTTGTCAATTTCTTCTAGAAGCTCGTACATATCAAACGGTTTCCTCAGGTATATAATTTGACGTTGCTTGATCTCCCGTAGTGGTGCGTTTACGCTAAGCATGATTGTGGGGATCTGCTCGAGCCCTTTAGTATTGTGCAAACGATCGTACAGTTCGATGCCCTGTATGGTAGGCAGCCAGTAATCCAAAATAAAGAGTTCCGGCTTGATATTTCTAACAAGATTCAGTGCTTCAGGCCCATCAGGAACCACGAAGACCTGATAATTGGTCTCTTGTGTAATCATTTGAACGAGAAGCTCAGCAATAATAGGGTCATCCTCGACAAGCAGGATTGTTTTGACGGAGGCTCTGCCATTCTCTAAGAGCTGATTTTTCTCGCCAGGCATCACGAACTCCATTACATTAAGTAACTAATAATATTATATAGTATTCAACAAGGTTGCTGGCAAATCGTTGCGTCTAAATAACAATCATGGTAAAAAAGACTTATCTACTCTTAAAAGAAAGATAAGCATCCCTTTGTAGATGTGCGAAACGAAATTTGCCTTCTCTACTTGTTTCTCTCACGTTCTGATAAAAAGCAAAGTTTCAGGGGATTACTTTCACTCTTGTTGAAAGATAGAGAAATAGCCTTGCAGAGCCCGCTGTATTGTTGATAGAATATGGAGGTGTCCCTGGGTTTCTAGATAGGCTTTAAGTTTTGTTTATCACTTTGATAAACTCTTATGCCTTTGGACAGGACATAGCGGATATGGCGAGAGAAACGCAAATCGATGAAAAAGAGACGAAGCCTCAGAATAATGCCAGACAAAAGAGCGCAAACGATGATGGGAGTCTTAAAGACGAATCGCGTCGACTCTTGGCTGAGTTACTGGGAACTTTTGCCCTCACTTTGGTGGCAGCGGGTGGTGAAGTTATCGCTGTGATCAGTGGGGGTGAAGTCAGCCCTGCTGCACGCGCTGTTGCTCCGGGATTGTTGGTAATGGCGATGATCTATACGCTTGGTAGTCAATCAGGCGCGCATTTTAATCCTGTAGTCACACTAGCATTTACCCTGCGCCAGGACTTTCCCTGTAAGCGTGTCCCTGGCTACTGGGGAGCACAGGTCATTGGCGCAGTGCTTGCTGCGCTCCTGCTACGCGCGCTGTTTGGACTGGTTGGTCACCTGGGAGCAACTCTTCCACATCATGGAACTATCGAAGCATTAGTTATGGAGATCGTGCTGACATTCCTGCTCGTTACTGTGATCCTGGGTACAGCCACAAATCATAGGCTGACCGGTGCAAATGCTGCCATTGCTGTAGGTGGAACTATTGCACTCCTGGGATTATTTGCCGGACCTATAAGTGGCGCCTCTATGAATCCAGCTCGCTCTCTTGGACCTTTCCTGGTTAGCGGACAGCTCACAGACACATGGATCTATATAGTTGGCCCTTTTGTGGGAGGGTTGCTGGCAGTGGTGGTCGCGTGGTTGCTACGTGGCCCGACTACGCCCGAGGCTGTCGAGACCGCCCAGGGCAATTAGAATGCCCAGAGAAGAGTAATATTTATCATTTGCACAGTTGAAATAGTTCAGTTTGACTGTAAATGGTTCATTAACTCCTTTGCTCTCTCCAACTGCTGCTTATCCTGTCCCCAATCCTCTTTATTATGTTCATCAGTTTTGATAGGCGTCTCCAATAAAACCGCAACTTGATCGAGCTGGGGATCACCGAGTAAAGCCCGCAGGCCATCTTCGCTAATAATGCCCTCACCCAGGCGGGCATGGACATCGCGGTGACTGCCCAATGCCATCTCTGTATCATTCAGGTGGATGATTTTCAGGCGATTCAAACCAATTATCTCGTAAAAATGCTGGAGTACCTGGCGTGCGGAAGCGGCGCTGGATATATCATATCCTGCCCCCCACAGGTGCGCAGTATCCAGACAGACGCCCAGGCGTTCCTGGTACTGCGGCAACAGGTTTAACGCGATGGCGATTTGCTCAAAGCTATGTCCAAGCGAGCTGCCAGCTCCGACATCGTTCTCCAGCAGCAACATTACCTCGGGCGGTGTCTCTGGAAGAATGCTTGCAATCCCTTCGGCAATGCGTGCAAGACCCACATCAACGCCGGAACCACGATGGCTCCCCGTGTGAAAGACGACATAGGCAGCGCCTAGAAGAGCGCCACGTTGCAATGTCCAGCGCAACAAAGAAACAGACTGCTCCCAGATTAGCTCATCGGGTGAGGCCAGGTTGATCAAATAGGGTGCATGAATAACGATTGGATCAAGTCCATAGTTGTGTGCTGCCTGGGCAAAGGCAACACAGTTAGCTGGATTACCTGCACCTGGTCGCCATCCTGTGGGATTACTGGCAAAGATTTGAATAGTGGTGCAACCAAGCTGATGGGCTATCTCCGCAGCTTTTACAGCGTTTGAATGCGTGGGCATATGACGGCCAAGACGCATTACATTACTCTCCCCTGGCTGCAGTTATTTGAGAATCACTATCGATAGTAAGTCGAGGCAATTGATCGAGGCTGGTCAGGCCAAACTGCTGTAAAAACTCGAGAGTTGTAGCAAAGAGCGCCGGGCGACCTACGGTTTGTGCCCGGCCTATTTCAGCTACCAGGCCATGCTGGATCAGGCTAACCAGGGCACGGTCGCTATTGACGCCACGCACAGCTTCGATTTGAGCACGTGTAATGGGCTGGCGATAGGAGATAACTGCCAGCGTTTCCATGGCAGCAGTTGTTAGCCTTGCCGTCATAGGTAAGCCGAGGAGAGCAGCGACGTAGCGAGCATTCTCAGGAGCAGTTACAAGCTGTACATGCTCACCGAGACGTTGCAAACGGATACCACGTCCCTGGCTCTCAAGATGATATGCCAATGCCTGCAAGCCACTTGCCAAAGTCACCTGGTCTATATCGAGCAGTTTGCGTAACTCGGAGTACTCTAACGGATGGCCCGCGACAAAGAGCAGGCTCTCAATAGCCGCCGCAACCTGTGTTGTCGTCTGTGTTTCCTGTAATTGCTGTGTCATTTGTTCGCATTAAGCATCATGATTCTTCGGCCTCATCTGCTGTCCAAAGTGTACCATATAGGACATAACCTGTCGAGGAGACAGGAATCCTGTTTCTTCGCACCGTTTCGGGAAGAGATACCTAGATGTTACTGCTTGCCTGCCAGGACTTTCTATTTGGTGCAGGCTAAAAACTTGATAATACTATACTCATATTTTCTTGTAACAATTGGCTCAATATGCTATACTTTCATTAAAAACAGGAGAGACTCGTTCATGAAATATGAGCAGTTCACAGAAAAGGCTCGTGAGGCTATCAGCGAAGCCAATGAACTGGCTAAGCATTATAATAATAGCCAGATCGAAGTTGAGCACTTATTGGCAGCCCTGCTTGCGCAGGAAGGCGGTGTAGTACAGCAGGTCATCCACAAAGTGGGCGGCAACCTGGCAACCGCGCAGCGCATGGTCAAAGATGATATCGAGCGCATGACCCGGGCCTATGGAGGCAGCGATCCGAGCATTTCGCCACGCTTGCGTAAGTTGCTCGAACAGGCCTGGCAGGAAATGAGCAATTTTCATGATGACTATCTTAGTGTTGAGCATATGCTACTTGCTCTGTTCGACATCGGCGATGGACCGGTCCAACGCGCTACGAGGAGATCAGGCGTGTCATTCAAGTACTGAGCCGCCGTACCAAAAATAACCCTGTACTGATTGGCGAACCAGGTGTAGGCAAAACTGCTATTGTCGAGGGATTAGCTCAACGTATTGTGCGCGGCGACGTGCCCAAAACACTGGCCAATAAACAGGTTGTGACGCTTGATCTTGGCGCATTAGTCGCAGGAGCCAAATATCGCGGCGAGTTTGAGGAACGCTTGAAAGCTGTGCTAAAAGAAGTCACAAGTTCGGAAGGGAGCATTATTCTCTTTATCGATGAACTGCATACCCTGGTAGGCGCTGGTGCAGCCGAGGGCGCCATGGATGCCTCCAACATGTTGAAGCCAATGCTGGCACGAGGCGAGCTGCACTGCATAGGCGCAACGACACTGGATGAGTACCGCAAGCACATTGAGAAGGATGCAGCCCTGGAACGCCGTTTTCAACCTGTGATGGTCGATCAGCCGACGGTCGAGGACACCATCAGCATCCTGCGCGGGCTGAAACAACGCTACGAAGTACATCATGGCGTACGTATTCAGGATAGCGCGCTGGTGGCTGCCGCCATGCTTTCCAACCGCTATATTAGCGACCGTTTTCTGCCAGATAAAGCCATCGACCTGGTTGACGAAGCTGCGAGTCGACGACGAGTGGAGCTAGACAGTACTCCCAGTGAGATTGACGCGCTGGATCGTCGTATCCGGCAGTTGCAGGTGGAGCAAGAGGCGCTGAAAAAAGAAACCGACCCGGCAAGCCGTGAGCGGCGCTCCAAAGTGGAGCAAGAAATAGCAAATCTGAGCGAGCAACTGCATTCGCTAAAGCTGTCTCTGGAGTCCGAACGTGAGCCAGTAGAGATGATTCGTCGCCTGAAAGGAGAGCTGGAGCAGGCACAGGTCGAATTGGAGAAAGCTGAGCGTGAGTACAACCTCGAGTTGCAGGCACGATTACGTTACGGTACCATACCCGACCTGGAGCGACGTATCCAGGAAATGGAGTCGAAGCTGACAAACCTCAAGAATGCGCGTATGCTCAAAGAAGAGGTCGATGCCGAGGATATTGCGGAGATTGTTTCGAAATGGACGCATATTCCCGTCACAAAGCTAATGCAAGGTGAAGTACAGAAGTTGCTCACGATGGAGGACCGCCTGCGCGAGCGTGTAGTTGGACAAGAACAGGCCTTGCAGGCTGTATCTGATGCCATACGTCGTTCGCGCGCTGGCCTGCAAGATCCAAATCGTCCACTGGCAAGCTTCATTTTTCTGGGGCCTACAGGCGTTGGCAAGACCGAACTGGCCCGCGCGCTGGCGGAATTTCTCTTTGACGATGAACGTGCCCTCGTGCGCATCGATATGTCTGAGTACACGGAGAAGCACAGCGTCTCACGCTTGATTGGTGCGCCTCCAGGCTATGTTGGTTACGAGGAAGGAGGCCAGCTCACGGAGGCCGTACGACGTCGTCCATATAGTGTTGTACTCTTTGATGAGATCGAAAAAGCCGCGCCGGAAGTCTTCAGCGTCCTGCTGCAAATCCTTGATGATGGCCGACTGACTGATGGCCAGGGACGCACGGTCGATTTTAAGAATACCGTAATCATTATGACAAGTAATGTCGGCACCGCATGGCTGCATGAATTTGATGGCATGGATGAGGATGGAATCCAGCGCCTCGTGCGCCAGCGCCTGCGCGAAGAGGGCTTCCGTCCGGAGTTTATCAACCGTATTGACGAGGTTATCGTATTCCACCAGATCACTCGCAATCAGATGATGAACATTGTTGATATACAGGTCAATCGCCTGCGCCCTCGTTTGGCCGAGCGTCACATCACGCTGCATTTAAGTGATGCAGCGAGAAAGCTCCTGGCAGATATGGGCTATGACCCCCAGTTTGGCGCGCGTCCACTCAAGCGCATCATCCAGCGGGAGGTTGAAAATCGCATTGCACGTGCTATCCTGGATGGTACCGTGCGAGATGGCGATACAGTCGAACTCGAGGTGCAGGAGGGGAAGCTTGTCATGGAGTCTGTTTAATTTGTGAACGTTCATTATCCAACTGAGCAAAATGTGACATAATATACTTCGTTGGTCAATCAAAAAAGTCCTGGAGAATACGTATGGGCCTCGCTAATCCTTCACTGCAAACCGATCATGCCCATCTTATACAGACCTTGAGCGCAATGCTGGTGCAGCTCAATGCCCTGGAGAGCCTGGTGCATGACGATACAGCAGGTAGTCCTGGCGAATCTCCTGTTCCCCATATTCCTGATATGAACGCCATCCGCAACGGCTTAGTAATGCTGGAACAGATGACGAGAGACATGTTGTACGAGCTGCGCGCTGTCAGCGACGATCTGTCACTGGTCGAAATCTCGGGCCTCACACTGGCCGAAGCCCTCTCACAAGCAGTTGAAGAAACGGCAGAGGCGTTAGGGCTAGCAAGTCGAGTCGTTTTCTCCGGCGAGGAACGGCCTTTAGCCAGTGACATTGAACGTTTGCTGTATCGCATCGCGCAGGAAGCGCTGGAGCAGGTGCGGCGACGTACCAACGCGCGCAAACTCCGATTTGTACTGAACTATGGACGCGAAGCAGTCCAGATGAGTATCGAGGATGACGGGGTTCCGTCAGAGCAGGGTGATTCGAACTTTTTCGCCAATAACCAGGTTCTGGCGCCACCCTTTGCAACGCCGCATACAGAAACCAGGCTTAGTGCTCCTGGTGATCTTTTTACACCTTTGTGCAGGCGCGTTGAGCAATTGGGTGGTTCACTGGAAATCAGTACCAGTATCGAACAAGGAACACAGGTGCAAGTCCGCATTCCGTATGTGCATCATTTGCATGGAGAGAAACCAGCACATCCCGTTGGGAGGCCTCAAAAGAGGCAAGAGCAGGAAGTGCTCAATTTAGCGGGACAAGCTCGTGTACGAGTGCTGATAGTGGATGCGCAGGCAGTAACAAGGGCCGGCCTGCGCCGCCTGCTGGAAGGCTATCCGGATTTAGATATTGCCGGTGAAGCAGCGGATGGAGTACAGGCAGTTAGTGAGACGATAGAGTTAGGCCCCCAGGTCGTAATTATGGACGCCCAACTCCCCAATGGGCAGAGTCTGGAAGCGCTGCGGCAGATTAAACAACTTAATCCAGATGCGCATGTCTTGTTTCTTTCATCGCTGGATCGCGAAGATTACCTGTATGAGATGCTGCGAGCAGGGGCTGGCGGCTACGTGCTCAAAGACATTACGGCTGACGAGTTAGCCCAGGCAGTGCGAACCGTCGCGCAAGGCGAAGTACTTGTACAGCCGCAAATTGCGGGGCGTTTGATCTCGCGCTTAGGGAAACAGGCTCGTGGCGACTATCCACATGAAGCTTTGACCGCGCGGGAACAGGAGGTGCTGCGGTTGCTGGCGCGAGGGCTACGCAATAAAGAAATAGCGGCTCGCTTATATGTAAGTGAACGCACTGTTAACTTTCATCTTGCCAACATCTATCAGAAGCTTAATGTGTCTGGCCGCACCGAGGCGTTGAGCAAAGCGCTGGAACAAGGATTGATTACGGCCTGAGAATACCTGCGTGCCAGGAATCAATTTCGTGCTTCAATGATGCAATATATCCAGCCACATCGTTGTGATCGCTACTGGGGGCATAGACAGGTATGATTTGATCGACGGTGACACGGCTCCATTGCGCAACGTACAGGTTACGTATCAGCTTGTACCATTGCTCAAAACCATCTTCCCAACTGTACATTTTCGCAAACCCTCCATTGTTTTGGTCAATGCAGGGGCGGGTTGGAATACAGCGTAAATTGCCAAGCGAATGCGTGGCACGGGCCTCCCCGGTTGTGCCAAAAAGACTCTCATGCATAAAGAAGGCAAGAGCATAAATAGGATCAATGCCATACTTCACGCCGAAGTCATAGAGCGCCTGTCCTTTACCTGCTGCAGGTGAGTTATAGCTAGCAAGCACTTGATTGATATAATTTACTGAAATTGTGGGCTTGCCTAGCACAGAATAAGGACCAGTGTGTATTGGAATCGGCTTCTTAGCAGCTATAGGTCCATTGCTGTTCTGCCATACGCTAAAAGCATTCACGGAGCCGCCAACCTGAATAGCGAAGGATTGCACATCCGGAACTTTGACCAGTTCTGCGTTTCCAGTACGCTGGTAGACACCAGCGAGAATCAGCACCATTGCTCCCAGTATTATGCAAACTATACAAATAAGCAAGGGAGCGAGCCAGATGCCATGTCGTGCTAGCGGATGTTCTTTCTCAAAATTATAAGTTATGATTTCCGTTTGTTTCACCGGCACCAAATGCGTTTCGCGCTCTTCCTCGTTATTTAAGGCCGGCAGTTCTCGTGTAGCACGCCGGGGAATAAATGTTTGAGGAGTAACCGTGAGTGGGGGCGGCTGGAAATTCTCGCCATAGCTACTGCCTCGGGCCATTGTTAACCTCCTATTAGAACAAATATTCATGCCCACTCATTGTAGCACACAAACCTCCCCAGCACAAATACACATTAGCTTTTTTTATTCGAATCCGCCATGCAACAATTTGAAACATCTTGACACTTCTTGAGATGGTATCAGGAAAAGTATTGGCTTGTCAAATTTACTGGCCCATTGCTGCTACTAGCGGGTGAAATAGCATATTTCCTAGGCATGCTTCCTTGGGCGCTGTAGGATCACAATATATTGGTGCTTGTTGGAGTACTTTTCCTCGTACCGTTTCCCTCCATTTCCGCTCATCGTTTGCTACAGGTGAATGTTGTAGGGCGGGCCTATCAGGATAAAGTCAAACGCTGCCTCTTTGACCCCTGTAGGAAACTTGTATCCCTGTATGTCTAGGATGCCTTCATGTGCCAGTAAACGATCCATTACCTCGATGCAGTCTCCCTGGATCATCGTCTGCGGCAGCAAGCCGGGATTATCTTTCAGCACCCGCGCATAGATATCGGTCCACTGCTGGCTGATCTCGATGCCTATACTTTTGCGGGTGCCCGGCGTAGCAATTG
>WNGD01007159.1_pt1 | contig 23208 bp, 20 predicted proteins | sample 5400671 | NCBI WGS metagenome assembly WNGD01 (sample SAMN13153369, study PRJNA577476) | soil metagenome | isolation source: 40 cm soil or saprolite under grassland replicate 2 | place: USA:California | collected 2016-06-15
GGGCTTACCGAGACGCTCGTCGGATATGAGGCTCTCACTCCAAGAACATCGGTGACAGTGCATATAGCATTCATCGTCCCGCTCTCAGTGTAAATGTGGGTGGTAGCGGGGTCTACGCCGGTCGATCTGTCGCCGAAACTCCAGGAAAAGCTGTACGGAGGGGTTCCGCCAATTGCGGTGCACGAAAAGGAGACAGGCTGGCCAACGTCAACAAATCCCGAAATGCTTGCCGCGGAAACTGTCAAAGGTCCCTGAGTTCTAAGCGTGACAGTGTTTGAGGCAGAGCTGCTGAACAGGGGAGTTGAGCAACTGTAACATTTGTCGGTAGTGTTCACATAGAACGAGTAGTTGGTGGAAGGGGTTAGATCTATCACTTGATAGTTGAGCGTGTTAGCGTTAGTGACTCCTGCTATGACCGCGTAGGCTCCTCCTGCTACGGACCGGAATATCTGATATGAGTCGAAGGAGACGAGTCCGCCGTACGCCGCCTTGTTGTCCCAGGTCAGCGTTACATTAGTTGATCCTTCCATGGAATAGGAGAGAATCGACGAATCAGGCTGTGTCACCTGAAGAACGTTTGATACTTCAAACCCGGTTTGATTTTGGTAATAGATTTGCCACCATTCGGTGCTGCCCGGTACTTGCCCCGAGGCATAGTAGCTTGTGGTGCTTTGCTGGTAGATATTCGACACGGTTTCGAAGGGTCCAATCGCGCTCGCTTTCGACTCCTGCAGGATGTATTCAACGAAGGACGGATCGCTGCTAGGCGTCCAATAGAGGCTTATTGAAGTAGGAGCGATTCCCAAGTAGGTAAGGTTCTTCGTCGAGGCTTGGTAAACACTCTGATAAGGTTCGAGGGTCGAGCTGCTGCGAACCGATGTGGCCACTTGCCCGAAAGCAACTAGAAGAATCAGAAGAAACAAGACGTAGGGGGAAAGTCCGCCTGCTTCTCCTTGAGCAAGTTTCACTGGAAGTATACCTGCATGTTTCTTGTTTTTGAAGACCCGTCTGTGGAAGATGTGAGATATGGCAGGTGCCAGTTGTCTTCTATCGTCTTTAGCTGAGAGAAGTGTGTGAACGCGAGGTTGGACTTGACACCTGATTGCGTGGTAGGATTGGACGATGATGAGTTCGATGCCCAGACAGCGTAGATCTGTCGTGCCGCAGAGGGACAACCAGTAAACGTGCAGTCCGGCTCGTCGAATGTGATGAATAGTGCGGCCCGCTGTGTTCTGAAGAGGTAGCTGTCCAGTATTTCCGGGACCATCTGCTGGAGCCAGGCGTTCCCCACGGAGACATCGTTGCAATCGTGGATGTCGTCGATGGTATTCGGTATCAGGAACATGTAGTTGGACGCGGTGGCAAGGGAGTTTAGGTCGTTGAGAAACAGATCGTCATTGTCAACTGGAGTTGGCCAGCATCGGGGGAGAAGTGTGTTAGGCTGCGGGTTTACCGAGTTGGCCTGTACTATGTTCGCGCATCTTGTCTGGTTGTTCTGGATGTCTGAATAGTAGATGAATGGATTGTGTTCAGGAGCGTAGTAGCCCGGGAAACCGCTGGCAGAGTTGTAGCACCCTGATGAAACTGGATAGCCCTCCATGTACGCCTTCCAAGTCAAATGCGCTAGATCGAAGCGGTCGACTATGTTGGGAATCTGTAGTAGCGGGCAACCGCTTGTGTTAGGTCCGTTGTTGCAGTTGGAACTTGTATTTCCGTAGCCGGACGTGATTGCGATATAGTTCCCTACGCTGCCGCTGGTTACTCCCGTGTTCGCGTAGTTTTGCGCGAGACCATTCATATTCGCGAAAGATGTGAAATACGTACAGTTACCGAGGCATGGGTTCGTGCCAAGGCCGTTGTAGTAGGTGTAGTTGATGCTGTGATTCTCAAGCATTACGACCACTACGTAGTCGAACCATTGGCCCGACAGTTGTACGATGGTTCCACTACTTGATACGCTGAGGGTCGAGGCTCCGACGACGGCCGTGACGAGTATGACCAGAAGTAGGCCTGCTATTGGGTAGCTGGATCTCATCGGCGGCCCGTTCCCCGACCCACGGGGGAAAGACTCGCGTGGGTTTCGCTCGGTGGGTTGGCCGAGACTCGTCAGGGGGCTACTGTATTGTGGTCGTGTAGGAGAAGGTGCCTGTTCCGGCTGTAAGACCGACAGAGACGACGACGTTGATGAGCGAGGTCTGCCCGGAATTGAGCGGTAGGCTAGTTATCGTGGCAGTTCCGTTGTAGGTTACTGTGATTCCTGCCGGAGGTGCTACCGAGGTTGTGACAATGTACGTTGACCCTGTTCCGCCGAGGTCCTTGACGCAGATATACCCTGTTGCCGAGGCGCCTTGTCCGATATTTCCCCATGCCATGGGTGCTGGGTTGTCGCTATAGGTCGACTGAACAGAGCAGCTGGGAGAGGTGGTTGGGGGGCTAAACGTGATTCCCTGCCAGTCCTTGGTTGCGAGTGTGACAGTTCCTGTGTTCGCGATAGTGATAGTTTGCAGGGCATAGGCAACGGACGCGAAAGTTGCTACGAATAGTAAGACTAGAGCTGCATACAGCTTCAATCGCCGAGGAGTTCGCGAACGTTTCACATCCCTATCTTGATCATTTTCATTCTGCAAAGACTTCACCTCCCTTTCACCTGAAGCTCAGAAGGCCTCTTCGAGGGGACCCAAGTCCACCGACTCGGAGCCAAAGAGGCGCGAATCGCCGATACAAATTTCACAAGATCGATTGATTTCAGCCCATATAAAGCCGGAGCCTCAGTCTATATCCGAGGAATGCGTAAGGTTTCCCTAGATACCCTATTGTGGATCGAGATTGTGGCCAGCATTCATCCAACTCGCAGTGGCTTGCCAGCTTTCAGTGATTGCTCAGAGATTGTGGGCGGGCCAGGTGATACTCGGCTAATTGTTTAGGCGGGTCCCATCCCTCATGAGAGACGTGGGCTTGGTTACTGCCCTCACACAGACATACAGAACAACGCTAGACGATGCAGTTCTCACATCGTGTCCGCAAATAGCGGCCCGTATCACGGTCCTCCAGACGATCTCTTCCTAATCGACCTCAACGATCTCACAGCCGTCTCCAACTATATGTAGCTCACGCCGGACAACTGTGACGATATGCACGGCGCCCCCAGCTGCCCCCCGCAGCATAACAACCGCGGACAACTATGCCGCGCAACTCATCCCGCGGATACTCAACAGCTCCGTTTCCAAGACACACCAGGCAGCCCTCTTCATCATCTGGGACGAAGCTTCATACTGCACGACATCATCCCAGATACCCGCCATCTGGATCGGACCAATAATCAAACAAGGATACCTTTCCAACTATCACTACAACCACTACTCCTATCTGAAAACTATCGAAACCCTCTGGACCCTCCCAAGCCTCCAAACATTCGATACCACAGCCACTCCGATGACAGAATTCTTCCGGTGACAGCGAAATCAAGCAGAGACACGAAACACGTCGGCTCTCTAGCTTTTCTCAGCTTTTGGCAATGCGGGTAGTATGGAATCACAATCGAACACGCTTCGGAGAAACTAACACACAAACGTCACGCGCTATAAATATAAATACGCGGATAGCCACACTAGCATGCTGCTGGAACTTGAAGAGGGCGAAGAAAGAACTCGTTATCGCAAGCATCGTACTCTCCGGAATGATAGCATCTGTTTATGCTGTGGGTCTCTTCACTCACAACTTCCCCGGCATACAGGCAGTAAGCGTTCTTACAACCGCCTGTGGAACCGGCTCCTCGAAACTCATTCCGAGCAATCCTGGCCCGATTCCCACTGGAAGCACGGGCACAATTCTGTTCAACTGCCCGCCCCCAACCGGATCAAACGTCAACGGTCCCGCTCTGACCGCAGCTGCGGCAGCTACGACAACTCCGAGCGTAAGCGCTACTCTTCCAACCGGCGTGACCCTCGCGCTCGTTAGTTATGTTCAGGGGGCCACAACTTGCACCGCTGGAACTGGAACTCCTATCGCGTCAGGAACTCCAATCACCTTCGGTGGCGCCGGACCCGCGACTGGAGACTACAACTACTGCATGTCGTACACAGCATTTCCAAGCGGCGGTATCCCAGCCTTTAGCATAACCTGGAGCCAGTAGACCGGACGACTACGTCTGATTCGGGATTTCGGGAATGAATTTGACTTGCAAGCCTTGTCGCTTGTACCTAGCCCCGAACCAAAGGACTGCTCTCTTCGAAGAACTCGGTGTCATTTCGCATCTTCGATATGACTCTTGATAGACTAGGTGCTCATTGAAGCTCTGCTAAGTCGCAGTCGAGTTGTGCAAGATCATAATTCCGGTAGTCAGCGTCATCCCGACGGATTCTATCACTTCCGCGGAGCATGGTGACTAGTGGATTTGTTTCGTTGTTGTCGAACTCATCCCTAAGCCAAGGTATTGACTTTACAACTTTGGAATAGAGAGATGTCCATCCGCAGGAACATCCATCTCGCGATCTTTTCCTAGACAACCGGATCTCACATCTGCCGTCGCCTGGCTCCACATCAATGTTCGGACGAAACTGGCGAGTCCTGCTCACCAGCTTGGCCAAGATCTGGGACTCTCCGATGTCTCAGAGTCTCAGTTGGTGAAAAGCTTGATCCCCTGCCTTGCAGATTCCAATATCGCCTGTCTCTTTGTTTCTTCGCTCAATGCTGCCACAATGCCCCTGTACGACCTTCAAAATAAAGGGACCCGCCTAAGGAATATGGCGGGCCGGGTGGGATTCGAACCCACGATTTGCGGCTCCGCAGGCCGCCGTCTTGGTCCTGGCTCGACTACCGGCCCTGAACGAGCGGGTCCATCTGTGTCCTTATAATGCATCAGTCGTAACGGTTTGCAGCTAGCAAACAGTTTCATATCTGCCCGATATTTTGAGTAGCGTCGATCATGTTTACCTGTGCGAAGTGTCAAAAGCGCGACTTCCAGATCACACAGTTGTCTGAGATGCGACTGCTCGCCGAGTGCTCAGGCTGTGGAAGCTCCTTTGTGGTCGACTCGATAAGCGAGAGGAAGTCTTGGGTCGAGGCCACTGATCCAAACCAGCATCTTGTCTGGAACTGGAAGAATGAGCAGTGGGTTCCAGCTAAGCGATCCTAGATCTAGGATCGCTGCTCGATCGGGACGTAGGGCGTTTCTGAAGGCCCAACATACTCCGTGAGCGGACGAATTATCCTATTGTCCGCGTACTGTTCGTAGATGTGCGCGATCCAGCCGGCAACCCTGTTACAGGCAAAGACAGCCGGCATGAGATCCTTCGGAACGCCCAACTCGTTCAGGACGACGGCCGCGTAGAACTCGATGTTCTCAAGCCTCAAAGCAATATCCAACCACTTCCTTTGGCCGCTTCTTTTAGTCAGCTCATCGGCCACACCCTTCAAAACGACAGCTCTGGGATCAAACGTGTGATAGATTCGGTGGCCGAAGCCCATGACCCTGCGCCCCGCCGAAAGCTCATCCTCCACATACTGATGGACTCTGTCGATTGATCCAATCTTCTCAAGCATCTCCATGACCTTTTGGTTCGACCCCCCGTGAAGCGGACCTGCCAAAGCCGCAATGGCGGCCGTGACAGCTCCTCCCAAATCGGCTAGTGTGGACGTCGTAACCACGGCTGCGAAGGTCGACGCGTTCATCTCATGATCAGCATAAAGTATCGAGACAGTGTCAAAAGCCCGTCTCGAAAGCTCGTCAGGCTTCTTCCCAAATAGGCCGAAGAGGAAATTCGCGGCGTGCCCAAGCTCAGGATGAGGAGTCACCAACGGCTTACCCTTCCGTATCCTCTGAAAGCCTGCGACAATAGTTGGGAGAGTAGCTGTCAGTTCTCTAGCCTTCCGTCTGTTTGACTCTTCAAAAGTCTCACTCTTCTTCATGGGATAAGTCGCGATCAATGATGCCGCTGTCCGTGCTACGTCCATCGGGTTTGCACCCTTTGGAATGCTCTTCAGGAGAGCCTTGACCTCCGGTGGTAGCGGACGGTGTTTTGCCAGGTTCTTCCTGAATTCGGCCAGTTCCTTCTTGGTGGGGAGTTTGCCGTTCCAGAGAAGATAGACGACTTCCTCGTAGGTTGATTTTTCTGCAAGTTCCTTGATGTCGATACCTCTGTATCTCAGGATTCCCTGGTTGCCATCGATGAATGTGATGGCGCTCTTCCCGATGACAACGCCTTCGAGGCCTCGTTCGATCTCTGTAGTCGCCTGCCCTGACAAGCCCTTCCGACCAGCAAAGGCTTAGCAGTTTTCACTGATAGTTAAGGAATATCAGGGCTCCGACAATCGACGAGACATGATTTGTCAAGAAAGCCTTTTTCAACCCTGGGAATTGAGACGGGTTACCAGATCGAAGAGTTGCCAGGCAAGAGCCATAGAATAGCTGTACTTCCGGGCGATGGTATCGGCCCAGAAGTTGTCGATGCGACACTTGTTGTCTTGAATGCTGTTCAGAAAGTTGACGATGTCAGGCTCGAGTTCATGATCGGCGAAGCCGGATTCCAGGCCATTGACAAGTATGGAACGAACCTTCCTGATAAGACGCTTGAGATGATCAAGCGGACGGAAGCCTGCCTCAAGGGACCTATGACAACTCCCGAGGAGCCTGGGTCGCCCCGGAGTGTCGCGGTTACCCTCAGGTCCATGTTCGATCTCTATGCGAACATGCGTCCAGCCAGGACCCTTCCAAATGTCCCATCGCTGAAACCCGGCATAGACATGATAGTCGTTCGCGAGAACACCGAAGACCTCTACGTAGCGAAAGAATTTGAGATTGCGCCGGGAATCGGGATAGCGATAAAGATCAACACCCGGACCGCTTCAGAGCGCATAGCCAAGTTCGCCTTTGACCTTGCCATGAAGAGACGGAAGAAGCTAGCGTTCGTCCACAAGTCGAACATTCTCAAACTCACCGATGGAATATTCAAAGACGCAGTCCTTCATGTCGGCAAGAACTATCCTGAGGTGGAAATCGAGGACATTCATGTAGACGCTGCAACAATGCAGTTCATCCGCCGGCCAGAGAGCTTTGACGTGGTAGTCGCCACAAACCTCTACGGCGACATTCTAACAGACGAGGCAGCAGGCCTAGTCGGAGGCCTCGGAGTCGCTGCCGGTGCAAATATCGGGGACACCTACGGCATGTTCGAGCCGGCCGGCGGGTCCGCCCCGAAGTATACAGGCCAGAATAAAGTGAATCCTGTCGCCATGATCGAGGCGGCGAGGATGATGCTTGACTTTCTTAGAGAGCCGAGCGCCGCTGAGAAGGTTGAGAAGGCAACGATGAATGTGCTAGAGGAGGGCAAAGTGTTAACGTTCGACCTTGGAGGTCACGCTAAGACCAGCGAGATGGGCGAAGCTATTGCGGAGAAGATTCTCTCGTCCAACAAGTCTCTACATCCGGTCGGCCAGCTCCAGACCCATTAGGCCGGTAGCGGTTTGGAGCACAGTCTGCGAAGCATCGACTAGCGCAGCCCTTTGCAGCTTCAGGTCTTCATCCGCCAGATGTGAAATGTCAGATTTTTCGTAGAACTCGTGGAATCGCTGGGCAAGCTGGTTCGTGTAGAGGCATAGCAGCGTAGGGTTCAGCTCTTCTGCTGACCTGACAAACGTCTCAGGAAACCGGGCTAGGGCGAGGATGAGGTTCTGTTCTACAGGCTCGGTTAGCCGGCTAAAGGAAGCGGGTCTCTCTACTTTCCCGAGTTTCTTGAGGATGCCGAGTCCTCGGGTGTACGCGTAGTTGATGAATGGCGCACTGTTTGCTTCAAAGTTCAGTGTGCGCTCCCAGACGAAATTGGTCGATTTTGCAGCCTCTACCGAGAGCATGGCATATCGGACGGCTGAGATGGAGATGCGTTCGGCGACTCGATTCTTGACGGTGTCGGGTAGGTCCGGGGAGCGTTTGTCAACTTCCTGTTTTGCCCTAAGGAATGCTTCGTCTAGAAGCTGGTCGAAGCTGACGTATCGGCCCCTCCGGGCGGACATTCGCTGCCCCTCGAGAACGAGTAGGCCGATTGGGAAGTGGATGAAGTTCATCGCCTCCTTTCTATGTCCCAGAATCCATACGGCGACCTTGACCTGCAGTTGTGCGAGCGACTGTTCGGCTCCGATCACGTTGATGACGCGCTCTGCCCATTCGAACTTGTAGAGGGTGTACGCGATGTCCCGGGTTGGATACAGGGAGGTCCCGTCTGATCGGGTGAGTGTCAGGGAAGCCATCTCAAACGACGGCGAGAGGCCGAGTGTCTCGCGGAGACCGTAAGTTTCCACGGCCTTCCCAGCGTCGAGCTCCCACGAGCCTGATCGGTTGCGAGCAAGGCCAGTTTCTTTGAGTCTGTCGAGCAACTCTGAAACCCTGCCAGTCCAGAGCATCTCGCTCTCCCAATCCCATTGGTCGAAATGAATTCTTGCGCGCCTAAGAGTCTCTTCGAAGCCTTCTAGCACCGTCTGGCTTACTCGTCTGATCAAGGCGCGAGTCTCAGGCTCGGCTTTCTCATACTTTCGGATGAGCTCAAGAACGGATCGTTGCGGATCCGGGTCTTTCGAGATGCGGTCGTTGATGAGGTTGAATTCTTCTGGGTATTTGCTCTGAAGCTCTGCCGCAACACCGACCCATTCGTCCAGCGACTTTGTCACAGCCACGATGTCGATGTCAGAAGCCTTTGTCTTCTTGAGCAGAGCCAAGCGTTTCTTGTTCTCGTCGAGCTCAACAAGAGTTGATGTAATCGAGTATATCTTGCCAAAGAATTCGTCAGTCTTCCCCTTCGCCTCAGGCTCTCCTAGCAGCTTGAAACCGTAGGCCATCTGCGCGACCTGCCGGCCCGTGTCATCGATGTAGAAGCGGGTCTGTACATTGTGCCGCCTCGCGCTAAGTATTCTAGCAAGAGCATCCCCAAAAATCGCGTTCTTCGAAGTTCCAATGTGAATTGGTCTCGCAGGATTAGCGCTTGTGTGCTCCACGATTACTCGCTGAGGCTGATCCGTCTTGAGCAGTCCATATCGTCCTCCTTCGCGGAAGACCGCTTCTAGTGTGAGGTGGGTTAGAGCTGGAATATTCGCTTTGAAATTGACATATCCCGGTTCGGCGGCCGACACCGATTCGACCAGTTCGAATTTCCGCGTTTTTCTAGCTTCGTTGACCAATTCCAGTGCGACCATCATCGGTTTCGTCCTTCGCACCCGAGCCAGTTCGAACGAAATCGAGCTCGCTAGATGGCCAAACTCCTCGTTCGGAGGATCATCAAGGGTCGAAGCGATGTCGATCTTCGGAAGAGCCGTCTGGCCGGCTTGGAGTGCCGAATATGCAGCGGTCAGGATGTCCTTGCATTCTTGCTTGAACTGGCGGAAAGGATCCGTTTGATCCCTAATGTTTGCCGAATCAGCGTCGGTCATATTTCGGGAGGCGATTGTATCGCGAGAATCCTCTTAATAGCACTCTCTCCTGACGCTTTGTCGCGGATCATTTGATTGTTATCGGTCCCTATGAGGTAATTGTAATCCTGCTCATGTCTGTGCTCGCGGGCTTCTTAGGCGCATTGTTTGGCCTAGGTGGTGGAATACTGATCATTCCATTCCTCACGCTAGTAGAAGGAGTCCCGGTTCCACTAGCAGTCGGTGCAAGTATCGTCTCTGTGGTGGCAACCTCAAGCTCCTCTGCGGCGACATATGTCAAAGATCACCTCACCAACATTCGGCTTGGAATGTTTCTCGAGATAGGGGCCGTGGCTGGAGCAATAACCGGGGCAGTGGTATCAGTGTTTCTCCCCGCTGCCACGCTGTTCATACTATTCGGAGCACTGCTTCTCTACGCCACGATGGTGATGATCAGAGGTCGGAGACTGGATTTTCCTTCTGGAGTGGTTCCCGACAGAACGTCGACTGTCCTCGGCCTCGGTGGACAATACGAGGAACATAGCCAAAATGCCGTTGTCAAGTATGAGGTAACGCGGACCCCTCTCACTCTTTTCGTCACCTACTTCTCGGGAATTGTGTCAGGATTGTTGGGCGTAGGCGGAGGAATCATTAATGTGCCCACGATGAACTTGGTTGCGAAGATTCCTGTCAAGGTTGCATCAGCCACTAGCAACTTTATGATCGGTGTGACGGCGGCAGCCAGCTCCTCAGTCTATCTCTTCCGAGGCGATGTCAATCCTTTGCTGACGGCTCCTCTAATCATCGGAGTGGCTGGCGGTGCGATTCTGGGGACCCGTGTCCTCAAAGTGACGCCTCCGGCGCGAGTAAAGATCGCTTTCGGAGTGTTGCTCGCCGCAATTTCCTTGCTTATGATACTGAAGGGATTCAATCTCCCGGTGGTCCTGTAGTCTTGGACCTCAATCACCTGATTTCATACTCGCTAAGAATAGGCGTACTTACAAGCGCCTTGCTCAGCACGGCGGGGTTGACCGTATGGGCCGCTACGGGCTTCGCCAATCTCTCGGTGATATCGGGGTCAGGTGTGAGCAGCAGTGTTGCTTCGGCAGTCACTGGAAATGCGACTGGTTTGATCTATCTTGCTGTGGCGGTGCTCGTGGCCACGCCTGTGTTCAGAGTAGCTTTGTCAACATTCTATTTTGCCCGCGAGAGAGACAGGAGATATGTCGTGATAACGCTTGCAGTCTTATCGATGCTTGTCTTCGCGCTCGTCTCGGGGGTCACTGCTTAGCTAGAGATGATAGTGTTGCGTGTTAGTATCATAATCTACGGAATTGTCATTGTGGCGGTAGGCGTTCTCTACCTTCTCTACTCCTCTGTAAATCCTGACTATTTTCAGGTAGCAATCTTCGCACTGCCCCTCGGCGGTCTGACACTCGGGCTAGGAGTCGTGACAAGGAAAGCTGGAGGAGTCAGCATTCCGTCGAACTCTCAGGACCCGATTAGGATGGTTGTAGATAGAGGAGTCGTTGGATCAACAATTTACCTGATGACGTTCTCCAACAGTAAACTTGTTCTGAAAAGGCTCACTTCGGGAAGCGTTACGATCCTAGCCGTAGTTGTCCTTGCAGTTCTTGGATTGCTGTTCGCAGGTTTCATCGGTGCCGCGATCGGGGGAATCACCGCTTTTTCCCTGCAAGAGTTCTTGACCCAGAGAAGAAGAGACGATGTGGAGAAGGGCAACCTGCTAAGTACTGCAGGCAGGGGTGATCTGGAATTCGCTTATGATGACCTAGAGGGAATCCAACTAGCCAAGTCGAGGCTTCGACTCCATTTGGCGAATGGAATAATGGGAATCGTAATTTCGCGAAAATATCGAGCGAAAATGCTCCCAGTTCTGCAGTCTATAATCCCTGCGTCAAAGATGCAGGAAGCGCCCTAGTTGTGACGCGAAACGCTTCTAAGAAATAGTATCGTTAATGATACCATTCCAGTCGCAACTGTAGCCAGTTCTCCCGCTGCTAGGATCCGGTTCGGTTCAATGAACAGCGCCCCTTGGCCGGTGGTTTCGATGTAGAAGGCCCATGCCATGAAGATCATGCTCGCCAGACCCGTGGCGACGGAGAATATCCAGACGCCGCTCCAGAACAAGCTGCGCCCAACTGAAACCATACATTCAACGGTTCTGCGGTTCCAGCCTATTAACGTGGCGAAATGCCTAGAGTCCACACGAGACTCCAAGGTTAGCTTTTATCCACAAGAATTCTCGTCGTAGCCCGGGACCGTAGTCTAGATCGCGAACCGGGCAACTCATGTCCGTCGGTCGAGAGGACAACCAGGATAGGACATCGGGCTCCGGTGCTCAACAGACGCGGGGAGACCCGAAGGTCGTGGGTTCAAATCCCACCGGTCCCGCTTTTGTGCGGAGGTCACTTTATACTCTTGAGGTCTGATCTTGCGGCTTGCTTGTTTCTTTTCGATGAAGTCCCTGATAGCGTTAGCAACAGCTGGCGCGTCTGCCCTCGATAATCGATAACTGCTGGCGCTGGTCCGTGGAATATCTTCCAACTAGCAGCTTGAGTCTGCCGAAGCGTCATAGTCAGAATCCCTGTCCGCACACTTTGGGTAACAGCCAGCCTTTGGCTGAGAACCAGCGGTATTACTCATGATCCACTTTGCCCCTCTCGCTATTACGTTCGAGAATGGGGCTCAGTACGATAGTGGCAGAAGTGCTCATGCTGCTTATCGTGATAGTTCTGTCCTCAATCGTCTTCATCTGGGCAGTGCCAACGTTCCAGTCCAATACTGGACAGGACAATTCAGGCGCGGCGTACGCGGAAAAGTTCTCGACGCTATGGGGAAACTTTGCAACCTTTGCTCCGTCCAATCCCGAGGACGTAGACTCATGCATTGGCACCCCTCTTGGCTCAAGTCTATGCCCACCTTCGAGTGCTGTGACTTGCACGGGGTCTATAGCAGTCGCAACCACAGCAACCATTATCGTGCCAGCTAATGGCGTCTGTGTCATCACAGCGAATGTTGGGAGCGTCTTTGCTACGACCGGGTCGAACTTGACGGTTATCGGTGCCAAGATTGGCGGTAGTCTTGAGGCAAACTATTCGGCGAGTGTTACGCTAAGGAATGCGCAGATTTATGGATACACGGCACTCTTGAACGACAAGGTCGAGAACATCGCCGGCACGTCGTTTAACACTTCAGGAAACACGAGCTGGTGTCGAGGGGGGGAAGGATGCGATTCAGCAGTCTACACGGGCGGCCGCGCGGTTTTCACAATGGTCAACAGTACCGTCAACGGCATGCTAGAGTCGGAGGTTAGCCATCAGTCAATTATTACAGGCAACACTATCACGGGCGAGTTGGAGGTCGAATGTGCCGATTTTGGCCAGATCACGAATAACAAGATCGGCATGCTCACAATCGATCAAAACGGTATACTGGTGATCTCGGGCAACACCATCAATGGGAATGATTCGAACTATACGGGAACTAACATTTGCTCCTCGGGAACCGCCACTGCCGTCTGCTACGGATGCGGAAACGGCTACCCCTGTGGCAACACATACGGTAACCGCTGGTGTGCCCAAGGAAACAATGTCGTAATCTCCGGCAGCCATAACGACCCCGCATGCATCGGAAATATCGAGATAGACATAGCAAACACCGGAATCGTACCAGTCAACCTTGTAGCGGCGTACATGAGCAATATTCCACTCGCCGCGCCTGTCTCATGGAAGCTTCTCTCAGGAGGAACTGTGCACAGCTCGCTTCCCATCACAATTCCTGTCGGGCAGAGTGCCAATGTCACGATGCAATGGACCCCGCCGAGCACATCCTTCGCTATGCCCTGGATGGACGTTTACTTCATCTTCGTCTCGTCGCACAGCAACTTCGTGGATGGCCACCTCTACTTCGGCTACAACCCAGCGCTTACCATTCCCAGCCAGTCGCGACCCGAGAACCGAATCTGCCCTCCCTGCTACTAGACCGTAGTAACAGCAAATGAAATTATTCTAAGCTGATTCAATAACCTCCAGACGTGTTCTCGGGCTTCTCCCGATGGAACAGTATTGCGTTGGGTAGGGTACTGGGCAAATGGCAGTCTTCGGTCGCGCACTTAAGACACGGCTGTGATACTCTCGGCGAGTCGGTCATAGATTCTGAGCCTCTCAAGCGTAGCCTGTGCAGCGGGTAGGGGGTGGTGTTTGAATAGCGTCTCGGCTTCTTCCACTCGGCCCGCTCCGACGATTGAGATGAAGGCCCGCATTATGGTCGAGAGTTGGGCAGTCCCTTCGTACATCTTGTTCAATTTTTCGATGTTGGCCTTGAACCATTCCCACGTCACCTGTTTTGCGTCCGCGTTAGCAGTTGCATAGGACACCACGTTTCTAATGTCTTGTTTCTTCACCTGGCCGCTCAATGAGAATTCGAGTGCTCTTGCTACAAGCTCCGGTTTCTTGAAGCTGGTAAGCCCTTCCAAATATCGTAGGCGTTCTTCGTCTGTTGTGCTTTTCTTGAAGTGGCCGATGAGTCCGTCGTAGTCATTGCTCGATCGAGCGTATCCCATGACTGTTGCTCGCTTCATGTCAGGCTTCACGCTTCCAAGATCTTCGAACTTTGACGCCTGCTCTGCCGCGTACGTGTCATCCAGCAGGGTGAGGCGTCCCGCGACTATTCCTTTGAGGAGCCGGCTATTCTCATCATTCTTGGCTTGAAGAGTCTTCAGCTGGACTTGATGGAATCGGCGGGAGGTGTCCTTCAGCTTTCCAGGGGCAAGCACGTAGAGAAGCTCTAGTTGGTCTGAGACTTCGAAGGCCGGAAGGTACTCCGTCTCGTTCTGGTATCTTTCGAGAAGCGTCAGGTATTGTTTCGGTGACATGTGTCCCGATAGAAGTAGGGCTTTGGCATCGCTGACCAGGCCCCACTTGTCTAGTGGTGAAAGTTTGCTGTTCCAGACTAGGCGTTGAATTTCGTCGCCGTCGTAGTGAACGACGTAGAAGCCGGTCTGGTCGACATTCAACTTCAGGAATTTGGCACCAGAGCCGATATCAACTTCGGCCTTCTCCTTGTCAAACAGTAGCTTCTGCTGCTTGCCGTCGAGAGTCACAGTTACAGGGATCGGCCATGTCTGCTTCTCTATCCCTCCTGCTAGAAGGAATCGTTCTTGCTCTAGGAGGAGCTTGTTGTTTGAGAGTTTTGCCGTTACGATGGGGAAGCCCGGTTTGCTTATCCATGCTTCCATTATCTGGTTCACGTTTGTTCCGGATGCTTCTTGGAGGTGATTCCAGAGGTCGTGGCCGCTTGCGTTTGAGTATCGGAATTGTTGGAGGTATTTGCTGACTCCTTTCCGGAACTGTTCGGCTCCGATGTATGCTTCGATCATTCGAAGAATGCTGGCGCCCTTGCCATAGCTAATCTCGTCGAATAGCTCCTCGATCTCTTCCGGGTCCTTTACATGTGCTTCAATTGGATGAGTGTTTCTCAGCCCATCCCGGCCCATTGCCCCTGAGGTCTGAGTCCGGACAAAGTCTTGCCAGACCTTCCACTGCGGGTAGGCATGGTCGACTGCTTTATGGCCCATGAATGTGGCGAAGCTCTCGTTGAGCCAAATGTCGTCCCACCATTTCATAGTGACGAGGTCGCCGAACCACATGTGAGCGATCTCGTGAGCGATCACCCCGGCGACAGCCTTCTTAGCTCGGACGCTAGTATCCTTGTCTACGTGTAGGAGAATCTCGCGATAGGTAATCGCACCCCAGTTTTCCATCGCACCGTACGCAAATTCCGGAACAGCGATCTGGTGCAGTTTGGGCAGCTGATATGGAATGCCGAAGTAGGATTCGTAATGGTCGAGGACTTTCTGAGCAGCCTCGAAACTGAATTCTGTCTTGATGCTTCCCTTCGGTCGTGCGTGAGCTGCGTAGAGGAGTGTCCTGCCATGACGGTTCTGATCCTCGACGAACTTTCCGACGCCGAGGTAGAACAGATACGTGCTCATCTTTGGAGTCTCTTGGAAGACGACCGTTTTCTTGCCAGCGTCGAACTTTTCCGCCTCAACTGGCATGTTAGAGATGACTTTGAGGTCCTGGTCGGTTCGGACTGTGAGTCTGAAGACTGCTTTGTAAGCGGGGTGGTCTAAGCAGGGGAATACTTTGCGAGCCTGGATCGCCTCGAGGTGGGTGGTGAGGATATAGCCGTCGCCGTAGGAAGCCTTGTAGAGCCCCGTAAAGTTCTCCGAGACTCTGCCCTTGAACTCTATTTCCAGCAACCCATTGTATTTGCCTGTCGGAATTTCTAGGATATTAGGACATGTTGGACTGTTTGTCCAATTTGAGAAGTTACCTGCATGACGGTCACGGTTTGCGCTCGTGTGGGCTTACTTAAGAGGAATGGTTGAACAAGAATATTGGCCCTTCATGATATCTTACAGGTGGAAGGATACGCTCGTAGCCGTTCGATGGCCTGTTCAACATCCAGCGCTCGCACGTAAGTTCAGGTCGGATTCTGGTATCCGACTAGAGTCGGGGGATTAGGCGTTCCATCCTCTTCGGCAACCGTCCACTTTTGCCGGGTCCAGCTACGGGATTGGCGAACGGCAGCGTTCCTAGGAACCCGGGCTTTTGCCGCGCGTGAGTTGCTGCTTCGAAGCCTGTGGCGAGCTTAATCAGGGTGGGCTCGCTAAATGCCGTGCTAAAGAATGATATGCCCAGGGGAACGCCAAATGACATGCCTGCGGGCACATTGATGATTGGATAGCCGACGATGGCCGCGGGCGAAGAACTACCGACTACAAAGTGGTCTCCGTTGATCAGGTCCGTTGGCCATGAAGGATTGTCGGTCGGAGCGACGATAGCATCCAAGTTATTATCGGCCAAAAGCATGTCGATGCCTTCTGTGGCTCCGATCAGCTGGTCGAAGGCCAGCGCATCATTATACGAGAAGCCGAAGGCTTGCGTAACCGTTGGGTCGGTGCTGAACGTCGCCGCGAGTAGGAATATTTCCTGTCCGAAGAACGGCATCTCCTTGGCCGCGTTGTTATTGTCGAAGTTTATGACATCTTGGAGAGTTCCGCCCGCAACGGGAACACCTGTCCTCGTCGCCAGATAGTTTTTGAGGTCTTGCACAAAGTCGAAGAGTAGTACCGTGAACTCCGCACCCCCGCTGAAGATGTCTGAGAAGTGTGGGAAGAACACGTCTGTCAGCGTGGCGCCTGCGTTTTCCATCGCAGTTAGGCTAGCCTCGAATACATCGTCGGTGTGTGGGCTGAAACCCTCAAAGTCTCGGGACACGCCGATCCGTGCACCTTTGAGTCCATTGGGATTCAGAAAGGACGTGTAGTCGGCAGGTAATTTGGGACGTGGCTGCCCGAGCTTGCCTAGAGGGCTTGTACTGGTGGCCGGGTCGCGTGGATCGGGAGTCCTCTGCGCGATTGCAGATAGGACAGTTGTCGCGTCGGCGACTGTTCGAGAGTGGGGCCCCACTGTGTCTTGGGTGTGGGAGATCGGGATGACTCCTGCCCGACTGACCAATCCGACAGTTGGCTTGATGCCAACCACGCCGTTCATGTTTGCCGGACAAACAATACTGCCATCAGTCTCGGTGCCGATTGAGACCGTTGTGAAGTTGGCGGATGTTGCTGCAGCAGACCCGGAACTCGATCCGCATGGGTTACGGTCGATAGCATAGGGATTGTTGCACTGGCCTCCCCGGCCGCACCAGCCACTGCTTGAGAAGAAGGAACGGAAGTTTGCCCATTCGCTTAGGTTTGTCTTTCCTAATATCACCGCGCCTGCCTCGCGGAGATTGGCGGCGACCGTGGAGTCTCGGAGGGCGGGTGTCCCTACTAGAGCGAGGGAGCCAGCCGCCGACTGCATCTTGTCGTGAGTGTCAATATTATCCTTCAAGAGCACGGGGATGCCCATCAATGGCCCCAGGAAGGTTCCTGCTTTGCGTTGCGAATCAAGCTGGGAGGCAATCGTCGTCGCATCGCGATTAGTCTGGAGGATTGTGTTCACGAAAGGCCCGGTTGCATCCAAGGCGCCGATTCGGGAGAGGTACATGTTTACGAGGCTGAGGGAGGTGAGGGTTCCGGCAATCATCTCCGCCTGAAGCTGGGCAATGGTGGCCTCCTCGAGACTCGAAGCAGGACCTGTCTGATAAACGGGCGTTGGCATCCTGGGCTGTGGTTCGAGAGAGGGAATCGATCCGATTAGGGTGGCAGAGCTAGCAGCGATGGCTGCAGCTCCAGCCGTGTATTTTAGAAAATCTCTCCTCGATACTTTTCGCTCAGGTTTTTCGGAATCCGCGGACATTAACTCTGCCAAGACACCATCTCTCAGAGTATTAGCAGAAAGTGATTATCGTCGGGGGTTGAATCTTTAACGGTTACGTGTACATGTGACGAGGTTTGTGTTGCCAGATGACGAAGGGTCTTTTCGAATCCTAGGTAATTGGTTGGAGCGCGCTACGCCGGCCTTTGTCCGCATGATGGACAGAAGAATTGACCCGAATCGTAGATCCGCCCACACTTCTTACACGAGACCTGAGTTCCCGATAAACCGGCCATGGCCACGGGAGTTGGTGATGGGAAATTCGGCGAAGGGACAGGGTCGGGCGCGAAGACCCCAACCAGAGCGGTTATGATGCCGGTCACAAAAAAAGCTCCGCCGATCACGACGTAAGCAAGGTCAGAGACGCATGCAAACACATGGCCAGAGAGAATGGTACCCAGGCAGGATGAGATCGCAAACGCGACCAAGATTGGACCGATGATGATCATGATTATTCCAATCAGGAAGATTTCGCTTCGCATCCATTCCCACGCCCTGGACTGGTCGGAGAATGATCCGAGAACAGGGGAAGCTCTCTAACCATGTGTAACCTAGTGTCGATCGCCTTGGGAAAGCAGGACTCTCCCTCCTCTGGGAAACCTGAAGTCGAGTTCTAGTTTGGGAAGGCTCGCCGGTCGACCGTTACGTTCAATTCTTTCAGATAGGAAGGCGACTCGGCGGTTCCGCCTGCGAGCATGAACATGGCGTCGGCGTGGAGCTTGAATCGAACTTTCTTAGACTCCCCAATAAAGACGGCTCTGATCTCGCCGGGTTTAGTGCTGTTCGTCTGTTCGTAGGTGATTTTCAGACTCTTGTCCCTTCGGCCGAACCAGGCTAGCAGGCTTTCTTGGAGGACCTGTGAGGCTTTGCTGAACGGTATCCCTTTGTGCTGTTGGCTGAACTCTACCGTGAGGGCTTTCCGGGATTCCTTCGCAACTGCTTCGGCATAGTCGAGAATCCTTTGAACGTCTTCCTTCTTGTTCGGCGCGTCAGTCATCACGTACCGCTCCCGAGAGTCCACCCGAGATAGATATCACTTCAGATTCTCCCAGGGTCACCATCGGCCACGGCCTCTCTGCGATCCGCGTCGATCATATCGTCGCGGCCTTCGGAACCCGCCCCCGCCCGGTCCGCCGAAAGGCCGAGGCGGCAGATTGAGTCTAGGAATATTTAGGCCGGGAACCATCGGCTCGTGGATCTCATCCAGGATCGCAGATGTCATTCTTCTAATACCGTTGAAAACATCCCAGTCCTCTCTCGTCAGGAATGAGATGGCAATTCCTCTCTTACCGGCACGCGCAGTCCTTCCAATCCTGTGAAAGTACATCGCCGGATCCTCGGGCATGTCAAAATTGATCACGTGGCTAACCTTCGGAATGTCGAGCCCTCTCGCAGCCACGTCGGTCGCGATGAGGAGTCCAGTCTTGCCGGTCCGGAAAGCGTGTATCGCAAAGTCTCGCTGTCTCTGAGACAAATCGCCATGTATCGCTAGAGCATCATAGTGATGCGCATGAAGCGCTTGAGCCAACCTGTCACACCGGATTTTTGTAGCACAAAAGACCAAGCCCCTACTGACAAGATCTTTCTCTAGAAAACTGCACAGCGTTCGGAACTTGTCCTCCTCCTCGAGCTGTACCATCTTCTGGTCGACTGTGTCGACGGACAGCTCATCACTATCGACGAATGCTCGGACTGGACTCCGGAGGTAACGTTGGCTAAGCTCGACAATCGGATCGGGCATCGTGGCTGAAAACAGAGCCGTTTGATGGGTCCGCGGGACATGACTCAAGATATGTGTAATATCTTCGATGAAACCCATGTCTAGCATCCTATCTGCCTCATCCAGTACGACGAACTTGACACCTTCGAGGCTGGCTGTTCGTCTCTCAAGATGGTCGGTCAAGCGGCCGGGAGTTGCGACGATTATTTTGGTTCTCGGATCCTCTAACCGGTCGATCTGAACATTGATACTCTGCCCGCCGTAAATTGGGACTGTCCGAACTCCGAGATGTCGAGCCAGCTTTTCGAATTCTCCCGCAACCTGAACAGCAAGCTCTCGTGTGGGAACTAGCACGAGACCTTGAACCGCTCGCTCTCGCGGGTCGATGTTCTGAAGCATAGGTACAGCGTATGCGAGGGTTTTCCCGCTCCCGGTGTGTGCCTGTCCTATGAGGTCTCGGCCTTGAAGAATAGGTGCAATTGCCTCTGCTTGTATTGGAAAAAGTTCGTCAAAGCCAAGGTCCTTGATCCCCTGCAACAGTCGGGGGTCGAGGTCAAAGGCTTCGAATTCGACCGGACTACCCATCCCTATTCTTGCGTGTTCGTCCATAGGGCGTAGGATAAAGATGTTCGACTGGGAATCGAGACCCCGTCAAGTATCCGCTGAGCGGTGGTTGAAGATGTGAATTCGAAATTGACGGCTCGATCGGAGAAACTGGAACTCTTTGGAGAGAAATGATCTCGAGTTTGCCCTCAGAGGAAAAACGCTCAGTGTCTACCTCTATCTTCTCAAGCACAAACAAGCAGAGGGAATAAGTGAGGTTCAACACGCACTCGGCTTCTCCAGCCCGAGCATTGCCCTGCACCACCTCGAGAAACTCCTAAAGCTCGGCGTCGTAACAAAAGACGAGTACGGAAGGTATAATCTGGAGAAGAAAGTTGACGTAAGCATATTGCAAGGGTTCTTCAGTATCGGTAGCGTGATTCTTCCGAGATTTGCATTCTATGCTGGTTTCTTCCTCGTCATATCCATAGCCTACCTGGTCCTTAACCTGAACAATCTCGATTTCCTTGCAACAGTGGCAATGATGGGAACGGTTGCGGTGTTTTTCTACGAGTCGTGGCGATCGTGGAGAAGACGACCCTTCCAGTAATTGTATTCTGCCTTCTAAGGATTAGAAATAATACTGCGTCAATGATAGAGGCCTGTCGAATGCGATTGATCAGGAGCCATTTCGTCTTTCCGTTCTGCATGGGTGCCATTATTGCGCTCGCCTTGGTGGGTGGTGCTATATACGCTGGGTCGCTGCGGACCCAGAATCCATCCTTCATGTGTCCCCCTGTGGTGGGGGGCCCGACTTCTTTCAACGGTAACGGTTTCGTGATGAGCAAACCTACGGGGTTTGCGGGTGGCATGCAGTTTGTGATAAAACCAAATTCGACAGCGTTCCTAGACACCACCTACTACATAGCCAACATTAGTTCGAGCATCAACGCTAAGACTATCTATGCGAACTGGACTCACTATTTTCGTCCTATCGAATACTGGTACAGGCTCGGGAGTGGCAGCCCAAGTCACTATGGTCCATGGCTCAACGCGTCCCATGTTGGTATGACCGCTTTTCCCGTAAATGTCACAGCGAATGGGAATCATATCGTAACTTCGACCTATGAAATCAGCGCATCGCCCAACGCTCAACAAGGTGCCTATATTGGAAACTGGTTCGCCCAGTGCCCGCCACAGACCGTGTTGACGATAGGATACACACCGTACAATGGAGCAGGTCTCCCTGGAGGAGCATACATGTAGTCAGGGAGATCATGACGATCTGCTCAGAGACATAATCAAGCGAAGAACTCAGCAATTAGCTACAGCGAGGCTTCTGTCGTCCCGGGGTTTCAGTACTCACGTAGTAAAGATCGGAAAATATCGCGAACATGAGCAGAGTGAGTTCCTCGTCGCGACGCTTATGTCTTATGAAGCGGCCGTTCACTGACGTTATTGTCTTGAGTTCGAAGGTCCAGTTGTCTTTCGGGTTTAGTTTGAGCTGGCTGTTCAGTGTCTATTCTCGTATCTTCGCGCTCTGATCGAGTACGTGAAGGGTACCTCGTGTTCATCGTTGTTGAAGTACAGAGTCTGATTGTAGGGCTTGGGGAAGATCTTTCGGTTCATCATGTGGGAGAGCTTTTCGGACCTTGCGTGTCTTTCCAGGCTCAATGTAGTAGCGGATCTCAGCCCTCGTCTGATTGTTGACCGTGTGAACCGATCCTAGATGAAACCCCGTCGCGGGCTTCGCCCTGCCTTTTCGGTGCCAGATGTATAAACTGTTGCATGTCTGAAGCTTTCTAGACAGAAAAAGTAGCCTAACGGAGAAATCTGGAGCTCGTTATTACAGCGGTGAGAGAGGCTTTCGAGCCCTTGCGTGGGATAACTCTGGATAGATTAATTGTGATATTCTGGAGAATGACAGAATAGCCCGGACGAATCTTAGAGTTAGCCTTAAGCGGAACCTTTCCAGTCCCGTACACAGTGGACTCCCTGAATGGTGCATGTGGCTAGACGAACAATTGTAGTAGTGCTCTTTCTCGTCGCGGCATTTCTAGCGGTCCAAACCTCCCTCCCTGAGAAGGTTCACGCTCAGTCGAATGTCTATGTTGCCTCCTTGAACCAGGACATAGATCCAGGCGCAGAGAACTTTGTTGTTTCATCAATAAACGACGCGACATCGTCAGGAATTCACAGCTTCATCCTGATCCTCAACACGAACGGCGGAAGCGGAGTCAACATGGAGAACATTATCTTCGCAATATCTGAATACGAGGCAGCCGGAAACAACTTCACAACCCTCATCGCTCCAAACAGCGCGCACGCTTTCAGTGCCGGCGCCTACATTGCAGAATCATCCACGAAGATTCTGATGGTGCCAGGAACACTCATAGGCTCAGCCACACCCATCGTGAGCGGAATTCCTACAGGCGAAGAAAATACCACGCTCACGAAGGACATCAACGCCTTTGCAACTTACATGGTAGCACTGACACAACAACACGGCCGAAACTACAACGCAACCAAGCTAATGGTGACAGGCGGCGTCTCCTACCCCTGCGGCACTGTCGCCGCCTGCGACGCATACCAGCAGCATGTCGTAGATCTAGCTTTGAATGCTAACAGTACTCAGCAGGCGCTGACTTGGATGTCGCAGAACGGTTGGCAAGGAGCCGCAGACGCTACAATTCACTCTCCCGGCGTGGGATCAACCTTCCTCTCTGTGATCAGCGATCCGAACCTGGACAGTATACTATTCCTCGCGGGCGTGTTTGCAATTCTGGCCGATCTCTACCACCCTACTCTCATTCTGACAGTAGTCGGAGCCGCACTTATTGCTCTCGCCCTTCTTGGACTAGGAGTCTTCGGCGCTCCACTCGTGTCTATCGTTTTGATGATGATTGGAGCGATCTTCATCTTCCTAGAGTTGAAGATCCATCATGGTGTGGCAGCGATCGCGGGCGTTATAATTTTCATAGTGGGCTTTCTCCTGATCTTCAGCCTGCCCTCCTCGGCCCCTGTTCCAGCAGGCGCACCATCAGGGACGTTCGTCGGGGCCAATCTTTTGACCTACACGGTCTTGGGTATAGTTGGCGGCGGGGGGGTATTGGGCAGCATCTATCTCTACAGAGTTCGTGAGGTCCTGATGAGAAGACCCCCTGCGCAGAATCCCAAGGCTATAATAGGGAAGCAGGGATATTT
>WNGD01001850.1_pt1 | contig 23204 bp, 26 predicted proteins | sample 5400671 | NCBI WGS metagenome assembly WNGD01 (sample SAMN13153369, study PRJNA577476) | soil metagenome | isolation source: 40 cm soil or saprolite under grassland replicate 2 | place: USA:California | collected 2016-06-15
GCAGTCTAGGCACTCGTTCCCTCGACTGCCCGACCGAAACTAGCTGCGGCCGCAGATCCTGAAGCCGTACGCTGCGACTCGCCGGTTCAGCGAGACCGTGAAGCGGACGTAGCCGGTAGTGCGCTTGCCAGGGAGCTCGTGCTCCTCGCGGCGAAGGCATCCCGGACGCGCCCGGGCAAGGACGAGTCCCCGGTCGAGCCGGGAGACCAGACTACGTGCAGTCGTGTCGCCTGCAGGGATGCACGGAAAGCTGCGTTATGTCAAGTTGAGATGAATTGGCCTGCCGCCGTCTGGTCGGATGCCTCCCCTCCCAGGCCGACCGCCCGTCTGACTAGTCTTCCGCCGTGCGAAACGACCGCCTGCTGGCCGCCCTCGCGGTTCTCCTCGGTCTCGTGCTGGTAGCGATCGGGGTCACGTACATCGCGCTCAACGAGCACGACATCCCGTCCTTCTTCCCAGGACATGTGTCGCACCCCGCGAGCCACCATCACATCAAGCACGGGATAGCCGCCATCTTCCTCGGCCTCGCATGCTTCGCCTTCGCCTGGTTCCGGACCGGCCCGCGTGAAGAGCGCGTCGCCCGACCCGGCTAGTGGTCGCAGCCGGCGGCCAACATCTGATCAGTTACTTCCAGGCGATCGTCATCGGTTTCCTGCAAGGCGTGACCGAGCTGTTCCCGATCTCGAGCCTCGGCCACGCCGTCATCCTGCCGAAGCTCCTCGGCTGGCACCTGGGCCAGGACAAGCCGTACTTCCTCGCCTTCCTAGTTGCCACGCATCTCGCAACGGCGACCGTGCTCTTCATCTTCTTCTTCCCGGAATGGGCTCGCATCCTCAAAGGACTGGGCCGCAGCCTGCGGGATCGCCAGATCAGGGACGACGATCCGGACGCACGGCTTGCGTGGCTCCTCATCGTCGGCACGATCCCCGCAGGGCTCATCGGTCTGCTCTTCGAGCACAAGCTCCGGTCACTCTTCGCCAGCCCCACAGCGGCGGCCGCCTTTCTGACGGCGAACGGTCTGGTGCTCTTCGCCGCCGAGTACCTGCGCCGCCGCGCCCCAGGCGCCGAGGAGCGGGCCCAGGAGCTCGAGCGGCGTCCAGAATCAGAGACGTCCTCAGATGCCGAGAAGCGGCTTGCGACCCTCGGCTTCCGCGAAGCCGTCGGCGTGGGAACCGCCCAGGCCGCCGCCCTCTTCCCCGGGATCAGCCGTGCCGGCATCACCATTGGTGGCGGGCTCTTCGTCGGGCTCACGCACGAGGACGCCGCCCGGTATGCCTTTCTGCTCGCGACGCCGATCATCGGCGCCGCGGCCTTGCTGAAGCTACCCGACCTCGTCGGCCACAACGGCGACGGCGTCCGAGGCCAGGCGCTCGTCGGTGCGCTCTGCGCAGGAGCGGCAGCATGGTTCGCGATCAAGTTTCTAATGCGCTACTTCCAGACGAACACACTCACGCCGTTCGCCGTCTACTGCCTCTTCGCCGGTCTCGGCGCACTGCTCGTCTTCGTGTTCTAGAGTGGCTTCCACAACCTTGTCCACATGTTGCAAGATGGGCTGTGGAATGTTGAAAAAGGAAAACTTCGCAAATTGCGGGCATGACCTTTTTCGACCCCTTGATTCATTTGCTTGACACGTTAGATTCCCCTTTGCGCCGAGCACGGAGCGCAAGTAGGTCGAAACCGAGTCCGAAGGCAGTAGCCGGAAGGCGAAAGTCAGCGGAAACGGTGGACGAAAGTGAAACCGGCTCGGCGAATTTTTTTGGTCCCGTTTAGGGTTTCTTACGGTGCACCTGCGACTCCCAGCTATCGATCCAGGCGTCAAGGCGTTCATCTGGGCGCTCCTCTTGAGCCTCTACCTCTGGGGCTTCCTGCTCGCCGTCGGCGTCGGCAAGGGCACGTCGACCGTGCTGGGACTGGTCGCGTTCGGCGCGATCTTCCTCTTCGTCCGTGTCTACGGAGAGAGCGAAGAGCCCTAAGGCTTAAACAGGGATCGCGCGCGGGCGGCGTGGCCTCAGGGCGCCGACGAGCATGCGTGCGAGCTCACCTCCGACCGCCTGCTCCAGGCGGCGGAAAGCGGGAGGTCGGGAGTCGTCGACCTCGATCAGGGCAGCGCGGAGGAGCTCGTAGCCTCTCTCGCCCTGCGGTAGCGAGCTGTCCGTCATGGCCCTCCAGGTATCGGCGTCGGAAGCCCGGCAACGCATCCCTGATGCAAGGCTAAAGCCGCCCCCCGGTCACGCCGAGGGGCGGCCCAATCGAGTTATCGGACGCTCTCGCGGTCTTTGATGCGGTCGTTCGACGGTGTGGTCGCCCGTCGCTCCGCACTCAGCGGCTCGTCCGCTGCGTCGGCCGGTGGTGCTGCCTTGCTGTCGCGCTCCACCATCACGTCGCGGTCGCGTACGACCGGTCCGGTGGTGTCGAACGAGAACCCGAAGACGAGCCCCGTTCCGAACGCCAGCACCGGGATGTAGTACAGGAAGTCCGTCACCAGGCCGCTGACGTGGATGTCACTGCTCCACGCCAACACATGGTTGTGGAACCAACCGCTGCCCGGCTCGCCGGCCAGGATGATCCACAACGACACGATCGCCACGGGAACGAACGCGGTGAGCAACACGTGGATCGAGAGCCGCGGCCACCCCCACTTCGTCCAACCTCCCAGCAGCTGGGACAGCGCCATCAAGAGACCCGCTCCGGCAACGAGGCCGACTCGAGCCCAGTACCCCCCCATGTGGTCGTTGCTGATCTGCGTCGCGAACCAGATCAACAGACCTGCGACGCCAGCACATACCAGCGTCGTCGTCGCCCGTGTGAGTCCGTACATTCGATCACCTCGCTAGTCGGTACCCGGGTGATACCCGGTCCCGCCGCAGACGAATCCGCTGTTTCTAGAGCGCCAGCCGGCGGGTGTCGAATGAGGCGGAGTAGAGCTCGGCGCGGAATTCCTCCAGTGCGCCGGCGACGTCGTCGCTGAAGACGTGTTCGACCACGCCCACCTTCGGATCGTTGTGGAAGGGGAGGTCGACGTGCTCGTGCGAGACGAGGTTGACCGAGGTTCGCTGGCACGCCGGGCAGCGAACGGCGAGCCCGAGCGAGCCGTCTCCTGGGGCGAGCAGGAAGAACGAGGAAGGAAAGACCGGCCGGGGCCGGTCTTCGGGGTAGCAGAAGAAGCTCCACGGCCACTCCCCCGCCTCGATCCTGCGTGCCGCCGTGTCGGAGAGCTCGGCGACAACGCTGTCGAGCTGCGCAGTCATGACGTTGTAGAACGGACCGCTCTGCAAACCGAGCGGCCCCCAATCGAGGTCGTCATGAGTGACGAGCCCTTCGTGCTCCTTCCCGCACCCGCATGCGAAGACCACGTGGAAGACCGAGGGATGCGCCGCGCCCGGCAAGCGCTCGAGCTGCCGGAAGTCCGAAAGGGTGACGCGCGTTTCTCCCCGTGCTGGGCACGGGAACGTGAAGCGCCCCGTCAGCGCGTCATACATGGTGCCTTTCTAATCGGCAACCCGGACGTCAAACCTGACCCTGAGTAGCCGTTTAGTACTCGATCAGGGCGTGCAGGTCGTACTTGGACAGGCGCTCCCGGCCCTTCAGAAACCCCAGCTCGATGATGAAGCAGCACCCGACGACGATGCCGCCCAACCGCTCCACGAGCTGCCCCGCGATCGCCTCGACCGTGCCGCCCGTGGCGAGCACGTCGTCGTGGATCAGGACGCGTGCGCCGTGGGGAACCATCTCCGGGTGCAGCTCGAGCGCGTTCTGTCCGTATTCGAGCGCGTAGGTGGCGCTGATCGTCTCGGGCGGAAGCTTGCCGGGTCGTCGTGCGGGTACGAATCCGCACCCGATCTCCTTTGCGATCGCCGCTCCAAGGATGAAGCCGCGCGCCTCGGCGCCGACGATGAGATCTGGCTTCTTCTGCGCCCCCCACTCCGCCAGCTGCTCGATCGAAAACGCAAGCGCCTCTGGATCCGCCAGCAGCGGCGTGACGTCCTTGAAACCGACACCCGGTTGGGGCCAGTCCGGGACCTCTCGGACCTTCTCGGCGAGATTCACCGCGTCATGTTGACGCAAGCCGGCGCAGCGCGCGCCAGAACAGCAGCTGGCCGAGGCCCTGCGCGAGCTCGCCCAGCGACTCCAGGTCCTCCATCCCGGCCCGTCGCCGCTCCGGATTGCGGGCTCGAAGCCCCGGGCCGACGACCTGCTCGATGAGGGCGGCCTCGCGGTCGGCCGCCGTGCGGAAGCCTCGGAGGTGCCGAGGCGCGATCCCGAACTGCGCCAGGCGGCCGCACGCGAGCGCGATGTCCGCGTCCAGCTCGCGGTAGCGCTTCTCGCCGGACTCTGTGCGCGGCGTCAGCAACCCGAACTCCTCGAGCTCGCGCGCGAGGCGCGCATCGATCCCCGCCCGTGCGCACAGCTCCGCGAGGTCGAGCTCCTTCTCCTGCTCCGCCAATCCTGCGCGCCGCCGCTTGCGGTCGCGGGCACCGGAAGAGGCAAGCTCCTGGCGGATGACGCGCAGCGGTAGAAACTCGTCGCGCTGCAGCCGCAAGATCGTCTCGAGTCGCTCGACGTCGTCCTCGCTGAAGAGGCGATACCCGCCCTCCGTCCGGCGTGGCGCAAGCAGCCCTTGATCCTCGAGGTAGCGGATCTTCGAGATCGAGATGTCGGGGAACTCGTCCTTCAGCAGCCCGCAGAGGGTCCCGATGGTCAGCAGCCGCGATCGCGAGGCGGTCGCCATCACCGATTGAGGAATGTCAGTCGGTACTTTCCGATCTGCAGCTCGTCGCCGTCCTCGAGCTGCGCAGACTCGACACGCTTCCGGTTTACGAACGTGCCGTTGAGGCTGCCCTGATCCTCGACGAAGAAGTTGCCGTCTCGCGCCACGAGCACGGCGTGCTTGCGCGAGACCGTGACGTCGTCGAGGAAGATCCCGCAGTCGGGCGACCGGCCGATCGAGGTCTCCCCTTCGGGGTGGAATGTCTCCCCCGCCCTGCCGCCACCGGAACGGACGATGAGCGCGGGGCCGGTGATGCCGAGGTCCTCGAGGGCTTCGGCGGCCGTGTCGTCCCCGTCGTCAGGCGTGAATGTCTGCGTCGCCTCTGTGCCGCCCTCGTCCCTGACGAGCAGCGCGCCGCACCGTGCACAGTAGTTCGCAGCTTCGGGATTCTGGAAGCCGCATTCCTGACAGTAGACGTGGCTCACTTAGGAAGGAGGTGCGGCCCTCGACGTGAGGATCGCGGTCAGGTGGTCGACGTCCACCTGGTCGAGGACGCTCGTCCCTCCCGTCTTCTGTAGCCGCGCGACCAGCTCGGCGCGCAGGATGTCGATCTTTCCGTGCAGGAGGCGGCGTTGGTAGGAGACCTGGTTCTCCTCTTCCTTCAGATCGGCGATGAGCTTTTTGAGGTCGGCGTCGGACAGCGTTCCTAGATCGGGCAGAGGTTCCACGGGCCGCCTTTCCTGGTCGAGGGCTCGCCAGCAGTAAAGCAGCGAACTTGCAAAGGGTCAACCTGAACTTGAGAGTTTAGCCCGCCGCCACGCCTTCGGTCTGCATGATCTCTTCGACCATCCCGCGGAACTCCGCCTCGAGGGCCTTTGAGTCTTCCACGGTTCGCCCCTCGGCATAGATGTGCATCAGAGGCTCGTCGGGGTCGGGAAGGATCTGTGCCCACCCTCGCTCGTCGAAGACCTTGATTCCGTCCGTCAGATCGAGCTCGCGGTCGCGTAGCCGCTCGGTCAACACCCGCATCACGACGCCCTTGAGGGCCCAGGGACACGGAAGCTGCCGGTGGACGAGCGTCGGTGCAGGCAGGTCGGCGACGAGCTCCGACAAGGGCCGACGCACGGGCGCGAGCAGCTCGAGCAGCTTGCAGAGGCTTGCGGTCGCATCGTAGGCGGGGAGGAATTCCGGGAAGACGTAGCCGCCGCCCACAGCGCCGGCGAAGATCACTCCGTCCTCCGCCGCGGCCTTGGTGAGGTCGCCGAGCGACGCAGGCGTTCGCACCACCTCGAGGCCGCTTCCTTCGAGCAGGCGCTCCACCTGGCTCGTGACCGTGATCGGGAAGGCGAGCTTTCCGCGCCGGCCGTTGCGCCCGATCAGCCGCAGGAAGAGGAGGAGGCTCTGCTCGACCGGGACCTCGCGGCCGCGCTCGGCGACCAGATAGAGACGCTCCGCCGCGCGGTCGAGCACCACGCCGAGATCGGCACCGACTGCCGGGACCAGCTGCTTGACCTGTCCGATCGCCTCTCGCAACAGAGCCGAGCCGCTGTCGGACCGGTCCGTCGTGAAGCCGTGCGCGGACACGGCCTCGACTCCGAGCGGCCCGAGCAGCAGAGGCAGCACGTACGACGCCGCCGAGAAGCCGTAGTCGACGACGAGGCGATAGCCGCGCTCGCGGATCGCCTCCACGTCTAGCCCATCCAGCAGATCCTGGGCGTACGACTCCCGCACGCGCGCGGGATAGCTGATCGTCCCGATGTCGCCGAAGCTTGCGCGACGCAATTCTCCGCGCGTGAAGTTCTTCTCGATCTCCTTCTGCTTCACCGGCGAGAGCTGGATGCCCGGCTGCTCGAAGAACTTGATCTGCACGACCTCGGGATCAGTCTGGCTCGTGCCGACGTGGAAGCCCGCCTCGAAGCCCTCGCTCTTGAGGAGATGACGTGCGACCGCGGCGGGCAGGACGCGCAGGTCGGCCACGTCCAGCCCGGTGGACGTGAGGCCCGTGATCATCGCCCGCTTGATCATCCGACACGCCGGCGCCGACTCGCGGCTCGCCGCGACGCGCGCGCCTCGCTTGAGCGTCGTTCCGAGAGCGGCGGCGATGCGCACCGCGACCTCGGGCGTGAGGTCGACGTTGACGAGGCCCGCGACGCCGTCCCTCCCGAAGAGCCGCGTCGACGCGCGGGACTCCCAGATCAGGCTTTCGGTGATGTGCGAGCCGGACTCGACCTCCTTGTAGGGGTAGATCCGGACGCCCGGCATGATCACCGTCTCCGAGCCGATCGTCACCTCGTCTCCAATGGCGACCCCCTCGTGGATACGGACGTGTGCGCGGATGTCGCACGAGCGGCCGATGACGGCGCCTTCGATCAACGCGCTACGGCCGATGTGGGTCGACGCGTCGATGACGGAGCGCGTCGTCCGCGTGCGCTCGCGCAACGTGACGCTGTTCGAGAGGACCGAGTGCGCCCCGACCGTGGCGCCGGGAGCGATGCGGCAGTAGTTACCGACATAGGCCGGCCCTTCGATCTGCTCGAGGTCGGGGATGTCGACGCCCTCGCCGAGCCAGACGTTCCCGCGGATGCGGATGCCCGGGATGTTGAGGCGCACGTTTTCCTCGAGGGCATCGAAGTTCGCCTGCCGGAACTGGTCGAGATTCCCGATGTCCTGCCAGTAGCCGTCCATCACGTGCCCGTAGAGCGGACGTCCCATCTCCAGCAGATACGGAAAGAGCTCCTTGGAGAAGTCGTAGGGGCGGTCGGCCGGCACGTGCTTCAGCACCTCCGGCTCCATCACGTAGATCCCGGTGTTGATCGTGTCGGAGAAGACCTGGCCCCACGACGGCTTCTCGAGAAAGCGTTCGATCCGTCCCTCCTCGTCCGTGACCACGATGCCGAACTCGAGCGGGTTCTCGACCGATTTGAGCCCGATCGTCACGGCCGCGCCCTTTTCCTTGTGGAAGGCGATGAGCGCGCTCAGATCCACGTCGCAAAGCGCGTCGCCGGAAATGACGAGGAAGGTCTCGTCGTGCTGTTTCGCCGTGAGACGTACGGACCCGGCCGTGCCTAGCGGAGACTCTTCGACCGAGTAGCCGATCTGCATTCCGAGCGTCTCGCCTTCTCCGAAGTAACTGCGAATCGCCTGTGGCAGGAACGCGACGGTGACGATCACCTCGTTCAGCCCGTGCTCGCGCAGCAGCTCGAGGATGTGCTCCATGCACGGCTTGCCGACGACCGGCACCATCGGCTTCGGCTGGTTGGACGTGAGTGGGCGGAGGCGGTTGCCCTCTCCTCCGGCCATCACCACGGCTTTCACTGCGTTCTGCCTCTCCAGGCCGCGGCCGCGTACACCGCGCCTGCGGCGACCGCGAGGACGAGACCTGTCCAGAAAATCCAGTACGGCCATTCGGTCGACCGGTGCGTGACGATCAGGCAGCCGATCCCGAGATAGAGGAGCCAGGTCGCAGCCTTGCCGAGACGGTTCACGTTCAATTCGTAACCCTCCGGAGCGATCGTCTTGTAGCCGGCCAACAGCAGGAGGTCGCGCCCGAGGATCACCACCAGGCCCGCCCACGGCATGTGGTCCTGAACGACGAGGAGGATCACCGCTGCATCGATCATCAGCCGGTCGGCCAGCGGGTCGAAGATGCGGCCGAAGTTCGACTCCACGTGCCACCGACGCGCAAGGAAGCCGTCGATCTGGTCGGTCACACCTGCGATCCCGAACACGATCCCGGCCGGCCAGCTGTGGCCGCCGTCCGCGCTGAGCATGAACGCAACGAAGACCGGGATCAGAGCCAGCCGTGCGATGGTCAGCGCATTCGGAAGTTGCTGCAAGGTCGCAGGGACGGCGCGGGTCGCCATGAGTGTGGAAAGGATACGCCCGTGGCCGAAAGCCTCCGCCTGCCCGGCTTCGTGGATGCCCACAGCCACGGCTTCCAGCGTGCGTTGCGCGGTCGAGCCGGAGGCGCCGACTTCTGGGGCTGGCGCGAGCTGATGCTCGCCGAAGCCGAGCGCCAGACACCCGAGCTCGTCCGCCGCGAGTACGTGCAGGTCTACCGGGAGCTCCGGGCTGCGGGCTACACCGCGGTCGGCGAGTTCCACTACCTCGGTTTCGACGAAGCGCTCGCGGCGGTCGATGCCGCGGAAGAGGCCGGCGTCCGCATCGTCGTCCTGCTCGCGGCCTACGGACGGGGCGGTCTGCCGCGCTTCCGCCAGGAGTCGGTCGCCGAATACCTGAAGCAGGTTGAGGAACTGCGCAGCCGCGGGATTCTCGTCGGCGTCGCCCCCCACTCCGTGCGCGCATGCCCCGCTGACTGGCTCGAGGAGATCGGCCGCTACGCGGCTGCGGAGCAGCTGCCTCTGCACGTGCACGCTGACGAACAGCCACGCGAAATCGAGGAGTGTCTCGCCGAGCACGGCGTCCGGCCGATCGAGCTGCTCGATCGGACCGGTTGCCTCAGTAACCGCACGACCGTGGTGCATGCGACGCATGCAGACGGCGCCGAGCTCGACCTGGTCGCCCGAGCCGGTGCACGCGTCTGTGCCTGTCCGACGACGGAGGCCAACCTCGGGGACGGCTTCCTGCCGGTCGAGCGCGTGTGCACACGCGGGATCGGGCTCTGCATCGGCTCCGACTCCAATGTCCGCATCGATCCGCTCGAAGAGCTGCGCGAGCTCGAGGGAATCGCGCGCCGTCAGGCAGGCCGACGCAACGTCATCTCTACCGAGACACTGCTCTGCTTCGGAGCAGACGAAGGCGCCGGCTCGATCGGCCTCGAGCAGTGGGACGACGTCCAGGTCGATCTGTCCCACCGATCGTTGCGCGGAGTCGAGGAAGTGTTCGAAGCCCTCGTGTCCGGGTGCGGCGCGGACGTCTTTCTAGAAGCGTGACGTCCAGTACGCGGTGCGGTTGATGTATGCGCGTTGCGCGGCGCGGCCGTGCAGCCCGTACGTCCCGTCGTAGCTTTCGTAGCGCCTCCCGTGGCCGGCGGGCTCGATCTGTGTTCCCTCGCTCCACTCGTTGTAGGACGTGATCGTCACGATGTCGGCGCCCGCACGCATGGCAGCGGCCCACATCGAGTCGTACGTCGCGCCGTTCAGCCTCGGCTTCACGCGCGGGTCGCCGGTCGCCTCGGCCGCGTCGTAGCCCGGACCGACCGAGGGCGCGCAGAGAATCCCGAGAGCGCGCGCCTGCGTGCAGAAGCGATCGAACTTCGCCGCGTCGTAGAGAAGGATGTCGTACGTGTAGAAGCCGGCGAACCCTGCTCGGGCGGCGAAGCCGACGTGATTCGTCTGCGCGAGCAGGCCCAGCCCCGTCGGTTGAACTGTCACGCGGCGCCACTCGTCAGCCGTGAAGTCCTCACTGCGGTACATGTAGACGTCGCGTACGCCCTGCGTGCGGAGGTACACGAGGTCGGATCCGACCGAATCCACGGTCCGACCCTCGTACGGCTCGAGCTGCGCCGCGACTCGAAGACCGTTGCGCCTGGCCGCGCGTATCACCGCCGGGAGCCGTGCGTCTTCTGGCGACCCCCTCCCCCACCACGAGCTGACGACCTCGTCGACGCCGGCCGCCGCGATGTCTCTCATCTGGGCGCCGAGCACACGGGGGTCGGCGCTCGAGTAGGCGCCGCGCATCGGAAAGAAGGCCGAGCCGATGTCAAAGGGCGGGGTGTGCCCGCCTTGGGGCCAGTGGACGTATTGGCCGTCGTGGCGGGCATTGGAGTACCAGGGATAGAAGAAGATCGCGCTACGCGGGGGCGCCTGGGCGGCTGCGGAAGACGCTGGCATGGCCAGTAGAACCACCAGGGCCAACAGGGGACGCCGCATCGCGCATAGCTTCTCACCTCGGCCGGATCCCCAGGACGAGGCATACGGGCCGGACGCTGGCGGGCCGATCCCTCCGGATATGGCTATCTCTAGCTGGTTCGACCGCATTCGCTCCCGCTTCCGGCGAGATAACGCTCAGACGATGGCCGAGTATGCGGTCGTCCTCGGGGTCATCGTGCCGGCGATCATCATCGCCTACACCCTCTTGTCGGATCGGGTCGCTGCACTCATCGACAGCGTCCGCTCGTTGCTTTAGAAGTCTGTTTCTGTGAGCTGCGGCCTTGGACTGATCGTCCTCGCCGTCCTGCTCGTGCCGGGCGTGCTGCATCCGGAAGATGTGCCGCCGACGTTTCGCCGCGACCCGAAACGACCCGCATTAGGACCGCTTTGAGGTCGCTAGAGCGAGCCACCCTCGGCCCCGTTCGAGCAAGGAGGTAGTTGAACTCCAGGTTGGCGTAGCGGTGGCGACTGTTGTCGACCTCACTCCCGGCCCCAAAGAGCGCGTCTGCCTCGTCGAACACCAACGCTTGTCCCCGTTCAGGGGGCAGAAGGGCGGTTTGGAGGGCCGCCCTTCTACAGGGCCAGGGACGAAAGAAGCGGCGGGCTTCCCGGGGGAGGAGGGCTGTGGAACCCTTTCATCCGGCCCCTGTTCTCTTCAGGGACCTCGACCCTGCCGCGGGCAAACTAATAAGCGGATTGCGCAAAGACGAATAAGGCTTCCTTTTGAAGTATCGCTGCCGCTTATTGACCTTCCACGCAGTTGCCCAGCTCTCGCTTCTGCACGGCGGTTTCTTAGAAGCGAAGAGCGCGATACCTTTTGCTATTGGGCTGGCGCGACCAAGGGATCGTCGCGCCGGAGGGGGCTGACGGCGATTCCCTCGGGCGCCATCGCTTGCGCGCCAGCCCTTCTTGCCGATCCCCGCCGCGGATGTTCGGCTCCCGGCTCGGGACGGCGCACCGGTGGGGAGAGACGGCTCGCGCGAGCCGCGCCCGGCGCGCCCGCCCCTTTACTGCCGGCTCGAGCGCCGGGCGCTGTGGACCGGCCGAACGCGTGCCGGCAGTCCTTCAAGGTCGAGTGGACCGCTCACGATTCTCCTCTTCCATGCGGCTTCGTACAAAAAGGCAAGCGGAGCGACTGTCGAAACCACAGAACGGCTCTCCCCTTCGCCGATTCAGCGGCCGCTCCGCTGCACAAAGCGCCCAGACTCGCACGGCTTGGTGGCAGGACCTCTCGCGCTGAGCCTGCGCGCCCACCAAGTCTGCGCCCTTGCCAAAAATGTGTCAAGAACTTCCTTTCGCAAATAGCGACATCTACAGAAAACCCCGCCATGTGCGGGGCTTCCGTATCGGGGCGCCGAGATTTGAACTCGGGACCTCTAGTCCCCCAGACTAGCGCGCTAACCAGGCTGCGCCACGCCCCGTGGCGAAGTCGATACTAGCCTCTCGCGTCTTCGGGCTTTCTGCCTCGTGGGCAGCTACTTGCCCTCTTGCCATCAAGCTGTAGGCACGATTGGCAACTGCAACCGCCGTCGCTGGCTACGAACCATAACGTCGGTAGAGCTTGTCGATCACATCCGGCATGCGTTCGAGGCGGTCGGTAATCACGCGCAAACGGTATTCGCGGAAGTGCTCGGCCTCGACACCGAGTGCGCGCGCCAACGTCTTGATCACGTCGTCCGACGGGACCGGCCGGTTGCCGTGGACCAGATGGTTGAGGTAGCCCGCCGACAGCTTCGTCTTCTCTGCAAGCGAGCGGTATGTGAGACCGGCCTCGCCCATGAGCCGCTCGATCGTCGGGCCGAACGAGTCCTCGCTAAAGCGCCGCTTCCGCGCCATCAGCCGAGCTTCTCGCGCACTGCAGAGACGAGCTCACCCACGCTCACCGCGTTGTCTTCCCCCTTTGCGCGCTCGCGAATGTCCACCGTACCGTCTTCCGCAAGCTTTCGCCCGACCGTCACTCGCACCGGGCAGCCGATCAGATCGGCGTCCGCGAACTTCTCCCCCGCTCTCGCATCACGGTCGTCGAGCAGCACATCGAGCCCCGCCGCAGCGAGGGCATCTGCTATCGATTGGCCCTGCTCCTCCAGCCCGGGAACGACGACCACGTGCACGTCGTATGGCGCGACCGCGGCGGGCCATTGGATGCCCTTGTCGTCGTGGTGCTGCTCGACGATCGCCGCCATCGTCCGCGCCGGTCCGATGCCGTAGCTCCCCATCACGAGCGGCTTCTCCTCACCGTCCTCGTCCAGGAAGGTCGCGCCAAACGGCACCGAGTAGAACGTGCCGAGCTTGAAGATGTGCCCGAGCTCGATCGCCGGCTCCTCCAGTAGCTTGCCGCCGCACAGCGGGCAGGTATCTCCTGCGTTCGCCTGCCGGATGTCCGCGAACTCCGGCTTGTAGTCTCGGCCTGCCTGAACGCCGAGCAGGTGCCACCCGTCGCGATTCGCACCTGCGACGAACTGGCCCTCGCGCAGGGCCTCGTCGGCGACAACGTCGATGGTCACACCTGCGGGACCGAGGGACCCGCCGCCGGCGCCGAAGACCGCCGTGATCTCGTCCTCCGTCATCGGCCGGTACGCCTCGCCCAGCGCCGTCACGAGCTTCTCCTCGCTCAGCCGGTCGTCTCCGCGGATCAGCGCCATCACCGGCCGCTCCCCGACCATGACCGGCATCGCCTTGGACGTCGCGGCTGGGTCGATGCCGAGGAAGTCCGCAAGCGCTTCGATCGTCGCCACGCCCGGTGTCTCGATCTCATCCGGCCGGTCCAGCGGATCGGGGAACTCGGGCGTACGCGGAATCCCGCGCGCGGCGTCGTAGTCTGCGTAGTAGTCGCCGTTCTCGCAGCGCACGAGGATGTTCTCGCCGGATTCGGCCGGCGCCATGAAGCCCGAGGACTCCCGGCCGCCCATGATCCCCGACTCGGCCTCGACGTAGTACGCCTCGAGACCGCAGCGCTCCCAGATGCGCTCGTACGCGCCCCGGTGCGCCTCGAAGCTCCTGTCGAGCCCGGCCTCGTCGCGGTCGAACGAGTACGAGTCCTTCATGATGAACTCGCGCACGCGCAACAGCCCGCCGCGCGGCCGAGGCTCGTCGCGTTCCTTAGTCGAGAAGTGGTACCAGAGCTGCGGTAGTTGCTTGTACGACTGCAGCTCGCGCGCGTGGAACGTCATCGTCTCTTCGTGCGAGAACGGGAGCACGTAGTCGCGCCCGGCCCGGTCCTTGAGCTTGAAGACGATCGGGATCCCGATGCGGCCGCTCGTCTCCCACAGCTCCGCCGGCGTCAGCACCGGCTCGAGCATCTCCTGCCCGCCGATCGCGTCGATCTCCTCGCGGATGATCTGGACGACCTTCTGGTGCACGCGCCAGCCGAGCGGTAGGAACGTCCAGAGGCCGGCACCGACCTGGCGGATGAAGCCGCCGCGAACGAGCAGCTTGTGACTCGCCGCCTCCGCGTCCGCCGGCGGCTCGCGCAGGGTCGGGAGGAACAGCTGTGAAGCCCGGGCAACCATGTTGTCCGGGCAGACTACTCGCCGAGTGGAATCAGCGACGCTTCCGCCATCGCGAGCGCAGCCGGCTTTGCCATCTTCAGACGCTTTGGCCGCTGCATGCCCGCTGCGATCCACTTGTCGATCTCGTGGAACAGCTCGTCGATGAGGATGTCCGACGAGACCTTCTTCAGCACACGGCCGTGCGCATAGACGAAGCCGGTGTCGCGGCCTCCGGCGATGCCGAAGTCGGCGTCGCCCGCCTCGCCGGGCCCGTTGACCGCACACCCGAGGACCGCAACCTCGAAGTGCTGCGGATAGGCGTGCAGCCGCTCTTCGACTTTCTCCGCGAGTATCTGAACCCCGACGTTGTCGCGTCCGCAGGATGGGCAGGCGATCATGATCGGGCCGCGCTCACGCAGCCCGAGTGACTTCAGAATCTCCCACGCGACGCGCACTTCCTCGACCGGATCCGCGGTGAGTGAGACGCGCATCGTGTCGCCGATGCCGTCGACGAGCAGCGCGCCCGTGCCGACCGCGCTCTTGATCGAACCCGAGAACGGCGTGCCGGCTTCGGTCACGCCGAGATGCAGCGGGTAGGGCACCTTCGAGGCGAGCAGCCGATACGCGCGAATCATCGTCGGCACGTGGCTCGACTTCACCGAGATCTTGAAGTCCCTGAAGTCGAGGCTCTCGAGCAGCCGCACCTCCTCGAGCGCCGCCTCGACGAGGGCTTCAGCCTGGTCCTGCTGCGCCAGTTCATTCAGATGCTTGGGCAGGGAGCCGGAGTTCGCGCCGATGCGCATCGGGATCCCGGCAGCCTGCGCGGCGCGTACAACCTGGGCGACCTTGTCGGAGCCGCCGATGTTGCCCGGATTGATGCGGACGGCCGCAACGCCGGCGGCGATGGCCTTGAGCGCGAGGCTCGCGTTGAAGTGGATGTCGGCGATGACCGGAAGCGGTGAGAGGCGGACGATCCTCCCGAGCGCCTCGGCGTCCTCGGTCTTCGGCACGGCGACGCGGACGATCTCGCAGCCCGCGGAAGCGAGGGCGGCGATCTGGGCGGTCGTGGCCTCGACGTCATGCGTCTTCGTGAGGGTCATCGACTGGACGACGACAGGTGCGCCTCCGCCGATCTTCACGCCGCCGACGCTGATCTGACGCTCGGAAGCCATCCTTTTCAGTTTATAGCGGGCCTTCAGGGTGTCAGACACCCAGTCGTAAGTGTCACCAGGTCGTCACGAAACTCAGCAATCCCGTTCGTGGAGCGGGATCCCCAGAGCCACGACTCACAGGCTGGTGTCAGACACCGTGACGGAGATGTGACGAAGGCGCTAACCGCCGCCGAGGTGGTTGATGTCATTCGACAGGCCGATGAAGGTCAGGACCAGGAAGAGGGCGATTCCGATCGCGGACACACGCTCGTAGACCTCGCGCCCGACTGCCCGGCCGCGCAGGCCCTCGATGATCGAGAACAGGATGTGGCCGCCGTCGAGCGGCAACAGCGGAAGCAGGTTCAGGATGGCGAGCGAGACGCTGATCAACCCGAGGATCTGGAGGTACAGCGTGAACGTGAGGGCGACCGCCTGGCTCGATACGTCCACGATCCCCACGGGACTCGAGACCTGCTTCCTCCCGGCTCCGGTCGCCAGCCGTGGTAAGAACGTGATCGTCGCCTTCGTCGCCTCCCAGACCGTGCTGACGCCGCGCGTCAGCGACGAGACCGGGCCGTAGCTGACGGTTTTCCAGCCGGGCTGGAACCCGAGCGCCCACCGACTGCCCATCTTCTTTGTCCGAACGGGGCCGAGCGTCACCGGCCGACCGCCGCGCAGAATCGTGACCGTGATGGGTTTCCCCTTCGACGCGCGGATGAGCTGGGAGACAGTGTCGAAGTTCGAGGTCTGGCGCCCGTTCACCGCAATGATCGTGTCGCCGGGCCGGAGACCGACCGATGCTGCAGGCGTGTCGGCCGTGACGACCTTGACCGTCCGGTCGGGATCTCCCGGGACGCCGAAGAGGTAACCCAGCGCGACGAGCAGGATGGCGACGAGGATGTTCACTCCAGGGCCAGCGAAGATGACGACGATGCGCTTCCACGTCCGCTGGCGCCAGTAGGCGTCGGAGCTCAACCCGTCTCGAAGCTCGTCCACGGAACGTCGCGCGGCCTTTCCCGCCGCCGGACTGAGACTCGAATCCTCGACCGCGTGCTCGAGCTCCGGAACCGCGTCCCGTGCGCCGTCGAGATCGCCTGCTTCGAGTTCACGCTTCACGCGCGCGACTTTTGGAAAGAGACTCGGATCTTCTGCGAGCGCCGGCGCAAGCTGCACGTCCAGGTCGGACGCAGCGGGACGGTGCATGCCCGGGATCTTCACGTAACCGCCGAGCGGGATCGCCCCGATCCCGTACTCGATCCCGTTTCGCACGACTTTCACGAGCGCCGGTGGGAAGCCAAGGTAAAACCGGCGCGGCTTCATCCCCACGGCGCGTGCCACGAAGAAGTGTCCTGCCTCGTGGAGAAGGATCAGCAGCGCGAGGCCGAGGATGGCGATGAGGATGCTCATCGGCCGGTCCTCGGTCGATGAGCGGTGGAAGGGGCGTAAGGGGAAACCGGGAGGTTTCCCCACTCTTTCTCCTCAGCGCGCGCGGCGGCGGTCGCCACGCCGGGGGCGCTGAGGCCATCCCTAAAGAAGGGAGCTCGTGAGGGAAACATGGTTTCCCTCACGGGAGCGAGCCGAAGGCGAGCGACGCTCATGCGACCTTTAGAACGTCATCCACATGACGCCTGGCTTCGGCATCTGCCGCGATGAGGTCGTCGAGGTCGCGCGCTGCAGAACCGTCGGCGGCGGCGAGCGCGTCGGCGACGACGTCCGCGATGCCGAGGAACGGCAACCGTCCCTCGAGGAACGCCGCGACAGCCACCTCGTTCGCCGCATTGAATGCACACGGGTACGTGCCGCCGCGCTCCCCGGCAACCCGCGCGTGCGCGAGTAACGGGAACGTCTCCAGGTCGGGCGGCTCGAACTCGAGCGTCATGCAGCCGGCGAGATCGAGCGGCCGAGTCGGCGTGGCACTCCGTTCCGGATATGTGAGTGCATAGGAGATCGGCACGCGCATGTCGGGATACCCGAGATGTGCGAGCGTCGCACCGTCGCGAAAACGAACGAGAGCATGCACGACCGAGGTCGGATGGACGACGACCTCGATCTGCTCGTACGGAAGGCCGAAGAGGAAGTGCGCCTCGATCAGCTCGAGACCCTTGTTTGCGAGCGTCGCAGAGTCGACGGTGATCTTCGGGCCCATGTTCCAGGTTGGATGGGCGAGCGCCGCGTCCGGCGTGACGTCCTCCAGTTCGTCACGCGCCCGCCCGCGGAACGGTCCACCGGAGGCGGTGAGCACAAGCGAGTGGACCTGGTCGACCGGGCGGCCTTCAAGGCACTGGAAGGCACCCGAGTGCTCGCTGTCGACGGGAATGAGCCGTCCTCCCCCGCGACGTTGCGCGGCGAGAGCGAGCTCCCCCGCGGCAACGAGGCTCTCCTTGTTCGCGAGCGCGAGGTCGACGCCGCACTCGAGCGCCCAGAGCGTCGCGGGCAATCCCGCGAAACCGACGACCGCGTTCAGGACGAGATCCGGCTCGGCCCGGTCGAGTAGCTCGGTGAGATCGCCGCCGGCCTGCGTCAGAGGCGCCAGCCCGTCGATCGGCTGCGACCCGGACGCGGCAGCGCAGAGCTCGAGCCCCGGGTGTGCCTCGATGATCTCCAGCGCCTGGCGCCCGATCGAGCCTGTTGCGCCCAGAAGCGCGATCCTCTTCACCCCGGAAGTGTAGGTTCGGCGCGGTGATCCGCCCCGGGACAGCCGACGACGCCGAGGGAGTCGCGCGAGTCCATCTTCGGGTTCGACGTCACAGAATCCGTACGCGAAGCGGCTCTAGGCCGCGTCGAGAGCGCGCAAAAGGTAGTACGACGCGACAACTGCAAAGAGCAGCGAATCGATCCGGTCGAGCACGCCACCGTGTGCCGCCAGCAGGCGTCCGCTGTCCTTCACCTGCATGTCCCGCTTCAGGGCGGATTCGAAGAGGTCTCCGAGCGGTGCCGCGATCGAGATGACGACGCCGAGCACGATCGACTGCCAGATCGAGAGGTAGTCCTGCTTGTACAGGGCGACGAACGCCACGAAGATCGTCGCGGCGGTTCCAAAGAGGAATCCTTCCCAGGTCTTCCCCGGTGACAGTGCAGGCGCAAGCTTGTGCCGGCCGATCAGCCGTCCCGCAAAGAACGCACCGATGTCGCCGGCCCACACGGCCAGGAGCACCGTGAAGGTCGCAAGCTCTCCCTGGCTCGGGATCTCACGCAGAAGCAAGAGGTGTGCGAGGCCGAGCCCGATCCAGGCTGCGCCGAGCACGGTCGACGCGATCGCTACGGTTGCCGACTGCCGCGTGGTGGCGATCCAGTGCAACAGGAATGCGAACACCATCGTGCTGAGGAAACCCGCCGTCGTCCACTGCAGGCCGCCCAGGTGCGCGCCGAGGAGCGAGAGAAGCGCTCCCGCGTATGCCGCAAGGATGACCGGACGCAGCGAACGGATCATGAGCGCGTACTCGTGCAGCGCGAGAACTGCCGCCACCCCGGCTAGCGCGAACAGCCACCACCCTCCTGCCCACACGACGAGCAGCACCAGCGGCAGGCCGACGAGCGTGACCAGTACACGCGAAACCAGTGGCGCCACTACCGGCCGCCGTAGCGGCGCCTGCGGCTGGCGTAGTCGTCGAGGGCGGCGCGAAGCTGATCCACGCCGAAGTCGGGCCAGAGCGTGTCGACGAAGACGAGCTCGGCGTAGGCGAGTTGCCACAGGAGGAAGTTCGAGATCCTCAGTTCGCCGGACGTGCGGATCAGTAGGTCGGGGTCGGGCATGTCGGGCGCGTTGAGGTAGGTCGCGAAGGTCTCCTCGTCCACTTCTTTGCCGGCGGCAACGGCGCGGTTCGCCGCGTCGACGATCTCGGCCCGACCGCCGTAGTCGAAGGCGATCCAGAGATTGAGCGTGCGGTTGCCTTCGGTCTCGGCTTCGAGCGCCGCCATCCTCTGCTGCAACGCGTCGGGCGCACGGTCGCGGCGGCCGATGAAACGCGTCCGCACTCCTTGACGCACGAGGTCGGGCAACTCGCGCTCGATCGTCTCGGTGAAGATCTCCATCAGGAGCTCGACCTCGTCGAGGGGCCGGTTCCAGTTCTCTGTCGAGAACGCGTATACGGCGAGCGAGTCGACCCCGAGATCGATTGCCGCCTCGACAGTGCGACGGAGAGCCTTCGTCCCCGCTCGGTGACCGGCGGCGATCGGGAGCCCACGCTTGCGCGCCCAGCGCGCATTGCCGTCCATGATGATCGCCACGGCGTGTGCGACGTCCGGCAGGTCGGGCTCGGCCGCCGGTCGCACGTGCCGCAGTGTTCTAATCATCGTGAGGAGGTTCATGGTTTTGGCTTCTTGACCGAGCGAAGCGAAGGTCTTACGCAAAACCCGCGGAAAGTGCGCAGCACTTTCGGCGGTTAAACCTCCATGATCTCGGCTTCTTTGTGCTTCAAGAGCTCGTCGATCGTCTTCGTATGCTCGTCGGTCAGCTTCTGTACGCGTTCCTCCGCGCGGTGCTCATCGTCCTTGCCGACTTCACCCTTCGCCAGGTCCTTCAAGTGCTGAACAGCGTCTCGGCGAACGTTTCGAACGGCGACCCGTCCTTCCTCCGCGATCTTCCGCACGACCTTCACCAGCTCCTTGCGGCGCTCCTCGGTCGGCTGGGGCATCGGGAGCCTGATCATCTTGCCGTCGTTCGACGGTGTCAGGCCGAGGTCCGACTCCTGGAGGGCTTTCTCGATCGCTTTGATGGAGCTCGGATCGAACGGCTGGATCGTCAGCATCCGCGGCTCGGGCACGTTGATCGTCGCCAGCTGCTTGAGCGGCGTCTGCTGCCCGTAGTAGTCGATCTGCACGCGGTCGAGGAGCGCGGCCGACGCGCGGCCCGTCCGCACCGTGTTGAACTCGGTCTTCGTGTGCTCGACGCTCGCATCCATGCGCTTCTGTGCGTCCTGGATCAACTGGTCGGGGGTGGCGGTGGCCATCAGCGCTCCTCCTTCGCGGGCGTCGAAATGATCGTGCCGATGCGCTCGCCGGCGATCACACGGCGGATGTTTCCGTCGGCAAGGGCGAAGACGTAGATCGGGAGATTGTTGTCCATGCAGAGCGACAGCGCAGTGGTGTCCATCACCTTGAGCCCGCGCTCGATCGCCTCCCGGTGCGTCAGCTCCGGGAGAAACTCGGCGTCGGGATCGAGCCGGGGGTCGTTTTCGTAGACCCCGGCCGTACCGTGCTTGGCCATGAGAATGGCGTCCGCATTGATCTCGAGGGCCCGAAGAGCAGCGGCCGTGTCGGTGGTGAAGAACGGATTGCCTGTGCCGGCGGCGAAGATCACGATCCGGCCTTTCTCGAGATGACGGATCGCTCGTCGCCGGATGTAAGGCTCGGCGACTTCCTTGACCTCGAGCGCGGACAGCACCCGCGTGTCGGCGCCCCGGTCCTCGAGCGCGTCCTGGAGCGCCAACGAGTTCAGCACCGTTGCGAGCATTCCGGAGTAGTCCGCGGTTGCCCGGTCCATGCCCTCGGCGGCAGCCGACATGCCTCGGTAGATGTTGCCTGCCCCGACCACGATTCCGGTCTCGACCCCGGAGGCCTGCACGTCGACGATCTCTTCGGCGATCCCGTCGATGGTGGCGCGATCCATCCCGTACTCCTGGTCGCCCATGAGCGACTCCCCGGACAGCTTGAGCAAGATGCGCCGGAACACAGGGCTTCCGGTACTCGTGGCCTCCGCGACCGCTTCCTCTGGCTGAACGGTCATCCCGTCAGGGCGAACCGCTCGAACTCCAGCACCTCAGCGCCTTCCTCGGAGAGCGCCTGACCCACCGTCTTGCCGGTGTCATGGATCCAGACTTGTTCCGTCAGCACGCGATCGGCGAAGAAGCGCTTGTTGAGCATTCCCTCGACGATCTTCTCGCGGGCCTGATCGGGCTTCGACAGGACCTCGTCCGAGTTGGCGAAGATCTCGTGCTCCGACTGCACGACCTCCTCCGGCACGTCGTCCCTGCCGACCCACTGCGGCGCCGAGGCCGCGATGTGCATCGCAATCTTGCGCGCGATGTCCCCGGAGCCTCCTCGAACCTGCACGAGCACCCCGAGCTTGTTCGCCGGCGGGTGTGCGTAGCCTTCGATGAGCCCGCCGTCCACGGCCTCGAAGCGTGCAGCCCCTGCGACGACGATGTTCTCGCCGAGCTTCCCGGAGAGCTCCTTCCGCTCCTCGTCGAGGCTCTCGGCAGCAGCCGGGCCGTCTGCTTCGATCGCTTCGAGCACCTTCTTCGCGTACGCCAGGAACTCGTCGTTGTTCGAGACCGGCTCGGTCTCGCAGCCGACCGCGACCATCGTTCCGAGCTTGCCTCCATCGGCAATGCGATAACCGACCTTGCCTTCGCTGGTGATGCGGCCCGCGCGCTTCTCCGCGCTCGCCATGCCACGCTCACGCAGCAGGCGCTTCGCAGCTTCGATGTCGCCGTTCGTGTCCTGCAGCGCGCGCTTGACGTCCATCATCGGAGCCTGGGTCTGATCGCGAACCTCTTTCACGAGTGCTGCGCTGATCCCGGTCATTCGGCAGGCACCTCCTCCTGCGTCGGCTCCGGCGCAATCGCAGCATCCGCCATCGGCTCCTCCTCCGCTGGCGCCCGCTCGGAGGCACCCTCCGGAGCCGTCGCCTGCTCCTCCGCCGGTGCGCCGTTCTTCGCTGGGGTGAAGTCGGCCGGGGTCGCCTTCTGCTGTCCCGCGGCGATGCCGTCCGCGATCACGCGCACGATCAGGTCGCAGGACCGGATCGCGTCGTCGTTCCCCGGAATGACGTAGTCGGCCTCGTCCGGGTCGCAGTTCGTGTCGACGAGCGCGACAACCGGCAGCCCGAGCCGCCGGGCCTCGCGCACGGCCAGCTGCTCCTTCTTCAGGTCGACGATGAAGACCGCGTCGGGCTGGCGCTTCATGTCGGCGACACCGCCGAGGTTCTCGTCGAGCTTCTCGAGCTCGTTGAGCATGGAGATGCGCTCCTTCGCCGGCAGCAGGTCGAGCTGGCCCTCGTCCTTCAGGCGCCGCAGCTCGTGCAGGCGGTCGATGCGGTCGGAGATGGTGCGCCAGTTGGTCAGCAGACCGCCGAGCCAGCGATGGTTCACGTACGGCATGTTGACGCGCTTGGCCTGCTCTTCCACGGCGCCCTGGCTCTGCTTCTTCGTGCCCACGAAGAGGATCGAGCCGCCCCGCTCGGCGACATTCCGGGCGAAGGCGTTCGCCTCTTCGAGCAACTGGAGCGTTTGCTGCAGATCGATGATGTAGATGCCACCGCGCTCCGTGAAGATGAAGCGGCGCATCTTGGGATTCCAGCGTCGCGTCTGATGGCCGAAGTGGACTCCAGCCTCCAAGAGCTCGCGCATAGAGACGACGGACATCGGGATCAGGTCCCCTTTCTGGTTGATGAGATTGCTGCCGGTGAACGAGAAGAAGGCGACCTTCCCTTCTCTGACGCCGGCCGCGAGCTGCGGCACCGTCACGAAGCGGGCGGACCCGCATATGCCCACACAGCCCCTTCTGGTGACCAGCCAGTAGGACTGCCCTGGGAAGCCCTCGCTTCTCCCCATCTGATGGTAGGTGGCGTTCGGATACAGCCTTCGCAACACACGCTCACTGCTACCGACGCGGAGACCAAGCGACGTCCGCCACCTGGTGCTCGTGATCCGTGCGTTGTCCACCTGGAGGTCGGCAGGGGCCGTACATGCTGTCTTTCCCGTAGGGATCGCGGCAAGAGTGGCGATCCGGATCCGCAGCCCGAGGTCTGCCCAGCGCACGATCGCGCCGGAATCGATCGCGGCAAGCTTGCACGAGGAGGAGGGCCCGAACGCGCGGATGGCGCCGCGATACGTCGGATCGGCGTCGATGCGGAATCGGCCGACCTGCTGGAACGAACGGCCTGCCCGCAACACCCAGGATCCTTCGTAGTCCGCGCTCGACACGGCTGTGGCGGCGAGCATGGCCAAAGCCCCCATTCGTGCGCTCATGGTCGGACTATGAAGCGCTCCGGGCGTTTCGCAATGCCGACTCGAGATCCGGTGGC
>WNGD01002858.1_pt1 | contig 23202 bp, 22 predicted proteins | sample 5400671 | NCBI WGS metagenome assembly WNGD01 (sample SAMN13153369, study PRJNA577476) | soil metagenome | isolation source: 40 cm soil or saprolite under grassland replicate 2 | place: USA:California | collected 2016-06-15
ATCCGCGCCGCGTTTGCAGACGGAATTTGGTTTCCCCGTTGAACCGGCTACTCGCCGATCCATTAAGCAGAACAAAGAACTGCACCAAATTTCTGGCTGGAAAATCAGCGAGTCAAGTCCACCGGATTTCACTCCGTTTTAGTGGGTTCTGAGCAAGGAGTCTTTTACTTCGCCTCGTGATTTAGCAAGATTGTGCAATGCGCGATCCGCTCACTCCGATGATGCAGCAATACCGGCGGCTGCGGAGTAGTATTCCGGCCGACACATTGCTCCTGTTTCGACTGGGCGATTTTTATGAACTGTTCTTCGAGGACGCAAAGGAGGCCTCTGGCCTGCTAAATGTCGCCCTGACAAAACGCAATGGGGTCCCTATGTGCGGCGTGCCCTATCACGCGGCGCAAACTTACATTGCCAAGCTGATCAAGGCCGGGCGGCGCGTGGCGATTTGCGATCAAACCAGCGAACCGCAGCCGGGCAAAATTGTTTCGCGCGACATCACTCAGATAATCAGCGCGGGCACGGTGAGCGATCTGGATTTACTGGAAGCGAAACGCGCGAATTATCTCGGCGCGGTCTATGTCGATGATCGCGTATTTGGATTTGCCTATGCGGATCTGACCACGGGCGAGTTCCGGCTCACGCAATTGCAAGATCGACAAGCGCTCCTCGACGAGCTTGCGCGCGTTTCGCCGTCGGAGCTTCTCGTTAGCGATGAACAGAAGACCCAGTTCAAAGAAATCACCGGAGCGCTTGGCTACGACAGTTACGCGTTTCTACTGGAGCAGGCGATCTTCACGTTGTGCGAGCATTTCAAAACGAAATCGCTGGACGGATTCGGCTGCACGCACATGCCGCAGGCGGTTGCCGCCGCAGGCGCGATCGTTCATTACTTGAAGCATTCGCTTCGGCGGAAAATCGATCATCTCACCTCGCTACGTTGCGATGCGCCGAGTGATTACGTGTTGCTCGATGCCGCCACGCAAACCAATCTCGAACTGGTTGAATCGCGCAGCGCGCGCGACACCAGCCTGCTGGCCGTGCTCGATCGCACGGTCACGCCAATGGGCGGACGGAAATTGCGCGACTGGATTCTGCAACCATTGCGCAATCTGACCGAGCTGGAACGCCGACAGCAAATGATCGCCGATTTGTTGCAAGAGCCGGACTTGCTCGCCTCCATCCGCGCAGAGCTGAAATCAATTCGCGATATCGAGCGCGCAGCGGGACGATTGAGTCAGGCGTCGGGTAACGCACGCGATTTGGTCGCATTGAAAACTTCGTTGCAACAAATCCCGAAGTTGAAGGGCGAATTACAGAAGCTCCTCGATCGACTGGTTTTTGGCGCCAATCGGGTCAAGGAAGGCGAGAAAGTCGAATTGTTGGCGCAACGTTTGCAAAACGAAATCGAGGAGATGCCGCCGCTGACGGACAAATTGGCGAAAGCGCTGGCGGATAATCCGCCATTGGCGCTAAAGGAAGGCGGAATTTTCTCCGACGGATACGATGTCAATCTTGACGCGCTGCGTCAGGCATCGCGCGAGGGAAAGAACTGGATCAGCCATTTGCAAGAGCGCGAGATCGCGGCAACCGGCATCAAGTCACTCAAAGTGCGTTACAATTCGGTCTTTGGCTATTTCATCGAAGTAACGAAATCGAACCTCGCGAGCGTGCCGGCGCATTATACGCGCAAACAGACGACCGTAGGCGGCGAACGTTTCGTCACGCCAGAGCTGAAGGAAATGGAGGCAAAAATTCTTGGCGCGGACGAACACGCGCGTCAGCTTGAATACCAGCTCTTTCAAAAACTGCGTGACGAAACTTTGCGTGAACTGGGACCGATCCAGCAGACGGCAGCCGCAATCGCGACTCTCGACGTCATTTGCGCGTTGGCGGAAACGGCGCGGCTCTTTCGTTATTGCCGATCACAGTTGAACGATTCGCTGCGTCTCATCATTAAGGACGGCCGCCATCCAGTGCTCGATCAAAATTTGGTGGAAGAAAAATTTGTGCCTAACGACACAGCGCTGGACGGCGAGAACTTGCGAGTGGCGATCGTGACTGGGCCGAACATGGCCGGGAAATCAACATACATCCGCCAGGTCGCGCTAATTGTGTTGATGGCGCAGATCGGCAGCTTCGTTCCCGCAGAAAGCGCGGAGATCGGGCTGGTCGATCGCATCTTCACACGCGTGGGCGCGAACGACGATCTGGCACGCGGCCAATCCACGTTCATGGTGGAGATGAACGAGACATCGAACATCGTGAACAACGCCACTGAGCGCAGCCTAGTCATTCTGGACGAGATCGGCCGCGGAACATCGACATTCGATGGCCTCTCCATCGCTTGGAGCGTCGCCGAATTTCTACACGACAGGATCAAAGCGCGCACTTTGTTCGCGACCCATTATCACGAACTCACCAAACTCGCCGAGGAACGCACCGGCGTCTGCAATTTCAACGTCGCTGTGCGCGAATGGAACGATCAGATCATTTTCCTGCGCAAAATCGTGCCCGGCGGCGCGGACAAAAGCTACGGAATTCAGGTCGCGCGCCTCGCTGGGTTGCCGAAAGAGATTCTCGATCGAGCCAAGGAGATTCTCGCGTACTTGGAAAGGCCCAACGGCGCAATCGAAGCTCCGGCTGTGGCAAAATCGCGCCGAAAGAAAAAGTCCCGCCCAACTACTGCAAAACCGCAACTGGATTTACTCTGAGACGCCGCCATCACTTGGCGATGGATCCAGAATTGGGGCGTTCCATGAGCCAGGCAATCCAGATGCAGCTCTCGTAGAGTAGACACATCGGCAGCGCCATCGCGATCAATGTCAGAATGTCCGGCGTCGGCGTGATGATGGTCGCCAGGATAAAGATCAGGACGACGGCATAGGGCCGGGTGCGTGCCATGAATCTGTAGGTGATCAATCCAAATCGAACTAGCGCCAGAACGACCACGGGCAATTCGAACGCCAGGCCGAACCCGATAGTGAATCGTGTCACGAAAGAATAATACTGTTGCACGGTCCACGTGGGCGCCCAGCCGAGCGACTCGGTGTCACGGAAGAAAAAGAGAATCGTCTTTGGCAATAACCAAAAATAACAAACCGAGACGCCAAGGAGAAACAGCGCGAAGCTGACGCCGATCGCGGGAAATAAAAAGCGTTTCTCCACCGCGGTGAGCGCCGGCAAAACGAATTCCGCAAGAAAATAGAGAAGAAGCGGGAAGGAGAGAACAATTCCTGCGTAAAAGGCGAGATGAAACGAAATCACGATTGAATCAGTGATGCCGAGCGCTTTGAGCGTGCCGATTTGCGAACCGACATCCTGCAGGGGCGCCTGCATGATCCGCACGAGCGTAGAGCGAAAGGCGAAGCAAACGATCATCGCGGCAGCGAGCGTGATCGCCATCTTCACGATCATCCAGCGCAAGTCTTCCAAGTGCTCGAGAAACGGTTTCGACGTTTCGCTTTCCGGCAGATCGCGGAATTTGAAAATGTCTCGCAGCGCCATCGGATTGATAATTTACTCGGGACCGATTTCAGAGTCAGCGCGACTCCATCGAGATAAAACCGCGCGCCGCTAGGCGTGCGCAAATGCCAAGAGTATTTCCGTCACGTATTTCGTTCTCGGCGATCATGCGGCGAATTTCGGAGATCGCGAACGCGCGGCAGTCCAAAATGTATTCCGACTCGTCGCGCACATAATCCGGGCACGGTACGACCGGGCGCGCCAGGAAGAAGTAGCCGCGCTCATCCGTGAATCCCGGCGATGAGAAGTAATGGCCGAGTGGAATGAGCTCGCCGTCCTTGGCCAGCTCGTAACCGGCCTCTTCCCGAAGTTCGCGCAATGCAACTTGTTCGATTGTTTCCGTGGGGTAGCCGGGATCGCCGATCCCGGCTACAACATCGATTTGACCCGAGGGCATTTCCCAGATTGCTTCGCGGATCGGGATACGTTCCTGGCAAATGAGGACGAGTTTGCCGTCCTGCGCCATAGGCGCAATGACGACGGCTGCTTTGCGGTGCACGATTGTCCATGTACGCGGCCTGGTTCGAGTCGGCGTTTGCACTTGATCGGTTACAACTTCGACATGCGCGTCGGCGAAATGCCGTTCGCTGGAAACGGTTTCCCAACCTTGGTCTCCGTGCACGATGTTGCTCTGCTTCATATCCGAAGAGTATGAACAGGAGGCAGAAAAGCGAATGCTTAGGTAGGGCGGTTCATCGAAACCGCCGGCAGGCGATTGAGGTCAATCGCCCCTACCGAGATACGCGCGCCAGCGCTTGATCTGCGCCGCGACGTTCTCATGTGATGGCGCGCCGATGGCGCGGCGCTGCGAAAGCGAATGGCGAACATCGAAAACATCAGCAACGTCGACATCGAACAGCACCGAACGTTTTTTCAGTTCGGCGAGGGACACCCGATTAAGTGCGATTCCCTTCCTCGCGCATTCTGCAACGAGACTGCCGACAATTTCATGAGCCTTGCGAAAGGGTATTCCTTTTTTCACTAGATATTCCGCCAGATCGGTCGCGAAAAGATTCGGGTCGCTTGCTGCGGCCTGCATGCGTTTGCGATTGACTTTCAATTCGGGGAGCATCGCCGCAAAAATTTCCAGCGCGGCGCGGACCGTATCCACGGAATCAAAAAGCGGTTTCTTATCTTCCTGCAGGTCGCGATTGTAGGAAGATGGAAGCGCTTTCGTCATCGTCAGGATCGACATCAAATTTCCGTAAAGCCTGCCGGTCTTGCCGCGAGTCAGCTCGGCCATGTCGGGATTTCTTTTCTGCGGCATCAGGCTGGAGCCGGTGGAAAATGCGTCGGTGAATTCCAGAAATCCGAATTCGCTCGTGCTCCAGATGATCAAGTCTTCGCTTAAACGAGACAGATGCAGGCCGATCACGGCGAGGCAAAAAAGGAATTCGCACACGAAATCGCGATCGCTCACGGCATCGGTGCTGTTCTGACTCACGCGCGAAAAACCGAGTTGGCGCGCGATAAGTTCGCGATCGAGGACGATTGTCGATCCGGCGAGCGCGCCAGATCCAAGCGGGAGAACGTCCGTTCGAACCAGGCAATCACGAAGCCGTTCCGCGTCTCGTTCAAAAGCCTCGATTTGCCCGAGCAAGTAATGCGAAAAAGTGATCGGCTGGGCGCGCTGGAGATGCGTGTAACCAGGCACCACAACATCGACGTGTTTTTCGGCGAGGTTGAGCAGCGCTCTCCGCAAATTTCGCAGGCGCGATGAGACTTCCGTGATCTCGTCTTTTACATAAAGCCTCATGTCCAGCGCAACTTGGTCGTTCCGACTGCGGGCAGTCTGCAGTTTCGCGCCGGCGGGCCCGATTCGTTTCGTAAGCGCGGCTTCGATGTTCATGTGCACGTCTTCGCGCGAGCGGTCCCATTGGAATTTGCCGGATTCGATCTGCTGCTGGATTGCGCGCAAGCCACCCTCAATTTTTCGGTGTTCAGCCCTAGTCATGATTCGTGCGCGGGCGAGCGCTGCGGCATGCGCGGTCGATCCTGCGATATCGTAGCGATAAAGTCGCCAATCAAACGAAACGGATTCGCTGTAGCGCTGGGCGATCTCCGCAGCGGGTGTGTTGAATCGTCCTTTGCGCATCGTCAACCGACGGATGCAGTGCGCGTTACAGTTGCGGAGACGTACTTGGCATCCTCCAAAGGGAATTTCCGCAGGTCGATGGCGACCCTCTGTATCGGAAAAGTTTTCAGTAAATGCGTTGCGAGCCGGTCCGCCAACGTCTCGATCAGATTGACCGATTGATCGCGCACGAAACTCTTCGTCTCCTCGGCCACGGCTGAATAGTTAACTGTCTGGTCGATTTTATCTGCCAGATCGGGCGTTTGCTGATACGGCCAAAAGGAAATGCTGACGGTTAAGCGTTGTGGAGCAGCGCGCTCTACCTCCGGAGCCCCGATATGTGTGAAAATCTCAAGTTGGTCAATGTGAATTTCGTCGGCGAAAGGGTTCGATTCGTTGGTCATTGGGCAAGATTACCGCAGTGCGGATGAGGACGACAACGTGTTTCGACGTAAAGCGGAGCGATTGAGGTGAATCGCCCTATCTTGACGTGGTGACCTGCGCGTCGACTTTGACCGGGAGATGAAAACGGTCTGGCGCGTATTTGGTTATTTAACGCGGTACCCATGGATGGCTGCAGGCACGTTGACGTGCGCGATTCTGACCACGCTGATGGTGATCGTTTTCCCAAGCGTCACCAAATGGATCATTAACGACGTGGTGCGCGCGCAGCGACCGGACAAATTGTTGCCGCTCATTTTGCTGGCGGCAGTGGCATTTCTGCTTCAGCACGTTTTCAACGCGCTGCGGATCATCCTCAACAACACGTTCGAGCAGAAAGTCATTTTCGATCTGCGGAGCGATTTGTATTCCCACATTCAATTGCTGCCGTTGCGCTGGTTCGATAATCGCGCCACGGGCGATCTGATGACGCGGGTGATAGAAGACGTGAACTCCGTCGAGCGTGTCCTCATCGATGGAATCGAGCAGGGCGTGGTTGCGGTCTTGCAAATTGTCATCGTCATGACGGTGATGTTTTATTGGAATGCGAAGCTGGCGCTCCTAGCGTTGGTGCCGTTTCCGCTGCTCATCGCGGGCGCACTAGCTTATACGCTCACCGCGCATCGACGCTATCGATTGCAGCGGCGCGCGTCATCGGACATCAACGCGCTGTTGCACGATAATCTTGCCGGGATTCGTCAGATCAAAAGTTTCGTGCGCGAGCGAGAGGAACATGCGCGTTTTAATCAGGTAAGCGATCAATTGCGGCGCGCCACACTGGTGGTGATGCGGACGTGGGCCATTTACTCGCCGTCGATGTCGATGTTTGAAGCGATCGGCGCCGTGCTCGTGCTTGGGTTTGGCAGCTATGCCGTCTTAAACGGCGGGATGCAGATGGGTGATCTGGTCGCTTTCCTTTTGTTGACGGCATTTCTTTACGATCCGATCAGCCGGCTGCATCAACTCAATCAACTTGTTCAAGCCGGACGGGCGGCGGGCGAACGCGTTTTTGAGATTCTCGATGAATCAGCCGAGCCGGGATTGATCGAGAAGGGAAAAATGTTGGTGCGAATTGCTGGCGACATTCGCTACGAGGACGTGAGCTTCAGTTATACGGAAGGATTGCCCGCGCTCAAGCATGTTTCGTTTCATGCAGCGCCGGGCGCGACGATTGCGCTGGTCGGCGCGACTGGCGCCGGGAAATCGACGCTGGTGAATTTGCTGGTGCGCTTTTACGAATTTACGAGCGGCCGGGTTTATATCGATGGCAGACCTATTCGCGAGTACGGGCTAGGTGTGTTGCGCGAAGCAATCGGAGTGGTGACGCAAGAGAGCTTCCTGTTCAACGGATCGATTCGGGAAAATCTTTTGATGGGGAAACCGACTGCCACCGATGCGGAACTGTGGCGTGCCGTGGATGCGGCGAAGGCGCGACAATTCATCGAGCGTTTGCCAGAGGGCTTGGAGAGCGTGGTCGGCGAGCGCGGCGTGAAATTGAGCGTGGGCGAAAAACAGCGGCTCTCAATTGCGCGGGCGCTCTTAAAGGACCCGCCGATTTTGATTCTTGATGAAGCAACCGCCAGCGTGGATACCGCCACGGAACGACTGATTCAGGAAGCACTGGAACATTTGATGGCGAATCGGACGTCGATCGTGATTGCGCATCGGCTTTCCACCATCGTGCACGCAGACCAAATTCTGGTGCTTGATCGCGGCCGCATTATCGAGCGAGGCAAGCACGACGAATTGATCGCGCTGGGCGGAAAATATGCGCGCCTTTGCGAACAAAGCCTGCTTGAGACATCACCGCAGCCTCAATTCCAAACCCCGGCAGAAACTGAGATTACGCCAATTGACACCTTAGATGAGCAATTGCCTGTCTAACTGAACGGAGCGGCTCCGTACCACAAGCGCGCTTGCTAATTGGGTGGTGGCGGGGAAACAGACGGCGCGGGCGATGACGCCGCAGGAATGATGATTGTCTGTCCGGCCTGCAGTTTACGGCCGTCTTCGATGTGATTGGCCTTTTGCAATTCATCCACGCTTACTCTGTACAATTTTGCGATAGATGTGAGCGTTTCGCCGCGGGCAACCACGTGTGTGTTGCCATTCTCAGGACGCGACGCAGATTCGGCCGGAGCGCCTGCCGTAGGAGTCGCAGGCGTGCTCTCTCCAATCATTACGCCCGGGCGAACGTGTGAAAGCTGCTGTTCTAGTTTCAGGATCTCCTGAGAGAGCGCGTCGATCTTTGCGTTCTGTTCGTCGATTTTTTTTGCCAACATTTCGAGTTGAGCATGCTCGGGCGATTTCAACGATTCTGGCGACGGCGCTTGCGCCCACGCCGCAGGGAACGGCCCCGCGCTGAAGAAAAACGCAGCAGCAACAACAGGAAGGATCTTCATCCTCCCGAATGTTGGCATCGGCCGCTTTGCCTGGCAAGCGTGGGGCGGTAGCCGAATTTTGCGAGACCCACGGCGCGGGATCGCTTGCCTTTCCAATATTTGCCCTTAGATTTTTTTATGCCAGAGCGCATTCAAAAGCCACTCGATCCAGTTCCGTGGGGACCCAAACAAGGCGATGGCGGCGGCCCGCGTTCACCCGACGTTTCACGGCCGGACACCAAGGATCTTTTAAAAAAAATGCGCAAGGTCGATCCTAACCAGTCCAAGCGCTATCGCCAGCGCACCGGCCAATAATGGAGCCGTCCCTGGTGACGCTTGGGCCACATTTTTCCGGCACGGCCGACGATTTTCCCGCATTGCTCAGGCGCAAAGGGTTACTCGCTCCGGCGACTGTCACTTCGACTTCTCCGGTGGCGACGCCGCACCAAAAATCGTGGCAGCCAACGGAGGCCACTACCATTCTCGCGTTCAAGTTTTCTGGCGGCGTGCTAGTGGCTGGCGATCGGCGCGCCACGGCTGGCAATACTGTCGTCTACGATCGCGCCGACAAAGTACTGGAAATCGATCGCCAATCGATCATGGCAATCGCAGGCGTGCCGGCGACGGCGTGGGAAATGGCGCGCGTGCTCGAACATTCGTTTCAATATTTCCGACGCACGCAACTACAGGAAATGAGCGTGGATGGCAAGGTGCGCGCGCTTTCCAAGCTGTTGCGGGACAACATCGGCTTCGTCATGCAAGGAGTGGGAGTAGTAGTGCCGATTTTCGCGACGTACAATTCTCATCCGAAACCGGAGGCGCGACTCTATTTTTACGACGCTATGGGCGCGCAGTTTGAAGCGGCCGACTACGCCGCGACCGGGTCGGGGTCGCCGGCCGTGCGCGGCATTCTTTATTACGAAAATAACTGGGGCGGGAAGCCGCTGCAAAAAACGAGCGAGGACGAAGCGATATCGATTGCCTTGCGCGCGCTGGACACGGCTGCGGAGTCCGACACATCGACGGGCGGCGTGGATCGCAGCGGGAAAATCTATCCGCTCATCAAGATCGTCTCGCGCGAAGGCATCAGGACCTTGCCGGAAAGCAAAATCGCTGCCGTGTTTAAAGAAACGGTCGCATGATCGAAGAGCCGTATCGTTGGGTTGAAGCGATCGCCAACCGCCGCGAGTACATCGAAATGCAGCTCGCCTCGGGCAGTCCTATCGTGGCGCTTGGCTATCGCGATGGCATCTTGTTTCTCACCTTCGGTCAGAGACGGCAGAAACTTTTTGAGATTTACGACCGCATTGCCATGGGCGCCATTGGTCATCCAGGGGACATCGAGCGGCTGCGGATGGCGGCCATCGAGCTGGCTAGCACCGAAGGCTTCACTCGCTCAGCGGCCGATGTTTCGCTGCGGCGGCTGGTGCATTATTCGCTCAGTCCGGTGATGAAGGGGGCGTTCGAACAGGTATATGGCGCGCCTTATCTGGCGCGGATGCTTTTTGCCGAGGTCGGCGATCGGCCTGAAGAAGATTTGTTCCTGCGGGTCGATTATGACGGCGAGATTGCAAGCAACGGCGCAACCTTCACGCAGGCGCGGCGGGATTTCGCTGTGCTGAGCGGAACCCGGCAATCGAGCGAGCAGATGGAATCATTTCTGCAAGCCGAACATTCGCCGGACGCCGGTTTTGAAGCAGCGCTCAAATCCGGGCTCGATGCCTGGAGCATTGGACATATGACTTTGCAGACAAGCGACGCAAAAGAACTTCCGGAACGCACCGCCATTACGAAATATCGACAGGAGCAACTCGCCAAAGCTGGAGTTGAAGCCGGAATACTTGAGCGCGACGCGAGCCGGGCAATTCGCTATCGTTCATTACTGGATAAGGAACTGCGCGCATTGATTCACGAATAAAATATGGAGAGAAATGTTCGGCCAAAGACCACGAGCAAGACAAACCATAGGGAGCATACTGGCCTTGGCAGGGTTGTTGCTGATGATCGCCTCCTTCGTCTGGATGCAGCGAATCCCGGGGCGGCAGCGGCCGGTGAAACCGCAGATCGCGCAGCCGCAGCCCACGCCTAAGCCGTTCGTAGTAGTAGTTCTTGATCCCGGCCACGGCGGCCAAGACTCGGGTGCCATCTGCGGTGGCGTGCTTGAAAAAGATCTGACCCTGGATGTGGCCCGACGGATCGAACGGCTATTGGAGGCGGACGGGATCGCTACCGTGATGACGCGCGTGGGCGACAGCTATGTTTCACTGGCCGATCGCGCGGCGCTCGCCAATCGCGTACGAGATTCCATCCTGATAAGCATTCATTTCAACGAAGATAACCGGCCCGTTTCCACTGGAGTCGAAACTTATTACGCGGCCCATCAAATTACTGGGGGCTCATTCGCGGCTTCGTGGCTGCCTTTTCTGTGGCGCGCACTTTCCGAATCGCCAAATTTTGAAAGCCAAAGCCTTGCCGCTTTTATTCAGGAAGCGCTGGTGGCACGCACGCGGGCGCTCGACCGGGGCACCAAGGCGAAACAGTTCTTTGTGATCTCAAATGTCACTTGCCCCGCTGTTCTGGTAGAAGGTGGATTTCTTACGAATAAAGAGGACATTTCCAAGCTCGCCAGCGAAGATTACCGGGAGGAAATTGCCGCGGCGGTCAGCGACGGAATTTTGCGCTACCGCGATGCAGTGAAGCAGCGTCAATCAACAATTGCCGTTACAAATGCGGAACAGCACTGAATAGGCGAGAATGCAAAGCGTCAAAAATAACATTCCATGAAGACCAAAGTGGGCGCGATCATCTTCCTTGGTTGGATTGCGCTCGCGTACGCGGACCAAATGATTGAGAGCGTTCAGCAGGCGCTGAAGGACCAGGGATTTTATTATGGAGAGATCACCGGTGAACCGAGCGCAAATCTTACCGCAGCGATTCGTCGCTACCAAATCCGTAATGGGCTCACAGTAAACGGCGAACTTAATGGTGAAACATTGCAGTCCCTTGGCATTGATTCTTCAGGCGTGGCACGGCGCGAGACAAAACCCAGTCCGTCACCCGGTCTCGGCGCCATAAATCCCGGCGAGCAGTCTACCCGCCCGGGAGCAAGTGCGACGCCGGCGCCAGTTCAGCCTTTTGCAAACGCACCACAAGATCGACAGGTTTATCCGTCCAGCCCTGTGTATCCAAGCGCTTCGCCGGGCGCAGGACTCCTTCCCGGAACCCCATATGAGAAGGCACCTTTAGAGGTGCAACGCAAAGTCATCGTCTCTGCGCAAATAGCCCTAGGCCGTCGCGGCCTGTATCGAGGAGAAATCGACGGTGCCTACAGCACGGAAATGGAATTTTCCCTGCGCGCCTACCAGGCACGAACACACCTTCCCATTACTGGCCAGCTCGATCTGGAAACGATCGCCGCGCTCCGCTTGCTGCCGCCGCCACGCGAACCAGTCTATGATCCGTCGCGGCGACGCTTTCGACCGCCGCCGCCTGTGCGTGGCGAATGGGTTCCCGAGTAGTTGTTGACCTCCCGAAGGCTTGGCGGGAAAGCTATCCGCTTCCCCTACGGTTCTATCGTGGATTGTCGAATTGCAGCGATTGTAGCTCGGCCCAAACTGTGCCGACGAAAATTTGAGCTTCAATGCGAAGCAGAATCCGGTCGGCATCGTCCGAGACCCAGATCGTGGCCCGACGAAATTTCCGGTGTGGTTCCAATTCCAAGTGCTTCCCGATCCGCTTCAGTTGCAAATCGATTTTGATGGCCTTGTAGGCGCCTGCCTGAACGGAAATTCTGTCCCGGCTAATTACTGTAGTGGTAGCAAGATAGGCGTTATTGGCGGGATAAACGACAAGCCGGTAAACATCTCCGTTTTTGAGTGGCTGACTCCGCAAATAAAGTATCGCCGAATGCATATCGAAGAGGTCAGCAAAGCGGAATTGGCGTGCCTTTGTTCCGGGGGAGCCTGTCTGGCTTTCTGTTTTCGTCCGAGTGACCCCGTTGCTTGTAAAAGCAAGATGGGTTGCGATTTTCCTAGATCGATAATTCTCCGTTTGCCGTGCTTCGATAGGGCGCAACGTTTCCTGATCGGCGACTGCATGGTAGTCCGCGTCCAGCTTCCACAAGGCACGCACGAGGCCGATAGTCCGTCCTGTGCCATCGAGTTGAAACTTGTTTTCCGAGGATTTTGTGAAATGGATTTCGCTCGTAGCTGCGGTAAAACCCGCCCATCCGAACCGGTATGTTGCACGAAGAGGTCGCAGCTCAGGAAAATTACCGGGCGGATCTTTCGTGAGAGTTGATTGCCAACTCGCCCCAACCGACGTAAGCGCCGAAGCAAAAAGGAGAAGAAGCCCAATTGCGGCTGACTGGTGTGGCCGCAATCGAGTCCGATCTACAATCCACAGCGGGCAACCCCACATGCTCGCATTTTGTAGCCGTTGGCAAACGAATTGAGACCGGAGTAGGCGTCTGCTTTTCACTGTACGAAAATACACGCGAGCTTGGGCTCGCGTGTATTTGAACTCGTTGCAATTAAAGCTACGGTCTCGACGCTCTTGCTGGCGACGGAGACGGACTGGTTGAGGTCGAACTTGCGCTGGCGCGGCCCGGCTTGTTTAGGGCGGCAACGACCTCATTGGTAAAATCATCATTATCGGGTGCGTACATCACAACAGGAACACCGTTAATGCTCATGCCCGATTTATCGAACACGAGATCCAGATTTTTGGCTTTGACCTTCTCCATCACTACGTCGGTGATCTCTTTCACAATGCCTTCTCGCATGCGCATCGCCTGTTCTTGCAACTGCCGCTCGCGGGTCTGGCGGAAATCATTGATCTCCCGCTCCATGTTTTTGATGTTGGCGATCTTGTCGTCACGCTCCTTGGCGGTTTGAGTTTTCTTTTCGGCGTTCAGCGCTGGCGACTCCAGTTGCTTGTTCAAGTTATTGATCTCATCCAGTACTTTCTTGTAGGCGTCAGCCCGATCGGTAAATTCCTTTTGAGCAGCGTTTCTGGCGTCGTTCAATTTCGCGTCCGCCTCTTTCTTCCTGGTATACTCATCAAACGCGCGCCTCACATCGACGGTTCCGATTTTTAGTGTGCCTTGCGCAAAGGCCGCAATCGGAAAGGCCAGCGTCAAGCCAAACAGCATGGAAACAAACTTCTTCATAAAACGGAGGTAACGGTCGATGGAACCGCGTTAGACTGCAACCATTTATATTTGTTCAAAATTGGTAACCAACACTGAAATTGAAATGGCCGCCGCCATTGTAGCCATCGCGTTGAAGCGGATACCCATAGTCAAGGCGCAACGGGCCGATAGGCAGATTGAGTCGAATCCCCACACCGACATCGGAGGCGATATGCTTGAAGCCAAAGGACCAGGCGTCACTATTGACAAAACCAGTGTCGTAAAAAATTGCGCCACGCGCTTTTTCGATGATCGGGAAAGTCCATTCAACCGTCGCCCGAGCCATTGATAGACCGCCTATTGGTTCGCCAGTGACATCTTGCGGGCCAACTTCGCGGTAGGGAAATCCGCGGAGGTTGTTTGCGCCGCCAAGATAAAGGCGCTCGAAGATTGGAACCCCGCTGCCATTTCCCCAATTATCAACCGTCGCAATTTCACCGTTGATGAGCAGGATGGTGTCCCACTTGAGACGAAAATATTGCGATCCCTCCAGGTCCCATCCGTAGATCTGAGTGTTGCCACCCAGAAAACCACCCGCAACAAAAGGCGCAAGGGTGATGCGTTGCCCAGTCCGCGTGAGCAACGCATTGTCGCGCCGGTCGAACACGACGCTGCTTATGATCTTGCTTTCGGTAAACGAACCCTCCTGTGACTTAATGAACGCGGAGGCTCCGGAGGACACATTAAAAATATCGATGTCCTGGAGCTGATAACCCAGGCTCACGTAAATAAAGGAAGTAATGGGTTTGCGCAGATCGATTGTGAACCCATAATTGCGTTGGTTGTATTCGACGCTCAAGTAATCTGCCTCCGTGTAAAAAAGCTGGCCGCTCAACGACAACCTTCGATCGAGGAAATACGGCTCAGTCACGTTAAGAAGAAAATCCTTGCGCTGGGTGCCGTACTGGACGCGCAACCGGAATTTCTGGCCGCCGCCGGTAAAGGTGGGCCAGTTGAACAAATCGAAATTGCCTTGCGTCAGTTCCGCGAATCCAACCAATTGATCAATCGTGCTGAAACCCGCCCCAAAACTGAACGAGCCGGTGCGCTTCTCTTGCACCAAAATTGTGAGGTCTTTCCGGCCGGGGACATCCGTCTCTTCGGGGTAAGTTTCCACTTTGGAAAAATACCCGAGATTCTCCAGACGCTTCTTAGTCAGGTCCGCTCGAACGGTGTTGAAGACATCTCCCGGCGCAACGAGAACTTCCCGGCGGATGACCTTATCCTTCGTGCGCGTGTTACCAGCAATAGTGACTCGATTCACAAACGAGCGTTCGCCTTCCTCAATCTTATAATGCACATCCACAAGGGCAGGACCGGCTGGCGTGCTTTCCGGGGTAATCACAAGATCGACGTAACCGCCGCTGCCGTAAGCATCGGCCACCGCTTTTGCATCGTCGTGCAACTGTTTCGGCGAATAAACGCTGCCCTCCTTCATTTTTAACAGTGCACGGATACTTTCTTCCTTCGCCACTTTCTCTCCCGAAACGGTGACCTTGCCTACGTGATACTGTGGACCTTCCGCAATCACGATCGTGATAGTGAGCGTGCCCTTGGTGTTCCGTTCTCGGCGCACATCTTTAATTTCCACATCAATGAAGCCATGGTTCTGATACCACTCACGGATGCTATCCAGATCCTGTTGCAACTGCGCCTCGTCGAGCCGGCCCGATTTATCAATAAACGAAACGATCGTTTTGCGCTTCGTTTTCATCTCCTTGCGCAACCGCCAGTCGCTGAAATGTAGGTTGCCCTCGAAACGGATTTGGCTCACCGCGCCTTTCGCTCCTTCGTTGACGGTGAAAACGACCCGCGCAGTCCCGCGCCGCTCGTCAATCGGATCGACACGGAACTGCACGTTGACATCGGTAAAGCCGTGCGCCTGATAAACTTCGATTATTTTTTGGCGCGCTTCCTCCAATTGCTCTTCTTTGATCGGCTGGTTGAGTCGCAATTTGATTTCCTTGCGCAGCCTCTTCGCTTTGATGCGTTCGGCTCCATCAATTACAATCTCGCGCACGATCGAACGCGTCTGCACCCGAACGATCACTTTGACGCCATCGCCTTCCGGCTCAGCAAAGATGCGGACGTTTAAAACGGCACCGCTCTTGTAAAGCGCCTCCACATCTTGCTCCACCATTGCGCTGCTGAATGGCTGGCCTACTTTCATCCGCATCTGCGCCAGAATCCGCTCCTTGCTCACCGTCTCCGGTCCTGTGTATTCCACTTCGATGGACCGGATGACAGGAGCACCCGGTGAAGCCTGCGGAGCTTGTGACCGGGCCGACGCCGCTCCGAGCAGTGCGCAAATGAATGCAACCCAAGTCGCAGACAGCGGGGGGCGCATCCATCCGGAAAATTCTTTCATAGGTTAAGAAGCGCAGTCCCGCGCAAACCGTTCCACGCGGACAGGCGGCTATATCGGAAAGAAGAGCCCAAACGTCAAGGCAAGATTTTTCGTGGTCACCAGTGATGCATCCATCGAGAGATTGGTCGCGGGTCTTAATTCAAAAGCTCGTACCAATTATTCCGTCGGCGCGGTTCGTAGCCGGCATCGCGAATAAGAGACTCGATCTGCTCAGCATTCAATCGGAACGTTGTCCCGGCGCTGCTTACCACATTTTCTTCCATCATCACGGAGCCGAAATCGTTCGCTCCGTATTTAAGCGCCACCTGGCCGATGCCGGGTCCCTGCGTCACCCACGAGCTTTGGACATTGTCGATGTTATCCAAAAAAATCCGGGCCAGCGCTTGCGTCCGCAAATATTCGGCCACGCCGGTGGGGTGCTTCACCTTCAAAACGGTGTGCTCATGCTGAAAGGTCCAGCAAATGAATGCGGTAAACCCGCCGCTCCGGTCCTGTTGTTCGCGGACGCGTCGCAGATGCTCGATCCGATCTTCAACCGTCTCCACATGGCCAAACATCATCGTGGCACTCGATTTCAACCCCAGCTCGTGCGCCACCTGCATCACCTCCAACCATTGATCGCTGTTAATTTTTAACGGCGAAATTTTCTGCCGCACGCGATCAACCAGAATTTCGCCGCCACCGCCGGGAATCGAACCGAGGCCCGCATTTTTGAATTCGGAGATCACTTCCCGCAACGGCATCCGAAAAGTTTCTGCGAAATGCTGGAACTCCGGCGGACTGAATCCGTGGATATTGATGTACGGATACTTCTTCCCGATGTGACGGAGGAGATCGATGTACCATGCGAACGGCAATTTCGGATGGTGCCCGCCCTGCATCAGAATTTGAACCCCGCCCGCCGCGGAAAGTTCGTCCAGTTTTTGATCGATCTGCTCAAAGCTCAGAACGTAATGATCTTCGTCGCGCTCGGTTCGATAAAATGCGCAGAATTTACAATAAACATTGCAAACATTCGTGTAATTGATGTTTCGATCGACAATGTAAGTAACGATCTCATTTCCCCTGCCGTTGTAGGACAGGCGTTTCGCTTGTCGGCGTCGTTCGTCCGCCAGCGCGGCAAGTTCTTGCAGCGGGAAGCGGTAGAGCTCTAAGGCGTCCTCGCACGAAATTCGCTGACCCGCCAACACCTTTTCAATTAGCGCACCTCCATTTGGTAGCCCCATGTCAATCCAACCCTAAATGACTGCTGCGCATTCTGCACGTCTCTTTCTTTCTCGTATTCTTATTCGCCATCCTACCCTTTGCTCTTGCTTGAATCCGACTCGGCTCATGGCTGTTTTTTTAGTTGGCAGGCACCGCGCCTGCTCTACAAGCTTTCTTTCATGCCGAAAGATGTCGCCATCATCGGTGCCGGCGTGTCTGGATTGACGTCCGGCGTCGTTCTAGCCGAGCGAGGCTACCAGACAGCAATCTTTGCAAAAGAAGCGGGGCAGCAAACAACCTCCGGCGCAGCCGCGGCGGTTTGGTTCCCGTACGACGCGCAGCCGGCTGAAAAAGTGATCCCGTGGGCGCTGGAAACATACCAGGCGCTTGTCGATCTTTGCCGTGATCCATGCGCGGGCGTTTCCATGATCGAGCTGCGTCAATTTTCTCGGACAGGCGAAATTCAAATCCCCGCCTGGGCGCATTCGTTAGGCGCCTCTGTCATTCCAAGCGAAAACGCCAGTCCGGCTCGGACCAAGGAATCCCGCGAATTTACCAGCGGCTATGCCATCACTGTCCCGTTGATGGACACAACGATTTATCTCGATTATCTCGCGAACCGATTTCAAAAAGCTGGCGGATCAATCCGATCTTGTGATCAACTGCGCCGGCATTGGCGCCCGCGAACTCGTTCACGACGCCGATCTTGAGCCGCACCGTGGCCAGGTTGCCATCGTTTCTAAAATCGACACGCTCTCATGCGCAATTGTGTGTGATGATGCGCCTCTCATGTACGCGATCCCGCGCGCGAACGACTGCGTCTTTGGTGGCACGAACGAACTCAGCGACAATCTGGATGTTGATCCAAGATCCACAGCGCACATTCTCGACGAATGCAGTCGGGTGTTGGAGATCGAGAAACCGAATGTGCTCGCCGAGCGCGTCGGGCTGCGTCCTTTCCGAAGATCAGGCGTGCGGCTCGAACGCGATCGATTGCGCGATGGCCGCATCGTCATTCACAATTACGGCCATGGCGGCGCCGGCTTCACCCTTTCATGGGGCTCCGCGAGTGACGTTCTCGAGCTTGCGAGTTAGCTAAGCGGTTCGGGCCGTTGCTCAAAAACCTCAACTACGCGCTTCTTTTCGCCAGAATCGGAAGATTAATCGCGCGGACACATGAAATTGATCCAGCAGCAGTCATCGTCACTCGCAGCCAGTCGAGAGTGACCCACCGTCGTGGTTTGGCATCCTTGCGCTCGATCGTGGTCTGGTTCAAGATGGAGATGTGAAAAAGCGTCATCTCATTCTCTTTGCTGTCGCAGCCTGCATTTTCCTCCATGCGCCGCTCGGCAGCGCCGCGTCCGGATGGCTGAACGATTACAAGAAAGCTCAGCAGGAGGCCAAAGCGGGCAACAAACTGCTGCTGCTCGATTTCACCGGTTCCGATTGGTGCGGCTACTGCATCCGGCTGGACAAGGAAGTTTTCTCCCAACCGGATTTCAAAGAGTACGCGAGCAAAAATTTGATCCTTCTGGAACTGGATTTCCCGCAGCCCGGCGGCTCTCGTTGGCAGGCGCAAGCCGCCGCATTAAGGAAGCAAAACCAGGATCTTGCGCAGCAATACCAGGTGCAAGGATTTCCCACCCTCATCGTTCTCGGTGGCGATGGGCAGAAACTTTGGGAGTTCGAAGGCTACTTTCCAGGCGGCACAGAAGCGCTTATCACGAAATTGGAGAAATTGCGTAAAGGCTAAGCAAATGGGCTTTTTCCGCGGGACGGCGAAAACTCGTTCGAATTTTCACTCCGTGCCGCGCCTTGCGTAGCTGGCGACCTCTGCTAGATACACGCATTTAATCCACCGCTTTCGCGCTGATGTTTTTTTTCCGTTTACTATTCCTTTGCTTTATCGGGCTCATCGCGACGCTTGCTCTTGGAACCGAGAAGAAAGTCCCGCTGCGAACTTCAGAAAAGAGCGAGCGTAATGCTGCGACGGAACAGAGCATCACGTTCAGTTCAGTTCACGTGGATGGTCCTTACATCGCGATGACTTTTGACGACGGCCCAAGCGCAACCCTTACCCCGAAATTGCTGGATCTACTCGCAGCCCGTCACATTAAGGCAACCTTCTTCGTAATTGGAGAGAATGTCGCGGAGCATCCCGAGATTGTGGCTCGCGCTGCGCGAGAAGGCCATGAGATTGGCAATCATAGTTGGTCGCATCCGAATTTTGCGAAGATGTCGGAGGACCGCGTGCACCAGCAGTTGTGGCGAACGGACGACGCAATTAGAAACGCCACCGGCAAGCGCCCCACTTTGATGCGGCCGCCCTACGGCTCGATCACGGCACGGGAGAAACGTTGGATCCATGATGAATTGGGCTACGACATCATTCTTTGGGACGTCGATCCCTATGACTGGAAACGGCCCGGCCCGGCCGTGGTTCGCAACCGCATTTTGAAAGAGACTCAGCCCGGCTCAATCGTGTTGTCGCACGACATTCATCCAGGAACAATCGAAGCGATGCCTTCTACTCTCGACGCCCTTGCAGCAAAGGGATTCAAGTTCGTCACAGTATCGGAAGTGATTCGAATGGCCGTACCTCAACGCCCGTCGGCGTTGCCACAGCCTGAGGCAACGGCAAGCGTTCCAGCCACAGTCGCCTCGCCGTCACCATCAGCGACTCCTTCTCGGACCTCTGCGCCACGCGATTAAGGAGTCTGAAATCCGAACCGACTACTTCTTCGCCGCGGCGGTTTGTTTGGCCAATTGCTGCTCAAGCTGGCGATGCGCAGTGACGAAATGGTTGTTATCGCCATAGTTTCGCCATGGCCCTGGAGGCACTTCACGCCATTCCACAAATTGCCAATCAGTCACATCGGTTGGCGCTAGCCCGAGATAATCGCGCACCGCTGGCGAAACGTCCAGCCCAGCGCCCTGGTTAAGATTTGGTTTTGGCCGCTCGTTTCCAAAAACGTACTGAAAATGGTCTGTGCGAAACGGGCCGCAATCCTCCCATTGCGCGTAACAAGTGCGATTGCCTTTCCGAATGGCGACCCAGCGATGCTGGCAAACCGACTGACCCGGCCCTGTATACGCTTGTTTAAACCACGGAATGACCAGCGCCGCCTCTGGCTTAAATTGCCCATGCGTGACATCGTTGTAGGGCAGCGCGCAGTAGAATGGATTTAGGTGGGGAATAAACGCCACCGGGATATAGTTGCGCCGCGCCGATGGATCGGGGCTGTCAAAGCCGCCATAACTCCCTGTCCAATTTGCGTCCCAGGAACTCCTGAAATTGGGCACAGGATTGTTGCCGCTCGCTTGTTCGCCAACCCAAAACACCGTGGTCACTACCTTGGTCTTCCATGGATAACGCGGTGTGATCGGCCGAGAACTCGTCGGCACGAAAACTTGCGGCTCCACTTTGAGCAGCGCTTGCTCCCGCAGCTTCATGGCATACTTGGCAAAATCCGCCGCCGTTGCGTACGGCGACGTGGATTGTTCGTCGGCTTTCGCCGCGCCCGCCATCCCCAGGGTAAGACAAAACGCTAAAAGCCTCTTCATGCGCAGATAATCGCCGTCCCCCTTATCCGATCACCGGCAATTAGGCAAGATTTTTTTTGGGGGCCCAATATTCCCGGCCTCCCCAATTCAATTGCGCCTGACCAACGTATCCTGCCTGAATTCGCGATCATCGGCTTGCGGATAATCCAGCGTGTAATGCAGACCGCGACTTTCTTTCCTGCTCAACGCCGAATCGACAATCAACGCTGCCACCGTCGCGAGATTCCGCAGTTCCAACAAATCCACGGAGACTTTGAAATTCCAATAGAATTCACGGATTTCGCGCTGGAGATTCCGGAGCCGGGCGCTAGCACGCTGCAGCCGCTTATCCGTGCGCACAATTCCCACGTAATCCCACATCAGCCGCCTGATCTCGTCCCAATTATGATAGATCACCACCATTTCATCGACGTCCTGCACATTTCCCGATTTCCACTCGGGCAAAGGAATTTTCCGCTTTGAAGTTGATTCCGCATGCACAGCGGTCGCGGCGGCCCGATGCGCCATCACCAAGCCTTCGAGTAGCGAGTTGCTCGCGAGACGATTCGCTCCGTGCAAGCCGGTACAGGCCACTTCACCAATGGTGTAAAGCCCGGATAAACTCGTCGCGCCATTCACATCCGTCTTGATTCCGCCGCATTGATAATGCGCCGCTGGCACGACCGGTATCGGTTGCTTGGACATGTCGATCCCAAATCGCAGGCAGGTCTGATAAATGTGTGGGAAGCGCTCCCGAAGAAATTCCGGGGATCTGTGCGTGATATCCAGAAACGCGCATTTTGCACCCGACCGCTTCATTTCGGAATCGATCGCACGCGCCACGATGTCGCGCGGAGCGAGCGAGCCCCGGGCGTCGTAGCGTTTCATAAAATCTTCACCGCGATCATTGCGCAAAATTCCGCCTTCACCGCGCACTGCTTCCGAGATGAGGAACGATTTGGCCTGAGGGTGGAAGAGACAAGTCGGATGAAATTGGATGAATTCCATGTTGGCGATCTCAACGCCTGCTCGCCACGCCATAGCCACACCGTCCCCCGTCGCGATATCGGGATTGGTCGTGTACAAATAAACCTTGCCGCAACCGCCAGTCGCGAGCACGATTCGATCCGCGCGAATCGTTTCAACTTTTCCGGCCGTTTCATCCAAAACGTAGGCGCCAAGGCAGCGATCTTCTGTGGCAAACCCGAGCTTGGCCGCCGTGATCAGATCAACCGCCATGTGATTTTCCAGTAGCTCGACCCGCGATTGCCGGTCGAGTTCACGCAGCAAAGTTTCCTCGACCTCTTTGCCGGTCACGTCGCGCACATGCAAAACGCGACGCTTCGAGTGACCGCCCTCCTTGCCCAGATCAAGCTCGCGATGCCTTGAGACTTCGCGTTCATCGAATTGCAACCCGAGCGCCATCAACTCGCGAATGCGGTCCGGACCTTCGGTGACAATTGTGCGGACGACCGCCTCATCGCAAAGGCCCGCGCCCGCCTCGAGGGTATCGCACACATGCAGCTCAAACGAATCTTCGTCGCTCGTCACGCACGCGATTCCACCTTGCGCCCGCGCCGTGTTTGTGTCAGAACCCTTGCGTTTTGTGACTACGGCAACCGACCCATGCTTCGCCGCTTTCAGCGCAAAAGTCAGACCGGCTATGCCGCTGCCAATCACCACGAAATCGTAATCCCTCATCGCAGCCGAATGTTGTCGATCAAGCGAGTTTTGCCGAAGAAAACTGCAACCGCGAGCAGCGAATTTGGCCTAACAACCTCGAGCGGCTGCAAGCTTTCTGTGTCTACAAGTTCAACATAATCGATCCGCGCCAACGGCGCTTCGCCAATCGTCTTTCGTACAAGAGCGACAAGTTCTCGCACGGATGTTTTTCCGGCATTGGCAGCCGCGAGTAGTGATTTGTGCAAAACGGCTGCCTGTTTTCGCTCGTCGGAACTCAAATATTGATTGCGCGAGCTACACGCCAGCCCATCGGCTTCACGCACCGTCGGCACCGCGATGATGTCGATCTTAAAATTGAGGTCGCGCACCATGCGGCGAACAATCGCCAACTGCTGAAAATCTTTCTCGCCAAACACCGCCGCGTCAGGCGCAAGAACATTGAACAACTTCGCGACAACTGTGCAAACCCCGCAGAAATGTCCGGGGCGCAACTTGCCCTCCAGCGTCTTCGAAAGTGACGATTCTTCGACGAACACCGAGCGATCGTCGGCATACATTTCCGCGAGACTTGGCCGGAACAAGAGATCGACACCGGTATTTCGACAAAATTCTTCGTCAGCTTTTTCCGGGCGCGGGTATCGCTCGTAATCGCTGCCGGGTTCAAACTGGAGCGGATTCACAAAAATGCTCACCGCCACTTCACCGTTGCGGCCAGCATGCTCACTCGCAACCCGAATCAATTCACCGTGCGCCTTGTGCAGCGCTCCCATGGTCGGAACGAGCACGCGAGGCT
>WNGD01001804.1_pt1 | contig 23198 bp, 19 predicted proteins | sample 5400671 | NCBI WGS metagenome assembly WNGD01 (sample SAMN13153369, study PRJNA577476) | soil metagenome | isolation source: 40 cm soil or saprolite under grassland replicate 2 | place: USA:California | collected 2016-06-15
TCTCGACGAAGTCCGCGCTCACGGCCCCGCGCGAGAGTGCTTCGAGACCGAGCGCACCCGAGCCCGCGAACAGGTCGAGCACCCGCGCGCCGCGCAGCGGTCGCTGGAGGATGGAGAACCACGCCTCGCGCACGCGGTCGCCGGTGGGCCGCACGGCGTCGCCCGACGGAGTCTTGAGACGACGGCCCTTGAAGTCGCCGGCGATTATCCGGACCATCCCTGGCCCCCCGATTGCGGATTGCGGATTGTGGATTGCGGATTGGACATGGTAGGTCGTGCGCCCAATCCGCAATCCGAAATCCGCAATCCGCAATTGTCTTCACTGGCTCGGCGCCATCGCCGCCACCCGCGCCTGCAGCGTCGTGCGCCCCTGCCACTCGTCGCGCTCCAGCCGGAACGCCACGTCCAGCCGCTCCGCGAGCCAATGAGCGGGGATCGCGTCGGCCCACTGGAACGCGATCGCCGGGAGCGTCGTCCAAGGTGAAGCGCAGGTGGTTCGTGCCGACGCGCCGGGCGCCGACGGCGCGGGCCTGTCGCACGCCGAACACCGGCGCCGGATTGCCAGGACCGCACGGCTCGAGGTAGCGGATCAGCTTCTCCAGCTCGTCGCTCACGAGGCCCAAGGGCAGCTCCAAGTCGACCCGCTGGGCGGGCACCAGGTCGTCGGGGCCCAGAAGCTCGCCCGCGACGGCGAGAAACGCAACACGGAACGCGTCGTAGCGCTCCCGCCGGATGGTGAGCCCCGCCGCCATGGTGTGGCCGCCGTACTTCTCGAGATGATGCCCGACCCGATGCAGCGCGGCGTGCAGATCGAAGCCCGCCACGCTCCGCCCCGAGCCCCGCCCCACGTCGCTCCCCTCGTCCCAGGCGATGAGGAAGGTGGGCCGGCCATAGCGCTCCACCAACCGGGAGGCGACGATGCCGATCACCCCCGGGTGCCAGGCGTCGGCCGCGAGCACCAGCGCGCGGTCCTCCGGCCGCAGCACGCGCTCGGCCAGCTCCACGGCTTCGTCGAGGATGCGCTGGTCCAGCGCCTGGCGCCGGGCGTTGAGCGTCTCGAGCTCGCGGGCGATGGCCGCCGCCTCCCGCGGATCGTCGGACAGGAGCAGCCGCAGCCCGTCGTTCGCGTCCCCGATCCGCCCGGCGGCGTTCAAACGCGGCGCCAGGATGAACCCGACGTGGCCCGACTTGATCGGCTTTCCCGCGAGGCCCGCCGTTTCGACCAACGCCCGCACGCCCGTCCAATGCGACTCCGCGAGCAGCTTGAGGCCGTGGCGCACCAGGATGCGGTTTTCGCCCGTGAGCGGCACGACGTCGGCCACCGTCGCGAGCGCCACCAAGTCGAGGAAGTGGAGCGGAAGATGGGGCGACAGCCCCAGCGCCGGCACCAGGGCCTGCGCCAGCTTGAACGCGACGCCGGTGCCGCACAGATCCTTGTCTTCCGACGGACAGTCGGCGCGCCGCGGGTCGAGCACCGCCGAGGCGGGGGGCAGCGCGTCGCCCGGGAGATGGTGGTCGGTGACGATGACGTCGATGTGGGCCGCCCGGGCGGCGCGCACGGCCTCCACCGCCGTGATGCCGCAGTCGCAGGTAATGATCAACCCGGCCCCCAGGCGGCGTGCTTCTGCGAGGCCGGCGGGCCCGAAATCGTATCCGTCGCGCAACCGGTGCGGCACGAACGCGTGCGCCCGGCCACCGACGCTCGAGAGCACGCGTGTGAGGAGCGCCGCACTACATTGGCCGTCCACGTCGTAGTCGCCGTGGACCAGGATCGGGGCACCCGAGCGGACCGCGGCGACGATCAGCTCGACCGCGCGCGGCATATCGGCCCAGGCGTGCGGGTCCGACAGCCGCTCGAGGTCGGGGCGGAGGAAGGCTTTGGCGTGCTCGGGCGCGGCGAGCCCGCGCTGCACGAGGATGGCGGCGAGCGGCTCGGGGATGTGGAGGTCGGACGCGAGGGAGGCGGTGAGCCGCGGATCGGCCGGCGCCGCGACCGCCCAGCGGGCGGGGATCATTCCGGGGCGTACAGGAGCACGCCGCAGGCCTCGCAGGCCTCGATCGAGACACCGCGCTGGATCAGGACTCGGCGCTGCGTCGGGACCGCCGTGAAACAGTGGCCGCAGGCGTCGCCATGCAGGGGGTAGAGCGCGAGGGGTGCCTTGCCGCGCCGGATCCGCTCGTAGAGCGCCAAGAGCGAGGCGCCCACGCTCCCGGTGGCGCGCTCGCGCTCCGCCAGGGCGCGCTCCCGCTCGGCCGCGATCTGCTCGCGCTTCCCCGCGAGCGCCTCGCGCAGCGGGGCCTGGCGCACCCGCACCTCCTCGAGCGCCCGCTCGGCCTCCGCCGCCTTGCGCTCGGCTTCCGTCACCGCATCGCCGGAGCGCATGAACTCGGCCTCCTCCTTCGCGAGCACGGAGCGCGCGAGATCCAGCTCGGCCATGAGGGTGGAGGCTTCCTTGGCGCCCCGCACCCACTCGAGGCGTTGGCGCCGCTGATCCTGCATGGTGCGATAGTTGGCGATCTTGCCCTCCAATTCGTCGCGCCGGTCCATGGCGGCCTGGATTCCCGCCCGCGCCACGGCGAGGGCGCGCTCTGCCGCGGCGTGCGCCTCGTCGAGGGTCGCCAGCTCGGGGGCGAGCGCGGCGAGGGCCTCATCGGTGGCCGTCACGGCCTGATCTTTCTCCTGTAGCGCCAACAACGGCTCAAGTTCCGGGTGCACCTCTCCTCCTCGCAGTTTCGACGACTCCCCAAGTTGGCCGGATCGCATTTCGTTCCGCCGCCAACGTCTTGATTTCACCGAGCAGCCGCGCCTTATCCTCTTCGGGTGCCACAGTCATTTCGCGCTTGATGCGAGTGATCTCTCTCGTTTTCCGATCACCGTCAATCCAATCGATGGCCTTCTCAAAGGTCTCGTCGGCTGAACGGTCCCCCAACGTCTCGCCTTGGAGACTCTCCAGGACTCTTGCCGACACTCCGTCAAGGACGTCCGGGCGTCCGTCAGCGAGAGCCTCGAAAACCGCGCGATAGGGTGAAAACGCGAAGTTCTCGGCGTCAACCACAGCCAAGACCCGTGATTTCCACTCGTCGCTGACCAACATGAGCAAGAGCAGCGCCTTCTCGGCATTAGACGGAAACTCCTGCGGACCTGCGGTGGGAGCCGAAGGACCCACCGAGAGAGGTCTCGCGGGCAACGCAACGAGTTCGTTCTCGAGAGTCCCTGCGCGCACGCCAGCCGCCTCTGCGACCCGTGCGAGGTAGAGGTCTCGAGTGACGGGATCCTTCGCAGCGCGGATCGTGGGGAGCAGTCGGTCGAGCGCCCGCCGCCGCCCCGGGACGCTCGAGAAGAAGGCCTTCCGGTCGAGGATCTGGATCTTGCGCTCCAGGGGGTCGACCGCGTCTTTGAGGATGGCTTCGAGGCCCGCGGCGCCCCGTTTCTGCACGAGGGTATCCGGATCCTCCCCCGGGGGGAGCGTGGCCACGCTCACGCGCAGGCCCTGGCGCAACAGCTCGTCGCCGGCGCGGAACGTGGCGCGCAGTCCGGCGTCGTCCGAGTCGTACAGCAGGGTAACGTGCGGCGCGTGACGCTGGAGCAGCTGCGCCTGGTCGGGCGTGAGGCCGGTGCCGAGCGGGGCCACCACTTCCTCGATGCCGGCGAGCGACAGGCGCAGCACGTCGAAATAGCCTTCCACCAGGATGGCGCGCTCTGCCTTGCGCATCGCGTGCTTCGCCACGTGCAGGTTGTACAGCAGCTTGCCCTTGTGGAAGATCGGCGTATCGGAGGAATTGAGATACTTGGGCTCTCCTTCGCCGAGGATGCGGCCCCCGAAGGCGACCACGCGGGCGCGCAGGTCGTGAATCGGGAAGAGCAGCCGGCCGCGGAAGCGGGGTACGAGCGTGCCATCCTCCCGTTTAGCCAATAGACCCGCCTCGAGCAACACCTCGTCACGCACGCCCAACCCTTTCATTGCGTCGAGGAACGTCTTGCTCTTGGGCGCGTACCCGAGGCCCAGCGGCTGGACGGTCTCCAGGTCCAAATGCCGCGTCGTCAGGTAATCGCGAGCGATCTGCGCTTCGGGGGTCTCCAGCAGCTGGCGGGCGAACCAGTCGGCCGCCGCCGCCACGGCACCGTAGAGGGGCTCACGGGGATCGGGGCCGGTCGGTCCTCGCTCCGGGATGGTGATCCCGACCCGGCGCGCCACCTCGCGCACGGCGGTGGGATAATCCATGCCGAGCTTCTTCATGAAGAAGGTGAACACGTCCCCGCTGGCGTGGCACACGAAGCAGTAGAACATCCCCTTGCGGGGGATGACGGCGAAGTTGCGATGCGTGCCCCCGTGAAACGGACACGGGGCGCGGAAATCGGACCCGGTGCGCTTGAGCTCGACGTGCTCGCCGATGATCCCCACGAGGTCCGCGGCCTCGCGGACCTGCTCGATCACGTCGTCCGGGATCAAGCTCACGCCGTGAATTCCACCAGCGTCACCCCGTGTCCGCCCTGGTTCGAGGGGGCGAAGCCGAAATGCTTCACCCGGGGGTCGGCCGAGAGGACATCGTGCACCAGCTGGCGCAGGGCCCCCGTCCCTTTGCCGTGGATCACGCGGAGATACGGCAGATCGGCGAGGATCGCGTCGTCGAGCGCCTTGACGAGCAGCGGCTCGGCTTCGGAGACGCGGAGGCCGATGAGAGAAATCTCCGTGGCAGCCTCGACCTCCGGTGCCGGGGCGGTGGAGGATGGTGGAGGGCGGTGGAGGGCGGTGGAGGGTTTACGAGCGCGCTTGAGGTCCTCCAGGGACATCCACCCTGCTCCCTGCTCTCTGCTCCCTGCTCCCTCATCCGTCTCGTCGATGGCCTGTTCGACCAGGCGACGAGCTTCCTTCGCCGTCGCCTCGTCCACGGCGGCGCGCGCCCGGCCGAGGGCGTCCTCCACCTTTTTGCGCGCTTCGAGCAGGTAAGCGCGGGCCTGCTCGCGCGCGTCGCGTTCGAGGCTCTGCGCCCGAGCCTTCACATCCCGCTCGCGCGCGGCCAACTCCGCCGCGCGCGTGTCGAGCTGCTCAGCGTCCATGCGCAGCGCGGCGTCGCGTGCCGTCAGCTCTTGTTCCTTCGTTTCGAGCTCCCGCGCCCGGGTCTCGACGCTGGCGAGGAGGGCGTCCAATGCCCGCTCCGCCCGGGGCACGGCCCGCTCGGCGATCTCCAGCACGTCGGGAGCGATCCCGAGGCGGCGCGCGATGGCGAGCCCATATGACCGTCCCGGCACGCCTTTCAACAGCCGATAGGTCGGCGTCAGCGTGTCGGCGTCGAACTGGAGCGACGCGTTCACGATGCCGACCGTCTCGGCCGCCAGCTGTTTCAGGGCGCCAAGGTGCGTCGTCGCGAGCGTCACCGCCCGGCGTCGCGTGAGGGTCTGCAGCACCGCCGTCGCGAGCGCGCCCCCCTCGGCGGGGTCGGTGCCGCTGCCGATCTCGTCGAGGAGCACGAGCGATCCCGCGCCAGCGCGGGCCAGGATGTCGCGCAGGGTGGCGACGTGGGCGGAGAACGTGGAGAGGCTGGCGGCGATCGACTGGCGGTCGCCGATGTCCGCAAACACGCCCGTGAACACCGGGAGGGTCGACTGCGGGCCGATCGGGGGGATGATGCCGCTTTGCGCCATGAGGGCGAGCAAGCCCACCGCCTTGATGAGCACGGTCTTGCCGCCGGTGTTCGGACCCGAGACCAGCACGGTGCACTCGTCGGGCGCGAGCACGAGATCGAAGGAGACGACTGCCTCACCCCCTGTCCCCCTCTCCCCTTCGGCCTCACCCCCTAGCCCCCTCTCCACTTCGTGGAGAGGGGGAACTAGCAACGGATGGCGGCCCGCTCGGATCTCCAGAGGTCCCGGCCCGATCGCCGGCGCGAAGCCGTTCACTTCCACGGCGTAGCGCGCGCGGGCGCACAGGTCGTCGAACGCGACGCACATCTCCCACGCGGCGGCGACGGCATCGCGCCGGGGGCGCAACAGCTCCGTCAAGTCCCGCAGCACCTGCAGGATTTCCCGCTGCTCCTCCACCTCCGCGGCGCGCAGCGCGTTGCCGAGCTCGATGACCTCAGGCGGCTCCAGGAAGACGGTGGCGCGCGTCGCCGACTCGTCGTGCACGATGCCCCCGATGCGCGCCCGGGCGGTCGAGCGGACGGGGATCACGTAGCGGCCCTCCCGCACGGTGACCGCCGCATCGGGCGCGCGCTCGGTCGGATCGAGCGCGGCGAGCATGGCGTCGAGCTGCTTTACCAGACGGGCACGCGCCTCCCGCACCGCGCGACGGGCGCGTGCGAGGGCGCGGGACGCGCCGTCCTGCACCTGGCCATCCGCGTCGAGCGAGACGGCGAGCCGCTGCTCGAGCTCCTTGGGGGGAGGATCGACTCTCAGCGCGGCGGTACGCGGCGCGTCGGCGGCGAGTCGGGCCAGATCGCCGGCCACGACGCGGGCCGCGGCGAGGGCGCGTCCCACCTGCGCGAGCGCGGCACCCTCGAGCGCGCTCCCCGGGATGCCGAGCAGCTCGAGGGCGGGGGTAAGATCGGGGACGGGCTCGGCGCGAATCGCGTCGTCGGTGAGGAGCAGGGCCGCGAGCTCCGCGACCTGCGCGAGCGCGGCGCGGATGGCGTCGGGATCGGTGGCGGGGGAGCGGCGGGTCACGCGGGCGGCGCCAAGCGGCCCGGCGGCGTGCGCCGCCACCCGCTCCAGCGCGGCAGGGAACTCGAGTGTCTCCAGCACGGAGGGCGCGACGCCTCCCCCGACTGTCATACGGACGCCGCCAGCTCCTCGCGGACGATCTGATTCACCAGCTTGCCGTCCGCCCGGCCCTTGAACTTGGGCATCACCTGTCCCATCACCTTTCCGAGATCCTTCGCGCCAGCAGCGATCGCCTCCCGTACGGCGCGCCGGATCTCGTCGGCGTCGACCGCGGCGGGCAGGAACTCCTCGAGCGCCTTCACCTCGCCGAGCTCGGCCTCCGCCCGGTCGGCGCGCCCGGCGGCGGTGTACTGCTCGGCCGCTTCGCGGCGGCGCTTGATGCCGCGGCGCACGACCTCGGCTGCTTCGTCATCGGAGACGGGGTGTTGGAGCTCGAATTCGCGGTTCTTGAGGTCTGCGAGGATGGTGGAGAGGAGGAGCGTGCGCCCTTGATCGCGGTGTTTGCGGGCCTGGTTCATCGCGGCGCGGAGCCGCTCGGGCAAGCTCGCCACGTCAGGCCGGGTGCGTGCGCCGGCTGGTGCGGCGCGCCGCGTCCATTTTTCGCTTGCGCCGCTCGTTCGGCTGTTCGTCGTGACGGTGCTTGCGCAAGTCGGCCAGGATTCCTGCCCTCTCACCCTCTGGGTAACTGTGACGGACACAAAAACTTAGCCCCGCCGATTGCATCGGGCAACCCGTCCGCGCCCTCATCCCGGTGGCCACGTCATCGGCCGGCCGCCGAGCAGGTGCACGTGCAGATGGAACACCGTTTGTCCGCCGTCGGGGTTGGTATTCACCACGACGCGATACCCGCGCTCCGCGATCCCGACCTCCCGCGCCAGGTCGCGCGCGAAGCCGAGCAGTTTACCGAGCAGGCCCGCGTCCTTCGTCTCGTTGAGCGTGGCCACGTGATGGGTGGGGATCACGAGGACGTGCGTGGGCGCCTGCGGGTTCATATCCTTGAAGGCCAGCAGGCCATCGCCGCGCTTCACGATCGCCGCCGGGACCTCGCCGGCGGCGATTTTGCAGAAGATACAGCCTCCGGGCATAGTCCCCCTTCAGTTAGCGGCCGAACGCCTGGCGCAGCTGCTCCCAGAACTGTTTCCCGCCGTGCCCTTCCGCCGGCGGCTTGCTCTCGATCTTGGCGAGCTGCTCGAGCAGGGCGCGCTGCTCCGCGGTCAGCTTGAGCGGCGTCCAGACGTGCACCCGCACGTGCAGGTCGCCGCGACCCCCTTCCCCCACCCGCGGCAGCCCTTTGCCGCGCAGGCGGTACACCGCGCCGGTCTGCGTCCCCGGTTGGATCTCGAGGGTCGCGTCTCCGTACGGAGTTGGGATCGCGACCGCCGTGCCGAGCGCCGCCTGGGTGAACGAGACCGGCAGGTCGTAGACCAGGTCGTCCCCGTGGCGCTCGAACCGCGAGTCCTCGGCGATGTCGAGCACGGCGATCAGGTCGCCGGCCGGACCGTTGCGCGCCCCGGGAACGCCGTGTCCCCGCATCGTGAGATAGTGGTGGTCGGCCACGCCCGCGGGCACGTTGATCTCGAGCTCCTTGTCGGCACGAACGCGTCCGTCCCCCTGACACTTGGGGCACGGTTGCTGAATCACCGTGCCCTCTCCCGCGCAGCCGGGGCACGGCGAGACGGACACGAACTGTCCGAACATCGAGCGCGCGGCGCGCCGCACTTCGCCCGTGCCGGCGCAGGTGACGCAGCTCGTGGCCTTGGTGCCGGGCGCCGCCCCGGTGCCGCCGCACGCGGTGCAGCGCTCCAAGGTGCGCACCTTCACCTTCTTGGTGGTGCCGCTGGCGACCTCGGCGAGCCCGAGTTTCAGCGTGACCTTCAGGTCCTGGCCGCGTTGGCGCTCCCGGCGGGCGCGCTCCGCGCCGCCGAAGAAGGCGTCGAACCCGCCCAACCCACCGAAGTCCCGCATGAAGATGTTGAGCGCTTCGGACAAGTCGAAGTGGGTGAACCCCGCCGCGCCGGCGCCCGCGCCGCGCTTCAGCCCCGCTTCGCCGTAGCGGTCGTACGTGGCGCGCCGCTCGGGGTCGCGCAGGACCTCGTAGGCCTCGGTGATCTCCTTGAATTTCGCTTCGGCGGCTTCCTTCTCGCCGGGCGCCACCCGGTCGGGATGATGCTTCATCGCGAGACCGCGGTAGGCCTTCTTGATCTCGCCCTCGTCCGCGTCGCGCTTCACCCCCAGGATGGTGTAGTAGTCGCGCTTCACTCGAGCAGCTCACCCACGAGACGGCTCGTGTGATCCACGAGCGCCACGATCTTGTCGTACGGCATGCGAGTCGGGCCCATTACGCCGATCACCCCGGCGAGCGGGCCGAGCCGGTAGGATGCGGTTACCAGCGTGAAGGGCGCGAGGGTTGCGTCCTGGTGCTCGCTGCCGATCGTGATGGTGAGCCCCTGGCCGAGCCGCCCGGCCAGCGCCTCACGCAGTACGTCACGGCGCTCGGTCACCTCCAGCAGTCCTTGCAGCCGCTCCTTGGTGGCGAACTCCGGCTGGCCGGCGAGCAGCTGCGCGCTCCCGAGCACCACGCCCCCGCCGGCCCCCCCGGTGGCGGGTACGTCGAACAGGTCGTCGGCTTCCTGGATGAAAATGTTCAGCAGCTCGCTCGAGTCGACGTCGGGCGCGGCATCGCGCAGCCGCTGGGACAGCGTCGTGCGGATCTCGCGCAGCGTCAGGCCCGCGAGACGCTCGTTCAACACCAGCGCCACCTGCACGACGATCTCGGGCGCCATGCGCGAGGGCACTTCCACAAAGATGGTGCGCACGACGCCGCTCTTGAGCGTGAGCACGAGCAGCAGCCGGTCGGACCCCGCCTGCAGCAACTCCAGGCGCTCGAGCACCGCCTCGTCGAGCGTCGGGCCCACCGCCACCCCCAGCTCTTTCGTGAGCACGCCCAGGACCTGTGCCGCCCGCTCGAGGATTTGCTCGACGGCGTTGCGCTCCGCGAGCTCCTCGCGGATCTGATGCGAGTCGGACGCCGAGACCTGCGACAGACGCATGAGCGAGTTCACGTACACGCGGTAGGCGAGATCGGTGGGGATGCGTCCCGCGGAGGTGTGGGGATGGTAGAGATACCCTTTCTCCTCGAGGTCGCTCATGGTGTTGCGAATCGTGGCGGCGGAGAGCGTATGGCCGAACTTCTTGGAAATAGTCCGGCTCCCCGCCGGCTCGGCGGTTTCGACGTAGGTCTCGATGACGGCCTCGAGCACCTGGCGCTCGCGCTCGTTCAGGGATGCTACCATGTCACCCAAGCTATTACCTGCTAACAATTTAGACCGCTCGCCCCGCACTGGTCAAGTCGTGGACGAGGGCGTCGAGGCGAAGCCAGCCCTCGGGGGTGCACACCAGCCGCTGCTCCCTGATCTCCGCCCAACCCTGCTCCACCCAATGGGCGGTAGAGGGCGGTAGAGGGCGGTAAAGGGCGGCAAGAGACAACCCCCGATCGGTGCGCAACGCAAGATACAGCCGCTCCAGTTCCCGCTGCTCGTCGGTCAGGACCTCCTCGGCTTCGACGGCCGGCAGTCCGGCCGCGACGGCGCGGCGATACGCCTCCCACCCGGCCAGATTCCAGCGGCGCATCCGCCCGTCGAACGAGTGCGCCGCGGGCCCGAGCCCCAGATAGGCGCGACCCGACCAGTAGGCGGAGTTATGGCGCGAGCGGAACCCGTCGCGACACGCGTTCGAGACCTCGTAGAACTGATAGCCGCAAGCCGCAAGGCGCATGTGGGCAAGCAGGTACTCTTCGGCGTAGCGCTCGTCGTCCGGCATCGCGGCGGCGCCGCGCGAGATCCAGCGGGCGAGGGGAGTCCGCTCCTCGACGGTGAGCCCATACAGAGAGAGGTGCGCAGGGCGCAGGGAGCAGGCGAGGTCCAAGTCGCGCACCCAGTCGCGCTCGAGCTCCGCAGGAAGCGCAAAAATGAGATCGAGCGAGATGTTGTCGAACCCCGCGGCACGGAGCGACCGCACGGCGTCGCCGATACGCGCCGAGTCATGTGAGCGATGCATCCACTTCAACACCCCATCGTTGAAGGACTGGGCGCCGAGTGACACACGATTGACCCCGGCGCGCCGCCAGGCCGCTGCAATCTCGGGCTTCACATCTTCAGGATTGGCCTCCATTGTCACTTCAACGGCGTCACGCGAAGACGTAGCACGAAAGACGTCAAGCAAAGACGTGAGCAGGACGGAGATCGCTTCGGGAGGCAGAAGCGATGGCGTGCCGCCGCCGAGGTAGAGCGTGTCCAGACCGACTGCTTCGGTCTCCCCGGGCTTGCGCCCGGGGTCAGTTGTCCCAAGGAGTTTCAGTTCCTGCAGTACCGCGTCCACATACTCCCGCGCCGGGATGCGCTTGCGCACCGCGATGGAGAAGTCGCAGTAGGAGCAGCGGCGTTGGCAGAAGGGGACGTGGAGGTAGAGGTGGGGCATGAAGAAAACCTAGTGCGGAGTGCGGAATGTGGAATGCGGAATGTCCACGTACGGGTCGTGCCGCGAACGACCTTCCCCTGCAATTCCGCATTCCGCACTCCGCATTCCGCATTCAGGTGAGCCCAAACACCATCCCCGGCCGTTGCTTCACCACCCCCCGCATCTCGAGCTCCGTCAGCGCCGTCAGCACCGCGCCCGTATCGGCCCCGGCAGTGGCCACCAGCACGTCCACATGGCGGGGCTCCGTAGAGAGTGTGTCCCATAACGAGCGCTGCAAAGCGCTCAGGTCCGGTGGCGGAGTCCTTCCGGGTGGAGTACCCCCGGGCGGATTCGCGTCGGCCACGCCTTGCGCCGCCCCCGGCAGCCCGAGCTCCTCGAGGACGTCCGCGGCCGCGAGCGCCGGCTTTGCGCCTTGCTGGATGAGCTTGTTGCAGCCGAGCGAAGTGGGGCTCGTGATCGGCCCGGGCACGGCGAGCACGGCGCGCCCCTGGTCGAGCGCGCAGTCGGCGGTGATCAGGGCACCGGACCCGGGTGCGGCTTCGATCACCACGGTCACCCCGGCGAGGCCGGAGATGAGGCGATTGCGCTTGGGGAACGCGCCCGCGTGGGGCCGCTCCCCCGGCGGCAGCTCGGTGACGAGGCACCCGCGAGCAACCATACGCTCGTACAGCACGCGGTTCACCGCCGGATAGATGATGCCGAAGCCGTTCCCGAGGATGCCCACCGAGGCGCCGCCCGAGTCCAGGGCGGCCGCATGCGCGATCGCGTCGATGCCGCGCGCCATGCCGCTCACCACGACCACGCCCGCGCCTGCCACGCCCGCGGCGAGCAGGCGCGCCGCCTCCGCGCCATAGGGCGAGTGGTCGCGGCTGCCTACGATCCCCGCCGCCGGGCGCGTCAGCAGCGCCGCGTCACCCCAGACGAAGAGCAGGGCGGGCGGATCGGGGACCTCGCTCAACAGCGGTGGAAATACGGGGTCGTCGGGAAGGAGGACGCAGGCACCGAGGCGATCGAGCTCGTCGAGGATCTCATGGCCCGCCTGCGGCGAGCCGGCGCGCACCGCCGTGGCGGCGGCGCGGCTGAAGCCCGGGAGCGCGGCGATCGCGCCGTGCGGGGCGTGCAGGGCCGCCGCCGCGCTCCCGAACGCGGCGATGAGCGTGCGCAGCCGCGCGGCCCCGATCCCCGGGACCTGCGCGAGCGTCAGGTACGCTGCTACTTCGTCGCGGCTCCGGCCTGGAGCGACTGCCATAGAGTCTCGAGCAGATCCGGCACGCCCGCTCCCGTCACCGCTGAAATCGCGACCACGGGGGCGCCGGCCTGCGTGCGGATCGTCGGGAGCGGGGAGCCGGGAGCGGGGAGCAGGTCGAGCTTCGTCAACACGACGATATGCGGCTTCGCCGCGAGCTCCGGCGAGTACGCTGCCGCTTCCTGAAGCAACAGCTCGTAGGTCGCCTGCGGATCCGGACTGTTGACCGGCACGAGCACCGCAACGAGCCGGGTCCGCTCCACGTGCTGCAGGAACTTGAGGCCCAACCCCTTGCCCAAGTGCGCCCCCTCGATGATGCCGGGAATGTCCGCCGCCACGAACGTGCGGTGGTCGGACAACGCGACCACCCCGAGGTGGGGCTCGAGCGTCGTGAAGGGGTAGTCGGCGATCTTCGGGTGAGCGGCGGAAATCACGGAGAGCAGCGTGCTCTTCCCCGCGTTCGGCTCGCCCAGGAGCCCGACGTCGGCGATCAGCTTGAGCACCAGCTCGAGCTGGCGTTCCTCGCCGTACTCACCCGGCTCCCATTCGCGCGGGCTGCGATGCGTCGGGGTGGCGAAACGCGCGTTGCCGCGACCGGCCCGCCCGCCCTTCGCCACCAGCAGGGTATCCCCGCCGGTGAGCACCTCGCCGATGAGCTGGTCCGTCGCGGGGTCGCGCACCTCGGTGCCGGGCGGGACCGGGAGGTAGAGGTCGGCCCCCGACTTTCCGGTCATGTTCTTGCCCTTGCCGTGCTGCCCCCGCTCGGCCTTCCACTGGGTGCGATAGCGGTAGTCGAGCAGCGTCGCCAGGTTCGCGTCGGCCCGCACGAAGACACTACCGCCCACTCCGCCGTCCCCGCCGTCAGGTCCGCCTTTGGGGACGAATTTTTCGCGGCGAAACGATGAAGCTCCCGCGCCGCCCGCTCCTCCCACAACATGGACGACCGCGCGGTCTATGAACATTGCGGATTGCGGATTGCGGATTGCGGCGAACTCGAATGCGGAATGCGGAATGCGGAATGCGGAATTGCACGAGGAGTTCTGCGCGCGGTACGAATCGACGATACGACGATGGCCACGAGCTGACGCGCTTCGTCAGTCAACGCGCTCATGCGGTCAGGATCAGCGAGCCCACGCTCAGCAGCGATATCAAGCCAGAACTCAGTCTCGTCGGTCTCTTCCTCAACGATTCCCAGCTTCGCGATGAACTCGCGCCGGGACCGCGCCCGACAAGCAGCCCTGTAGTTCGCGCCTACGGACGTGCCCGCCCGAAGCAGCTGCCGGGCGATAACGTCGGCGGTGCGGCCGTGGGGCATTTCTTCCACGAGCTGAACCACCGCCAGCGCGAATTCTCTAGTTCGGTCCTTTAGATCGACTTGCTGCACGACCTTGCCTTTCAATTCCGCATTCTGCATTCCGAATTCCGCATTCTAGAGCTTCCTCTTCTTGACGTCCTCCCACTGCTCCCGTGCCGTCTCCCGCTTCTCAGAATCGAGATCGCCATCGATTGCCGCGAGAACGGCGTCGATCTCTGCGCCCGACGCTCCCGTGTTCAGCGCGCCCCGCAAGTGCGAGTGCAGCTGCTCCGCGGTGCCGAGCACGGCGGTCGCCGCCACCGTGCACAGCTCACGCCGCTTGAGGTCGAGGCCCGGCCGCCCGATCACCTTGCCGTAGGCGTCCACCACCACCAGGTCCTCAAGTGCCGGGTGCAGCGCGCGCAGGTTCACGAGCAGCTTGTGATAGGCACGCCCGTACACCGCGCGGCACACCGCCGCTCCGCGCGCCGTCCACGACTCCCAATCGGCGTGCGCCAGGTCTTCCGCGCCGTCCCCCTCCCCCTCGACCGGCGCGGGCCCGCCCACGGCACGCCACGCCCCAAACGCCACCAGCGCCAGCGGGTAGCCCACGACCAGCATGCTCTGCAGCAACAACTCCTCGATCCACAGCCCCGGGACTCGCGCGTCGCGCGCGGCGGCGAGCCGCGCCTTGAGCTCGGGCGGGTTCCCGCGGGCCACGGCCGCCGCCACCCGCACCAGCGCCGCGGTCTGGGCCTCGAGCGCTGAGGCGGTTCCGTCGCTCATACTACTCGTCTCCCCTGCGTCGTCCCCCATCCTTTCATTGCTCCAGTCCTCCATTTACCCGCAACTCCCCCACCGTCTCGCCGCGGGTGTTCACGTTGGGTCGAGCGGCGAGCGAGGCCGGACGGGGCCGGAGACCCAGCGCTTCGAGCGCAGCGGCCATGGCAAGCGCCGCGGCAATCGCGTGTCCATCGACGACTTTCAGCGCGATGCCGAGCCCTTGCTGAGTGAGCAGGGCGCAATACACGCCCTCGGCACCGACCTTGGTAATCACGCGGCCGGGGTGCGCTCGCATCATCTCGGTACAGGGCCGGCCCTCACCGGCGATCAGTTCAGGGTGGCGGATCATCGATTCCACAATGCGGAGTGCGGAATGCGGAATGCGGAATGTATCGGTCGGCTTCGTGTCGCGAACGACCTCTCCCGGCAATTCCGCATTCCGCATTCCGAATTCCACATTCCCCAACCTTGCGTATGCGAGGGCCATGTTCCTCAGCGGCATCCCATAGCACACGACCCCGCAGCCATCCACCGCGGTTCGGATGTCGGCCACCGAGACGTCCGTCCAGCGGCTCACCTCCGTCAGGCAGCGTTGCTGCACGGGGTGCTCGAGGCGGGTGTAGAACTCCGTAGGCCAGCCGTGGTGACGCGCCAGCGCGAGCATGCCCGCATGCTTTCCCGAACAGTTCGAGTAGACAGCCGTGAGGCGTATGCCGCGACTCTGGTAGTCTTGGGCTACACGATCGGAAAGCGGCGGATGGGGGCCGCACAGCAGATCGCGCTCCGAGCACCCGATCTTGCCGAGCAGCTCGCGCACGCGTGCCACCTGTCCGGGCTCGCTCGAGTGCGAGGCGCACGCCAGCGCCAGCTCCTCGCTCGTGAGCCCGAACGCCTCGGCCGCACCGTCCTCCACGAGCGGCAGGGCCTGGAACGGCTTCGCCGCCGAGCGCCAAAACGTGACGAGCTCGGGGTCGCCCGTGCGCGCCACGAGCCGGCCGGCCGAATCCACGACGGCTGCGTGAACGTCGTGAACCGCCTCCACCCAACCGCCGCGGAGCTGCTCAACGCGCATCGCCACCCCCCTGCCCCCCACCCCGCCCGGGAAACGAGAAACGGGAAACGGGAAACGTACCGTGCGGGTCCGTGCCAACGTTTCCCGTTTCCCCTTTCCCGTTTCCCGCTTTCAGCGACAATGCGATTCCCGAGAGCACGAGCACGCCGCCCACGAGTGCCGTCGGCGGAGGGACTTCATGAATGGAAGGCACCAGCCAAGCAATCACGCTCGCCCCCACCGGCTCCCCCAGCGCCGCGACGTTCACCGTCGTCGCGCGGAAGTGCCGGAGCGCGTAGTTCATGCCGGTGTGTCCGATCAGCATGGGTCCGGCAGCCATCGCGCCGAACACCGCCCAATCGCGTCGCGCGAACCCTATGAGGGGCGCGGCCTGCGCCAGCGCGAGCAGCGCGAGGACCGCCGCGGCCACCGCGTACACGCCGGTCGCGTAGCGCCAGATCCCGACCGTTTGGCGGACGCGCCGCCCGATCACGTAGTAACCCGCGCCGGTAACGGCGCCGAGCAGCGCCAGGCCGTCGCCACCCAGGGCGCCGAGCGAGAGCCGCGCGTCGCCTAAACCGATGAGGCTCGCCCCGATCACGGCGAGGGCGATGCCCCAGCGTTCGGTGCGCGTCGGATGCTCGCGCAGCCAGGCGACCGCGAGGCCCCAGGCGAAAACGGGCTTGAGGGACACGAGGACGACCGAGCTGGCGACGGTGGTGAAGCGGAGCGAGGCGATCCAGGACCAAAAGTGGAAGGCCAACAGCAGGCCCGACAGTGCCATCAGGAGCAGGGAGCGGGGAGCAGGGAGCAGTGCTAGGCGCGGCATCCTGCTCCCTGCTCCCTGCTCCCCGCTCCCTTCAAACACCGCCAGCCCGCCGGTGACGGGGAGCACCATCGCCAGCCGCCAGAACGCAATAGCCAGCGCCGGCGCGGCGGCGAACCGTACGATGGGCCCGGCGTAGGTGGTGGCGAGCACCGCCACGATCAGGACCAGGAGGGGAGACATGCGCGCGAAACCTCACCCCCCTACCCCCTCTCCGCAATCGGTTGCCCTCGCTCCGCACCGCCCCCAAATTGCGCGCTCCATGCGCCTCCGGCTCGCGTTGCTCGTCGTGACATGCTTCCTCGCCCTCGCAGGCGGGGCTACCGTCGCGGCCCAAGGCCCGTCGCCATACCTCCCGCTCAGCCACTGGGCCACTCCCTATATCGAGCATCTCATCGCCCGCGGCGTGATCGCCGATCCGAGCCCTTTGAGCCGGCCGTTCGTGCAGGCGGACGTCGTGCGCGTCCTCGGCGCTGCCGACACCACGCGCGTGGGAGGCGCGGAGCGACGAGTCGTGCGCGCTATTCTCGCCGCCCTGGGGCGGCCGCCCGGCGACGCCAAGCCGTGGGCGCGAGTGGACGGTGACGTGGCTGCGACGGGCGCGAGTCACGCGCGGCGCGACCCCCTGCGGGCGGCCGGACCGGGGCACGGGACGGCAGCCGGTGGCCTCGCGATCCAGGCGCTGCTCGGCCGCGTGGCGGTCGTCACCCACCCGTCCTTCGACACGCGACTCAAGTACGACCCCGATTACGACGGCAAGAAGAACCGCCTCATCGCAGGGCGGACCGCCGAGGCATACCTGGACGCCCGCTGGCGATTCGGTGAGCTGTTCTTCGGTTCGCTCGATCGCAACTGGGGACCGCCCGCGCTCGAGGGGCTGATCGTCAGCCCGAGCCCCTACAGCTACGATCACCTCGCGCTATCGCTCGGCACCCGACGCATCCAGCTCCAGGGAATCGTGACCGAACTGGACGACCTGCCCGACTCCTCTGGCGCGTTGAACCACCGGTTCTTCATCGCACACCGTCTGCTCTGGCGCCCGAGCAGCGCCACGACCCTCGGGTTCTGGGAAGGTGAGATCGCCGCGGGTCGGGCCCGCACGCTGGAGCCGTGGTTCGCCAACATCCTCAACCTTGGCCTGCTGGTCGAGTACGACCGCAACGTCAAGGTCAACAGCCTGCTGGGCGTCGACTTCGAATCTCGGCTCTCCGGCGTGAAGCTGTTCGCCCAGGCGCTGCTCGACGACATCCAAGTCGATCGCCAGTCGCCGAGCGATAGCGAGCCCCCGTCGTACGGCGTCACGTTCGGTGCGGAGACGGTGGTGCACGGCGTGGTGATCACCGGCTTCTACACGCAGGTTGCGAACCTCACCTATCGCACCGGGAATCCCGCAGAGGCGGTGGAGAGCCGGCTCGTGGGTCTGGGGCGGAACTTCTCGGACTACGACCAGCTCACGCTGCGCGCCGGCCTACTCGCGGGTCCCGGTGTGTTGCTCCAGCCCGAGGCGACGCTGCTGCGTCAGGGACAAGGTGACTTTCGTCTTCCCTATCCGCCGGTCGCGGCCTACGGCACCACGCCCACGCTGTTCGCCGGCGTGGTCGAGCGCACGGTACGTCTCGCGGTGGGGGCCACGTGGCAGCGCGGCGCGTGGGGACTGTCGGGGAACGGCGGCGTGCATTTCCTTCACAACGCCGGCCACGTGAGCGGAGTCAGTCAGACCAAGTGGGTCGGAGCCGTGACGCTGGCCTATCGCTTTCATCTGGAAGGGGTGCTGCCGTGAGCATCCCCACCCCCGACCCCCGCCTCACCCGCGACCATCTCGAGCAGCTGTTCGGGAAGATGGCGACGGGTCGGGTGGTCGTCGTCGGTGACGCGATGCTGGACATCTACCTCGCCGGCGACGCGGAACGGATCTCTCCGGAAGCCCCCGTCCCCGTGGTCACGGTGCACACGCGGCGCTCCGCACTGGGCGGCGCGGCCAATGTGGCTGCGAACGTGTCGGCGATCGGGGCCGAGTGCCGGCTCGTCGCGGTGATCGGAGACGACGCGCGCGGCGACTCGCTGCGCGCCGAGCTGGCGCAGAACCGGCTCCCCGACCGCCACATCGTCGTCGCCGCCGCGCGGCCCACCACCTCCAAGACGCGCGTCACGGCGCGCGGGCAGCAGGTGGTGCGGATCGACGAAGAAGTCGAAGACTCGATCGCGCCGCGCGCCGAAAACCAGCTGCTCGGCCAGCTCGACGCGGCCATGGCGGACGCCGATGCGGTGCTCATCGAAGACTACAACAAGGGCACGCTCACGCCGGGCGTGATCGAGCGGGCCATGACCCTCGCCAAGAAGCGCGGCATCCCGGTGGTCGTAGACCCCAAGTTCAAGCACTTCTTTGCCTACCGGGGCGCCACGCTGTTCAAGCCGAATCGTCGCGAGCTCGAACAGGCCATGGGCGCGACGCTGGACCTCGCGCACCCCGACGCCCTCCCGACGTCGCTCGACAAGCTCGGCGTGGACAATCTCCTGCTCACGCTGGGCGCCGAGGGCATGGTCCTGGTCACCAAGGACCGGCAGCTGACGCGCATTCCGACGATGGCGCGCGAAGTATTCGATGTCTCCGGCGCCGGAGATACGGTGACGGCGTGGGTGGGGACCGCGCTCGCCGCGGGCGCCTCAGTGCGCGAGGCGGCGCAGGTGGCGAACTACGCGGCCGGCGTGGAGGTCGGGAAATCGGGTGTCGCCACCGTGTCGCCCTGGGAAGTGCTGGCGATGCACGAGGCGCACTACGATCAACTGGGAAAGCTGAGGAGAGGGGGGCTACTTTGAGGGAGCAGAGAGCAGGGAGCCGGGAGCAGAACTGCGACGCACGGTCCTGCTCCCGGCTCCCTGCTCCCGGCTCCCTCTTCAGCGCCAGGTGAGCCCGACGCCGATGACTACGCCGTCAACCGTTTCCTTCCGCGTCCCGCCGCCCAACACCGCATGGTCAATCCGGTACCCGAGGCGGCCCTCGAGCGGCGCCCGCGACAGGCGGAGGATCATCCCGGCTTCGCCGCCCTGCGCGTGGTCGAAGGACTCTGGCACGTTGACGTCCGCCGCCACGACGCGCCACAGCTCCGCGTAGCCGCGCACCGCCGACCCCACGAACGCCGTCGCCGCGCGCGCCCGCAGCTCCCAGAAGAGCCAGCGCTGCGTCCCCCCGGTCAGCGTGTACGCGCGTGCGTGCGGTCCGGTCTCGAGCGTCAGCCAGTCGAGCGGCCGGACGCCGAGCAGCACGGTTCCTTCCACCAGATCGCGAGACGGGCCGATCGAGCCGTCAGGGTCGAGCGTCCCCTGGAGATAGCTCACGCGCAACTGGAGCCGCCGCAGCGCCAGCGTGCCCTCGCCCAGGAACGCCGAGCCGGCGAACTGGTCCGCGGCCGGCGCCTCGCTGCGGAGGCGGGCCCGGACGAGCGATGCGCTCAGGGTGGGGCGGAGCGTTTGTGCCCGCAGCTCCCCGGCGACGAGCGGGGCGGCCACGAGCGCCAGCCGGACGAGCTGGACCCTCATGGACCGCGCGGCTGAATCGCCGTCGGCTCATTGGCCCGAACCACCACGCGGACGTCCCGCCGGCGGCGGGCGTTCTCCGCCGTGGTGGTGGACACGCGCTGCTGCCATGCGTCCCGCAGCGCCTTGTTGGCGCGGACGTTGGCTGGGAGCGGCCGGCCCGGCCGGTGCAGCACGAAGCCGACCAGGCCGGCGACGCCGATCGTGCCGGCGACGGCCATGCGCGGCCCGCTTTGCGTGTCCGTGCCTCCGACGACCGCGGGAAGCAGCGCCACTACGCCCGACAGGAGCGCGCCGCCCATGACGGCCCGCGTTGCCGCGCCGCTCCTCGCCCGCTCGGGCAGGAACTGGGCAGCCGCGGGCGGGGGCGGCAACGGGAGCGTATCGGGTCGGGCCAGCCGGAGGTCGAGCGGGATCTGCACGATGCCCGCCAGCTCCCCGGTCGGCGCCCGGGAGGCGACACGCAGCAGGACGCGGTTGATCGCCGGCAGCGCTCCCGCGGCGTCCAGTCCGTCCCATTGCACGTTGAGGCTGTCCCCGATCGGGCCGGAATACAGGGGACGAAATGGCGCGCCGTCCTCGTACCGCAGCGTCACGTCCACCAGCTGGAACGAGCTGGCGATGATCCAGATGCCGAAGGCGCCGGGGCCGGGCACGATCGTCGTGTCTCCCGGCAGCGCGATCGCCACGGCCTTAGTCTGCTGGCGCACGCCGTCGAACAGGCTCGTCACCTCGGGCGGAAAGACGAGTCGGCTGGGGCGATAGCGCGGGTCGAGCAGCACGAGACGCCGGAACACGGCCGTGGCCGAGTCCCGCCGCCCGCGAAACAGGTCGGCAGCGCCCAGGTACACGAGGCCCTCGGCGCGCGCTGCGAGCGGTGCGCCCGCCGCGCTTGCCTTGGCGAGATCGCGTCGCAACGTCCACGCGGCCAGATCGAACTCGAGGGTCTTGTAGGCGCGCACGCCCGCAGCGAAGAGACTGTCGGACGACTGGGCACTCAAGGCGCTCGGCGCGGCGACCAGCGCCCCCATGAGCCCGCCCAGCCACGCGACGCGACGCCCCCACCTCACGGCTTGAGCTCCGACAGCACGATGTCGGTGATGCGGAGCTCCTGGTCGGAGGCGACCCGGATCGCGACCTCGTAGGGCTGGAAGCCATCTCGCACGACGCGCAACCGGTGCGGGCCGGGAGCAACCTGGATGTCGGCCCGCGGCGTGTTTCCGATCAATTCACCGTCCACGTACACCTGACCCCACGGCGTGGAGTTAATGAACAGGCGGCCGGGAGCCGCGGACGACGCGACGCCTTTCGCTGCCGGGCGTGGGCGGGCCCGGCGCGGCGCGGGGGGAGAGGGGAGGGCGCTCGGCCGGCGTACCGGTGGTGCGGACGAGACAGGCACCCGCTCGACCGGTGCCGGCCGCGCGGCCGCTGCGGTGTCGAGCGGCACAGCCGCGCTGTCGGCGAAGGCAACGGAGTCGACTGCAGGCTTCAAGTACTTCTCATCGAGGCCGGCCGTCCAGTCGCTCCTCGACCCGGAGCTCAACAGCCACGGGGCGGCGACTGCGCCGAGCACGACGAGCGTCACCACGCCGGCGGGAAGCCAACGCAATCTGGCTGGAAGCCAACGCCATTTGGAGGGCGGCGGCGGATAACTCGGGTCGTACACACCCCGCTCGTCGTCGTCCTCGTCATCCTCGAGGACATGCGGAAACGGGCCGCTCGAGGACCGGGGAGCGGCAGCGCCCAGCGCAGCGGCAAAGTCGGCCACGCTCGGGAACCGCGCCTCGGGGATGGGATTGCGGGCGCGCTCGAGCGCCCGGGCAATCTCCGGCGGGATCCGCGCTCGCGCCTTGCTGAGACAGGCCTGCAGCAGGGCCGCAAGCGAGTATTGGTCCGCCTCGGGTCCGCACCTGCCCTCGGAGACCTGCTCGGGCGCGCGGTACTTGTCCCGCCGCGCCTTCCCGCCGTCCCCCGGGAGAGCGCCGAGCCGCTCCAACACCCACGGAATCCAGAAATCGGTCACGTGGGCGTCGCCCGCGGCGTCGATGACCACGTTGGCGGGTGTCAGACCGGCGTGGACGACCCCGAGCTGGTGCGCGGCGTCGAGGGCGGTCGCGACTTGCCTCAAGAGCCGCAGGGGGGCGGCGGGCTCCATCGGGACGCTGGAGCGCAGCACCTCGGCCAGCGACCGCCCGTCGACGTACTGCATCGAGCACCAGAAGAAGCGATCGGTGGCGCCGGCGCTGTACAGGGGCACGAGGTGAGGATGCTCGAGTGCAGCGACGAGGGCGGCGGCCCGTTGGAACGCTTCCTCGGCTTCGGCCCCGGCCCCCGGAGCGCGGGAAATCACCTTCAGCGCAACCGGCTGATCGAACTCCAGGTCACGCGCCAGGCACATGAGGGATGCCGGCCCGCGCCGGTGCACGGTCTCGAGCTCGAACAGGCCGCGCAGGTCGTCGCGGGCCGCGGCGTCGACGGGATCGCGCCCCGAGGAGGGGGTATCGACGGAGGTCACAGGATCGTCACGACATTGAACGACTGGCTCGTCACCTCTAGACCGCCCGAGCTCGCTCTGAGCGTGTAGAGAAGCCCAAGGCTATCGATGGTCAAGTTGCTGAAGGTAGCAACCCCCGACACCGCTGCAACCGTCGGCGTTCCTCCCAAGGTAGCGCCCCCGAACACGCTGCCGTCGTGCGCGATCGTCATCGTCACGTCGCCCAAGCCCGTGGCGGTGTTATCGAACGCGTCGAGCGCCGTCACGACCACCGGCGGGGAGATGGCGCTCCCCACCACCACCCTACTCGGCTGAACGGTAAAGACGAGCGTCGCCGCCGCCGCGGGTTCCACGGTCACGCTCGGCTTGTCGTTGATGGTCACTCCGCCAACAGTGGCGGTGATCGTCTTCGTTCCCGCGCCGGTGGAGCTCAACGTCGCCGTCATGACGCCATCGCTCCCCGTCGTTCCGGACGGCGTCAGGTTGTTATTGGCCCCGCTCGCCGACAAGCTCACCACCGCACCGCTCACTGCGTTCCCGAAGGCATCTCTCACTGTCACCGTAATCGTCGAGACATTGTCCCCACTGCTCGCGGTGATCGGGCTGGGTGTCGCGGTCACCGAGGAGCGGCTCGAGCTGGGCGAGCCGGCGAGGTTCACGGTGTGGGCCTCTCCGTCCGAGGTGCTCGTGGCGAAGTTCCCATCGCCGGCGTAGGTCGCGCTCAGCGTCTTGTCCCCCGGCGTGAGGGGGGTCAGCGTGCAGCCGCCCTCGGCAACGGTGCCGGTGCAGGTCACCGTCCCGTCGCTCACCGTGACGTCGCCCGTGGGCGTTCC
>WNGD01003183.1_pt1 | contig 23190 bp, 23 predicted proteins | sample 5400671 | NCBI WGS metagenome assembly WNGD01 (sample SAMN13153369, study PRJNA577476) | soil metagenome | isolation source: 40 cm soil or saprolite under grassland replicate 2 | place: USA:California | collected 2016-06-15
CCATCGCGCGAAACCGCAGCAGGTTTGCGCCTTCCGAGGTGCGCGTGCTTGCGATCCAGGCGCCAACGGTATCGATGAGGTGCAGCTCGACGAGGTCGCGCAACGGATCGGAGGGCTGGCTGCTTTCCGCGACATATCGGCCGAGCTTTTCGAGGGCGGTCATGTCATTGACTTAAATGCCGTCCGAACCGCCGGCGTCGCCGAGATCGGTCTCGGCAAACAGCGCGTCGAGCGACAGCATGTTGCTGATCATCCCCTGCTGATAGGTGTAGCGCAGCACGGTCTCGAGATTTTTGCGGTTGACCGGAGTGAGGCCATAGGCCCAAGGGTCGCGACCCAGCACTGCTTCCTGCTCCTCGAGTGCCGTGCGTACCCAGGCGAGCGGAACCGTGCGGGGATCGGCGATGTGCCGATAGGCGATCTGCTTCGCTTCCTCAAAGGCTTGCGTGAGGTTAGTCGGCACCCAGGGAAATTTCTCCACGATCTCCTGCTTGATGGTCGTGACATGCATGATCGGGAAGATTCCGGTCTTGCGGAAATAGGCGAGCTCGATCTCCTTGTAATTGGGAAAGAGGTGCACGATGCGCTTGTCGCCGGCAATGAATAGGCGCGGCAGCTCCGGCGAGAGCATCGCGGAGATTTCACCTTCTGCCAGCATGACATCGAGCTTTTTCCCCGGCGCGATCATCTCGATGCGCAGGTCCTTGGGTGGGGTGAAGGGGATGTCCTCGCTGCGCTCGACCACCCATGTGACCTGTCGGTGCGGCAGTGCGTAATCCTCCTCCAATATGCCGCGCATCCAGATATTGGATGCTGGCTGAAAATTCGTACCGCCTATTTTTTTGCCGATGAGCTCCTTAGGGGCGCGAATACCGGCCGCGGTATTAACGAATAAAAATCCGTGACGAAAACGCCGGTGCAGGAACACCGGGATCGCGGTGAGCGGCGCGCCACGCTCGCGTTCCATGAAATAGGCGCCGACATTTGCCTCGCAGACGTCGAATTCGGCCCGGCGCGCCATGCGCCAGTGACGCTCGCGCGGGCCCATACGTGTGAGCATGATGAGCTCCAGGCCATCCGCGGTAACCGTGCGGTCCTTAAGCGCGCGGACGATCTCGTAGTCGCCGCATGCGACCGTCAGCTTGAACTTTCCCGCCATTGATCTACTCGCTGTGCCAGCGGCTAAAATGCAGCTCCGCGCGCCGAACAATCTCGTTTAGCGCGATGGCCATGGCGGCGAGTACCGAGATGAGCCCCAAGAGCCGGGTAGGATCAAAGTTCTGCGTGAATAACGTGGTGAAATGGCCGATGCCCGCGGTTGAGACGTAAAGCTCGGCAAGTAAGACGCCGAGCAACACGCCGGTCATCGCGAGCCGCATGCCGGCGAAGAAGCTCGGAATCATGTGCGGAACAATGACGTAGCGGAGGATCTGCCCCCGCCTCGCGCCCATGGAGCGTGCGCTCGTGAGCAGGATCGGTTTGATGTTCTGTACGCCCGCCACGACAGTCATGACGATAGGAAAAAAGCCGTGACTCACGCCGAAGGCGATCTTGGATGCGGGGCCGATTCCGAAATAAAGAACGAACAGCGGCAGGATGGTGACCTGCGGTGTGCCGTAGAGCAACAGGATAATCGGCATGAAGCTCTTGCGCGCGAACGGCTGCAGGCCGACGGCGAGCCCGATCGCAAGCCCGATCGCCACTGAAAGGGCGAAGGCGACCGCCAGCTCCCAGAACGTGACGCGCAGCGCCGCCGGCAGCCCACGCGTGTCGAACAGTGTCGGCAACGACGCAACCACCCGCGAGGGCGGGCTGACAAACATTGGGTCCACCCACCAGCGCGCGGCGACCTCCCAAAAAAAGAGCAGGAGAACGACGACGCCCGCGCGGGCGACCCACGGCCGCTGCATTGTATGGGATGTCATCATCGCCGGCGCCTTCCGCGCGCCTCGAGCGCCGAGACGAGCGTATTGAGGATGGCCGCGATCGCAACGACGAACGCGATATAGGCGAACATCGCCGCCGTCTCCATGCCTTCGGCCAGATAGACAATGCGGTGGCCGAGCCCGGCTAGCGACGCGATGGTCTCGCTGCCTATGATGGAGAGAAGCGCCACGGTGAATCCCATGCGCATCCCGGTCAGTATGACCGGGAGCGCGGCGGGCAGCAGCACGAATCGGAAGAGCTGCAGGTCGGAGGCGCCCATTGAGCGGGCGGCGATCACGAGGGTCCTCTCGACATAGCCGAAGCCGGCGATGGTATTAAGGGCAATGGGAAAGAAGCTTATGGTCGCCCCCAGCGCAATCTTCGAGGCGGGGCCCAGCCCGAACAACAGAACATAGAGCGGAAGGAAAAGAATGATCGGCACCGAATAGATGCCGGCGAAGAGGGGCTCGAATACTTGAATGCAATATTGCGACCGGCTGACGAGGTAGCCGACAAAGAGACCGGAGCCTGCTGCGATCGTAAACGCGATCACGAGCTCCGTCAGCGTCACGCGCAAATCACCGATGAATTCCCCGGTTGTGAGAATGTTCCAGAAATCCCGTAGCACCACGACGGGGTTAGGTAGAAGCAGCGGACTCACCCGCCAGCGGGTCGTGGCGAGATACCACAGCACGAGCAGCGCGATCAGGAAGGCTACCTGAACGGCCCGGCTGGCGAGACGTGCCTCGCGCTGGTCGCGGCTCGGGGTCATGGCGGGTGCGCGCCTGCGGCGCTCACCGAGCTCTCTGCCACGGTCTTGCGAATCTCGTCGTGCAGCAGGGCGTAAAGCTCGTTGCGGATGCTGGTGAACTTCGCCGAAGTGACGAAGTCGGGCCTGCGCGGGTGCGGCTCGTCGACCTTGACGATCTTCTTGATGGTACCGGGGCGAGCCGAAAATACGGCGACCCGATCGGCGAGAAAGGTTGCTTCGCCCAGACTGTGGGTGACGAATACGATTGTCTTTTCGGTGCGCGACAGCAGCACCGAGAGATCCTCGCCGAGGATCATGCGGGTCTGCTCATCGAGCGCGCCGAATGGCTCATCCATGAGCAGGATACCGGTTTCGAGACTGAGCGCGCGCGCGAGCGCCGCGCGCTGACGCATGCCCCCGGAGAGCTGGGCGGGATAGTGCTGCGGAAAATCCTGGAGGCCTACGGCTTCGATCGCTCGCTTCGCGCGCGCCTCCCGCTCAGCGCGCGGCACACCCTGGAAGACCATCCCGAGGTTGACGTTCTCAAAAACGGTGTTCCACGGGAAGAGCGCGTTCTCCTGGAATACGAAAGCAATGTCGTGCGGCATCGGTCCCCTGACGCGCTTGCCGAAGACTTCGACCGCACCGGCGGTGGGCGCGATGAGGCCGCCGAGGATGTTGAGCAGCGTCGACTTTCCGCAGCCGCTCGGTCCGATCAGGCAGAGCAACTCGCCGCGCGCGATCTCGAGCGAGGTCTCGCGCAGCGCGCGGACGTGGCGGGCCTCGGTCGCTTCGCCGAACTGATGCGAGACGCCGACGATCCGGATCGCGACCTTATCGGGAGTCATGCGTTTCGCCAGGGTCGCCACGCGCGGGTTTGACCTGCGCATCCTGTGTCTTCGCAACAGGGACGGATTGCCAGGTCAAGCCGGACAATGACACAGGTCCTTCTCATGCTTTTCCCTGCATCGATGTTAGCTCATCTCTCGCCCGCTCCGCGGCCGCGTGGTCGATGCTCAAATCCTCCCGCAGCACCACGCCATATCGCTCGCGCGCCGCTCGCGTCGACACGAACTCCTCCTGCACGTCCGCACGCACGGCGTTCGGATCGCGTTCGACCGGATCGCCCCAGCCGCCGCCGCCCCCGGTGCGAGCAATCCGCGGCGGATTTGATCTTGTGCGTGATTGCCGCATTGCGCCGGACATAGGCAGGCGGCAGAAAATCAGCGATAGTCGCGCAAAAGGCAAGAACTTCAGGGAGAATGCGGAATGCCGAGGTGGCTTGCGGCTGCGGTGTTGGCTTCTCTGTTGGCCCTGCCGGCAGCTGCGCAGGAGGTGGGCTACCCGAATAAGCCCGTGACGGTCATCGTGCCGGCCGCGCCCGGTGGAGTGACCGATGCGCTCGGCCGCACGCTGGCGCAACGGTTCAGCGAAGCTTGGGGCCAGCAGGTGATCGTCGAGAACAAATCTGGCGCCAACAACCAGATCGCGGCGGAATACGTGACCAAGGCCGCCCCCGACGGCTACACATTGTTGATCGGGCCGGAAGTCACCTTCGTGGTCAATCCGAGCCTCTACCCCAAGTTGCCCTATGATCCGGTCAAGGGGTTCACCCCGATCTCAGGCCTGGTCACTATCAACCATGCATTGATCGTTAACCCCGCGCTGCCGGTGCACAACGCCAAGGAGCTGATCGCCCTCGCCAAACAGAAGCCGGGCGAGCTCAATTATGGGACGTTCGGCATCGGCTCCAGCGGCCATCTCAACATGGAGCTGTTCCAGGCGCTCTCGGGCACCAAATTGCAGGCGGTGCATTACAAGGGAGCAACCCCGGCGCTTACCGACGTCATGGCCGGACACATCCAGCTGATGTTCATTAGCGTAGGTAGCGCGGTGCCGCAGTGGAAGGCGGACAAAGTCAAGCTCATCGCGGTCGGAGCCGCAAAGCGCATGGCTCTGCTGCCGGAAATCCCGACCGTCGCGGAGAGCGGGCTGCCCGGTTACGAGGCGGTCTCCTGGTTTGGCCTATTTGGTCCGCCCGGGATGCCGACGGATATCGTCAGCAAGATTAACGCCGAGGTGCGAAAAGTTTTCGCCGACCCCGAGATCAAAAAGAATTTCCTTGAACGGCAATATTTCGAATCGATCACCGGCACACCCGAGCAGCTCACGAAATACATCAAGGCCGAGGAGCCGAAATGGCGCAGGGTGATCCACGACGCCAAGGTGAAGGGGGAGTGACGCTGAATTTCAGCTCCCGGCTTGCGCGCGGACGCGAATAAAGCGAGCTGTTCAATCGCACACTGGCTGAGCCACCTCAAATTCCCAGCAGCTTGCGCGCATTGCCGCCGGCAATCGCGGCGAGCGTCGCGCCATCTAAGCCGTCGAGCGAGGCGACGTGTCCGATCGGATCATACTCGGCCATATCGAAGGGATAGTCCGTTCCCATGAGGATGCGCTCGGGACTGTGAAGGCGCACCAACTCGGCGAGCTGGTGAGGAGTGAACACGACGGTATCGAGATAGATTTTCTTGAGATAGGTCGTCGGCGGCTGCGGCAGTGCACCGTGCGCATCTGAGCGCGCGCCCCAGGCGTGATCGATACGGCCGCTGTAGGCCGGCAAATATCCTCCGCCATGTACTGCCAGAATCTTCAGATCCGGATGGCGTTCGAGGACGCCATCGAAGATCAAATAATGAAGCGCGATCGTGGTTTCGAGCGGGTTGCCGATCACATTGTTGAAATAGAAGCGTTGGAGTCGTCTGCCGTCGGTGAAGCCGTTGGGATGGATCACCACGAGCGCGCCCAGCGCCTCGGCCTTCTGCCAGAACGGCGCGTATTCCGGCTCCGAGAGTTCGCGCCCGGCGACATTGGTCAGGATCTCCGCGCCCTTCATGCCGAGCGACGTCATGCAACGCTCGAGCTCGCGCGCGGCTTCCGCCCCCTCGACCAGCGGCACGGTGCCGAGGGCGACGAAGCGGTCCGACTTGCGTGCCACGTATTCCGCAAGCCCGTCATTCACGATGTGCGCGGCTTTGACGGCGATGTCGAGAGGCACCGTGTAGTAGCATTGGTTCGGCGGCGGCATCACCAGCTGGAGGTCGATGCCCATGCCGTCAAGATCGGCAAGCCGCTCGTCGTAACCGGTGATGCGTGCGCGCACATCCTCTTCTTGCTTCTGGCTCAGCGCCTTGGTCTGCGCATCAGCAAAGTGCGCGAGCGGAACTGTGGAAACGTCAAGATGCGGCTTCACGAAGGCAATGGCCTCTGGGATTGCGACGTGCGAATGGATGTCGACAGTGGGGCTCCTCGGCCTCGCGTCTCGTCCTGGCGTACCGTGCCTGCGCGCCGCGGTGAGGCCGTACTTGTTCCATTGAGTCATTGTTCGTCCATTGATTGTGGTCGTCGCGAATTGCGTATTCTCGCCGCTCATTCCCACGCAAGCGGGAATCCTGGATTGGTTAGTCCATCGCGTGATCGAGCTCTCCGCTTTGGCGGAGACAGGCGGCTTTATCTATCAGAACACGCCCAGATGTCGCGAAACAATGGCATCGTCGAGCTTGATCTGATCGGCGGCTCCGCGAAACACAACACGGCCGGTATTGATGATGACAATATCGTCCGCAAGGTCGAGCGTCAGCTTGATGTTCTGCTCCACAAGGATGATCGACTGCCCTTCGGCCTTGAGCTGCGCGATGGTGCGGCCAACCTCGGCCACCAGTTGCGGCGCGAGCCCTTCGGAGGGCTCGTCCATCAGTAGCACGCGCGGATTGCCCATGAGCGCGCGACCGATCGCGAGCATCTGCTGCTCGCCGCCGGAGAGCGAGCCCGCGAGCTGAGTGTGGCGCTTGGCAAGGGGCGGAAAGAGCTGGAAGATACGCTCGATCGACCAGCCGGAGCCGCCGTCTTGGCGCGCCTGGGCCGCAACCATCAGGTTTTCGCGCACCGTGAGCGTGCGGAACATGCGCCGGCCCTGCGGGACGAGGCAAATGCCTTTGCGCGCGATGAGATCGGGCGCAAGGCCTGCAACGTTCTCGCCGTAAAGTCTGATTGCACCCTGCCGCGGCTTGAGAAAGCCCATGATCGCCGCCATGCAAGTCGTCTTGCCGGCGCCGTTGCGCCCGAGCAAGCCGAGTAGGCGTCCTCCGTGTAGGGTGAACGACAGCGCGTGGAGAACGTGGCTGTCGCCGTAGTAGGCGTCGATGCCGGAAAGCTCGAGCGCCTCAGTCGCCAAGATAAACCTCCCGGGTGCGCGGATCGGCGACCACCTCCGCGCGCGTACCCTCGACGATGACTTCGCCGTAGTGCAGTACCGTGATGCGCTCGGCAAATGCCAGCGCAGTATCCATGTCGTGCTCGATCATCACGATGGTCACATCGCGCGGGATGGCGTCGAGCAGCGCGCGAATCCTCTGCCGCTCGGGCTGGGAAAGACCGGCGAGCGGCTCGTCGAGCAGCAAGACCTTCGGCTTTTGGGCTAGCGCCATTGCGAGTTCGAGCCGGCGCCGCTCGCCATATGAGGTCTCGGCCACGATGCGCTCGGCGGCCTCGCCCAGCCCGACGCGCTCGAGCGCGGTCTGGGCGCTCGCATAGAGATCGCCGTTAGCCGTCAGGATCGACCAGGGATTCCATCGCCGCCGGTCGAGCCCGAGCAGCGAGAGCACCACGTTGTGCACGAGCCGCTCGCGCGGAAACAGCGTGAGTATCTGATAGGTGCGCGCGAGCCCGAGGTGCACGCGCCGCTGGGTCGGCATTTCCGTGAGCTCTTGGCCGAACAGCCGCACCGACCCGGCATCGGCGGTAAGGTCGCCGGTGATGAGGTTGAACAGCGTGGTCTTGCCGGCGCCGTTCGGGCCGATGATCAGACGTCGCTCGCCTGGCATAACAGAGAGCGATACGTTTTTTGTCGCCGGTAACCCCCCGAACCGTTTGCTCAAGTGCGCGAGCTCGAGTGCAGGAGCCATCATCGCGCCAGCTCCGAAGCAGCGCCGCTCGACGTTTTGCGACGCCTGAGGCGATTCCGCAAACGCCGCCACGCCTGCGTGCACCCGGGCACGAGACCATGGGGCATGAACATGATCACCACGACGAAAATAACCCCGAGCAGCGTGTTCCAGCGCTCGACATAGGTCGAGACTACGTTCTTGACGAGCGTGATGATCGCGGCCCCGACGATCGGGCCGCTGAGCGTGCTGGCACCGCCAAGGATCGCCATCAGCAGGATTTCGGCCGACTGTTGCAGCGAGATTGCGTGCGGGCTGAGAAACAAGTTGTAGTTGACGTACAGCACGCCGGCGACTGAGGCCCAGAAACCCGCCATGACGAACGTGATCCAGCGGATGAGCCAGACATTGTGGCCGAGCATGCGCATGCGGCGGGGCTGGTCGCGCGCTCCCATGAGGCTCGCGCCGAACGGAGAGCGCGAAAACCGCCGGATGAAGAACAGTGCGATCAGGAACACGACCAGCGTGAAGTAATAGAAGCTCGACGCGTCGTGGATGTCGAAGCCGAATGGCATCGGTCTCGCCGGATGGCGGATGCCGTTGTCGCCGCCGGTGAGATCATTGGCACGGTAAGCCACACCCCAGACGATCTGCCCGAGCGCGAGGGTGATCATGATGAAGCCGAGCCCGGGCGCGCGCAGCGACAGCACGCCGAACAAGGCCGCCGCCAGGGTCGAGAGCGCGATCGCGAAGATCGCCGCCGTGAGCTGGTCATAGCCCGCGAGGGTAGCGAGGATGCACGCGTATCCGGCGATGCCGAGATAGGCAGCGTGACCGAGCGAGACCATGCCGCCGTAGCCAAGCATCATGTTGATGGAGAGCGCGAATAGCGCGTAGATGAGCACCTGGCTTGCCATGTTGACGTAGAACTCGTTGCCGATGATCCACGGCACGGCGAGCAGGATGAGCGCGCAGAGCGCGAGCGCGACGAGGGTGCCGCGCGTCATATCTGCACCCGCCCGAATAGGCCCTGCGGCAGAAAGACCAGCACCAGCACCATCGGCAGGAAGAGGACGAAATAGGCGAGATCGGGCACCAACGCGATGCCGAAATTGTAGATGAAGCCAACGATGAAGCTGCCCACGAAGGCGCCGAGCAGGCTTCCGGCGCCGCCCAGAATCACGACGATCAGCGCGAGCGGCAGCATGTCGGTATCGAGGCCTGGATAAGCGTTGAGGACCGGCCCGCCCAGCACGCCGCCCACTCCGGCGAGCGTCGCGCCGAGCAGGAATACGGTCGTGAATAGGCGCGATACGGGAATGCCGACGCCGCTTGCCATCTCCATATCATCGACGCCCGCGCGGATCATGGCGCCGAGCCGGGTGCGTTCCATCAGGAGGTAGAGGGCCAACGCCGCGGCAAGCGCAATCGCCAGCACCACCAGTCGGTAGGTGGGAAAGGCCAAGCCGCCAAGGCGCAGCGGCGGGCGCAGCGACGGCGGCGCTGCAAGCGGCATCGGATCGCCGGTCCAGACCAACAGGCAGATATCGGCGATGATGAAGGAGACGCCGAGTGTGACCAGCACCTGGCCCTGCTCGTTACCGGCGAGTCGGCGCAGAACCACGCGCTCCATAATGATCCCGATGAGGCCAACCCCGATCCCCCCGACGAGGGCCGCCACCCAGAAATGCAACTTGAGCTGCAGCAGCGTGTATCCGAAATAGGCGCCGAGCATGAAAAAGGCGCCGTGCGCCAGATTCGGTATTCGCATCAGGCCGAAGATCAGCGAGAACCCGGACGACAGCAGAAACAGCAGGCCCCCGAATGCCACGCTGTTGAGGGTCTGGATGATCCAGAACTGCATTGCAGATCCACTGGCTGAACGCGTCGCCGGCCGTCAGCGCCGGGCCTGACCCGGCGATCCATTCTCCTTCGAAGAGATGCCCCCTCCCGGTCAAGTCCGACGTGCGGTAGCGCGAACGAATGCAAACGCTACGGCTCGAGGTTCTTTGCTGGCGGATAGTCGCGCGAATAGACCGGATTTTTCAGGAATTCGTCCTGCTTGTAGGTCCAGAACTGGCTGACGTCGGGATAGGTCTTGATCACTGCGTTGACGTAGCGGCCGTCCTTCTTCTCGACCTTACGGATGTAGATGTTGCCGATCACGTTGCCGAACTCGTCGAAGCGCACGGGGCCGCGCAAGGTGTTCGGCACCTTTGCCTCTCGCAGGGCCTTGATGAAGGCGTCCTTGTCCTCGGCTTTCCCGCCGATGGTCTTGAGGGCGTGATCGAGCACTTCGCCGCAAAGATAGGTCTCCGCGGCATAGACGCCGGGATCGACCTTGTAGTCGCGGCGGATCGCTTCGACGAACTTCTTGTTGATCGGGAAATCGAGCTCGGCCGAATACCAATTGCCACTGATGGCGCCGAGCGCGTCCTCCCCCATCTGCTGCAGCAGCGATTCGTCGATCGGGGTGAAGCCGCCGAGGATTTGCACCTTGTTGCCGTATTCGCGCAGCTGGCGGATGAATTTAAAGCCATTGGAACCGGCGTGACCGGTATAGACCGCATCGAGATCGGGCTTGAGCTGCGAAATGTAGGTGCCGTAGTCCGGCGCATTGAGCGGAGTCCAAAGCTTCTGCACGACCTTGCCGCCGTTGTCCTCGAAGACGCGCTGGAAGCCGGCGACGTTTTCATGCCCGAAGGCGAAGTCGTCGGCGATCACGGCGACGCGCTTGTACTTGAGTTCTTTGGCGGCGTAATCGGCCAGCGGGTGACTCGGCTGTGCCGAGGTGGAGCTCGGCCGCACGAACCACGGGTTTGGCTTGCGCTGCGTCATGTCTTCCGCGCCGGCGACGGAGAGGATCGGCGTGCGAGAGGAGCGGACGTAGTCGTCGATGGCCAAAGCCTCAAAGGCGGCCAGCGGACCGATCAGAACTGCGACATTGAGCCGCTCGACGAGTTCTTGTGTCTTGGTACGAGCCTGTGCCGGATTGCCGGCGGTATCGGCTGTGGTGAGCTCGACCGGTCGACCGGCGAGCGTGTTGTTGCGCTCCTTGAAAAAAATGGTGAGGCCCTGCTCCATCTGCAGCCCGCCCGAGGCGAGCGGACCGGTCTTGATGGTCAAAAACCCGACGCGCAGCGGCGCCGCCTGCGCTGGTGCGGCAGGAACCTTGAGCACCGCTACGCCAGCGGCCAGCGCTCCCTTGATCATGGTGCGGCGATTGACGGTCATGGCGTTTTCTCCCTCTGGGATGTTGGAGTTCATCCGCTATGGTTTTGCGATCAGCTTGAATGCCATCTTTACAATATCGGGACTGGTCTTGTCCCGCCGTTAACTCGATATCGTTCGGCTCGACGCGATTAATTTCCTGTAAGGATTGCAACGCTCATTTGAATAAGTGGTGGCGGATCCGATCTTCGATAAACGCGATCAGATGCCCAGGTACTTGGATTTGATATCCTCATTGTCGCGCAGCTCTTGCGGTCGCGCGGAATACACCACCTGGCCCTTGCTCATGACGTGCACGTAATCGACCAGTTGGAGTGCGAGCGCGGCGTTCTGCTCGACGAGCAGGATGGAATGGCCTTGCTCCTTCAATTGTGCGATCGCTTTCCAAAGCCCCTGGATGATGATGGGCGCGAGTCCTTCCGAAGGCTCGTCCATGATCAGACAATCCGGGTTGGTCATGAGCCCGCGGCCAATGGCAAGCATCTGTTGCTCACCACCCGAGAGGGTCCTCGCACGCTGGTTGCGTCGCTCACGCAGGCGCGGAAACAGCGCGTAGACGCGCTCCATATTCCAACCGCGGCGGCCGACGCTGCGCTCGGCGACCATGAGATTCTCCTCGACGCTGAGCGTGGGAAATACGCGCCGACCCTGGGGCACGAGCCCCATGCCGCTGCGCACCGTCTCAAAGGAGGAAACAGCGGTGATCTCCGCGCCCTTGAAAAAGATCTTGCCCCGCCGCGGACGATTGAAGCCGACGATCGAGTTCACAAGCGTTGTCTTGCCCACGCCGTTGCGGCCGAGCAATCCCAGGATCTGTCCTTCCTCGAGCCGCAACGACAGTCCCTGGAGCACATAGGCGTCTCCATAATAGGTGTGAATGTCCTGAACTTCCAGGATCGCCATGGATCAAGCAGTCCCGAGATAGATTTGTTGCACCTTCTCGCTGTGCCGGATCTGCTCCCTCGGGCCCGCTTCCAACACCTCGCCGAAATGCAGCACGGAAATATGGTCGGCTACATCGAACACCACGTCCATGTCGTGCTCGATGAGCAGGATCGCGAGGCTGCGATCGAGATGCGCGAGAAACCGGATCATGTCCGAGGACTCGCCGGACGACAGTCCGGCGGCCGGTTCATCCAACAGCAGGATCCGGGGCTCGCTGGCGAGGCCAATCACGATCTCGAGTTGGCGCTGCTCGCCGTGCGATAGATAGCGAACCTCGGTGTCCTTGCGGTCCAAGAATTGCGCGCGTTCCAACAGACCATAAGCCTTGTCGTACAACTCGCGATACGAGGACAGAAAGCGCCACATCACAAATTTCGACCGCCGCAAGCCCTGAATTGCCAAGAGCACGTTGTCGAGAACCGTGAGCTTCGGGAATAGGCTGGTGATTTGGAACGTGCGCGCCATTCCCAACGCCGTGCGGCGATGGCTCGGCCACTTCGTCACGTCCCGACCGAATAGCATGACCTGTCCAGAAGTGGAGGGCAGGATTCCGGTAATCAGATTGAATAGCGTCGTCTTGCCGGCGCCGTTGGGCCCGATGATCGCCTTGCGTTCGCCGGGCATGACCGTCAGCGTCACGCGGTGGACGGCGCGCAGGCCGCCGAAGCTCTTCGACAGCCCCCGCAACTCGAGAGCCGGCTCCCGGCCGTCCGCCGTCACCTCAGTCCCTCGCTAGCGGCAACGAACAGCCCGGGCGCGCGAATGCGCCCGGGCCGACAGACGCCTAGCAGAACTTGCAGGGCGGGAAGTCACGGCTGTAGACGGGCGTCTTGAGGAACTCCTCCTTGTTGAACTGACCGAACTGGGTGACGTTCGGATAGGTCTTGATGACCGCGTTCCAGAGCTCTTCCTTGTCGTAGCCGAACATCTTCTTCTTTTCGACCTTCTTGATGTAGATGTTCTGCACTGGGTTGCGCATCTCGTCGATGCTGACGGGGCCCCGAATCGTATCCAACTTGAGCGCGGCGAGCTGCTTCACGAATTCCTCCTGGCCCGGGAAGTTGCCCTTATTGTTCTTGATGATCTCGTGGATCATCTGCGCCGTCGTGTAGTTGGTCTCCGAGTAATATGACGGTACTTTGCCGAACTTGGCCCGATACTTCTTCACGAATGCTTCGTTCTTCGGATTTTCCAACGCGGCGCTGTATTGCAGCGCCGATACGTGGCCGATCACTTCATCGCCCATGGATGGCAGCACGAACTCATCATAGCTCGTCCCGCCGCCGAGCACCGGCTTCTTGTTGCCGGAGGCTGCGAGCTGTTTCGGGAACTGCAGCGACATGGGCCCGACCATGAGCGTGAAGATCGCATCGGCGTCTTGCCGAAGGGTCGGAATATACGGTCCGAAATCCTTCGTGCCGATCGGCGGCCAGATCTTCTGGACAATCTGCCCGCCGCAGGCTTCGAAGGCGCGCTGGAAGCCGCCGATGACCTCGTACCCGAAGGCATAGTCGGCGCCGATCGCGGCGATCTTCTTGTAACCCTGATCGCAGGCCCACTGCCCGAACGGATGGCTCGGTTGCGAACTGCTCCAGCCCGTCCGGATGAAATAGGGATATTTGGGCAGATCGCGCTGGGTGAGGTCGTCAGCCGCCGAAACGGGCGCGATGTAGACGGTTTTGTCGGCGGTGCTCACCGGCGCGAGCGCGTAGCCGCTCGAGGCGAGCAGCCCGCCCACGAGCATGTGCACGTGATCCTGCAAGATCAGCTTCTTGGCTCTGGTGACGGCGGTGTCCGGCTTGGCCTGCTCATCCTCCACGATGAATTTGACCTTTGCGCCCCCGAAATCGCTGTTGACGTCGTCGAGGTAGAGCTGGAAGCCATCCACCATGTCCTTGCCAACCTGAGCGAAGAGGCCGGTGATCGGCGCCACAAATCCGATGCGCAGTTCCTCGGCGGCACTGGCAGGCGCCGCCAGGCCCAAGGCAACAACGCTACCCAACAGCGGCCAACCGAGCCGTCCTCGCAAGGTACTTGTCATAGTCTTAACTCCTTGTTGTCGTGATGCCCGAGCTCAGGAAGTCACAGGCGCGATTTCCTTCACATCGTCTCGTTTTCCACTTAGCGTTTGACGTTGCCGAATTCGCTCCGGGATCCCCATCAGCCCGGTCGGCAGGAAAAGGATGGTGAGCACGTAGACGCTGCCCAGCACGTACTGCCACCAGGGAACGAGCGTGCTTAGGTATTCGCGCAAGCCGAATACGATGAGCGCGCCGATCACTCCGCCGACGAGTGTACCTGCGCCGCCGAGGACCGCCATCAACAGCGCATCGACCGAAGTGGTCAACACGACGTTCTCCGGGCTTACGATGCCAGCGGTATGCGCCCAAAGCACGCCTGCGAGTCCGCCGAATCCACCGGCGATGATGAAGGCGACGTATTTATGCAGCCAGGTGTTGTAGCCGAGGATTTTCATGCGCAGCTCGCGCTCGCGGATCCCGGTCAAGCTTCGTCCGAAAGGTGATCGCACCAGCGTGTACATTAGCAGCAGCGAAACGACGAAGAAACCAAAGACCAGAAAGAAGAAGGTCACTTCGTTTGCGAGGTCGATGCCGAATTTGGGCCGGCCCCGCAGATTGATGCCGTTATCGCCGCCGGTGAGCGAGTTCCATCGGTAGGCCAGTCCCCAGGCGCATTGGCCGAGCGCTAACGTGATCATAAGGAAATAGACCCCGCTCGCGCGAATGGCGAGTAGGCCGAAAACGGCGGCCAAGACCGCTGCGATCAAAATGCCGAATACCACGACCAGCCAGAAGTCGTAGCCCAACCCGAATTGGTATCGGGTCGCGAGAATTGCGGTCAGATATGCGCCGACGCCGAGATAGGCCGCCTGCCCCAAGGAGGGAAGGCCGGTATAGCCGAGCAGAACGTCGACGCTCATCACCAAAATCGAGAAAGCCAAAGCGCGCGTGGTTAGCAGAATGACGAATGAATTGGTGTTCGGAACGATGACGGCGATCGCTGTCAGGGCAACAATGACCGCCAAAACTTTTGTGGTCTGACTCGTCATCGCTGCTTGCTCACTCACGCCCGAACAGGCCGGTCGGCTTGACCGCCAAAATCAGGGCCATGGGCGCATAGAGCGTGAAATACGAAACTTCGGGGAATAGCGCCTTTCCGAAGTTGTCGGCCAAGCCGACGAGCAGCGCGCCGATGGCGGCGCCACCGAGGCTTCCCATCCCGCCGATGATCACGACCGCAAAGGCGATGGGCAGCATCTCGAAATCCAGACCCGGATAGATGCCGAGGAAGGCGCCGCCGATCACGCCACCCAATGCCGCCAGCAGCGCACCCAGCGCGAAGATGAACATGGAAATGCGGGAGGTGTCGATGCCGACGCCCCGCGCCATTTGCGCATCGTCGACGGTGGCGCGAACCGCGGCGCCCATGCGCGTCTTTTCCATGATCAGCCAAAGGCCGATGCCGATGGCGGCTGCGGTGGCGATCATGAAGATCCGGTAGAGCGGCAGAAAAAGTCCGCCGACTACAATGGTTTTGGTCAACGCTTCGGGCGGATTGATATCGAAGTTGTTGCCGGTCCAGATATCCAACGCCGCCTGTTGAAACAGGAAAGCAAAGCCGACCGTCAGCAGCACCTGCCGCAATGGATCGAATCCCAGGGGCCGCAGGAAAATCCGTTCCATCAACAAGCCCACTGCGGCGATCGAGAGCGCCGCAAGCGGAAGCGACAACGCCCACGAGCCCGTGGTCCAGATCACCGATAGCGCGACATATCCGCCCAAAAGGAAGTAGGACCCATGCGAGAGGTTGACGATCCGCATCACGCCGAAAATGAGCGAGAGTCCGCTGCCCACCAGAAACAGCAGCGCAGCATAGGAAATTCCGTTGAACGCCTGGATCAGCCAGAATTGCGTGTTCATCCCTGCGGCGGACTCCGTGATCGCAACGGCTGCATGAGCTTACCTTACGATGGCGCGATACGACACCTCGGCAGATGGCCGCACATTGCTGCGAGCTTGCTCCGGGTGGCTTGCGGCCTCCTGGCAGCGCCTCCCGTCGGCTATGTGCGACGGTTCGGGGGGGTCGGCGTTGCCGCTTTTTTGGGCGGAATGATCGGCAACCGGAGGTAGGGCCGCCGACCGGCGCCGAAGTGCAAGCTGGTCACGCCGCCGAAGATGTCGAGCGGACGGTCGCGCGGATCGTCGTGGAGGAAGGGACCGCATCCTGTGAGCTCGTTCTTGAAGTTCGAGAGCTTGCCGCCGCTCGGGCCGGCATGGACGTAGTCCTTTCCGCGGATGGTGAGACCGATGCGGTGACCGGCCGGCACAACGACGGAAGTCGGCCAGATCTCGATATCGAGCTCGACCACTTGGTTCTGCGCAAGCAGCTCGATCCTGTCGTGGGTGTGATAGGGCCGATAGGGCGTGGACAGCCGCTTGTCGAGTCTGCGGTGCGAGGCCCGCAGCCAGCCCTGGCCGACCGGAGTGTGCGGATCGATGGCGCCTTGGAACACTACCTCGCTGAGGTCGCCTTTGAAGACGCGCAGCACCACGAACAGATCGGCGTCCTCGGTCGAGGATGAGACGAAGAGCTTGACCGCGGAAGGTCCGGTGATTTCCGTGTCCTGCGTCAGAGGCTCGGTCAGAAAGGTGGCACCGTTCCCCAAAGCCTCGAACTGAACGACGGCCTTGCCCGCGGGTGCCTTGCGCTCGAGCATGCCGCCCCTGGCAGCGAGATAGAACTTCGTCCATTTCGTTCGTTTGAGCGGCCACTCGTTCTCGGCGCGCTCGGCGAATTTGTCGATGCGTCGCACCTGCAGGAGCACGCGCGGATGCCGATCGAAGCCGTTGTCCTTGCCGTGCAGGAAATGATCGAAGAAGCGCAGCTGCAGCTTACGCCCATAATCCGTGTAGAAATGCGTCCAGTGCTCGATCCCGTGTGCCTCGAGCCACTTGTCCTTACTGGCCGCGCGCACGAAACCCTCGAAATTGCCGCGGGGATGCAGACCCTGGCCGCCCCAATTGGCCGCCGACGGTGGTATGCATCGTCGAGCGGATGGGCGCGAATGCCCTCACCTAGCGCGCTTCGATTCTCTCTGAGTTCTTCTTCCGAAAGGGTATGCGGGCCGCAGACGAGCTCGCCGTGCACGCGGGACCGCTTGCCGCGTTCGCCCGCGCCGTATTGCACCGTCTTCACTTGCATGTCGTACCAGTTCTCCCAGAACGTGCAGACGATGCCGCCGTGATGAGTCATATCGCGGTACCAGTCGGCGGCGCCCTCCCACACGCACATCGCAGCGAGGTGCGGTGGCTCAAGGCTCGCCACGTGCCACTGATTGATGGCGTAATAAGAAATACCGTTGAGGCCGACCTTGCCGTTCGACCACGGCTGCGCAGCGGCCCACTCGATGCAGTCGTAGAAATCCTTGGTTTCGCGCGGCGAGAAATGGTCGATGAAACCGGGCGAGCACCCGCAGCCGCGCGAGTCGACACGCACGCAGGCATAGTCATGCGGCACCCATTTCTCCGGATCGACCACCTCCCAGCTCTGGTAGAGGTTGCTCGATCCGGCGGTCACGTCAGGGTGCGCGTCGGCCATGCGCTGCCAAGCGCTCGGATAGCCGTCCTGAAAAGCGAGGCCCTTGGCATAGGGGCCGTAGCTCAGGATGACCGGATAGCGGCCGTCCTTCACCGGACGAAAGATGTCGGCGCGCAGCACGAGGCCATCATCGATCTCGATCGGGACGTCCCAGTCGATGCGCATGCCGTCGCGCACCTCGCTGCGATGTTCGTGGCTCGCTGCGCGGGCGCGCGTGTCGCCAACCGAAGTCATTTGCGTTCTCCTGTTGCCGCCGCAAGGCGCCGCGAGTTTTTCGTGAGAGGATAGTATGGTAGGAATAGCTCCTTCACAATTTTCGCAAAGGGAGGGGTCGTGAAGCTATTTTCGTTCTGGCGCTCATTGGCGACATTTCGCGTGCGCATCGCGCTCAACCTCAAAGGCATCATGCCCGACGAGGTGATCGACATCGATCTCATGAAGGGCAAGCAACGGGAGGATGCCTTCCGCAAGGTCAATCCGATGATGGCATTGCCGGCACTGATCGAGAACGACGGCACGATGCTGTTCGAATCGCTCGCCATCATCGAATATCTCGACGAGACCCATCCGCAGCCGCCGCTGTTGCCGAAAGAGCCGAAGGCGCGGGCGCGGGTGCGCGGGCTTGCCCAACTCATCGCCTGCGACACGCATCCGCTGATCGTCCCGCGGGTGCGCGAATATCTCGCGCATGAATACAAGGTCGACGAGGCCGGCGTCTTGAAATGGGGGCATCACTGGCACAAGGCGGCGTTGACCGCGCTCGAGACGCACTTGGCCGACTCGCCGCAGACCGGCCGCTATTGCCAGGGCGATCAGATCACCATCGCCGACATTTGTCTGGCGGGGCAGGCGGTGGGCGCGGTCTATTTCAAATGCGACATCGAGCCGTTCCCGACGTTGAAGCGCATCGTCGATACCTGCATGCAAAATGATGCTTTCGCCCGCGCGCATCCGCTGCGGCAGCCCGGCGCGCCGAAGGCGGCCTGAGACAACCCGCGCGCAGCCGCGCGAGACAGCAATCAGCTAAAGGTAGAAACCATGAAACTTGCAAGCTTCAAAGCCGGCAGCCGCACGAGTTATGGGGCGGTGACCGACGGCGGGATTATCAATCTCGGCCGCAAGCTCACTCAATACCCGACCCTGCTCGATCTCTTTCGGGCGCAAGCGCTGGCGCAGGCGCGCGCGGCGGCCACCGGCCGCCCCGATTATCAGATCAAGGACGTCGAGATGCTGCCGCCGATCCTGGCGCCCGAAAAAAATATCTGCGTCGGCATCAACTATCCGGACCGAAGTGCCGAATACAAGGATGGGCGGGACGCGCCAAAGTATCCCAATTTGTTTTGCCGCTTCCCGAGTTCGTTGGTCGGAGCCGACCAGCCGATCGTGCGGCCAAAAGTATCGGACAAATTCGACTATGAGGGCGAGATCGTGCTGGTGATCGGGAAGGAGGGGCGCCATGTAGCCCGCGAGACGGCGCTGGCCATGATCGGAGGTTTTACGCTGGGCAACGAAGGCAGCGTGCGGGACTGGTTGCGCCACGGAAGCCTGAACGTCACGCAAGGCAAGAACTTCGACAAGTCGGGGAGCCTCGGCCCATGGATCGTGACCACAGACGAAGTCGATCCCGCAAAGCCGCTGCATCTGACCACGCGTGTGAACGGAGAAGTGCGCCAGGAGGACTCAACCGATCGCCTGACCTGGGGCTTCGCCTGGCTGATCAACTACATCAGCACCTTCGCGACGCTCAAGCCGGGCGACTTGATCTGGACCGGAACGCCGACCGGCGCCGGCGTGCACCGCAATCCATCGGTGTGGCTCAAGCCCGGCGACGTAGTGGAAGTCGCGGTGCCGCCGATCGGCGTCCTGCGCAACACGGTGGTCGACGAGGTGTAAACCCGCCGACCGAGATTTGATTGCGCGTAACGTCTCGCGCTTTAGTTCGCCAGCTCGGTAATCGTGCCGTTCTTCGCGCGGCCTTGTGCGTAGTATTGGCCGATATTGGACATCAGCGCGGCGTCGGACACCGAATAGAGCACCGCGTCGGTCTTGCCGGTGTTGATGTGGCGCCGCCACAGGAAATTCGGCACCACGAAAATGTCGTTCTGGCTCCATTCGAAGCGCTTGCCGCCCACTTCAGTGGCGCCCGAGCCTTCGATCGCGACGTAGAACGTGCCGGCGGTCTCGCGCTTAAGCTCAGTCTCTTCGCCCGGACGCAGGAGCTGCGCCGAATAATTCAAGGTCTTGAACACGGGCTCGCCGGTCACCGGATTGACGAAGTCCACCTTGATGCCCTCGTGCGGGTCGCCTTGCTCTTTACGCAGGCTGTGCAGCGTCTCGAGCACGTCGGCGCCGCGGTAATGGATCAGCGGCGCGGGACTGCGGCCGACGCCGATCTGGTGATCGACGAAGGCCGGCTTGATGCCGCCGCGGCCGTAGAGCCGGTGCGAGCGGCCGTCGCTCTTTGTCACCGCCTGGACCCGCGCGTTGCCCTGCGCGCCCGGCATGTCGTGATCGACCCAAGCCGCGTCGAGGAACTCCATGAGCGGCCAATCCAGCATGTCGATCCAGATCACCGGCTCGCTCGAATCGTTCCCATGGTCGTGCCAGGTGCCGTTCGGGGTGAGGATCAGGTCGCCGCGCGCCGCCGTGCAGCGCTCGCCCTCGACGACGGTGTAGCCGCCCTTGTCCGACAAGATCGTGCGGCTGGCGTTGGGCGAATGCAGATGAACAGGCGCGACGTCGCCCGGATTGTAGACCGAGATGGCGCAGCGGATGGTGTTGGTGACCTGGAGACGCCCGTTCAATCCGGGATTGAGCAGAAGGATGCTCTGCCGATCGGCAAATTCGATCGGCGACACCTCGGCTTTGCGCGCGATCTCCGAGATGCGATGCAGATACGGGCTGAACTCGCTCCAGCGCCACAAATACGGAAGCGTCTTCATTTGGTTGGCGGCCACGCGTCCGGACGCGAGCTGACCTTCGCCGCTTGTGTCGCTGAACCAGGGACGCTGCGCCGGCGCATTCGCCTGGGTTCGGATCCACACGTGGTGCTTGGCTGCGTCCGTGTTGATCGCTTCCATCATCTCGCGCGCCTTGTTGGAGAGCGGAGCTGGCGCCTTCGTGGCGGTTGCGGCGGCAGTCATGACGTTTTCTCCTGAATTTTGTCTCGACCTCCGGAGCCGGCAGCCCGCGCGCGATCAAGCCTAATGCTTTGAAATGATTGGCTTGGCGGCGCCCGGTCGGGGTCGACCTTGGTCCAAGGTATAGTGCCTTCCGGCAAGTTTGCAATCGACGGGCCGACATGCCGGGGCTGCGGCGCGCTCATTTGCTGGCCAAGAAATCGGCAACGGCGCGGGTGAATGCCCCCGGCTGGTCGAGGTTGGAAATGTGCCCAGCGCCGGCAAGCTCGAGGTAGCGCGAGCCGGGCAGCGCCTCGTTGAGCTTGCGCATGGGCGCTGCGGCGGCGTCTTTCTCGCCAACCAGAAACAGAACCGGCCGCGTCACTGTTGCAACCGCCGCGGCATAGTTGTGGTCGGCGAGCGCCGCGGCACATCCGATGAAGCCCTCCACCGGCGTGGCGCGGATCATCTGGCGTACCTTGTCGACGTGCGGCGGATTGGCTTTCACCACTTCGGCCGGAAACCAGCGCGCGATCGTGGGCTCGACCAGCGCCTCCATGCCCTGCTTTTGCGCGATGATGATGCGCTCGTCCCATTGCTGGCTGCTCGTCGGGGTCGACTGGCACGGCGAATCGCAGACGATGACCTTCTCCAGCCGCTGCGGGTGTTGCAGCGCCAGGCCGAGCGCGGTGGCGCCACCCATGGAGAGCCCCGCGAAATGTGCCGTCTTGATTGCAAGCGCATCCATCAGCGCCAGCGCATCCGCGATCAGCTGTTCGAACGTGTAGCGGCCACGGCTTGCCTCGGTTCCGCCGTGGCCGCGCTGATCATATCGGAGCACGCGGAAGCCACGGCCGAGCTCACGTGCCTGCTCATCCCACATGCTCAAATTGGTCGCGAGTGAGTTGCTTAAGACGAGCCACGGCGCGCCGTCGGGCCCGTCCAGCTGGTAATTGATGGTGATACCGTTTGCCTTGATCTTCATGACGGCGCTTACCTTTAGCTGGCGCGTTGCCGCGCCGCGGGTCGAGCCTGCCCGCCCAAGAAATCCTGCAGCAGCGCGAGCAGCGCCTCAGGTGCCTGTGCCGGCATCATATGCACCGCGTCGATCAGTTCGAAGCGCGCGCCCGCAATCGTGCGCGCGAACTGCTCGCTCGCGGCAGGCGGACGGACCTGATCGAAGCGGCCGGCGATCACCATGGTCGGCCGGGCGATCTCCTTGGCGAGATGCGCCACATTAGGTCGCGCGATCGCGCGGTTCATGGCGGCAAAGCAGACGGGGTCATGCGCAAGATAGCGGCCGCGGTATTCGGCATAGGCGCCGCGCTCGCCGATATTGGCGGGCCATGACTTGTCGAGCGTCACGGGAATAGCCGTGCGCATGCCCTCACGCTTGGCGAGCCCGGCGCGCTCTTCGAGCGCGGCGACGCGGCTCGGGTCTGCCCCGGTGAACGGATTGCAGAACACGAAGCTCGCAATTCGCTCGGGATGGCGGGTCATATAGATCAGCGCCTGCATGGTGGCGGCGGCCACCGTAACGAAGTGGTAGGGCGGGGTAAGCGCGCTGCCTTGCAGCACGGCTTCGAGGTCGTCGACCAGCAGCTCCGTGGTGATCGGTTGGCGCACCTTTTCGGACAGACCCGAGCCGCGCTGGTCGTAGCGCAGCGTGCGGAAACGCTGGCTGAGCGCGGGGGAGATGCCGTCCCAGCTGTCGAGCGTGCCTCCCATCTCGTGCAGCAGCACGACGGAGGGGCCTTCGCCGGCCAGCTCGAAATGGATGCTGATGCGGTTGGCCTCCATCCAGGGCACGGCGTTTCCTCCCATGTTGCGACGATCCATAGAGGCATGACCGATGGCCAAATTCAACACGACGCGATGAGGCGATTGAGACATTCGCTGCCGTGAGCGCGGCCGGTCCAATGGCCTCTGCGCGGACATTTGGCATAATGCTTCCCGCATCAGGCCGGGGAACCCCGCAGTCGCGGGCATGCCGGTCGTGTGTCGGGGGATGCAAATGACATCGCCGCGCCGGATCGACGTTCACTTCCACCTTATCCCCCCGTTCTATCGCGAGGCGGTTTATGCCGCCGGCAGGGGACCGGCCATCGGCCGATATCCGGAGTGGACGCCGCAACTCGGGCTCGACCTGATGGACGCTTACGGAACTGAGGTCGCGCTCACCTCGTTGGCGCAGCCCGGCGTCGGCTTCGGCAGCGAGGCAAGCGCGCGGGCGCTGGCACGGCGTTGCAACGACTACGCCGCCGAGCTCATCGCGCGCTGGCCCAAGCGCTTCGGTGCTTTCGGCACGGTGCCGATGGGCAGCATGCAAGATGCGCTCGAGGAGATCGCCTATTCGCTCGATGCGCTCAAGTTCGCCGGTGTCTCGCTGTTTGCGAGCTACGGCGAGCATTTTTTGGGCGATGCCCGCTTCGACCCCGTGCTGGAAATCCTGAACGAGCGCGCCGCGGTCGTGTTCGTCCATCCGGGCCTACATCCCTCGAGCGCCGCGCTCGCGCTGCCTTGGCCCGGCTTCATCATGGAGTATTTGTTCGACACGACGCGCGCGGCGGTCAATCTCATCTTCTCCGGCACGCTCGAGCGTTTCCCGCGCATTCGTTTCATCCTGCCGCATGCCGGCGGGCTCGTGCCCTATTTC